>JAABUX010001263.1_pt1 | contig 38715 bp, 25 predicted proteins | sample 5561851 | NCBI WGS metagenome assembly JAABUX01 (sample SAMN10711883, study PRJNA513361) | rock metagenome | isolation source: Antarctica rocks | place: Antarctica: Victoria Land, Richard Nunatak red sandstone | collected 2016-01-03 | reverse complement strand
ATCTTCTGATCCGGAACAGCATTCGACGCAAGTTAATGATCTTCGCAGTCCTCTTGGTGGCTACGTGGGATTACGCGCTTGTCCGAAGAATCCAGTGCGAGGAGATATACTGCAACCAAAGGATGGTGTGACTGGAGCTGGGCCGATGAAAGCAGAGCTATGTTTCCAGCACACGAGGAAGAGCAGGTTGCGAACAACTTTAAATGAGAACAGATATGTTAAGGACCTTCGACCACAATCTCTTTCACACTTCACTGCAGACAACATTCAAGCGCTAGAGGACATGATGGTAGAAAACCACGCCGATCTGTATGAAGCACACCGCCGATTGCGAATGCGAGGTCGGACAGACACTCCTCTTCGCTCTTCCACCTGTTCGCGTGATGAGGCCGAATCTTATAACAATTTCCTTGCCTACAGCGCCCAGTCCATGACCTATGTCTTAAGCAACATTGAAGCTCTCACACATTCATTCATACATTATGAAATTGATGACAAATCGACCAAGACCGTACGGTCTTATGGATTGGCCCTTATGGTTCGTTCATTCCTTCAGCTGAAGGCCCTCAGTTTCCATCCATCAAGCATATTTTCGAGTCTCTGGATAAGCGCTGGTTATGTATATCCAGATGCGTCACGCCGCAGGGCAGTCTCGATGGCCAAGTCTGAAGTTGTATCGCAAATATACGATCTGTCAGTATGCCACATCGAGAAAATCATATTCGCCGCTTTAGTTGCTTCAGTGCCAGAATGCCACGGAAGGACATGGAGCGCTCTCAGTAAGCTACGTGCTGCTGGGCAAGTCGCACCACGGGCAGACGATACTATAGCCGAGCAGAGGTCGGTCAGAAAGGTCCTCGATACAGGGGCTGTTTTTGAAAATGAGATGGCTCTCAGCGTAGTGACGAAGCTCCTTAGGGGAATTGCCGCCAGGCATTTCGACTTCTTTGAAAAGGTCGTGAAAGGCGCCAAGTCGAACTACTTTGCCTATGTAATACGATACTTGGTACTCGAAGTTTCCGGGGCGCTCATGCCAGACAACGAAGCTGCCCTCCCATCAATAAAAGGTGGAGAATCCGGCTGGGAGGGCACATACCAGGTATCTAAAGGTCTCGGAAGACCGTTTAGGGTAATCATCGAATGGCTTCGGTCTGTAATCATGAAGGAGTGGGACGGCAAACCGCAGATCAGGAAGAACGGTCCAGTCGCTTGTGCGTTGGAGCTCTTGCTGTATATTCGGGAATATTGTTCTTGGCTTGATGATGAACCAGAAATTTTCATTACCCCCTTTCTGTCAGAACGACTTGATGTGATGGATATGCCGCCTGAATGGCTAGACTTCGACTCCTATGGAACTTCGACACATCTACTAGCTTACCCGTTCCTATTCTTACCATCAGTCCTGGTCACGTACTTCCGAGCTATCAACCACGCTGCAATGTACAAAACTTTCGAAAGTGCAGCGATGGCTGAGCACTTGGCACAGAGAATGACTTTCACTGATCCCCTTTCAGGACGGGGAGCAATTCGACTTCAGGATCGTCTTAGGGTAGCTCAGAGCAGCTATTTAGTGCTTGAGATACGTCGCAAGGATGTCCTGACCGATGCCATGAACCAGCTTTGGCGGCGCGAGAGACGTGAACTCATGAGACCATTGAAAGTCCAGATGGGTATGGGAGAAGGGGAGGAAGGTGTGGATCATGGCGGAGTACAACAGGAGTTCTTTCGCGTGGCGATCGCCGAAGCTATGGAACCCAAGTATGGTACGAGTATACCTATGCTCCACCAGTGAAGGCTTCGAGGTTGACTCCGGTCTTAGGCGTCTTCACGACAGATTCGACAACGCAGATGTCTTGGTTCCAGCCCGGCTCACTCGAACCACTGTACAAATATGAACTCATAGGGCTACTAACTTCCCTCGCAGTCTACAACGGGCTAACGCTCCCTTTCACGTTTCCACTGGCACTGTATTCCAAGCTGTTAGATCAGCCCGTCTCAAGACTTGCAGATATCGAAGATGGTTGGCCCGAACTTACAAAAGGCCTACGAACCCTGCATGACTGGCCTGAGGACAACGTTGAAAGTGTCTTCATGCGACCTTTTGTATTTAGCGTGAACGTCTTCGGCACCACTGTGGATGTAGACATGGACAAAGCCAGAAAGACTCACTTTCGACGATTGGAAAGAGCGGAGGTGCGTATTTTCGAGTCTATTTATCTCCTGTTGCTGTTGCTCTCGCTGTTGAGACCGTGTGGTGAGCGCTGCTCGGTTGCTCCACATCTTACTGTCAAATGTTGTGGTAAAGGTAAATGTTGGTGTGAAGTTATCCCCAGCCTATCCCTAGTGGCTGAAATTGTTGCCTTCTGTTGGCGGCAAGCGCGTAAAGCCGAAGATCATACGTACTCAATTACATATCACTGTTTGAAAAATTCCTTGAGCAAAGTCTACAAACACGCATACATCGTTACTGCAGTCCATTGAGTAAAGCAATGCTGACTAACGATCCACCTAGCGTTGGAGAGATGGAAGTAAACCACAGTTTAAAGAAGTCAGCTCTCAAGATGACAAGAATGCCGACCTTCCAAGCTCAGAAGGCGATAAGGAGCAGATTACAAAGGACAGGATATCAGCCAGGGCAGTAACAACTCCAGCGGCTAAGGCCGAGCAAGATGCGCACTCAGACTACTCTGCTAGCGAGGATGAAGCCTTTCATGAATACCGATCTTGTTCCCCTTCTAATTTACCCCGCACCAGGCCGTGCGGTTCAGATCCTGAGCCACTTATGGTAACGAACGCGAACCGTGGGGAATATATTCGTGATTATATTCTTCACCTCACCCACTTCACAGGTATGTCCCTCTGGAACTGGCCCTTGTTTGTTTACCGCTGGAATGTTATAGGCTAGTGTGGAGCCCTTTCCCCTGATGCACAGCCCAAGAACGCATCACGAGTTGATGCAGTAACAACCATGCTTTCGATGCTGACAATGCGACCTCGTACAGTTGAACCTCAGTGGCGTCACTTTGCCGCCGGCTTCTTCACTTGCATCAACCCGAAATCTCTTAGTCTATTCACACCTGCCACACTGAAAGCGCTCGTCGAGGGACTCCCAGAGATCGATGTCAGTGGACTTGAGCTCGTGACTAGGTACGAGGGTGGCTACGATCAAGAACATCCTACCATCCGTCAATTCTGGGGCGTAGTCCACAGCTGGCCCCAAGAAAAGGTGCGGAAGCTACTCGAGTTCGTCACCTCAAGCGATAGGCTGCCAGCGGGTGGTGTGGAGAGGCTTGTTTTTGTTGTGCAGAAGAACGGACTGGGTAACGGGAGGCTGCCTTCTAGCTCGACGTGTTTCGGAAGACTTCTTTTGCCCGAGTACGATGGCGAAGATGATTTGAGAAAGGGGTTGGAGACGGCCATGCAGCATTCGAAGGGATTCGGGATGCCATGATGACCCTTTGTTGTGTAGGTATGTCTTCACCACATAGCAATAATGTCGCATTCCAGATCATTCTAGCACAGAACAACATTACTGTTCATCTAATGGTCCATAGTGTTGTGACAACATGAATATGCATGGATCTGCATGGGAGGTAATTTCCAATGACTATCAAGCTCACATTCAACAGATACTCCAAGACCACAATAGAATCGACTATTGAGCATTACAAAGCCGATTGGACTCCTCCTGAAATTCTGCTACTATTTTGAATTATCTACGATCTGGGGTAATTCTGACTCTACATACTAGCCCGACAAACATGTCCGTTAGCGTTGTGCAAAAGCTTAGCGATCGCCGAGACAACCAAAAGCTGATCTATCAGGAGCTTGAAGAATTTGATGGCGTCGTACCAGATCCCCCGCGAGTCTGCTCACATGAGACCGCATAGTTCCAGCTATCCCATGTCCTGGCAAGGCTGGCATCCGTCTCGGCTGTACCTCGGTAAAAACCCTTGAGACGGATGCCATGCCAGGACATGGGATAATGGCTAATAATTCGACCAAGGAGCTGTGGAAAGCATCTCGGATGCTACGATCGATCTCAATAACACATATGAGAGTCCAGGAGAGAGGAGAGAGGAGCAAGGATCTTGGGTTAGGGAGGGGTGAGCTGTTCCGTCGTGACTATATATTCATACGAAGTATTTATTCAGAAACCAAGGGGCGAAGATGCGAAGGGCAATCTGGCATAAACATCGTCTGATGATATGAGCGGGTCTGAGATTCTGCCAGAGTCAATGGAGGAATGTGGATAGAGGGTAAGATGCGGCAAGATGTTAGAAGGTATCGTGAAGCAGAGGAGTACAGAGGTCAAGATGTCCGTCGTCGATGGAAGATCACACAGGCCATTGAAAGCGTTGACACGTGGAGAATTGAAAGAGATTTTCAGTGTCTAGCTTTGATAGAAGAGGTTCTCTACGGGTTGATAATTAACTCCTGGATAGATAGTTTGTTATGGCTGTTAGTTGGAGCGACGTCAAAAGTCTCGAGTCTGCAAGGCTGAAACATAAAGTGACTTTCTTGAATTAGCGTGGAGATAACCGAATCTCAGCCCTATGTCCGAATCCCCATTCTGGGTGCATAAAGCAACCCAAGTTGTACTTCCTTTTACCTGACTCGGTCTCCAGTCTGGATCCCCTTGTTTCAAGCTATGTCGAGGAAACCAGTATCAAACAACAATCAGGACACCATCAAGGCATTGGCGAAGAGGGAGGGCAATAATATCTGTGCAGACTGCAAGCGGAACAAATGTGAGCCAAACTTGTCTTGAAATCATGAAAAGTGAACCCTAGAGATGATGAAGCTGACACTCGGCTTGTGACTAGCGCCCAGATGGGCGAGCTGGAATAGAGGCGTATTTATTTGCATACGGTAGGGTTATGGGCCTCACGTACAAAGGATGAGCGTGGTCGACTGATTCAAGATCGGAAGATGCTCCGGAATACATCGTGGAATGGGTGTGCATATTAGCAAAGTCAAGTCGGTTGATCTTGATGCATGGACGGACGACCAGTTGAAGCACATCATGAGTTGGGGTAATGTAAGAGCGAATAAATGGTGGGAAGCAAAGCTGGCTCCAGGGCATGTACCTTCTGACGGGTAAGCTAGCATGAGAGAACATAGGCCGTGGTCAACTTTGGTTGTTAACTGCCTGCTAGAAAGATCGAGAACTTCATAAGGACGAAGTACGAGTCAAAACGATGGGTGATGGATGACCGGGATCCATGGACAATGGATCCAAAGACATTGGACGACGAAGAAGACGATGATGTGGTCCGTCATCGATCGAACTTGCGGGCAAAGCCGGTGCTAATAGATAGTCAATAGCCGCTCAATGTTGTACAACAGAAGGCTAAGCTAGCGAGAGAATCGTCACAACGGGCCGCATCGACATCAAGCCATCCACTACCTCCAGCGCCGAACGCAGGTCCCCCTATAGATCTATTCGATGGTCAACCAGAGCTTCCAGTGAGACCAAGTACAACGGACACTCTTGGCGGTCGACCCCCACCCCCTAGAACTTCTGCTCCGCCAAAGCAGGCGAAGGCTTCAGAATCTCTACTTGGTATGGACTTTTTTGGAGGTCCGCCTTCCGCCATGGCTGGTAGATCATCAAGCTCAGCATCTACTCCTTCGGGCTCGGCAGTGCCCTCCCGACCAGACCTAAAGCAGTCCATCCTCTCGCTCTATGCTACCGCACCCAAGAGTCAGCCCCCACCACAACAACAGGACGAACGCCAGCCTTCCTTTGGAGGCTTGCAGTCTCAACCCGTCCAGCGACAGTCCAGTTTTGGTGGTCTCGACAATGCCTTCAGCGGGCTCAACTTCAACCCTCCAATTTCTGCTCCGGCACAAGCGCCCAAACCACAACAGCAAGCAAGATCTGACCCTTTTGCCAGTTTCAACATTCCTCCCAATCAGCGATCGTCAGCGGCACCACCTGTAACATCGCCGCCACTTAGTGGTGGAGGCTTTTTTGATACAAGCCCTAAGCTAGCTTCGAAGACATCCAAAATCTCAAAGCAGCCTCAGATCCCTATTCCAAAAGATGATCCGCTATCATCAGCTGATTTTGGCGACTTCAGCTTCGCATCAAGCCCCGTGCCAGGTCCATCCAAGCCAGCGATGAAAAGTGCATCCAATGATCTTTTCGACTTTGCCGAGCCATCTTCACCCGCACGAGCACCTCAGTCTTCAGCTCCAGCACCCCAGAAGTCTTCCGCGGCTGCACCTCCCTCGAACATCAACTCAGCATTCAATCTTTCCACTCCAACGCCTCCATCTCAGCCATCCGTGAAGATGGTACCAATTGTGCAACCGGCCATTGTGAACCAGTCATCAGGCTTCTCGAACATGGACGCATGGGGTTCAAGCGACGCTTGGGCTACTCCCGAACCTACGAATACAATCTCAGCACCCAAGGCAAAGTCTGTTGCACCGGTACAAGCACCATCGATCCCCATGTCAAGCGACTTCTCTGCCTGGGGTGGGACTTCCGCGCCTTCGGACACCCAATCATCGAATCCCAGCAACGGCTTTGGCCGTAACTCTCATATAACCCCAAAGGTTGCGCCAGATGAGGATTTTGGTGGATGGAGCAGCGCTGCGCCTGCGATGCCTACAGCTAGCAATCCACCACCAGCACAGAGCAAGGCCACGAGTGGTGGTGGGGGACTTGGTGGAAGTGATGACCTCTTTTCAAACGTCTGGGAGTAGGAAGACATAGAGCGGGTTTTCTGTATCATTTGCAAGTCTGAACGTCTATTAAAGTATCAATCGAGGGCCGGTCAAAAAGTCGTGCCCGATGTCGGTAGCAATTTTCGAGAGGACACCGGACACGACTTTTTTGACCGACCCTCGGATGATGCTGGCTTACAGCATTGGCTACTAAGATGAGACCAATATAATCATATCTGACATTGTTCATATCCATTACGCGTAAGCTTCGTCCTTCATAAGCCGCTTCTCTTCATCAGATGTATACATGGGCGCATGTCCAGCATACGGGCTCAGTTTCAGATTGCCAAATGACGCTCCCAAGATTCCCCTTGCATGTCAACTATATTAGTACCTTTTCTCCAATAACCCTATCTAGATCATACAACTTACTAATCAACGATCAACACGATAGCTGCGCACGACGTCCGTGTGCTCGTCCTTCCCAAGACTATACGGATCTCCCCCAACCCCATAACTCCTCTCAATATTGCACTTCAGGAACGCCATTACCATCCTCACTTCCACCTGAATGCCCAGCTCATCCCATACCACAGCACAACCACAACCCCTATAATCATCCCAGCCAATTTCAGTATTGCAACTTTATTCCCCTGCTGCGCCATCCTGCCCAGTCGGCCTGCTGAGCCTTTGATCGAGGTACCCATTGAGGAAAAGACCTCCGACTGTACGCACCGAAAGCCCATTGTCAGCAGCATTCGCGAACAAAAAGCAAGACTCGGGGTTGTAGCGGTCCTAGGAGCGTAGAAACAATTATAACGTACGCTGCTATCAATAACGCCTTGGTCCCTTGCATTGTCGTAGATGTTGACTGTGACCCCTCGGAGGGCGGATACCTTTGAGGAAAGCTCATCGAGACGAGAGTTGTTCTGTCTGCGTTGGAGAGAGGGGTTAACGGGGTGGGTATAACCGTAGTGGATGGGGGACGTTACTGTTCGCGGTCATATGCACCGGACATACTGACAACCTGAGAATGAGAAGAGTCAATATCAAGTATGTAGCTACCTTCAATGATTTATTCCCTATAAAATCAAGGATATTTGGGACAGGGCGATGGACGTTTGCCTCGGCGCTAGAGACGCGTCTAGTTCTAGCGGCTGCGCTAATCAGATGTTTACTTCAAGAACTTAAATACTGTGGTACTTTCTCACGTCAACCATACTTGGATCGAAGATAGAACTGATGACTTTCACTCAGGCTCGGCCTAAGCCAGGATCCATGTGACCGCAAGATTGCAGAATCACAAATCTCAATTACTCAAATGGGTCAATATTGGCGAGTCATCGCTTTCACTCTGCGGCAGAAATTTGGCTTTGGCGGTAATAAACTTGGACAGGATCTTTTTGATGGATCCCCATATGGTCTCGTGCTACTACTCGCGGTTCCCGTCCTTCCAAAAGGTTATGGTCTGACCCAACCGCCCAATGCGAATCTTGCAGCGTTGAGGTGATTTCCCTTCGCTAAAAGGCTATATTTACTCTCTCTGACAAATACGTAGTGAGGAGCACATCTCTAGAAGAGTGGAGGACCTCAATGAGAGCAACAGTCTGTTGCTAGAAGTACAGGAGGAGGACTCTCCAGCCGTAGTGTCTCGGATCATCAAGCCGAAGCCAGACAGTGGTCGGGACTCCCCTGCAAGAGAGCAGGAGAATTGTAGATCACCATTGAGCAGCATCATCAGTTCACTAAACATCGATAACACATGCGGACTATTAAGGCTCCCCGTCGAATTGCTTGATCTCATCTTTCAAGACCTTGACATCAAACACGCCTTTTATCTTGGCCTCCAGTCTCGATATTTGTGGGCAATCACTCGGAAACATATCGAGATTTACCGTGCCTCTCCTTGCGGGGCCTGGGCTGGAAGCGGCATCATGTGTGTTGGTGATTATATCAAGACTGCGGATTGTCCGCCAAATACTCTCACCAAAAGCGAGAAAGAAGAATTGCAGAAAGGATTAGATGAAAATGAAATCTATGAGGACGTTTCGGATGACCAAGGCTACAAAGAATACGTTGCCAGCCCAACTAATTTGTATGATCTTGCCGGTGCTCGATATCAACAAGTCAAGGAATGGCATTCATCACTAGCCGACGAGCTTATTGGAGGAGCGGCGAACCTCGGAGAATGGCATCGCTTACCAAAGTCTCGCAGGGAACTTATCTTTGAAGATTTGGATCGTTACAAGCTGTCCGACTTTTATCCTGAAGATCAACCATGGATCCTTCGGAATCTCACGACGCAGGAGTATGTTCGCTCTGAAGCAATCGCCGTCAAGCCTGAGTACATTCACGGCCCTCACATTGAGCGTTTGGGCTTTGGCCATGTTGTTTGGTCACGTATTTGCTGGTCCTCAGATAACAGCTGCTCAATGGTTTACACCGGCAACATCCACCGTGGCGTATGGGCTGGACACCGATTCGATATCACGACTCTTGACAGACACAAGAGAGACTCATCAAAACAGACCGAGTGGAAGGACATCAGCCAGGAAATAGCGGACGAGATTGCGAAAATCTGGTCATCAGAGTTTGGCAGCGACTGGCGTAATCTTCTCTCAGAATAGAGAGAGACCCATAAGCCTATTTGGGATTGCCTACTCCGCTATATGGAGCTTCTTTCAGATATATGTCTGTTATAGCGTGCAACTTACAGGAGCGCCTCCAATAAGCGACCATACGACGTCTAGTGGCTTGGAACAGGTGTCGCAGGAGATTGAGAATCCTCAGATAATGTGGCCAGTAGCTGCGTTCGCGAGTTCTATCAGGCCTCTTGTCTCTTGCTTGAGAGACTTCACAAAGTTAGTTCTCCCTTAATCCGTGAAAGGGTACTTACTGACGCAGCTTGCAATGTAAGGTATGGTCTATATGAGCCACTGCTCAATTTCTGACCTCTCCATTAAAATAAAGAATAGTCGATAGAACTGTAAATCTCATGCGTTTCCCGTGGAACTGTCCACCTTTGTCCTTCCCGTCCTGATGGAGCAATGTCCCTTCTATCAAGTGTTCCGATCCTACCACGCTACTAGATAGCGCACAAGTTTAGTCCCATACACAAAGACTAGGCTGCGACGAGGACACACTCACAGTAGTCACTCTATACGAGCAATGGAACTTCGCTGGCATAAGTGGATTAGCAAAGCAGGTAATAGACTTAGTCGGTGAATTGTCCGCTGCAACCAGGCCATCGCTGACTTGTATTCCTCACTGTGAGTTGTTGATCGCGTGTATACGGAAATTACGGGAATACAACATATGCCTCTCTTTTCAGTCCCCGGCCCCTTCACAATGAGACATGGCCCGTTGCCGAACTTCAAAATCCACCTAAGATACTATGAAAAGATCTACCTCTGAATCGTCGCTGGTATCAAAATGAAAAAATTAATGATACGGTCCAAACATCATCAGAAATCTGCGTCGTTTCTCAAGGACTTATCCTTCGGCTTGGAGTACACAGAGGATATGATAGTACAGGATTCGCCAAGGGATGGACTATTGTTACTAATGTTCTCTAGTCATCCTCACAGCATACCCTATCTACCCATCTCCAACACTTTCTTCTCTAATTATTATGATAGATATCTTTCCTATCCATCAACATGCTTTTTATAACCACAGTCCTTTCTCCATACCATGTTATCTCCGCCATAGCCCTGATCATCAACTGCGCTGAAATTAGAATATCAATAGTGTCAATTGGTCTTATCTTCCATTCATCGAGAATTATCAAGTGGAACCCCATCGTCCTTGCCGAAACACAGGATTAATTGCATTGAGCCCGCTTTAGGTTGCAGTACTAGCTTTGTCAATCTAGGCGATCGCGTCTGCGTTATAGCTGTTTGATAGATATGATGGTGGAAAATTCCATCATATAGTTCTACGAAGAGATCTAGGCCTCTTGGTTTGCGATTCCGTTGTCTCTAAGTGATTCTCAGGGTTTCCATGCTGCGTTGACAAAGCGTACGGGTACTGAGCAATATGTATTGCGATGTCATCGAGTGTGAGTAATTCTACCGATGGCGATACCAGTGCTAATTAGGGATGGAGCTTTTCTTTGAAGTATGAGGAAGAAAGTATAAAGTTGCTAGTCTTGAAGCAAGAAGGAACATTGCACGTGCTGGATAGTATGTAGTGTAGAGTAGATTGCTGGCTTGAAGTACGAGGAAGAAGCTATGATTTCAATGGGAATGGAATAAGGCCCTCCAGATGAGATGCACATTGAAGTGATATGCTAATAGGGTGGATGTGGATCTTGTACAAATACAAATATGGGGCTTGCTTAGAATGCTAAAGTTTAGGATTTAGGATAGCTGATGATACACTGTGATTTGCCTATGTAGATGTTTTGATTAAGGAGTAATTCGCGGTAACATGTGAGATTACAATCTAGTGATAAACAGTAATACATTGAATTACAAGTCTCCAATGGAACGGTTGCGCGCGACCCCTTAATTTTCGTATGACAAGTAGTGACGAGGTTGAAAAGGCTGTTACTTACCACTGGTTTTATGTTTCTCTAAAGGTAGGGAACGCTGCCTACTGGATTTGCTCAAGACCCAGCGAGCCGTTCCTCCCCAAGTAGACTACAGTGCTCCTTCCAGCTCGCGATTCTATCCCTGAAGAGCCAGCCATACTCCCCACTATACCCAGCCACCACACTATCACAGCTCGACAGGCCAATCGATACCACATCGCACTTCTGAACGTCCAAGGGTTCTGAAGACTCCACGTCAGGCGAGTCTGGAGACTCAGCTGAGAGCCCTCCCAGCCACCTGTCGATGATGCCCCGATCGACATTGTCCACCAACGAGGCTTCTAGACTTTCACGGTACCCGTCGTCTTTCCACTGATCTTCGGGGGCGAGCTCATGGTCGTAGTAGAGGCTTACGTCCAGACCTAAGGTTTTTGCATTAGCGATTGCCTTCTCTTTGCGCTCTTCCGCGTCGATCAGAGCTCTTGTGAAGTCCTGCTTTTCCTCATACATGCTGAGGTCGAAGTCTGTCCGACTTAATATGAAGTTTTCTGTTGCGATCATCCGGTTGTATTCGTCTTCTTCATTCCAGTAATGTTGTGGCCAAAAATCGAAGTTGTTGTCCGCTTTGTAGAAGGCTTCGAAAGCCTCCTCCAGTTCCTCTTGGGCAGCGCACCGAAGCAGCTCCTCTGGATCTGTAGCGGGTCGTAAACTTTCGCTGCGGACTGAGCCTTCCTGTTCGAGATTGGCTTGAGGGTCTTGAGCTTGTGAATCGATAGCTTCAGGCTCTAAAGTTGATAGATCTAGGAGCCCGGAATCAGCCAGCATTTTCTCGAGTTGATGTTGTAGTCGGTCCCTTCCGCAGTTTTCGTTTATCCTGAGCATGCTGATGTCTTGATCTAATCTACTTCGTCGCTGTTCGGCTGTGCGGACCGCCTCATGATACTGATCGGCTTGTTGCCGAAGCCTAGCACGCTCTGTGTCATCTTTAGCGGACTCGAGAAGGAATTCGTTATAGGATACCTGAGCTTTAGCGGAGAGTACTCCGTGCCCATAAGTTGCCAACAATGTTTCGTGCTGATCTAAGGCTCGGCTTTCCTTACCAATTTCGCGAATTTGCGACGCCATATCTTTAGTGAGTAGAACGGCCAGTTGATGGCTGATGCCGTCGCTATGCAATACGATATGTGCGTCCTCCGCATATGGTTCGTACAACTCCTGGGTTTGCTCTAAAGGAAGATCGTGGGATTCCTGTTCGGATGGAGGTGGAAACATTACGATATCGCCCGTTTCCGAAGATAATGAAGGCTGAGGAGATCGGTGATTAGGCACTCTCTCGTCGTTCGGGCGAGGATTCTGGCTTTGTGTCGTTGTGATCACGTCCGAGGTCTCAGGATCAGTCTGCCCATTTCCACCCATAGTAAACTCCTGTGAACCGATTCGCACGCCGCAATTCTGGCAGTGGCCATGCGGTCTAGTCTGCGCCGGTTTACGTGCTTCACAGTCACCGTGCTGATCTTCCCAGTCGACTGCACTGATATCCAGCCGCGGTCTTTTCCTAGACCGCGCTTGAGGGTCCCATGGGAATATTCCGGAGCTACCATCAGCAAGAAGCCCATCTTCGAGCATGGAGTAGTCGCGGACAGATGATTGACCCAATAAGTCTCTCAACATCTGCGGCAGTTCTAATATTGTATCGAAGGCACCTCTGAAGAAACCTTCCATCCCAAGGATATCGGACGAGAGACTTTCGTGCGGTGTTTCGAAGTATGCTAATTTATAGTATGATCAGTATTTGGGCAGTCTGGAGTACATCGGGAGAGATCGTGGTTGAAAAGGATAGAGAGTGCTGAATTAATGATGGAGGGAAGAACATCAGCAGTGTCCTGGTATATCTTTGTTCGGTAACTTCTTCAAAGACCTGCTCTCTTTGTTGAAACTTTGTTGAATGTAAAACCGGTTTGCGCCTATTTGTTCGCTTTATTGTCACGGTAATTCGCTCTTGCATAAAGGAAGCGTAACAAGGACATTGTCTTGCCATCTCCTTCTCCTTATATTATAATTCCATCAAAGCCATTGTTTATCATGCAGATGGGCGATGCTGGATTCAAGTTTCACACACTTGATTTTACAGCTTTCCTGACAATCTCTCCTCTCCCCCTCTTCCATCACACCTAGACACTCTTCATCAACAAACTTACCCCGGGATTCCGAATAGACGGTTAGATTTGTGAAATACGACAACCTTTCGAAATCAACCATCATGAGGAATGACTGCGGAGATAAAGGAAGAACCCAAAACTTGGCACGGGGGCCCGAGGCAGCAGACTCCAAACCCCAACAGTATAGCAGCTCGCAGGGGCAAGGAAGATTCCATGCAGGTAACGGCGCACAGGTCATGGGCACCTCTTACACGAATGCTAACCTGAAAGCGCCGGGGATCGCCGCTGAACAAGGCTATACGGCCAAGAATTTTCGACAGGAAGGGCCACCTCCCATTGCCAATCGTATGGGGCATTTCCAAGCCAATGCAAGCGCAGCATCCACTATGAATGCTGCACAACAGCTTGCTCATTCCAGAGGTATCGCACAACATGGGCCACCGTCAGGTGGGAGATTCCACGCAAAGAACAGCCAGCGGGCGAGTGCGCTCCAGGCGAACATTGACACATCCATATCTAGTAGGGATCTTTCACGAGTCGCCATCCATCAAGACAACAGTACAAACTATCAAGCCAATACCCCCGGACATACCGGTCAGGGTCAACGCCGCACAATGCCCAAAGCCATGTATCAGAAAGGGGTAATTATACGAGCAATCCATTTTGAGGAGGATTTTGAGCGTGGCAGCGGTAAGTCATTCCGTGGACCCAGTGCAGTTGCAGACATGGCAAAGACACTTACCAAAACGGTGACTGGCGAGTGGCTGTATAGCAAGTACCGCAAGTTCATCGTCGTAGGTCTGCTGACTGAGCGGTATGTGGCAGTCCCACTATATACACGTACGTATACCCTCCCTTCCTATCTCATTCTCTGATTTGAATATCATGTGCTGACATCGACTTTATTAGACAATGGCGAGGGACTCACTGGCAGCCACATCAATCCTGACGAACACGTGTCGGTACAAGATCATCGAGCCGCACCAATATCGCAACTGTCAAAGCATACTCCTGTCAAGACTCTGGAATTGGAGAATCACGTCCGACCATACCACGACAAAAGTACTGCACACCTTGGCAATCCCGTCGCTAGAAGATACTGCCAACCAGTTGTATACGAAGGTAGATTAGATGAAGCCTCGACGAAATACATTGTGAAACTCTGGCAAACCCGCATGAGCCTTTGACAGGAGGAGGAGGATGATTGAATGTATTTCAGGCAAGGCCCGCACCAGAAGTGGAAGGCTAACCTGAAACAATTTCGAGCTTTTGCCGAAGGGGCTGATAGCGATGGAGTTGGTTGCGATGCAGAGAGTTTGATAAGGATGCTTTTGTTAAGTACCATAGACCTCTCTGATTATTATTAAGAATTTTTCATCGAAGTAATGGAGGTAATGAATATGAAAGACTATGCTTACAGGAGACGCTGCGAGACTAGATCATCATGCAGTCCAAAAGTCTCGATCATCGCATTGTAGAATACACCACTATACCTACCGTGTTGCAGGCTATGCAAAGCGATCCCCGTTTTGTGTACCACATACAGCCTTCCTATCCAGCTTGAAGGAGAGTATAATCGATCCCAGTCATGCTACTCATCCTTGTCTCAAAGGTATTGAGTGTATGCAGAAGGATGTGTCCATGTTATAAGTCATCGATAGGATCCTCGCGACTCTGTACACTCTACAAGATTGTCGCACCGTGAGATAGTAGATCAATGACAGCCCGGTCTTAGGACTTCTGAGGTCTATCAAGACGCTAGGAGGTAGTAGTATTTAGGCGGGCGATTATGCTAGTGGCGGGCGACTATTTAGGCGGGCGGTACGGCAATTTATCCGTACAACCCTATAATAAACTAAAACACCAATTTATAAATCCTAAAACACTAAATTCTAAAACGTTAACCCGCTATTCTTAACGACTATAAATTAGAATTCTAAGGAGTATAAATTATAAAGCTTATTAGATTACTAAAGTTTACTTCTAAAATAATATATTTTTATTTATACGCGGCTAAGCTATATAGGTTATAGTATCTTATAATTTAAAAAGGCGATATATTATAGGAGTATATTCTAAATAATTACTATTATAAGTACTATTTATATATAATATATATATAAACTAAGGGAACTTAGTAGTAAATTAATATAATATTTATAGTAATTATATATAATCTTATAAGCTTATAATTAATAGATAAATTAATTAATTAATTAATTAATTAATTAGAAGTATATAAATTAAAATAGTTCCTAATTTAAAGTTTATAAGATAAATAGTCTAATAGTATATAACTCCCTTCTAATCTACCGTTTATTATATTATAATAATAATAGCCGTTTAAGTTACTACCTCTCTTCTAAGATTATAAGGTTAATAAGAATATTAACATCTAACTAAATATTAATACTAATACCTAAAATTGTAAATTAATTATAATAGAAGAGCTTATACTAATAGTTTAACTCCTAGGAAAGCCCGATTTAATTTTTAATTTTTAATTTTTAGCCGTAATTATTATACTAATATTACTATCCTATTTCTCGCCACTTATTCTAGTATACGGTAGAGTTATATTATAAGCTATTACTATTATATATATATTTTCCTATATCTAGACGCTAGACGTAGCCTTACCCTTTAAGGCTCGCTTAGGAAACCTTAACTTAGGTTTTAAGGGTAGGGTATCCTAATAGGTAGTAGTTGATAGCGATATAAGGTAGTAGGGATACTAAGCTAATTATAGAATTATTAAGGCCTATTACTAGTAATATAGCTTTATACCTTTCTTATAAGATCTTAGGAGTCTATATAGTAGGGTCTATAAAGGTTAATAGTAAAGGTAACTAGTAGTTAAGGCATTAAATAAATATAATTAGCCCCTAATAGAGATAAATCTAATTCTCCGTTTTATAACCTTCTTCTAATTAGTCTATAATAATAGTAAGATAGATTAGGAGGTATAGAATTAGCTTAGAGCTAGTATAATAATAGTACTTAATAGGCACGTATTTAGTTTATATATAGGAGTATTCTATTATTATTATTAATTATTACGTTTTAAATCTATAAGGAAGATTATAAGTAGCTTAAACCTAGTATATAAGATTATTAAGCCTAAATTATATCTATACTTAGCCGACTTCTTAAGTATATATAATTCACCTAGAGAGCTAATTTAGTTAGTTATATAGCTTCCCTAGGACTACTAGTTTTAGGTTTATAACGCCCTAATCTAGGTATAATATAGTAGTCGAGATTAGTAGCCTAATATTTAGCTTCGGGGGTCTTATTACTATTATAGGAGCTCTTATATAAGACCTTATACTTAGTATTACTTAGTAAATTATTACTATTCTCCTTAGTACGAAGGTATACTACTACTAGGATTACTTATAGATAGGTAGCCTAGGATAGTAGTACTACTTTATCCCTAGACGTAAGCCGTATCTAGCCTTTATATACTATTAAATAGGTATACTATTAATTTAACTAGCTTATATTATTATAATATACTACGTTTTAAAGCTACCTTAATAATTAATAGGATTTTATTATTTAAACCTAAGGCGTCTAGCTATACGTCGTAGGCTAGTAGAGTAAATTACTCCTAAGTAAATTAAGTTACTTAGGATATAGAGGAGATATTTAGGAGGGTAGATCTAATATATTAATAGATATTTTATAGAGTAATTAATTAAATAAAGTAGAATTTATCTTCTAGTAGAAATATATATTTTACTATCAGCCTTATAAGGCTAGACTAAAATTACCTTAGGTTAGAACTAATAGATTAATATAATATTCTTTATAAACTAGTCCTTTCTTTACTATATATATCCTATTATCTACTTAGCTTTAGATTATAATATTCCTAAATAATATATAACCTATTATTAACCTAGAGCTATAGTAAGATAAGCTTATTTAGAAATACCTTAGGGATAATAGGACTATAAATAATCTTATTAATTTCCTTATAATAAAAGAATATATAGGCTATAAACTAGGAAAAGATCTTATTTATAAGTGTTTTAAGGCTTAGGGTATTTAGAAGTTCTTATAACTAACTAATCTTAACGACCTAGAGTATTAGTAGTATATTATCTAGCTATTCTATTAAGGTCGTTATTTAGAATAAGAAATACTTAATACTCTATAAGTAGACGGCTAGATTTATATTAATTTATATACTCTAAAAAGCTTTTAGCTATTAAGAGGGATATATAGAAGTTATATACTTAGGAACTAGGTTAAATAAGACTAGGAGCTTAAGAGAGTACCTAGGTAATTTATAGATAAGAATCCCGCGATTAAGAGCCTTAGTATAGAACTTCTTTATATATAGCTTTAAATTCGTAGATATATATACTCTATATACCGTCTAAACTATACTATATAGGCTATAAGCCCTAATATTATAGCTTTTTAAAGGACTACTACTAACCGCGTTTAAAAGGATTTTAAGGTTAATAGACTAAATTTTCTTTAATCTATTAATAGATATAATAAGCTTAGAAATTACAGTATCTAAATCTATATAAGTATAGATACTTACTCTTATAAGATTATCTAGTACTATATAGGAGTTTTAAACCGTACTACTATTAGTATAGCTTAGTAATACACCTCTATTATTAATAATATTAGTATCTAACTAAAGTTTATTTATTCTAATAGGGGAATAGAAACGAGTTATCTAGCCGACGCTTATTAGCATCTATCTTAAAGTTTATAGATAGGCCATAAGCTTATAAAATTTAGATTTAGAGACTACTACTACTATAAACTAAGTATATTAAACTAGCGTATTAAGGTATAATAGGTATAGTTAGAAGGTAGCTTACTCTATTAATAGAAAGGATTCTTTAATAATCTTATATTCTATAGCTATTATAATTAGGACTAGATTAGTAATTATATCTATCTATTAGCGATCTTTATACCTCTTATTTATATAGAAGTTAATAATTATAAAAGGATATAGAATACTTATAAAATACGTACTTAAAGAGGACGTCTAAATATAGTAGCTAGTAAACTATAGTTACTTTATAACTATCTAAAGGCGCCGGCTTAATAGGAGGGTCTTTAACCACGTCCTAATATACTTTAGATTTAAGTTTAAGACTAGGAGGACTATAATCTTAATAAATATCTTCTACCTTAAATATTAAAGCTCTATTATTATATTATAAGAGATATTAGCTATAATCCTAAGACTTTAATTACTATAAATATTAATAATAATAGAATACCCTTATATTAAGCTTATTATTTTTAACTTCGCCCTATCTTATAATATTATTTCTAGATAGGATAAGCTTTATAAATATAGTCATATAAGCCTCTTCATAATACTTATAACTAGAGGCCTATATAAGAGAGGAGAGGCGAACTTATAGAATAATTAGTAGAGGCGGAGTAGGCTTATAACTAGAGACTTATACTAGAATTTAAAGAGGAATATAACTAATATCTACGTAAGGTAGATAATCTTTAAATAGCTTATAAGGATATCTAGCCTATAGATCTTTCTAAGGAAGAATTATATATAGAAGATAATAAGTTTTAAAGAGTAATAACTAATTTCTTTAATACTTTATTATAGATAGTGTTTAATTTAGAGCGAATAATATTATAGATATTATAAACTTTTATTAGAAGAATACCTCTTATTATAAGATAATATAAAAATGATAGAGTACGTAAGAGATAGTCCTATTTAAAGAGCTAATAAAGTACATATTTCTATAGTATAGAGGCTTAATCCTTAGGGACTTCTCTATATATCTCTAATAATTACTCTAATTATCTTATATACTTATTTATAAATAGTAAGTAAATTTTAATATTTATTTTATATAGCTATTTACTAAGCTATCTATATATACTCTTATATTTAGAGGTATAAATAAATATATTAAGATAGTTTATTTATATTTTCTTATAATATAACTACTATTTTTATAAAGTAAATAGAATAGAAGAAAGGTTTAATATTTATTTTACTTATAACTCTTAATATATTAACTCTATTATAGCGTTAATACTATTAATCGCCGTTATTACCCCTAATAATAAATACCTTATAATTAACTTCGCCGCCCTCTTCGCCCGCTTCCCCCTTATCTATAATAACGGCTTAGTAACTAATCCTACTATAAATATTAAACTAGGAAGGGGGGATTTTACCCTTAGCGAAGAAATCTAAGTTACCTATTTTTAGAATACTAAAGTATTACTCCTTATAATATATTATTTTATTATTACTTACTTCTCTACTAATATAGTCTAGTACTTTAGCTTCCTAAATACCCTTAGTTACTCGCGTTATACTAGAGGTATTCTCAGCCTTAAAGGGAGGAGAGTTAAGGTTATATTTATAACTTATAAGACTAGGCGTAGTATACTAGCTTCTAATATATATAATAATTATTTATAGTAATATACCCTAAATATATATAGTATAAGTAAGTTTATTACCCTTAATCTCTATTAATTAGCTAATAGATTAAGTACCCTATTATATTAAGTAGTAGCTAGTCTAGCGCTAATTACTACTTAGATTACTTTAAGGCCTAGTAGCTACGGTAGAATACGAGTAAGGGTAGTAGTAATTCTAGGGTTATAGCTTAATCCCATAACTCTTCCTATAGTACGTATAGTACCTTCCTTATCTAGGGGAAGAAGGGCTATACTAATATAGCTAATACTAGCGCTACTTTATAGTCTAGGAGTGTAATAGGTTAAGGGTCCCTTAGCTTATCTTTAATATTAATAGTCCTATCTACTTTAAACCCTACGAGTTTAGGTCTTTAAGGAGCTTTATTAGAAGGGGGTTAAACCCTAGAGGTATTAGGACTTAAGGATAAGACTCTAACTAGAGAGTAAACGTCTACTTAGCAGGATTATCTTATAAATAGAGAGGAAGATAAGGAGACTCTTATTAACGCCTTAGAATACTTAACCTAAGAGTTAATAACTTAATAGATATATTTATTAAAGCCGGCTAGCTAATCTTATAGACTTATAAATAGTTTAATAGGAAGGTAGAATATTTATTACGGAGGAATAGATACCTATATAGAAGAGAGAAGTATAAAGGTACTAGGCTAGATTCTATAAATACTATATAGTAGGATAGAGCTATATCAAGGTATATAGCTCTCTTTAACATTATAATTACTACTTTTCCTACTTATCTATATTATAGCGTTAATTTATTAGTCCCTCCTACCGGCCCTATTATAAAGTCTTTTATAAGAAGATATATAAAGGGGTTTAATAACTAGAACATTAGAAGAATTAATATATAAACGAATCTATTATCTATATTAGGCCTACTAGGTATTTAAAGGAGGTAATAAAGTAGATATAGTATAGTTCTATTCTCCCTATATATCTAGACTTAGCTAAGTACCTTATAAGTTATATATAATAGTTATATATTACTATTATATTAGGATAATAAAGTATATAACCTATAAGTATAGAGATTTTAGAAATAAGAGGGCTAGAGAATATTATAAAGAGATAGTTAGATTAAAGGTAATAGATACTAAATTTAATACTAAGTCTATAAAGAACATATTAACTTAGTGTATATCTCTCTACCTAGCTTAATTTCTATTAATTTACTTTTATCTACAGCTTATTTTAATAATAATTAGGTATATAAGAAGAGCTTTATATCTACTATAATAGTTCGTATATATCTATTAGTTATATTTATAAAGAGATTATATTATTAGTCTATACTAAAGACCCTTATTATACCTATTATCTACTTAAGATTTAAAATTTACTAAATATATACAGCTACTTTAGTAGCTACCTAACTAAGAATAAGTAAATAAAATTTTATTAATAACTTTATATAGCTAATAGTCTAAAGTTAATTAAATAATAATATACTTATCTATTTTCTATAGAGATAAATAGAGGCTACGGTATATTTAGAGATATAGAGAAGATAGAGAAAGTAGCTTATTTACTCTAGGAGTAATACTATTAATAATAAGGGCACTTCTAAATATAGTAATCTTACTAAGATATATATATATATGTATAAAGTATAGTAATATAGAATAATATTATTATTCCTTTACTTTATAACTTAGTATATACTTAAAAAAGGTTAATAAAAAATAAAGAATTATTAGTATACTATAGACCTAAGCTTATTCTAGATATATAAGGTTATATATAAGGTATATATTAAATAAATTAATATAATATAGTTATATAAAGCGCCGATATACTATAATAATAGCTTAAGTTAATTACTAAATAAGTAATCTTACTATTAAGAAGACTAAGTATTAGTAGTATACTACGGGCTAACGAGTAATAGTATAACGCTATAACCTTATTAGGTTATTATTTACTACTATATTAGACTCCCTTAATAGATATATACTTCTTACTTCTATAGTTTACTATTACTATTAATTTTAAGCTATTTAATACTTTAAGTATATACTTCTTTTATATAATAATATATTAAATAGGTATTAGTTTATCTAGCTATTATATACTATTTTATCTTTATATAGCTAGGTTATATATATAAGCTACTTATATAATAAGGGTAATAAACTTTAGACCTATATATATTAGTTATTATTCTTCTATCTACCCTAGAATCTTAGTAATAATTATATTAATACGCGTTTCTATATCCTTAACTATTATCTTATTAGCTTATTAATATTTTTATAACTTTAGCCTTAGGTCCCGTATAATCTACTTATATATAAGTTATTTACTATTTAGGTTAGACTAGCTATAGCTCTAGAATTATAGAGTCTTTCCTATTCCCCCCTTCTCTATTTCCTTCCTTCCTTATCTTATCTTCTAATATCTATTAATCTTTCTTTAGTCCTATTATATAGTAATATAGTCTCTTATTCTTAAGTTTAGTTAAGGTCTAGACCTATTATACTATATCTTCTTCTTAATATTACTATTATTTAAAACAGCTCTATATAATAGGACTAGGCTAGTTCTATACCTCCTATAGTACCTAAGTACCTACTATAAACTAAGTACCTCTATTATCTTAATTAAGTAACGCGGTATTAAGTATAAGTTTAGACTAGGAGTTAAAGATACCTTAATTTATAAGAGACTACGCTACTTATAGAAATAAAGAGAGTAAGTAGTTATATTTAAATTCCCTTTATTTAATATTATCTTAGGGTAACTTACCTACTTTACCCGTAGGTAGCTTTAGTTCTTTACCTTCTAATACTTAGGGTAATACTTATAGTAACCTATTTACCCCCTTTTATAGTAGTATATATACCCCGTTAAATGTTAATAATAACCTAGGTACCTAGCCTAACCCTCCTAATTATGCCTACGCTACCGTAGGGTCTTAGAATAATAGTTTACTATATACCTTAAATAATAATACCTCTTATAGAATATCTTAACGAGATATAACTTAATATATAGTCTATAATACCTTATAGGAGTTAATAGGCGAGACTAATTATTAATTATATATTATAAAATAACTAGTATTTAGGAGTAAGAAGGTAGGTAGGAAGTACGCAGGGGGTTATAGGGCTATAAGTAGTACTTTAAGTAGGCTAGGGCCTATTTAAGAGCTATTATAAGCTCCTTATCGTCTTAGGTTTAAAGTAACCTTAAGACGAATATTCTTTAAAGGTAATAAGCCTATTACTAGAGACCTAGTTAGTAATTAACCCTTAAGAGAAGCCTATTCTATAATCTAACTAATAGTTCTCTAGGAAGTATAAGCTTCTAGGTCGAGGATTATCTATTAACTACTAGAAATACTATAGAAGACTTTATCTATAGCGTTATTATTAACTAAATATATAACTAGGAGGCTACTATACTTAATATAGTAGTTTTAGAGTAATACCTTATATTAAAGATAAGGACTACTTATTATAACTCTCTACCTATAATACTAAGTAATTAGGTAATCTATAATACTTATATATAAGATATTTATAAACGGCTAGAGCCTTATAATATAAGAAAGATTATTATTATTTATAAGCTACCCTATATTAACCCTAAAGCTAGTCCTCCTTCTTTAGATATACGTAACGAGGTTCCTAAACTTCCTATTCTAACTAGGAATACTACGGATCTAACCTTTACCTTATTAAAGGGTCCTCCTAAAGTCTCTTATTCTATAATCTAGGCTACTTAGCCTATATTAATAGTTCTAAGTACTAGAAATAAATATTTACTATTACTAGATATTAATAACTACTAAAAGCTCCTAGTCTTTAAGATACTACTAGGTATAATATAAAAGATATTAAAAGGGTAACTAGTAGAATCTATTAAAAAAGCTAGTACTAAGGGTATAATAGACTCTACTCTACTAAAGAGACTATTTTCTAGGAGCCTTATAAGTCCTTAATTAATTAAGCTATTATACTTAGCTATAACTAATAGTTTAGATCTATATTAATAGTAGTAGTAATAATAAAGTCCTTTAGCGTATACTTAAAGCTAGTTAGTATAAGTATAAATAGTAAATAGTTAAGTAAGACGGAATTAAGGAAGAGACTACTAATAAAGAGTTACCTTCTATTACTTAATTACTAGTTAGTAAAGAAAGCTATATAAAGTCTAATAAATTAGCCGTTAAAGTTAAAGCTAATAAAGATACTACTATTACTATCCTAGACTCTTAACCTAAGGTCTAGAGTCGTAGCGACTCTACTATAAATACTATTATTAATCCCTATAATCTTAACTCTACTACTAGAGAGACCCTTAATAGGAATACCTTATAGGATAGCGTCTTAAGGGTAGAGTCTTTAGGAAACTAAGGATAAAAGCGTAAGTATACTGCGAGTAATTCCTAGATAATAAGTAAGAATAGAAGGGGAAAAAAGGGGAAGTAGTAACTACGCGGAGGTAATAGATAATTTATTATAACTACTAATAGGAATAAGGTATAATTAGATATAGTATTATTTAGATTACCTATATCTTAGTATAATATATCTAAAGAATTTATCCCTTTTAAGTATATTATATTTCTAATACTATAAGAAATATTTTTTAATATCTTTATAAGATCTTAAATATTAATAATAAGCTGCCTTATAAATTTAAAATCTTAGAGACTAGTAATAATAATATAGTATTTATATATAAAGTTTAACTCCCTACCTACTAAGTACTATTATTATACTCCCTTTAAGCTACTTATAAATACTATAATATACGTCGTCGTTATATTAGATAAATTAAAAGAAAGTTATAAAATAGAGAATATAATTTATCTCTATTAGGGGTTTTTATATAAGCTAATTAATTAAGTTTTATTAAAAGTATAAGTCTAAATTATTAAGAGTACTTCTTAAATACTACACGCAGGATACTTAGTCTTTATAAGGAAGATATTAAACTATTTCTTTAGTAATAGAGGTTCTTAGTTTCCTAATTAGTAAAGGATTACTATTACTATATATTACTATTAAGGTTCACTTTTTATTATATCCTCTAAGCTTTTATTAGGGATTAATTAAGTATATATAAATATATCTTATTATACTACTTTAATCTAAGTATTAATATACCTACCTTAAGTATATTAGTACTTTATTCTAAGCCTTTATTAATAGAATACGTCCTTATCTTCCCGATTAGTAGAGTATAAATTAATTCTAAACTAGCTATAAGGAGCTAGGCTATAGCTCCTATTCCCGTATAAAGTAAAGCCTACTAGGTAGTTAAGTTATATTATAGAGTAGTATTACGCGTACTAGAGTATTAAATATATTATAATAAGGCTAGATAAGGAACGGGTATTAAAAATATAAAAAGGGGGTTTCCTAAGACTTAAACTCTTATTAGTAGGTATTACTCTAAAGTAAATAAGGGATATCTTTAATTAATTAGATAATATAGTAGGGTTAAATTAAGATACTTAAGGTAATTTTAGAATAGGAAAAAAAAGGGATTTCTTTCCTAAGGCTTAAACTCTTATTAGTAGGTACTAAGTCAGGTAAATATAGTATATTTATAGGTATTAGAGTATTAAATTAGTTAGTCTTACTATATCTTCTTTACTTATAAGCTTAGTAACTTAATACGTCTTAGTATAATTATTATTATTTTATAATAGGAGCTAGCTAATAAAGTAATTAGAAATTACCTACCTCTAGACTATTATACTACCTAAGCTATCTTATTATTAGGTTACGCTCTATTCTCTTACTTATTATTCTTATATTAATAAGATATCCTCCCTATAGTACTAATTAATACGCGATTATTATATAGACTTTATATATAAAATCCTAAATAAAAGTACTAATACTTCTAGGAAGTACGGTATAAGATACTATAGATCTAGTAATATATTATTTATATAAGAGATTTATATATAGGCTTTATATATTATATATTAATAGTATTAATAGGTATGTTTATTAAAGGAATCTACTAACTTCTTATATCCTACGGTAAAGTTATAATTAAACGTACCTAGTACTATAAATATTCACCTAATCTAAGCTATTCTAAAAGAGAAAATACTTATATATATACTATTTATAATTTATACTCCTTAGAATTTTAATTTATAGTTAACTAGAATAGTAAATTAATATTTAGTATTTTAGTATTTTAAGATTTAAGAATCAGGAAATTAGTATTTCAGGTTATCATAGGGTTATACCAATAAATTGCCGTAGGGCGGGCGCTAGGCGTAGAATATATCAACTAGTAGTATATTTTCTATAGCATATCCTATATCCTAGCAACTTAGGCATTCGTACCTCTGTAGGAACCCGTGAAACGAATGCCTTGCCAGGATATAAATAAACTTACTTGCTTTAGTAATTAATTGATTATTGAAAGCTAAGACCCGAGCGCACGAGAATAATATAAACTGTGGACTTAATTAATAAACCTGGAAATGAAGATTTACAGATATAACAACAACAATAAGACTAGGAACTCTAAAGTCCAGTACATAGCCTCAAAGCTATATCTTATAATCCCTATTTATGCTATTGGACTATAGCACTAATATATTCCATTTCGAAAGCATCGCCTTCTTCACGCGATTGAATTGGTAATTCGACTTTCGATTAATTAATATCAAAACATTGTTTGCTACAGAATTAGCGAATGCCTTGGCGTTGTGTCTGTGATAGAAGAGTATCTGAATACAGCAAGCTGAAACGATGAGGAAGATTTATTATTAATTCAGGGCAGAAACGAATCTGAGAATGGAACACAGAAAGACCATCCAAATCTACTAGAGCGAACATCGTATCAGGATGGTTTACTTGGCTGAGACAACCTCGGATTGCACTCTGAAACATGACGAAACGTTGAAACGATCATCGATAGTCGCTGATTCGCTGGATTAGACGACGAGTAACCGGGAATTCGTTGAGGGAGTATCTGATTTTCAGGGTTTTATATACAGTTTTGTGCCTACTCTTCCAGATACAATCCGCCACACCCATCTTATCATTGACTTACTCGCTCCTCTCGAAGCTGGCCGCAGTGCTCCTTCCAGCTCTTAATCTTGTCGACGTACTCATCGACATCTATCGCACTAGCCGTGTCGGACATTCCGACGGACGCGGCTCCCCACATGTCGACATCAGGCTCGTCCCACGGTACAGTCTCTTGGAACGATTCCGAACATGCAGCGAAAACGCCATCGCACCATCTGTATATCCTGTCTCGATCCAGACCCTCGACCATGAACGCTTCGCCACTCATTCCGTAGCCGTCATCCTTGTGATTGCGATTCTCAGGACCTAGGTCAAACTGATCCCAGGTATCGAGGCCGATGGCTTTGGCCCGGCTTACGGCCTCCTTGACCTGTTCCTCCGCATCGATGAGAGTCCTCGTAAGACCTCTGGTGTGGTTGCACATGTGGCAATCGAAATCCGATCGACTCATGTCTATCTCCCCGACCTCGTAGGCTTGCTCGTATTCATCCAGCTGGTTCAGATAGATGATTTCACGGTTGTCGAAATCACCCTCCGCCTTCTCTAGAGCTTCTTGAGCACTGTACAGAGCTTCTTTTGCTGTTCGACGGAGTATCTCGGAGCTGCTGGGAGCAGTACCGTCGCTGAGGAGTGATGTCGTATCGTTCCGATCATCAGCATCTTGATCTGGATACTGAGGTGGATCTGGCTCGAGGCGCGAAACATCTAGCAGGCCGGCTTCCTCTAGAGTACGCTCGAGTAGGTGCTGAAGCTGAGCCTTATAGAACTTTTCGTTACGACTGAGGTCTTCCAAATTTGTCTTCATCAGGTCTCGTCGTTCGCTGGCTTTTCGTGCTGCTTCACTATACCTCTCACCTGCTTCTTGAATCCTGGTATATTCTTCATCGTCTTCTGCGGACTGTTGAGTGGTGTGAAAGTTGGAGACCCGGGCTTCGGCAAGATGGCAGGCGTGCTCAGCGTCTCGTAGCAGCTGCTCCTGCTGCTTCAATGCTCGGGCTGCTTTTCCGACGTTATGGATCTGGGAGCTAAGGACTGTACTGAGCGAAGTTGTCAACTGGTCGAAGTCTTTATTACAAGCAACACGACTTGTATCTGCATTAGCGGGGCTCACAGATACCGGTGTCTGCTTACCATCGTCATGGCACTCGCTCTCACCCTCCTCGTACGACAATCGAGGTCTTTTCCTCGGTCTCTCACTACGGCATAATCCGTGTAGATGTCTGGAAGAATGCTCGAAGAATTGAGTCTCAATGTTGCTTAACAAACCTTCTTCAATGCAATTTCGTTCGATGTTTCTTTGGCGACTTAGCATCTCTCTGAAGTCGTATGGTAGATTAAGAATTGTGGCCAGTGTTTTTTGTAGAAATACACTGGCCCGACGTTCCATGTTGAAAAAGCGGCTGGAGCTGCAGTCTTGATCGACGTTGATTTTTGGTGGTCTATTAGAGTGGTGGGGTGACAGATTTTCGTAGTGGGAAAGATGAGATAGAAATGCATGAAGTACGGCACGCTTACTGAAATAGAAAACCGGATATCAACATTGATAGCTTTGTTGAAGTCTCTTTGTTCGAAGCCACCTTGTTAGTCCATCTCAGTCGGCTTTCTTTATTAGCGTACTCGATCTTGCCTGTATGAAAAGACAAAGCAGGTTTGAGAGCTGACATTGTTCGACAATGACATTCCTGTCGATGTTACTCTTTCACATAGTTGCCCTTCGCTTGGGTATACTCTAACAATGGCATTATTCTCTCCGTGGCCGATTTTTATTGTTTGCCATGTCGTACCTCTGTATTTAATTTAGCAAATTGGACTCTGTCATCCTTCACATCCTTGACAACCTCAAATCATACTTAACTAGCTGCGACCAGCGGGTAATTGTATTAGTCGGCCTTCGGACACAAAACCTCAAGGGTTTCAGACGGTACTTCCAACATGGAATGCTCGTGGAAGGCTGAGCGCAAGACCAAAAATTTCGCACCACGGGCTGAGGCGGCGGCATTTGCACCGTCCCAGTACGGCGGCCACAATACCAATAGTAAGCCACTGCAGGCTGATTCTACAAGATCGAAGAATCCATCGTACGAGTCTAACGCGAGCAGCAGAAGACAACAGGGCGGAAATGCAACTTGCAGGCCCCAGCAACACCAGCAGTACGGTGGATCCAAGGTATATGATAGATCTAGGGCAAATGAAGGAGCGTGTTCCAGGGGTCCTAGAGATCACGTATCAGTGGTCCCCATACGTTGCGCACAAACTCCCGGACCATTGGTGCGAGATCTGGCACATAAGAGAGGCCAGCCCCATCACGATGTCGGACCTCAGCGCCAAGGACAGACGCGTACGGGCAATGGAGTCCGCAAGCCGAAACGAACTCCAATGGCAAGGGAAAAGTATCAGCTGGGCGTTATCATCAGAGCACCTCTTCACACGGAAGACTTCGATCAAGGCAGCGGTCGGTCCTTCCGTGGATCAGACGCCGCGGAGAAAATGCAAAAATCCATCTCAAAGAGCGCGCTAGGAGACTTTGTCCATTCCAAGATCCGCAAATTCATAGTCGTAAGTTTACTTGACGACGACCAGTATATGGCAGTACCCCTCTACACCTACAACGGCGAAGGCTTGGTCCGAAAAAAGCCCGCCGCGTATGTCTCTGTTCAGGATCATCGTCAGGCGCCCATCGAGCCACAAGGAAATGGCGTTGTGATCACAACACAGACGTTAGAAGATCATGTGGATCCTTACCATCCTTTGAGCGTAGCCCACACAGGGGGCCCTGTTGCAAGAAGATACGGATCTCCTGTCGTATACGAAGGTCGTCTGGATTCGGTATCCACTGACTATGTTGTGGAACTCTGGCTTGACATTATGTATCAGGGAACGAGGAGGAAATGTTGAACTGTGCTATGGTCAACGTATATGCTTGAACCAAACGATGCTTCGTGCTCAAGGTCAATGTTTGATCCGAGACAACAGTTGACAGTCGCGAACCTTCGAATACCAAAGAAGGGCAAACCCAGTAATCTGCAGGTAGCTAATATGTCTGATGTTGATAGCTTTTACTACAAAACATGAGATTCTCTTCCCCCATACAAACACTTGCCCACTGTAGCAAAATAATGAAATTATAATGAATGAGACGGGGAGACGATCATGGAAAAGGCTTAACAATTCGCGTACGAAGGCCGTCTGGCGATACATAAGGCTCCAAACATTGTGCTGTATAAGATACTGCGCAAATTGTACATATACTTTCTGCGGAAAACATGTGCCGACCTTGCATTTACACACCACTGACGTGCTCTGAGACTCCAGCTCTAAGCAGATTCTGACAAATTTATCTGTGCTTCTTGTCTTTATCTACTAAGCCAATCTTTTATTGCAGAGCGTTCCAATAGCCTCACGAACCTTCAACATGTTGGTTTCGTACGTACTCTTCACACTTCCTTTGCATTGTGCAAGTAAAGAACATCAATGACAGCCTGGTAGTCTGCATCCGGCAAGTGTGGAATGTCGATCTTGGCTTCGTAATCTCCAACTTTTAACGTTTTGCGGACTGGGATGCTGGCAGCATACTCCGCACAGCCGTCCCAAAAGAAGTAGCCGTTCGGACCATAGCTCACAACGTTCGTGTCCCATATCTCGGGACATCCCATTCTATGATCTTCGAGCCTGTTTTTTGCAATTTTGAGTGCGGTGCCGTAGTCGCCGCCCGCATGGTCGATTGCTGATCCAATCTGTAGCAGCAGCTTGACCACGTCTGCTTTCCCTGACAACGCGGCAGCTTGTAGAGCGCTGCCAAGCGGACCACCATATGTATTGATGTCGGCGCCAGCATTTAACAATTTATTAATTGCTTCAATACTACTTTCTGGTGTGAATGCGGCAGAATGTAGCGCTGCATTACCATTACTTTCTTGAGAATCCGGAGAAACTCCGCTCAGCAACAGAAAGTCAACCACATCGAGGTGTCCATATTTTACTGCTGCGATTAAGAGTCTTCCGACATTGATGTCAGCCCGCAAGCGCAGTAGTGTCTTGATCTTTGGTAGTATCGAGTTGGGAAAAAGTAGTACGGAGGGGATGAAATGAGAATCCATCGTTTCAAGATCTGCTCCCCGTTCAATAAGCAATTTGATCCTTGGTTGGTGCTGCTTGATAATGGCACTGAATAAAGGTTTTTTGGTCTTGCCAGGGTAAGAAGCCATATTTGGATCCGCGCCATGATCAAGGAGCATCGTCATCATGTCGACACCGGATTCCCGAAATTGTGCATGCTCTAGGGGGATGCCCTGATAGCCTGCACATGCATTAGGATCAGCACCGGCGTCTAACAGTAGCTGCACAATATGTTTGCGCGAATGGGCCACCGCTTCTTGGAGCGGTGTAAGAGCGTCCTGACGTTCACCAACCTTGCCTGGGCAAGATCGGCCAATATTGACGTCTGCACCATATGCAAGGAGAATTCTGACAATTTCCTCATTGCCATGATGAACAGCCTCGTGGATCGCGGTCCTCGAATATAGTATTTCCATGTCGTTGCTTGTTTGTAAGACTACTGCGTTGATACTTGCCCCCTTCGAGATGAGTAGCTTCACAGTGGATTCATGCCCACCGCAAACGGCAGCTGTCAAGCATGATCCTCCACAGCCCGAACAATCTACGTTCTCACCCTTCTCTAATAGCATCAGTACCATCTGATCCATACCGAACAATGACGCAAAGTAGAGGGGTGGAGTGACCTCCACATTTGGGTTGAGTCTATTATTCCCCATAATAGTTGTGACGTACCCACATTGACGCATAAGTATCAATTCTTGGTAACGGAACCATGGTGTATGCAATCGGATGATATCCCTCAGAAGGGCTGGATCAGTGAGCATTGTTAAGCATTGATCATATAGAGGCGATGAGCTATCTAGCTGCGCCGCCCGGAGATGACGAGACCAGGACGAAGCAGCATAGGGAGCAAACGCTACCTCCTCCGAAGAAGATCGTATATATTCTTGCAAAAAGCTAGGGTCTTCGCACATGTTCTCCTCATGGCACCACGCCAGATACCTCATACACAGGTTGGCTAAGGTTTCATGAGCGTAGCGAAGATCAAGGGCAAAGTTCGAGGCACTCTTTGTGATACTGCCGTTCGATATTAGATATTCTTTGACAGAAAAATGTGCTAGTCTGAGCTCCTCAATATTCAACTGCCGATCACCAAAGAATGTGTTTCGTATCGATCGTGTCGTTGTGACCAATCCAGAACAAATTGTGAGAACGTCGCGAGGTTCCGAAAATCGATTCTCGACGTCATAGTAAGTTTCTCCATGTCCAACGACCGCGACTGTATCGGCTATTTCTTGTACGGCAAGAGGATGGAACGAGCAAATTAAACACGACAAGATTCTGCGAGCGTCTTCCAGGTATTGTTCGGGGATGTTATCAAGTATACGACTGTAGGTGTCATCCAGCGTCCTTGGAAGCGATTTCAACGCCCTTCGAAGCAGACCAAGCTTCATGCAGCCTCGAATGGCATCCAGTTGACACTCCACCCAACGGAACATTCCTTTCGCCCCCTCCAACAGAGCGACTTCGATTTCTTTCCGTACATGATCAGGCCATCTGGATAATTTCTCATCGTGTTGCAGCTGGTGGCGAACGTATATTACGATGTCGCCATCCACGACGCACTCTTCCAAAGAAATCGCGTCACTTGCGACAGTGCCCAAAACATCTTCTATATCTGTCTCACGCCTGCTAGTCGCCAGAACATGGACATGCTCCTGGTTCCAACTCCGCAGATCTCTCAAACTTTCCAGGAGATTCCTTCTGTCCTCACATTCATCCAAAGCGTCAAGGACAAGGTATACAGATTTTGAACTTTCGAACATTTGCCGAGCAGTGGCTTTCAATTCTCGCAATGTCGGCGTGGTCCTGCCACGAGAGTGTGAATTATATAGTTCTTCGACGATATCAAAGGTTTTGTCATTTTGGTTATAGAGCTGGAATATTACAGACTTCCAAAAACTTCGGACTAGCTGCTTCTCTCGGCTCTGGAAATCAAAGTAGAAATAAACGAGGTCTCTCTCGAATATCTTTGATTCGAGCAATGAATGGATTACGGTAGAGCTTAGGACAGTCTTACCTGAGCCCGGCTTGCCGTAGAGCACCAAAAAAGTAAAGTGCTCGTTTTCCCATGCACGAAAGGTAGGGCTTTCTAAAAGCCAGACGCCGGTGCCATGCTGTCGCTTGTCACGGGCAGCGGCAAGATTTGAGCTGGGATCTGGGGCGGACAACCATACGGATAAAGCCCCAGACAAATCCTTCTTCGCAGCCACTTGAAGTGAGTGATTTATCTGGACGACGTTATCCTGGATCTCAATGGTTAATGCCCTGGATGCTTGTCAATATCGAAACTTGTACAGCAGCCACATAGAAAGTCTATGGGATAACTTTGGGTGTAAGGCTTACAGTTGATCGCTAAGTATAGCGGTATCCAGGGCGGACTTCAAGTTCCTCATTTGTGTGATAGAATCTGTGATTTCAGCTTTCTCGAACGGCCACTTGAGAGCCTTCTTGAGCCTCGAATGGTCCTTGGTTAGCTTGCTCTGGAATGCTAACATCTCACCATAGCAAATAACAAGGGGGCCATCAGCCTTTATCATGCTCTTGAGTGTAGGCAGACAGAAAGCCTTATGCTGTTGGGAAACAGCGCCATTTACCGCGATGTGTGACAGAGACGCAGCCTCTGCTTTTTGAGAAATATCCTTGAGGCGCTCGAACACAACCCCCAAAGCAGTCAATTCGTTGACAAACTCCAGAACCTCTTTTGGTGCACTTCTAACGTCTTTGTAGTATTTACGTGTTCCTTTGATCAACTCAATGGTCAATTGTATAATAGTTATAGCACTAGCAGTAATACTCAGTGGATCCATACCATCTGCAAAGCCAAGACCACATCAAGTTGTGAGCCATGGTTCAATAAATTGGGAAAATCCAGCATAGCTGCTAGATTTCAGCTCCGTATGCAGAGTGACGTTGTCCACATCCGTCGTTCGGATGAAAGAACTACTGATCTACCCTGCCTTTTTCCTCGTGCCATGGGAGGTCCTGTGAACTTCGCTCCTCGCGATGGCAAGTTGTCTCTCTGAAGAAGGGCAAGAATCATAGGACGATATGCAGCACCCATGATCGATCCCAGCGCACATATTCCAAAAAAGCGGCCAACGTTATCTTCTGAACATGAGATGGTTGCAAAGATGGGCGGCATCAATGACCTCGTATCGCGTAAGAACAGGAGGTACACGTAGTTCATGCAAAAGGATCTTCCCAGCGGCGTTTAAGTGATGAACCTGCAGCTTCCCGCATATATCACACTAACTAGACCTCTTACCGTTAATCAGACATCTCTGCATTGCTCTATTATGCTCCTATTGGCTACACATAGCGGTGGTATCTGAGTCCATGTAGATATCTCCCGAGAGCGAGCTGGCCGCAAAGCAGGGGAGCGTGGCCATGGATGTCTTCCAGTGGTAAGTTCCCTTCGGCATGTTGTTCAGGAGGCCTCGGTAGTATTTCCCATCTACATGAAATTGAAAGTCATTGACTCTTGTAGCTGAGACTAAGGGTATGGACAATAGAATTAGTAGATAACGCTATGAAGTTGGTAATTCAAGTGGTAAGGCATTGTTTTTGGTATCGTGCATGGGCTCACGCTGGGAAGCCGGAGCCGCTAAGCCTTGAGAATCGAAAACAACCCCCTGCTTATCAATGGGCACACCCGTGGTCTGCTGTGGATTTTTGAACGGATCGGACTGATTGATCAGTTTTTCCAGCTTATTGGAGCATTCAATGACGCCAGCTCTATGTTCACGATGCGGAAGAGGCCAGTGGAATATTTTGGTCGCCGGGTCGAACGTTGTTAAGCCTACTCCATGATCCATGTATCAATGACTTGCTACGTATTTCCTCACTAGTCAACTTCTCCACCCATGGACTTCTTGTACTTTTCTCGCTGTGGGTCCGCTTTTATGCCACCAGGACTCTTGAAGGTCATGCTGATTGAATTAATACAGTGCCTCTCATCTGTTGGTGTTGGGAAGCTCTCTCCCTTGAATAAATGCCCTAAATGGCCCCCGCAGTTGCTGCAGACGATCTCCGTCCTTCCCAGCCCATGAGAATTGTCGGTGCGCATGGTAACAGCGCCCGGGATGGAGTCAAAATACGCAGGCCAGCCGCAGCCGGATTTGAACTTATGATTCGCTTGATAGAGATCGGCCTGACATCCAGCGCACCTCTGCCGTTGAGCATGATCAGCGAGGCTTCATTCAATCTGCTAGGATCTTAGCCAGGATGAACATACATATACCCCTTCAGTAGGCATGTGCCCATCATATGAGCCCACATATGGGGGTTCGGTGTCGGCGCCCCGTATCACTTTGAGCTGAGCTTGAGTAAGGTCTACGTTATACACCTCACTCTGCTTCCCATTGTGGTCTTTCATATCTCTTTGCTGGCCGAAGAGTCCGCTAAGGAATGGAATCGTGGGCATAGACCGAAGTGTCGCGTTTCTGAGAAATGGAGACTGGATCCCCTTATACGAAGCTGGAAGCGTGCGAACGTTGATGAAGTTATAGAAGCTGAAAGTGCGGATGAAAGTCGAAATGGAAGGGAAGCGCATGGAGATGAGGTTTCTTATAACGAATGAGTACGGTAAGCAAGGAAGCGTGTGGGAGGAAGTATAGCATAATCAATGGATGTAGGCAATGCAAATCGAATGATGCGTCAACTTCGCAGACGCTTCGACGCCACCTGCGGGATGACGATATACAAAGCTAAAGATTCCTTAGCCGCTAAGACTTATGAGTTTAGACCAAGGGGCTTAGTGTGATGCCTGGATTGCCTTAGGTCAGGTATATGGATCAAGTATGTTCATTGGTTTGACGTTGTTCCCATATATAGTATCTCAATCGACGTTCATGTCCATCGTAATGTACATTTGAGTCCCAGAGGAAACCCGGACTTCTTTTCCTCTATCCAGTGGAAGGTGCCGCCGACAACTGTCTGGCTCGCTATGCTGACGATAATTCGATTCTTAAACCCATAATCTGCGATAGTCTCCACTGTCCAATCCGTGTGATGCTGACCTGCGCATGATTGTGCCATACCTTCCATCGGAAGTTCCCCCATTGAGAGGAGGATTTGGTCCAATTGTATCCGGACCAGAAAGAAATGTTTGTCCAGTGAGTCCGACTGAGCTCGTGTGACCCATGCCTATTCCTCGTCCAATGGCAGGGGCTTGCGGCGCAACCTTAGCGGACCCCGAATGTATGGGTGCCTCTATGTGCTAATGTACATGATTCAACACGCCGGCCATGAGCAACCATGGCTACTTAACCAAAGACTAAGCTCGTGAATATCTATGATAATTCACTGCGAAAATGAGAAAATCTTGCGCTCTCGCTTTCGGCGGCCGGTCCGCTGATGGATATGTGTTGATGTCACCACATATCGTCGTCCGAGGCTCGACCCGGCTCATCAAATTGCGATTGCTGATACTGGTATGGCGAAACTTGCTGAGGATTGTATCCGCGTTGCTGCTGCTGCTGCTGCTGCTGCTGGCGACGATGATGACCTCCTTGACCGTGGTGCGGTTTTCCGTTGCTATTATCGGGACCCCGCTGGCTCGTGCGTGACTGTGGTCGATGGGAGCTGTCATTTCTACTATTTGCGCTGTTGTCTTGTCTATTATCTGATCTGCTGTCATGCCTGCTCTCCTGCTCTGGCTGATCGTAATCATGGTCTATATCCATAAAGCTGGCCGAATCAATGGGCGCCAGCGTTGGAGCTTGCGGCGGCGCTACGTTCGGTTGAGCCCGAGCTTCCTCCTTTTCTTGCTGGCGGCGTTGCTGCTGATGGATGTTAGTGCGCAGCATGACGAGTATTGTCTAACAGTCTCATACCTCGTGGTACTTCTGATACTGCGAGAACTCTTCTGGCTGGTCCTTCTTCTGCGGAGCTTGCTGCGTACGCTGGGATGGAGATTGAGGGAGCTGAGCCTGGGGGTGCATCTGTTGTACTTTGGCAAGATAAGAGTACCTGCGATCGAGTTAGCTATGGTCCGCACTCTAAGATCAGGTTGCTCTTACATGAAATTACTGAGCAAGACCTGGGAGTGCAACGCACGACGTGGATTTGCAAGTTTGATATGCGCCATACGGTAGATAGCTCGTTCTTCCAGGATGGAAAATCGAGTCCAGTTGTAGTCGATGTCCGGCTTCAATATTCGTGGTGGAGGTTCGGGGGATAAGTTCCGCGACAAGTGCTTTCCCTTTCCTGTAGACTCGCGCTCCCCTTTCCTCTTGCCACCACCGAATATTGACGAAAAGATACCAGTCTCCTTCTCTTTCTTCGTATCACTTCCAGCAGATTTCCGGCTACTCTCTTTCTTCCTCTCTTCCTCGAGTCTCATCTCCCCGCGATCCAGAACAATACTCTCCCGGCCTCGGCTACTTTCTCCCATCGTAGTCTGTAGTAGATCAAGTCTTGCAGTATCGTGGGATTTTTCGATTGGCTTTCCCAGTCTGGACCTAGCTTTTTTAGCGTCCTGCTTGGCTTCTTCTGCTTTTCTCTTCTCTTTCTCTTTCTCTTCATTACCTAAAAGGGAGCCCCAGCTCCAACTTGATTTTCGGCTTCCATCCGAGCTCTCTTTCTCTGCCTTCTCTTTGGCCTTCCTTTGCTCCGCAGATTTCTTGTCTTCGGTCAAGGTAGGTATAAAAGAGAGGCTGTCCGTGCGAGTATTGTTTCCAGGTAGTGGAGATGGGTGAGAAGTCATATCATTCAGAGTCTGGTTACTCTTGACAGTCTGGTTGGTCCTTGATTGTGCTTGGCGTATGTGCGATCGACCAATCGGAAGCCCATTGGGCGGAGGAGCTGAAGTTTTGTGCATTGGTGGTGGTTCATGCGAGGATGTACGCTCGGGGACGTGGCCTTGTCTAGAATTCGGCCTGCTTTCATCCGACGGTGGCGGAGTCTCTACGATATGTGGGATGCCCTTTCCGAGTGACTCAGGGGTGACACCGAGCCGACCGTTCGAGGCAATCTGGGAGACGAAACGTTTAGGTTGTGGCTCTAGGCTTGGTTGATCTCGTAATTCTGTCGAAGCGCGTGCAGAAGGCTCATCGAATGAGCCTGAGTGTGATGATCGAGGTGCCATGCCTTGGCGTCGATTTAATCTCCCAGGCCTTGAAAAATTCTCTGTAACGCGCTCTGGAGGTGGTATAGGCCCTGTCTGAACCCTCGAGAGATTGAAACCTTGGCCTGCGGAAGTAATTGGGGATGACGCAGGTGAATCCTCGCTCTCGTCAGTCTTTGCCGCCCCACGTCTAGCTATCGGACCGCGTTCGCCCTTGCGTAGACTACCTCCTCTCCGATACGTAGTACGTGTCGATCGTCGTAGTGAGTTGTTTCCGCCCGGTATCGCAGGCAGAATCGGCATGTCTTCCCCTGGCAGCACTTCGCCGCTGGTACGCTCCGTTCCTGACTCTAAGCTCAACCTCTGCAAGACCCTTTCTGGCTCGCTAACAAGGACCTCGAGGTCTTGTAGGTTCTGGATTCCAGAGTTCAAGATCTCGTCGCCTGACTGTGACCTCTTACGCTCGAGCCTTTCAGCACCATCCGTGTAGCCGTCCGCCCCACGTCCGCCTGAATTATCTATCTGTCTTGACAGCATAGATTTCCTCCTCCTCAAGCTAGTACTCGAACGCCCAGGTGATAGGCTATCCGATGATAGTGCTTTCTCATCTGACTTCCTCTTTAACGACTTGACCTTTCTGTCCAGAAAGGTCTTGAACTCCATTGGCGCAAGCTCCGG
>JAABUX010001261.1_pt1 | contig 38737 bp, 38 predicted proteins | sample 5561851 | NCBI WGS metagenome assembly JAABUX01 (sample SAMN10711883, study PRJNA513361) | rock metagenome | isolation source: Antarctica rocks | place: Antarctica: Victoria Land, Richard Nunatak red sandstone | collected 2016-01-03 | reverse complement strand
AACGCCGCCAGCAGGAGCGAGACGATGAGCAGGAGCGTCACCCCTCGCAGGATCATGGGTGGACGATGGTGCTGGGATCGGTGTGCCGAATCCCTGTGAGGAAACACGTGCATGAATAGCCCCTTTCTAGGACGTAATAGGACGGAACGAAGCAAGGAAATCCTTACCTCTTTCTCCACAAACAAAGAGAGCAAACGCGGAAACTGACGGCCAGTTTCCACAGCGAGCATATTCACAAAATGACGACAAGACAACATAACGACCATTCCAATAACTATGTAAAGGCTAGAAAGACAACCCTCCCAACTAATGAGAAGCTCGGGCGTACTACTCGATGCTCGTACAACCGGACGTGCAGTCTCTAAACAGAGAGAGGTACCTGTGTGCTAAAAGTGAGTGGGAAGATGATGGGAACGCTCATCGGAAACAATGCCAAGAGACCAGCAACGCTCTTCATCCCCAACACGGAATGATTGAGAACGTGCGAGACCATTGCCTTTGAGACACTCACGAGACGTACAATCTCGTGAATCGCCGACGTGTGGTGCATGCTGCCTCCTTGCTCCTCTGCAATAGTGGGACAGAAAAACCATGCTTGAGCATCGTTGCGCTATCAAGGAACAAAACGTGAATGCTTCGTTACACAAACTGTAACCCAGAAACCGGTTTCTGTCAAGAATACGAGAAAGCATTGCCCCAAAATGCCTATGAGTTGTAGATTTCTCTCACTTTATACACTTGACATATCCATAGTGGCAAAGTACAATTCAATTGCTGGAAAAGGCTGGTCGGTAAGGTAAGCCCGACCGATTCTCGAAGCCCCACGAGAATTTACTGTTCGACGCGCAAGCAGCAGGACCCACAGCATATTCGAGGTAGTATTGTGCCTTGAAGTCATGGAGGTCCAAATGCTCAGGATAGCGTGTCTGCTTTTTATCCTTTTTTATAACCTCATCGCACTTAGCTTGCGATCAAAAGCGGCAGTGCAGTGCTGTGCATTATTGTGAGCATACAAGGAACTCCATTCAACAATAGAAGAGAAACCAATGAAACGTTAGAAAGAAGGAAAAACAAGTATGAATTTTTCATCAGAAGAGATACAGCATCAGCTTTCACTGGAAGGTTTGACTATGAGAGTAAAGGATGTAGAACGTTCCTTGGAGTTTTATATGAAACTTCCCGGTGCTGAAATTATCACTCATCACAAAGGCGTGTTCGCCCTCATCCGTATTGGTGCTGGACGCCTGGGGTTGCAACAAATGCCGTCCGCTCCCCTTTTCCATTTAGAGTTCGAGACGTCAGGTGATCTGGAGACCCTCGCACAGCAGTTTCAAGCAGCCGGAATGGAGTATGTGAAGAAACCTGCACTGAAAAGTTGGGGTGAGGTTGACTTCACGGTGCGAGATCCCGATGGTAATCTCCTAGAATTTGATACAACAGGGCAGGTGAAGGCGTGGGAAGAATAACATTCGACCTTCCCACACCGCGAACAACGCAGCATAGTGGCATACGTACAGCATAATTCAAAAAACAACAAAGTCATACTATGTTCAAAATATTTTGAGCATAGTATGACTGTTCTATAATGATGCGCGAAATCAATAAATTGGGCAGGGTGTGGATGGAAGACGTGTGGCGTGCGAACGGGTCTCAAAAAAACGTCTCGGTTAACTACCCCCTTAACTAGCTTTAAGAAGCTAGTTAAAGATGCTCCTTTGAGAACAGAGCCTTATGATATACTTACGTAATAGGAGGATGTTATGGCGACGAATCCCCAGCGCGAAGGCTCTGAACGATTGGGATGGCCTAGCAAGGGCAAAATTATGACAGAGGACACATATCACGAATTGGAGCGCCTCTCACCTAATCGTAAGTATGAGTATATTGATGGCATGGCCTATATGATGTCCGGTGGCAGTGTGGCTCACGACCGGATCAATCGCAACATCGGATATGCGCTTGATCGCCAGTTTCGTTCTGGCCCCTGTACCGTCTTCGGTGTGGACGTACAAGTGCTGATCGGCACGAAAAGAAATGGGAAGCCCCACTATGTGTATCCAGATACGACGGTTTCCTGTGATCGTACTGATAGACGCCCGGACAATACCCTGATCGCATCGCCGCGCCTGATAGTTGAAGTACTCTCTCCTGGGACGGAAGTACGCGACCGGGGCATCAAGTTGAAAGCGTACCAACAGTGTCCTACTATTCAAGAAATCGCGCTAGTGAGCCAGTTTGCTCAGTATGTAGAAGTCTGGCAACGCAATGAACAAGAGCCAGACAATCCAAAAGTATGGTCCTATCGTCACTATGGGCCGGGTGACATGATCGATTTCGCCAGCATTGCTGTGCGGATTGAGATTGGGGAGTTCTATCGAGGACTGGAGTTTGACGAGGGAGAATTAGAGGACGAATAAGCAACGAAGCCTCTTTCCAAACTCAGTTGCACGCCTTGCCTTCAGCAGGCTTGTAGCACATGCATTCATTTTCTATAAAAAATGCCAATGCCTCCTTGTCTGATCGGTCAAGCGTTTGTCTTCGTAAGGAGGTCATATGCTCAGCGATCAGTGAGTCTCTTTCTATCAAATCTATTGACTGGAAAAGGGCATCGTTTTTCCTGGAAGCAGTATCTATCATTCCTTGGATTGCAGCGTTCAAAAGTAGATACTGACGATGAGTATATCTTTTGTGGTAGCATACCGTGTAATTCAGGTGTCACCTGTGAAAAGAAAAGGAATAAGAGATGTACAGTCCGCACAGAGGAGATTCGTTAGAGACACTTGATACGCCAGCGATGATTGTTGATTTGCCGTTGATGGAGGCGAATATAGCGAAACTCATGGGGGCTTTCCGAGGACGCGACGTTGCAGTTCGGCCTCATTTGAAGACCGTCAAATGCCCCGAATTGGCACACCTCCTCTTGCAGGCTGGTGCGATTGGTGGTTGCGTGGCAAAGGTAAGCGAGGCCGAAGTAATGGCACGTGCTGGTATCGAAGACCTGTTGATTACAAGCGAAATTGTGGGTACACCGAAGCTCGCTCGCCTCGTTGCCTTAGTGCGAGAGCATCCACAGGTGAAAGTGGTGGTGGACAGCCTCATTGGAGGACAGGCATTGAGTCAGGTAATGTGCGATGCAGAACTCCACATCAATATATTACTTGATATCAACGTGGGGCAAAACCGCTGTGGCGTGTTGCCTGGTGACGAAGCTCTCGAACTAGCCCGATCTCTTGGCGACATGAGCAACATACACCTTATCGGTGTACAGGGCTATGAAGGCCACTTACAACACATCCATGATGCAAGCGAAAGGCAACAGCGTTGTCGTTCGTCTATGCAGTTGCTCACAACCACCGCAACGCAGTTGCGGGACATGGGCTTTCCCATAACAATCGTGACGACGGGAGGAACGGGAACGGCTGAAATATGTGCCAGTTGTGGAGGCGTTACCGAGGTGCAACCAGGGTCCTTCATTTTCATGGATACTGACTATCGGAGCGCCCTAGGTCCAATCTATACCAATGCGCTCACCATTCTCTCGACGGTTATTAGCCGACCGACATCTAAGCAGGCAGTGGTAGATGCCGGTCTCAAGTCACTCTCCATCGACAGTGGTATGGCTGAACCGCAAGGACTCCCTGATGTCACCTATCGACCAGGGGGAGACGAACATGGTATTTTGACATGGCATGAGGGTATGCAAACACCAAGTAGGAGGTTGGATGTTGGCGAACGAATAGCCTTTATTCCTAGCCATATCGATACGACGATTAATCTGCATGATACATACTATGCACACCGCGATGGAAGAATAGAGGCGATCTGGTCTGTTGCGGCAAGAGGAAAGGTGCAATAACTGGGGCACAGGGGCTGCATCGCTCATCGCTCCCACCTGGTTGCTGATGGGAGCATGCGCCGACCAGAGCCAGGTAGCTAGTCCACACGTTTGTGGACTAGCTACCTGGCTCTGGTGTGCTTGTCTACCTGGGGTCGTTCTTGACGCGCAGTGTGTTGATCATCTGGGTAACAGGGCTGATATCCAGTGGTAGCCCTTGCGTGTGGTCCGCAATCACGGTAAATTGTGGGTTCGCGTTGGTAACGCAGGGCCACAGTGTACCGTCTGGATTGGAGGGAATGCCAGTGCGGGCGAACTCCGTCCAAGCGTGTTGGATCACGTTGGCTACCTCAGTATCGATCTTGTTGTAGCCCTCCGCCTCGCTGGGCATAATGAAAGGGTTGGCCGCTTTGGTATCGGTCTCCCCCACCGTCAGTGTGCCAAAGAGGTAGGGTATCTCCGCACTGTGATAGGCGAGCAGACCCGATCTCCGCGCGCCGGGTGATACGCGAGCGAAGCGATACGCGTAGGATACGCGGCCCAGTTCGGCGAAGCGCTGAAAGGTCGCCAGGGCAGGCTCCAGCCAAATGGCGGTCGTGATGAGTTCGGTTAGTGCCTCGTAGGGGGTAAGGCTGGTGCTGGCGAAGTAGGTCAGGATGTCAGCGGCATGCTCGCCGCCCAGGGCCTTCGCCATATGTTCGAGCGTGTTGTGGGTATAGATCTGGGCTGGGTCACTCTCAGGTTGACCGTAGATGCCCGCAGGCTTGAGGAAGAACCGCGCTTCGTTCTGGGTGCAGCCGAACAGAACGGGTACATCTGTGGGCCAGCCGGAGAAGTCCTCGTCCACGACCTGTCCATCAACGGTCGGGTACCAGACAAGGTTCGCGGGCGTATGGACCTGACCGGGCGGGGGAAAACTCCCTGACAGTACCAGGGACGCCTCACGCACCTTCTCCGCAGGCACCTGTCGCAGCACGTTGATGTCGTGGCTACCCAGGCGGTCGCACACTTTCTCACTGAACTCAGTAATGCGCTGATAGGACGGTGAGGGCACGACCGCGTATGGCTCGTAGCCAGCACTTTGGATGATCGCGCGATGAAAGAGGCCGTGGGCCGAGCGTGTGGAGAGCAGGGCACGTACCGCAGCACCGCCAGCAGACTGCCCGAAGATCGTCACATTGCCCGGGTCGCCGCCGAAGGCATGGATGTTCTTCGCCACCCAGTTCAATGCAGCCACCCAGTCCAGTATGGCGAAGTTGGCACCGCCCTGCGGATGAGTCAGGAATCCGAACGCACCCAATCGGTAGTTGCATGACACCACCGTTACATCCCGTCGAGCCAGATCTTCGCCGAGCCACTCCTTCATGGATGCTGCGCCGTTGAGGAAGCCTCCGCCGTGAATCCAGAGCATCACCGGCTGGCGAGCATCTGGGTCCAGGGTGGTGGACCAGACGTTGAGATAGAGGCAATCCTCGCTCTGCTTGGCTCCGGCGTCGAACCCGGTGTCCCGTGTCTGAATCGCAGCGTTGCCAAACACGGTGGCGTCGCGCACTCCCTCCCACGAGGCCGGGGGGGCAGGCGGCTGCCAGCGCCGTTCGCCGACTGGCGGAGCCGCATAGGGCATGCCCAGGAACTGGTAAAGACCGTTCTGCTGGGTACCGCTGACGAGTCCCTGTTCGATATGTACGTTCTTCATGCTATAATCCTTCTGTTCACTAGCACTGTCCATTGTGAACTACGGTGGTTCTTTCACGCTTTTACTGTTTGCCCAAGGCGGCCTCGCCAACCTCGGTCTCAAAGCCCGCCTTCTGGATACCCGCGACGGAGCATGCTTCATCATTGTCGGGTAGGTCGCCACTCATTCCGACGCCTCCAATCACCTGCTCCGCCTGAAGGATGAGCACTCCACCAGCTACTGGAGCGATGCGCCCACCGGAAATGGTGTTGAGAGCAGCCCAGAACTGGGGAGAATCGCTGGCCCGCTTTGCCATTGCTCTGCCGCCGATGCCCATTCCTACCGATCCCCAGGCTTTGGCAAAGGCGATGTCAGGGCGGAGAATGCCGCTTCCATCCTCCCGCATCAGGACTATGAGACAGCCACCCGCATCGACAACGGCTACTGTCATCGGTTTACAGCCGATCTCTCGAGCTTTTGCCAACGCACCGTTGGCGATTTCACTTGCCTGTGCAAGCTTTAGACCGTGCATCCTGTCCTCCATCGTGTGTGAATAGTGCAGGGCAACACCTGCTTATCCTGTCTATGAAAGTTCCATGAGAGTCTACCGAAGTAACACTAGCCACTCCCGTTTCAGCAACAGGAGTAGCCCATTCTCAAAGATCATCTGCCGGGTACTGGTCTTTGGGCCACGGATTGGCATGAACCATGACGCCGATAATCATGCACGGCTTGTCCGACTTGTTGCTCCAGGCGTGGTTGACGCCCTTCACGATTGCGGTGTCACCGGCCTTCAAGAGCGTCTCGTCCGTGTCGGTCACGAGGTATATCTCGCCATATGCAATGACGAACAGGTCGCAGGTGTCTGTGCGATGCATGCTGGGGTGACGCTCGAGATCCTTCTCGGTTGGCGGATACTTTTGTTTCACTTGCTTGTGCAGTTCCTGCAGGGTTTCGATGTGCTTCCTTGTGTCCTCGCTGTCAGGCGGAATCTCCAAGGCGCGGAAGATCAGGCCGTTCTCTGCGGGTTCACGGGCGGTGACATCCGCTGCACGATCTTCCGAGACCTGGTTGTTCACAGGAAGCTCCGTCGTGGCCCAAAGTGTGGATCGCCAAAAGACTCCAGGTACTTCCTGATAGTTGGGCGAGTCGCGATACATGACTGCAGACTTCTTTTCATCGTTCACACCGATCACAACCCGGTTCACATGTGGCATGGTCGTTCTCCTTCTCTGTTTGAGAGGTGCTTTTGCGTCTCATAGCTCGCTCGTTGCACCTGACCAATCAACGTCTCTACAAGATGGCTTTATGCCTGAAAACTCCAGTCACGCTTCGGTGGACGTGTGAACTCCGTGCCGACTACCCCCTGATCGAGCGCGTGTACCATCTGCTGACAATAGCTACGGAAACCAAGGGAGTCCAGGCCCAGAGAGAACACGCGGATGCCATCTTCCAGAGCCTTCTTGCAGCCTTCGGCGTCCGCGCTCAGGATGGGGCCTCCAAGCACGGCGACGTTGTGACGCTTTGCCGTTTCGAGCACTTGCTTGTAGGCTGCGCTCACCTTAGGACCAGCGAGCATGCCCATCCCCTCACCTACCGAAAAGCCAAAGTCACCGGCGGCGAAGACGATCATATGCACATCGGGGTATGCACAGATTGCTTCTATATCCGCAAGCGCGTTTAGATTCTCGATCATGGGAACAAGCATGATCTCCGCATTGTTCCACGTGGTGTAGTCAACAAACGTCTTAGCGTTATAGTGTGCGGCACGCACGGCGGGACAGACTCCCCGGTTTCCCTTGGGAGGGAAGAAGGCGGCGTTGGCTGCCTTCTTCACGTCCTCAACCGAGTCGATCTGGGGAAGAAAGATGCCTTTGGCCCCAGCCTCCAGAGCGCGATGAATATCCACCTCATCGGTTGCATGCGTCACCCTGACAAATGGCACCAAGCCTACGCACTCAGCCGCTCGGATGAGAGGTTCCATAGCCCGTGGGTTGTTGCCCGAGTGTTCGCTATCGAGCATCACCCAATCGAATCCGGTGATCCCCATGATCTCGATCAGAATCGGGTCTCCTGTGAAACACTGCATCCCTAATGGAATCTGGTTCTGCTCGAGCATTTGTAGGATTCGGTTCTTCTGAAACATTGTCTGCACCTCGTTTCTTGTGTCTACTCACAACATGCTCACGAAAGTGATCCTCATTATCTTAATCTTTGCTTGATCATAACGTCCAATATATAATTATCTATAAGTCTATAGGAGAGGACCTATAAAGAGAAAACAAGAGAAGAGGAAGGAAGGAAGAGAACGATGGACCTCTTACAATTGAAGTATTTTCAAACAGTGGCGCGGCTGGAGCATATGACACAAGCTGCTCGTCAACTCTCGATTGCACAGCCTTCGCTCAGCCAGATGATCGCACGCCTGGAAAAAGAACTGGGAGTGTCGCTCTTTGATCGACAAGGACGGCAGCTCCGGCTCAATCAATTTGGCAGAGCGTTTTTGTGGCATGTGGAGCATATTTTGGGTGAACTGGAAGAGGCGAAGCAGGAGATCACCGACATGGCGGGCACGGAACGTGGCTGTATCGCACTGGCAATCGTTATTCCTCATATCTTGCCTGATCTGTTGCAGACATTCCTCTCTGACCATCCACATGTCACCTTTCGCCTCTTCCATCAGCACTCCTCTCAGACGGTGCTGCTGCAATTGGAGCAAGGAGAGATCGACCTGTGCATTACTTCACCCCCGATTGAGCAGCCGAACATCGAATGGATAACCTTGATGAGGGATGAAATTTATCTCATGGTGCCACCAGAACATCCCCTTGCCAAGTGTAAAAGCATTGACTTGCACGAAGTCGAACAGGAACCATTTATTAGTTTGAAACCCGGTCATACTATGCGTACCCTAACCGACAGCTTCTGTCAGCAGGCTGGTTTTACACCCAAAGTGGCATTTGAAGGCGACGATTCCTCGACGATTCGCAGCCTTATTACTGCTGGCATAGGCGTAGGCTTCGCCTCAGACCTGATGTTACGTGGCATCCCTCATCCCACTATCAGCGTAGCGTTGCACATTAAAGAGCCGCGTTGCCAACGTAGTATTGGGTTAGCTTGGCGTAAAGACCATTACCTCTCGCTGGTGGCACAGCAGTTCCGTACATTCGTGATTCACTACTTCAAAAAAATGTTGAGTGAGAGGAGCGCGATTTGAGTCAAGAGAGCGAATTGACTCACCAGAGATGTTACCCTTGACAGGTGTTTGCCTCACCAGTAAAGTGGATACCGTAATCAAGACAGAAATTGACCAAATTTAAGATAAAACTCAACAGTTGAGAGAGGAGATACTTACCACTCACGGCAATACACCGAAAAGGGCGTTTGATAGTCTAAAGATTGGTGCTAACGTTCACAATTGTAATGATGAAAGTAGTCTGCAAGCCCTTTTCTCACTTCTGGGACCGTCTGATAGTCTTTCAAATAGATATCTTCGTGCTTCACGCTGCTCCACAAACAAAACCGTCATTCTCATAGGTCATCACTGCTCGCTTCCTCTGAAACGGCCTGTGAAGCACTGTGAGAACAACGGATTTACAAGAAGAGCGGGAGACGAGGCTCGAACTCGCGACAGCCTGCTTGGAAGGCAGGAACTCTACCACTGAGTTACTCCCGCAAAAGTCGGGGTACACAGACTTGAACTGTGGACCTCCTGGTCCCAAACCAGGCGCGCTACCAACTGCGCCACACCCCGTCTAATATGTCTGAACTATATCATTCTTTCATATACCTGTCAAGTGCTTTTTCTGGCTACGCCCTATCTTCCTACTTGCTACATCTCGGTTAGCGAACACCTCGATTGCGGTAACGCATTTTGAGCATGAACAGGTGCCAGCGCGTCCTGAGCGTGTGAAATGGGCCGCGACGTAGCGGAGTGATGGTTGCGTTACCATAGCGTATTGACGACGATGGACGGCGTGGCTGAAATAGCAGTTGAGAGAAGGCCACTAACACGATACACACCAGACCTATAATCGCCAGGATACCAGTGATCACTGTTGGACCATCAGAGAGAAATTCATAGCCACCTGCGATAAGCGCAATACCAATCGCGGCAATCAGCAGCCAATCTGAAACTGTAAGGGTGAGAGAAAAATTACTGCTTGGACGCGGTTGACGTACACGAGGGGCAGGCTTGCGTCGAATGCGCTCACTAAACTTTTGCCCAATACCTGCTTTAGGCTCTGTTTGCTCCAGATTACGCAGAATCTCTTCGATCTCGCGTTCATATTTATTTGGCATACCGCACTGCTTCCTTGAACTCGCCAGGACACTCTTGATTGTAATGATACCAACTTTTGGGCATATAGACAAGTAGTTTACGTCCCAATTTTATACATTTTCTATCTCAAGCAGGGCCTTGACTTTTTCGACCAATATAAGCGGATGAAAAGGCTTCGTGATGTGTTGGGCTGCACCAACATCTACACTAATACGTTGATAGATGTCCTCGGCATGCGCCGTCATAATCATGACAGGAATGTGCTGTGTTAGAGAGTCATGCCTGAGATGGTTACAAAGACGGTAGCCATCCTCTCCTGGCATCATGACATCCAGGATTATAAGATCGGGTAAACGTTGAGTTAGTAACTGCTGTAGTTGCTGTCCATTACGCGCAACCATTACCTCAAAACCGTTGTGTGTGAGTACAAAGGAGATGATTTCACGCACCTCTCTGTCGTCATCAACTACTAGTATATATTTTATCATACGAAGTTTGCTATCCTCTGGACTATTTCTGCCAACAATTTTGTATGTATGTTGACGCTCTGCATGGCCTCTGGTACTATATACGTGTGTGCGATACGGTACACACGTAATGTAAAAGAGGTGGCAAGCATGGCTAATCAGCCTCTCCCCTGGACAATCGTGCTACAGAACATTATCAGGTCACCAACCGAACGCAAACGATTGGCGTCTGCATTAGGTATGGCCGACATGACACTCATACGATGGGCTAACGGCGATTCCACGCCACAGCGTCCGCACTTGACCCGTCTCGTACAGGTATTGCAGCCCAATCATCGTGAAGATATCGTAAATGCGCTCAAAGAGACCTATCCCGATATCCAGTCCTGGCTAAAAGCGGATATCGAAGAGCGTATCGCACCCGAATTCTTTGCTCAAGTTTTGAATGTACGCACGACGACTACAGAGAGCCTACGCTTCTGGCGTATCAGCGAAATGGTACTCAAACAAGCACTACTACAACTCGACCCAAATAACCTCGGTATGGCAATAAAGCTTATTCAGTGCATGCCCCCTAAAGATGGAAAAATTCGCAGTATTCGCGAATGCGCTGGAAAAGGGACACCACCCTGGACCGACGAACTTGAACACGATGTGCTGTTCCTCGGCCTGGAATCTATGTCAGGCTATGCCACCGAAACACGCCATGTTGTAAACGATGATGATCTGCGTAAAAATAAAACCGTGCCCGCCTACAAAGGTGATTATGAAATTAGTGCCGTTGCCCATCCTATTCGCATCGAAGGTCGTGTTGCAGGCTGCTTGCTGGCATCAAGTACCCAGGTAGGATATTTTACGCAACAGCGCGTTGCTCTAACCGCCGCGTTTAGCGATCTTATTTCTCTTGCCTTCGACAAAAATGATTTTTATCCGGCATCAATGCTGGAACTTCGCTTTATGCCATCACCAGAGGTACAAAAACCAATCATTGCAACATTTCGCGAGCGTGTCACAAAAAAGTTTCACCGTTCCGGTCGTGGTGGCTCTCGGCTCAGTAATCCAGAGATCGAGCTTGCTGTCTGGCAAGATATCGAAGAGGAACTTCTTTCGCTACCAGATGATAGTGCCGAGCAAAATCTAACATAAGCAGTTTACCCTTTCTTCCGTTCATTATAAAAAAGAATATCTTCTATTCTATAGTGTATTTACGCATGAGATAGCGCAACTGATCTACCTTTGTAAAGCCGAGTAATTCAGCGGCGCGTGTACGATTATGTTTCGCTATCTCTAAGGCAGTTCGTACCATATGCTGCTCTACACGTTCGCTTACTTCCTCTAACGAGAAGGAGCCAGATGGTCGTGCCTGTAGCCATTGTTCTAACGGATCAAGCTCCGAATGTGCTGCGCCTGTCGTGCCAACAATTTCATAAGGCAAATGGCTCGCTAACAATTCATCGCCACTACTTAAAATCATCGCACGTTCAATCACATTCTTTAGCTCTCGTACATTACCGGGCCAATGATATGCTAACAAAAAGCACTGCGCCTCTGGATGTATGCGCCGCACATTGCGCCCTAACGATTTATTAAATTCTTCTATGAAGCGTGTGGCGAAGAGCATAATGTCGCCAGGACGCTCACGCAATGGGGGCAACTCAATTTTGAATACAGCAAGGCGAAAATAGAGGTCGGAACGAAATATACTCTCTTTCATTGCTTGCTCAAGATTGCGGTTTGTCGCAGCCAATACACGTGCATTGATAGTTACTTCTTTACTACCGCCAAGACGAAAAAACGAGTGTGTTTCTAACACACGCAATAGCTTAGCCTGCATATCCAGCGGCATCTCTCCAATTTCATCCAGAAATAAAGTGCCACCCTCGGCAAGTTCAAGTAAACCACGTTTTTGCTTCTTGGCGTCGGTAAAGGCGTATTGTTCATGTCCAAACAGTTCGCTCTCCAGCAAATGGTTGGGGATGGCGGCACAATTCAAAGGGTGAAAGGGGCCAGAGGCGCGTGAACTCTGCTCATGAATGGCATGTGCAACAACCTCTTTGCCTGTTCCACTCTCACCCACGATCAACACCGAAGCAGTGTCGCTACGTGCGACCTTCGCAACCATATCGAAGACATGACGCATCCCATCACTACGTCCTACAAGGTACTTGAAATGATAGTTATCACTACGCTCACGTCGCAACTGGCGCAGTTCACGCGACATCGCGCTTGTTTCGAGGGCACGTTGCACCACAAGCAAGAGTTCCTCAAGATCGAAGCCTTTCAGCAAGTAGTCCGCAGCACCGAGTTTCATGGCGGTCACAGCGTTTTGTACATCGCCATACGCAGTGATCATCACGACAGGGAGTTCTGGTTCAAGTCCACGAATACGTGCGAGAACTTCCAATCCTCCCAGTTTAGGAAGGCGCACATCAAGCAATACCAGGTCCATTGTGTATTTTTGTAGTTCCTGCAATCCTACTTCACCATCTGCAGCCGTATACACTTCATACCCACGTTTGCGTAGATAACGCGCAAATTGATGTGGTAAATGTGGTTCATCGTCGATAATAAGAATAGTCAAACTCACACTACAACCCTCCAACTAACAGCCGTATTTATTCCTCTTCTTGCGTCTCATTACGCAGAGGAAGACGAATCGAAAATGTTGTTCCTTTACCTGGTTGACTTTCTACGAGCAATAAACCGCCGTGATCCTCTATCAACCGACGAGTAATAGGTAGCCCCAGCCCAATACCATGCGCCTTCGTGGTAAAAAAGGGCTGAAAAATACGCTCCATATGTTCAGAAGGTATACCAGTTCCGGTATCAGCCACCATCACTTCCACCCATTGCGGTGTTTCTTTGCTAACTCCTGTGATAACGTGACACGTAATGGTTAAAATACCGCCCTCGGACATGGCTTGTAGGGCGTTCGCATAGAGATTGAGAAGTACCTGCTCTATCTGCCCCATGTCAATCCAGAGTATCGGTATCGGCTCGTACACACGGTGAATATGCACATGCATAGCAGTATATTGTGGCTGCAAAAGGTGTAGAACGTGGTTGCTCAATGCAGCCAGATCGCAACGAACGCGGTGCAGTTGGCGCGGTTTCGCAAACAACAGCATATCGCGCACGATAGCATCTAAACGCTCCACCTCCTTCAGCATAACAGCGGTAGATTCTTGCGCGACCTCTACACGCGAAGGCGATCCAGACGGAATATCCACCCCACTTTCGTCTGAAAGATCATCTATCAGCATTTGAATAGATGTTTTGATTGAGGCCAGTGGGTTACGTACCTCGTGTGCCACGTTCGCCGCCATTTCACCTAGAGAAGCGAGACGATCAAGACGCCGTTTCTCTTCCTCTAAGCGATGAACTGAGGTTACATCAACAAAGGTAATGAGTGCGCCAACCTGTTGCTCTTGATCATCACAAAGCGGTTGTATATCCATATCTAGCACCAGTTCTTGACCATGTTGATCTGATGAGATAAGTGTGCCGCTTTGCACTTCACCTGTTGTAAGTACCTGTTGCAATGCATCCTTACATAGTGGAGAGGAGGACGCGTTTAGAAAATAGTGTGACCCTTCATATGGCGAAGAGACATCCTGCATCTTCAGTAACGTGTACAGAAATTTTCCTATGACGTTGTGAGCGGCACATCCAAGAACAGTTTCTGCCGCCGAGTTGAACGTCGTAATACATCCTTGCATATTTATCGTGATTAAGCCACTGGGGATACTTTCGAGAATTAGCTCTTTCAAACGTTGATCTTCCAGCACCTGGCGCAGCAGCTTTCTTGCTTCGTTGCGTGCCTCTACCACCTCGGTAACAAGGTGCATATTCTCCAGCACCGCCCCTGCTTGATTCACAACCACTTGTAACAGCATCGACTCTTCACGCCTAAGTTTCCAGGCGTGGGAATAGCCAGCGACAACAACACCTAACACATTTGCTTCTTGCATACGTTTCCCTCCACCTACCTTGCGTACTGAAAGCGGACGAGTTCGCAAAAGAGGGAAGGCAAAAAATGTCTTTATCTCCGGTGCAATATGGCGTAATAGTTCAATCGAACGAAGATTATTCCCATCACCTGGTCGCTCGATCACAAGGGGCTGTGAAGATGCCTGCTCATTAAAATAAGAAGAGAGGATACGGTAAACTTCGGAAGTAATCCAGGGAACATTCCCGTTGGAAGTCGAAAAATCAACCATTTCGCACACATCAACCCTGGCAATCTCTCGCATTCTCTGTATCACCAATGTTTTCAACCGTTCAGGCTCGTATAACGAATAGGGCATCTGGCTACTGATGGTGGTAAGCTGTGCTAAGGCATGCATCCGTTCACGGTCGCGCCCTATAAGACGAGTATTTTCCAACAAGACTGCCACAACACCTGTAATGGCAACCACTGTCTGCACCTCGTCCCGATTCCACGATGATGCCAAATAGCCTTTTTCGGATTCATCTGGAAGATTTTTGGAGCGAATGGCAACAAGCACACCGAGACATCGCTGTCTATATACCAATGGAGCGATAACATGAGTGGGAGCATGGGGAGGAACAACGACAGCAATTCGAGTACGCCATGCCTGTGCCTCTGGTACATCGCTACTGAGGGCAACCGGATTGATATGCACAACGGAAAGCAAGGCAGAAGACCAGCCGGGCTTATCGTCATACGTGCCAGAGGCGAATTGCAGCGTCTCACCTACCTTTTGATAGAAGAGAACACTGCGACACTTGAGCAGGGCGGCAAGTCTTTTGGGAAGGCTATCGCGCAAAGTACGATAATCAGTAATAGCGTTACATTCATCTAAAAGCGTTATCATGCTTTTAGATACCAGTATATCCGACGCCACTTGTTCCACTTCCAACATCACCTTTACCCCACACACAGTTTCTCTACTAGCCGCTCCACTTTGTAGGACATACTATAGCAGAAACGCTCACAGATTACAGTAAAAAGTCTGTATAATGAAAGTATTGTCATGTATTCTATGACTATAAGAAATTTTATTAGATTGCAAATTTGCAGCATGTATGCGAGAATGCAGTGACTTAGAAGGTTTTTTGTGCTATTCTACTCTGCGATAATCAGATTTTTCCACGTTCGAGAGGTTTTCTATGAAAGATTTAGAGTCTACTATTCAAAGCGAGCCACAACCGCCAAAAGAGCCTGATCCGCTTACTACCTCAACCAATCGGCATAAGGTGTATCGAGCACTACTGCTTCAACGCTGGACTGCAGTTTTAGGTACGCTCTCGCTTGGCGTACTCTACCTGTTCGTCTCGCCGCGTCTGACATTCGCCTTTTTTCCTAGATGGTTGCCTTTAGTGCTTGAAGTGATACTATTGCTGCCGTTCGTCTATGCACTAGTTACGCACCGCCATCTCCCACAGACATTACTGCGTACTCTTGGTTTTCTCCTGGCAGCAGTTGCGACGTTTGCAGTTGTAGCGAGCATAATACTCCTTCTTGTTTCACTACCAAATAAAAACGCTTCACAGTCGATAAGTCTGGTACGCGATGCAGCCATATTATGGATATCGAACATTCTTGTATTCGGGCTATGGTATTGGGAGCTTGATGGAGGCGGTCCACTCAAACGCCATCAAGCAGGGCATAAGGCGATAGATTTCATGTTTCCACAGCAGGTTGATGGGGATACAGATGGTTGGGCACCACATTTTATTGATTATGTCTTTCTTGCATTCAACACGGCGACTGCGTTCAGCCCAACCGATACACCACCGTTAAGCCGCTCAGCGAAGGTACTGATGATGACAGAATCGATCATTTCGCTTGTGATCGTCGCAGGCATTGCGGCACGAGCAATCAATATTCTTGGCAGCTAAGAGATTACCTGTAACAATTACAAGCGGTATGTTACCTCCTGGTTATCGTCGCCTCTCTTTATTGTGCTGATAGAGGGTGTCGTCGAGGCTATCTCGCGGCCAGCTTTGAAAACGTGGAGTCGTGCAGGCACGAGGCGTATTGCTTCAAATGCGGAAGGGGCGTCGAGAACAAGGAAGTCGGCTGGCTTGCCTTCTTCGATGCCGTAATGGTCCTGAATACGCAGCGTTTTCGCGGCACGCGAGGTAATCAAATCGAATACATCATTGATCTCTTCGTAACCACTCATATGACAGAGCAAAACCGCCAATTGAGCGACGGCCAGCATATCGCCTTTGCCAAGTGGAAACCAGGGGTCCATAATAGAGTCGTGGCCGAGGGCGACATTGACACCTGCCGCTAAAAGTTCCTTGACACGGGTGATGCCGCGACGTTTGGGGTAGCTATCGAAACGACCCTGTAAAGCAACATTATCGTATGGATTCGCGATCACGTTGACCTGTGCCTGCGCTAGTAGTCGTATCAGTTTGAACGCATAGGCGTTATCATACGAGTGCATGGCTGTACAATGACTTGCGGTGACTCGTCCTTGCCAACCTTGCGCCATCGTATCGGCAGCCATCACCTCGGTAAAGCGTGATAAGGGATCATCCGTCTCATCACAATGACAGTCGATGTCGCGGTTGAACTCTTTTGCCAGCGCGAACGCATAATGGACATCTTCAACACCCATATCACGCGTCCATTCGTAGTGCGGGATACCACCAACAACGTCACACCCCAATTGCATAGCCTTCCGCATCAGTTCACGTCCATTAGGGAACGAAAGAATGCCGTCTTGCGGAAAGGCAACAAGTTGTAGATTACAGATATCACGCACCTCTTCACGTACCTCCAGGAGAGCGCGTAGGGCGGTCAAGTTGGGATCACACACATCAACGTGACTACGGATGTGGAGTGTGCCTTGAGCAACTTCCCAGCGAATCTCTTCGAGAGCGCGTTGCTTCACATCTTCACGTGTGAGACTGGGTTTGCGCTCACTCCAAATCTGAATACCTTCCAGCAATGTTCCGCTTGTGTTGTAACGTGGCTGACCAACGGTCAACACGGCATCGAGGTGAACATGGGCGTCGATAAATGGCGAGACAACCAGCCTTCCTGCAACGTCAAGTTCATGCTCTCCACGCTCTGGCGAGAGATCAGGAGCAATGCGTACAAAGCGTCCATGCTCGATAGCAATGTCTACAAGCCCCTGTTGACGATGCAGTTGGACGTGTCTTAGCAGAAGGTCATACGACATAGATGCTCCTCAATCATGGGAAAGCTCTCCCTGTGACAGGGTGAACAACAAAAAACGCTGTATTATACGAAAATATACAGTGCTGTACATTCGGTCTCACAAAACATTTTCATTATAACAGATAAAAAGACCTTTTCCATTGATGTTTGAAAAGCCCTACCATAAAAGTGAATTTCCTTTTCTTGACAATACGCAACCTGCTTAGTTATACTTGAGGCGACACCTTAACCCCTTATCCAAATTAGGTAGAGTAGCATGTCTCCATGCCTGACGTGTATCGACGCGTTCGGCTATACTATTTTGTGTGACAATACGCTCTACGCTATAGACCTGTTCGTCGCAAAGGAGCGCAATTTTGAGCAAGGTTAGAACCAGAACGTCTATGGTAGGACCCTGGACACTGACTACAGAGCGTATTGTTATTGCCGGTGTGCTGGCAGCTATTACGATGGTATTAGGATATGTTCCCAACATTGGGTTTATCCCTATTCCCACTATCGCAGGTCACGCAACCATTGAACATATCCCCACCATTCTTGGCGGCATAGTAGCTGGCCCTATTGTCGGGCTTATATCCGGCCTCATATTCGGCATTGTAAGCCTGACTAACCCCCTGGCGGCACCTATATTTAAGGACCCTCTCATCTCTGTTCTGCCACGTATCTTTATCGGTCTGGTATCATGGGCAGTATTTGTCGGCCTCGTCCGTTTCAATCGTGATGCCGCCGCCGCTATCGCAGGTTTCGCAGGTGCAGCTACCAACACTATTCTTGTCCTTACCATGATCGTTATTCGTACTCATGCCCCACTCGTAGCACTTGTCCCGATTATCCCACAGGCTATTGTAGAAGCGTTACTAGCCGCACTATTGACAGTCTTGCTGGTGCGCGTTTTCTACATCCTGGAGGCACGATTGGTACGCGCTCCTGATACAAAGCCTCGTGACGAGCTACCTTACTAGCCATGCTCGAAGTCAACGATATCACCTTCAATTATAGTAAGCTGGCAGAGCAGGATGCACCGCCAGCATTACATACTATCAATTTAAGCATTCATGAAGGCGAAACCGTCGCGCTTATCGGGCAGAATGGCTCTGGCAAAAGTACACTTGCAAAGATGCTAGCGGCGGTGCTACAGCCTGATAGCGGAACGGTACTGGTTGATGGCTTACGCACTGATACTGGAGGCGAGGAAATATGGACGATTCGACAGCGTGTAGGTATAGTTTTTCAGAATCCAGATGACCAACTGGTCGCGAATACGGTTATCGACGATATCGCCTTTGGGCCGGAAAACATAGGACTACCACGCTTTGAGATCGAGGAGCGTGTGCAAGAGGCACTTGCGCTCCTCGGTTTAGAGCCGTATGCAAATATGGCAATCAGTGAACTTTCTGTTGGACAAAAGCAGCGTGTCGCCATTGCGGGTGTGCTAGCAATGCGTCCGCGCTACTTGTTGCTGGACGAGCCAACGACAATGATCTCAGGTCACACAGCCCACACGCTGCTCGCTACCTTGCACCGTCTAGCAAGAGAACAAGGAATTGCTGTCATTCACATCACACACTTTATGCATGAGGTGACAGATTTTCAGCGTGTCATCGTCATGAACGAGGGACATATTGTCATGGATGGCTCCCCTACTGCTGTCTTCACCCACATCGACGAACTGCAAGCAATCGGCCTCGATGTGCCAATGGTCACGAGATTAGGTCTGAGATTGCGTACACAGGGATGGACGCAGCTTCCAGAGGTGCTATTGTCCCCCGAACAGCTAAAGGTGGCTTTATGCTCTTCCGACTAAAAAACGTGCAGCATACGTATTTGCGCGACACACCCTTCGCGGTTGATGCGTTACGTGGACTCTCACTGACCATTGAAGCGAGTCGAACAACAGCACTTATTGGACCAACAAAATCCGGCAAGTCAACGGTTGTCGATCTACTTGCAGGTTTGATTATACCGACACCAGACACAACTTTTTTTGAGGGAGATGATATCGCAGGAACGAACTTCGATATCGAACGCATTCGTGCAGAGGTCGGCGTTGTGTTTCAATCGCCCGAAGCTCAAATCTTTGAGGAGACGGTTGGAAAAGATGTTTCTTTTGGTCCACGTCGTAAGAAGGTTCCACTTGCAGAGTCACGTCGGCTCGTACAAGAGTCGCTAGAAGCAGTAGGGTTGCCTTATGAAGATTTTCGCTCACGCTACACCTATGCTCTCAGCGGCGGCCAGAAACGCCGTGTCGCCATTGCAGGTGTGCTAGCTTTAGAACCCAGGGTGATCGTACTCGATGAACCAACGGCTGGTCTCGATCCGCGTGGCCGCCGTGACCTGCTTGACCTGATAGGACGCCTCAAGCACGATCAGCATATGACCATTGTCTACGCTTCAAGTAGCCTGCAAGAGGTGATTGAACTTGCCGATATGATACACGTACTCGATCAAGGACAACTTGCCTTTAGCGGCACACCACACGAGATTTTACAGCGAGCAGAGGAGATTGCTGCCCTTGACATCACCTTACCAGAAGCCACGCAAATAGCCCTGACATTGCGTGATATCATGCCCAACCTTCGCACCGACGTAGTAGATATAGCAGAATTGGAGAAAGAGATTCTGACAAATATGCAGCGGCTATCCAGTCAACCGAACCACATTATGCAGAAAAATAACTTATAGCCATGATTGAACTTTCACGCTCCATTACGATTGGACAATACATAAACAACGGTTCTCCTCTCACACGCATGGATCCGAGAATCAAGCTACTCTGTGCTATTGCACTCATCGCGCTTGTTTCTTCAATAGGAAGCTTTGCAGCCTTTGGCGTGTGCCTTCTCTTCTGTCTTGTGATCCTCTGGCTTTCGCACATCTCAGCATCTTATATCTTGCGTGGCTTCAAACCGTTTACTGGCCTGTTGCTTTTCATTTTTATATTTCAGGTCTTTTTGTACCAACCATCACCACAGGCGCATCCCCTCTGGCAATGGGGTATCTTCACGCTTTCATGGGCAAGTATCCTTTTTAGCGTCCTGATTATTGTACGTTGCCTGTTCCTCTACTATCTGATCTCGATGCTCATGTTCAGTACATCAATTGTAGACCTCACGGATGGTGCCGAGGCTCTCCTCTCACCCCTACAGAGGATTGGTATACCCACAAGCGCATTTATCATGGTGTTAGTGGTAGCCTTCAAGTTTGTGCCTATCTTCCTAACTGAAATCGAGCGTCTCATGAAGGCGCAATCGGCACGAGGTGTGCGCTTCGACAAGGGTAATATCTTTCAGCGCGGCACCAAGATTGCATCATTGCTGATACCGCTTTTCATCAGTGGTTTCAAACGAGCCGAGACCCTGAGCGTTGCGATGGAGGCACGAGGCTATGGTGGACGACCGGGTTGGAAACGCAGTAAACGGCGCGTTCTGCACTTGCGACGCTTCGATATCCTTGCTCTTGTCCTTACGATTTTCGTAGGTCTTCTTGTGCTTGCTGTGGCCTTTTTCGCACCATTCTAGTTTACCTCTTGTGTATTTCATCATTTTCACGTCATTTTCACAAGGATCATGTATTTTTAATGCTTTCCTAATGCCCTTTTCTCCACTTCTGGCGTATTCTTATTTGTGCATGTATAAACGTGGCATGTAGGATTAGGAAGTAGTAAGTGGAGGAATTTACAATGCAACAAGCAGCCCCTCTCAGCACTAGCGAAGTACATGGATCATTCGAGCATCCAATGAATCAGCTAGAGGACACATCCAGGCGTCTTCGTCTCTTCTTCATAACAGCACTGATTGCCCTACTCGGTTGGGTCGTCGTACAAACGCTCTTCTCACTCTCGCCTTTTGGAAGAGCAAATCCTTTTGTTGTACTTGGCATCGAATTTGTATGGTGGCTCAGTCTGCTTGCGGCACTCGCCGTAATCTTTCGACGAGTGCTAGGACGACTTACCGTTTCAACCCGTGTGTTGAAGATCGTCGAACAACGTCTTGAGAACGCCAACGAGCAGATTGTACAGAAGAATGCGCTCCTGGAACGATCAATCAAGGACGTGTGGGCAGCACGCAAACGTTTTACATTGCCAGCGAAGGTTGTCGCTCCCGGTCACTATCAAATTCAGGACCTTTTCGGCGGCTATCGCGATGTGCGTGTGCAAAACGATATCGGCAGCCATAAACTCGTGTGTGGCTGTTATGTGTATCAAAAAGAGCATATCTGCCCACATACCATCGCTGCCGCCTCACTTCATTTGCGTATATGGTCCATTCTGCGCCAGAAACAGCATAAGCACGAAGTGCCAAAGGTCCGCAAGGTTCGATTAGGATAATCCTCTCGATACCAACAAAAAAGGTCTGCTACTCGAGTAGCAGACCTTTTTTGTTGAATAGAACAACAGAAATATGTTATACTAGTTTATAGTTGATAGGTAAAAACCAATAGGTTCTGGTGAAGAAACTGTCTAAGTCAGTCAAAGGGGGATATAGACATGAGTCATTATGATGAGGAAAGCAGCAAACTATCAATTTCTCCGTTTGAAGCGATACGCAAAGAGAACGAAGAAAGTATTGAGTACTGGTCGGCACGCGAAATGGCGAAGATACTTGACTACGCCCTATGGCAAAAATTTCGCAATGTAATCAAAAAAGCTGAAACAGCTTGCGAAAATAGTGGTCAAGATATCGCGGATCATTTCATCCACTTGGATAAGATGATCGAGGTGGGCAAGGGTGCCAAACGCAAAATAGAAGATGTGCATTTGTCGCGCTACGCATGCTACCTTATTGTACAAAACGCTGATCCAACGAAAGAAATTGTTGCACTCGGTCAAACCTATTTTGCGGTTCAAACACGCCGTCAAGAGCAAGCCGATGAGTTAGCTGGTCTGAGCGAAGATCAAAGAAGACTCTATTTGCGCGGACAACTTACGGATCATAATAAGAAACTTGCGGTTACAGCGAGTCAAGTAGGTGTCGTCAAAGCGGTTGATTTCGCAATCTTTCAAGACCACGGCTATATGGGTCTCTATGGTGGGCTGAAAGCAAAAGATATTTATGCTCGCAAAGAACTCAAAAAGAGCCAGCAGATACTTGACCATATGGGCAGTACGGAGCTAGCGGCTAATCTCTTTCGAGCAACACAGACAGAGGATAAAATTCGGCGGGAGAAGATACAAGGCAAAGAAGAGGCAAACAACACCCATTATCAGGTAGGGAAAAAGGTACGACAAACCATAGAAGAGTTAGGTGGTACAATGCCAGAAGACCTACCAACACCAACACAAAGCATCAAGCAGCTAAGAAGTCACGAACAAAAACAGTTAGCACAAGATGAGCAAGGCTCTTTGTTCGATGAGAGCTGAAAATAGCATCCTACACAGGTTGGATCACAACACGTAATATCTGCCCCTGGCGACTTGTGAGCATGTCCAATGCATCTTGATATTCGTCGAAGGGGAAGCGGTTGGAGATGAGCGGCGCGAGATGAAGTTGTCCGCCTCGATAGAGTTGTAACGCGTAGTTCCAGGACGTTGCGTTGGCACCAAAGATGCCGAGGACATTGAGTTGGTTACGAACAAAGATATCGCTCTCGACGCTCAATAGCGCATTGGTGCCGATTGTTCCTGTGAGAGCAACCTTCCCACCACGCCGTGCTAATAGCATCGCTTCAACGGCAGCCTGGGCCTGAGCCGTACCTTCAAAGGTGAGGTCAGCACCTCGGCCTCGTGATAATGAGCGTACCAGCGTTTGGGAGTCGTCACGACTCACGTTGATCGTGTGTGTGGCACCAAATTTCCGCCCAAGCGTAAGCCGTTCTTCGCGGAAGCCGACCATCACAAGCGCGGTAGGATTAAATAGATGTGCAAGCTGTACCGCAAGAAGTCCCATCGTGTCATCACCAACGATAGCAATGATATCGCCAGGTAGTGGGTGTGCATGGAGAAAGGTGTGCGCGACAATCGCGGCTGACCCCAATAGGGCGGCTTCATCGAACGATGCGGCACTTGGCAAGACATGTACCGCCTGTGCAGGCACTGCTACATACTCGGAAAGGCCACCGGAACGCGTAAAGCCCAGTTCGTGATAGCCTTTTTCGCAGAGGTCTGTCTCGTTTCTACTACAATTGCGACACTTACCGCAGTACAAAAGACTCTCGCTCACTACCTTGTCCCCAACCACAATACCATCAACGAGTACCCCTGTCGCAACCACCTCCCCAGCCCATGCATGACCAGGAATGATAGGATAGTGATAAAAGCTTTCTGGTCGCGTTCCCCGATAAAGGTCAGCGTCACTACTATCGAGGCTCACAGCATACGACTGTACTAGCACCTCATCTGGTAACGGTGTGGGCACTGCCATATCAAGCATCGCTACCTGATCCGGCCCACTGATCTGAATCGCTTTCATCCTGCCTCCTTGCAAATTCTGTGCATAATAGCAACCTCTATTATAGCGCACTATGCACACTATAATAGAGGAATGTTTACCGAACACAAAGAGGCACTACGAGACGCGCTATTATATTGTTACAAAGATTGCTAGTACAATCGCCAACGAAAGCACAACACCAAATACAAGATGTAACTGTGCAGTTTTTTTGATACCTACAACAAAAGCCTTACGGTCTGTAGCATGTAAAACAGAACGCACATTGGTAAACGCTAGTGGGAAAGTTAGCCAGGCCGCGAGGCTAAACAGGGGGAGCAAGCGCGTTAGAGCAAAGATAGTGATGGCGACATAACTCCCAAGCAGCAAAACAGTATGGAAACGTTGCCCAAACTTTTGCCCGAAGCGTACTGGCAGTGTGCGTTTATTGACAAGCAGGTCATCCTGATAGTCACGTGTATTGTTCATGTTCAGGATAGCAACCACGATAAAACCAACTGGCACACTGGCTGCAAATGCTGACCACGACCAATGCGGAATTTGTACATAATATGATCCCCATGTCATCAAAAAGCCCATGGCAATATACACCATCACATCACCAAGGCCGCGACTAGAAAATTTGAATGGTTCCGCACTATAAAAGTAGGCAATTGCCAGCGCAGCCACGCCAAACAATAGAATCACGGGACCAACGAGATAGACCAGTATAAGACCAAGCAAGGCAGCAATAACGAAGTTTATGATGCCACCAACAAGCACATGTTGAGCAGTCATCTCGCTACGAAAAATGACCGTCGTTGACCCTAATGACTCAGCATGATCCAGCCCATAGCGATAATCGAAGTATTCGTTAAAGTAGTTCGTGCCTATCTGCAAAAACAGGCACGAGAACAGTGTCAGCAAAAATGTTACAAGGTGGAATGTTCCGTTATATGCAGCCACCGCTGTCCCAACAAATACAGGACTCATGGCAGCCGTCAAGGTAAATGGGCGACTCGTTTTTATAATAATGCTCCACGTTGGAAACATGGCACGCGTGGAAATTGCCTGTGGTATATGTGTCTCTTTCATAAAATCCTTCCTCTTACACTCATATATTATATACGACAAAACACGAAAATTAGCCACCTTTTGCTGTAACTAAATTCTAGCTTCATCCGTGTACAAGACAGAAGCTACATAAAGGCTTTGAAATGGGTAAGGTATGAGAGGGAGTATCGCTACTGTATTTCAAATACAGCATTTATAGCTACCCGTATACTGTAAGTAATCCCTCTTACTATTAGTAACATATAACATTCAGAAAGGTAATACACATTATGGCAAATGCAGCAGATACCGTCGCAAACAGCGCACAAGGCGCGCAAAATCAGTACTTCCGCGTAACCGATCAGGTTCCTGAAGAAGTTTGGTACTGGGCAGCACTCGGCTCTATCGTCATTTCGGCAACGCTTTTCGCCTTCAACAAGCGCGATTGGAGCATCTTCGTAGGTCAGTGGCCTCCGACATTCTTGCTCTTCGGCCTATTCCACAAACTTCTGCGCCCTTCACGGTAACATTCCCTTTTTATTAGGATATCAGCCCGTCTATCATGTATACTATATATACATACGATAGGCGGGCTGTTCTGTTGTCGTATAATATTTCATTCACTGCAAAGGAGCTTGCATATGCAAAACAACGAAACTGGCAAACGTTGGTCAGAACTCAAAGGTATAGCGATTGTCACTATCGATTCAGGCAAAAAGGTCGGCACGTTAGAAGACTTCTACTTTGAGCCACAAACGAATTCGGTACGCGCCCTTTATGTCAAGACAGGAGCCTTTAGTCATCGTGCCCTTATGGCGGGTTCGGTGAATGCTCTTGGTACCGATGCCATAACATTTGGCGATGAGAGTTTACTCATCGGAGAAAAAGATAATGCCCAACTCGCAACATTGCCACTGGGACGTACTTTGCTCACCTACAAGGTCTTGAGTGAAGGCGGTACTGTTGTTGGCACTGTTGGCAACATTGTATTCGACGTGAGTGTCCCAGCAAATTTGCGTGTCACGGCATTTGAATTGGCTGGCGGCTTGCGTAACAAGTTCAGTGGACACTATCCTAGCTTCTCATCGACACAAGTGGTTCGCTACGGAGAAGATGTTCTCGTTATCCCTGACTCTGTAGCACTACCGCTCACTCAATCGTAGCAGAAAGAAATACTTTTTGCCTCTTCCACAAGTTGCTCAAGCTTCGCGTTAAAAGATTAACGTGAAAAAGAAATGACGTAAGACCATATCGTAGTCCTACGTCATTTCTTTTGCTTTCTATTCACTTTACGCTGTAAATACTAGATACACTGCTAGCGCAACACCAATAAGGCTTGCTAGAACGGTTAGCAGGATAGCGAAACCAGCTTGAGGATGAAATTGCTCGCTATCTATCGAGCGGCGAATATGCAGGAAATTTAGCAGAGATACAATCATAATAACCACGCCAAGCACTGTTAGCGTCACACCTATAAAAGAGGAATAATGAACCGACGCTGCGGGAAGTGTGTTACTCTTCAGTCCTAACTCACGTAACAATAGGCCGAAACGCTCAACGACAAAGCCGAAGGTAGTTGTTGCGAGACCAGTTCGTATCCAGGCTAAAAATGTCCGCTCATTCGCGAGGTGGTCGGTGACGTGTTTACTCGTCGTGATACGTTTTGAGTCAACCAGCGTTCGCTGTACTAGCTCTTCTTTTTGCGACATACACACTTCCTTGCAAAGTTGTTTTACTTATTATGATGTTCCAACAAAACGCTCGGTTCGACAATTGAACGAACCGAGCGTTTTGTTGGAATACAGCTACAGAGACTCGCCGCCAGCAGGTCCCTTCGACAAGAGGGGCATGCCACCCTTATACTTGAAAAGGTAAAATAGAAGCAAGATCGAAGGGATAATAATTATCAGACCAATGATGACGCCTATAAGCAGCAATAATTGTGTACCGGACGAACTGGCTGCCGCATCAACAGTCAAATTTGGTGGAATAATGTACGGTATTTGTGATACTCCCCACGAACCAAGCATGAAGGCTGCCTCCGCGATAATCAACGCGCGTGAGATACGGTAGTACCCAAAGTAGAGCGAGGCAGCCGCACCCACTCCGATAACCATTGTAGCAATCACGATAGGCAGAGCGTGTGCAAACAAACCCTGCCAGAGCAATGGTGCCGCAAAAGGAGCCTGTGCCAGACCTGCGGCACCAAGTACTGCGGTGACGGCACCTGCGATTATTCCACGACGACGAAAGAGAATGACAAGATCAGGCTTATTTGCGTTCGTCGCTTCGACCGTCAAGAAGATGGCGGCTATAGTCGCGCACAAGGCAACAGCGAGTACTCCTATAGTTAGAGCAAATGGACTAAGCCAGAGGCTACCCAAATTTGCTGGTATCTTAGGACCAATATCTTGAATATGACCACTTGCTACCGCAGCAGCAGCAGCACCCAAAAAGAAAGGAGTTATGGCACTGGAGACGCTAAACACGCGGTTCCAAATGCCGGTTGTTTGTCGTAAGCCATGCGTGCGAAAGATGAACGCAGAACCACGTAAGACAGTGCCTATGAGTGCCAGCGTCAACGGGAAGAAGAGTACCGAAACAAGTGTTGCGAATGCACCGGGAAAGCCAGAGAAGAGGCCAACCACAAGAAAGACAAGCCAGATATGGTTTACCTCCCAGACAGGGCCTAGTGCTCCATCGATAAGGGCATGTTCCTCTTTCGCCGTTGGGCCAGAAACAAACACCTCCCAAATGCCTGCCCCAAAATCGGCTCCGCCGAAAACAGCATAGGCAATCAGAGCAAACCACAACACACTAATTATAATGTATGGTAAAGATGGTAGAGTCATAGTTTTAAACCCTCCTCCGACGCCTAGACGCCTACTTGCATCTCTTGCTCTTCTGTCGTCTGCTCACCCTCAACATCGCCACTCGATACAGCCCCCCATTCCATCTTGGGCAGTGGTTTCCGTCCTTGGCGTAGAAGCAACGTAATCATTGTGCCCGCAAGCACAAGATAGATGGCTGAGAATGCTAAGAAACTGTAGTTGAGAAATGGAGCCGTCGTCACCGCCTGGCTGGTACGGAGCAGACCATAGATCACCCAGGGTTGCCGCCCCTCCTCTGTAACCATCCAGCCAAGTTCCACGCATAAAAAGCTTAATGGACCCGATACCATGATACCCAAGAGCATCAAGCTATTCTCTGGTATACGACGCTTCCGTAGAAAGTAGAATAGCCAGAAAAGAGCGGCAATGGCAAGTATAAAGAAACCGCTCCCAACCATGCCATCGAACGAAAGGTGAACCGGCAATGGATCTGGACGATTCTCTGGCGCGAACTCATTCAGACCAATCACTTTCGTATTTGGATTGTAGCCCACCAGCAAGCTTAAACCATCAGGAATGTCGATTGAGTAATAGTATGTGCCCTTGCCTGTTTGTGTATTATAAATGGGGAAGCCACCAATATGTAGCGGTACATTCGTTGCTGTATTGAAGACACCTTCCATAGCAGCAAGTTTCGCTGGTTGCTTCTGCGAAAGGTAACGCGCATTGAAGTCGCCACTGACAATCTGTAATGGTGTCGCAATCACAGCCATACCCAGACCTAGCATAAGACCATAACGCCGATAGGTATCACGATTACCACGTAGCATAGAAAATGCGTAGACGGCTGCTACAGCAAAGCCACACCCGACGTAGCAAGCCAGTAACATATGAACCGTCTCGTATGGTGTGCTGGGATTAAAAATGGCACTGACCGTATCAATACCAGTCACTTTTCCGTTTTTCACGATAAAGCCCGTTGGCGTGTTCATCCACGCATTCGTGGTTACAATAAACCACGTTGAAGCAGCACCAGCAATAGCGATAGGCAACGAGCAGAGCCAGTGCTGAAACGGTTTCAGTCGCCCCCAGCCGTAGAGATAGATCGCGAAGAAAATGGCTTCTATGAAAAAGGCAAAGCCCTCAAACGCGAAGAGCGGCCCGACAATCGCACCAGTGTAGTTGATGTAGGTCGGCCAGAGCAAACCAAGCTCGAACTCAACGATGGTGCCAGAGACGGCACCGATGGCAAAGATAATTGCGGCGGATTTCGACCAGCGACGTGCTAATGTCATCCATACCGGGTCTTTCTTTCTGATCGCGATGCCCTCCGCGATACAAAGCAACAGAGGTAAACCGACTCCTAATACAGAAAAGACAATATGGAATACAAGTGACGTACCCATCTGGGCACGTGCTGCGAGTAAATGAGGCATCAAATTCCCCTTTGTAAGAGCTAACAAAAATGGCAGCGTTATGGATTGCCCGTAGTTATCACGTTTGATTGTAGGCTTCTGTATACGATGCGACAAGCAGAACGGTTATAGCATTACACGAATGTCATTCCAACCGTAACTCACCTCATCAAGCAGCGCACTCCCAATCTCTATTGGCTTAGTCGCTACATATTGACCACCCAATGCCTCATAGAAGCCGCGTGCTGGATTATCCGCAAACACCCACACCAGCATTGAATAGAGTTTATCCTGTACAAGACGTGCTACCAGTGCATGTGTAAGTTTCTTACCTATCCCACGTCCCTGTACTTCTTGTAGTGTATAAATCGCGTATAGTTCGCTTGCGTAGGCCGAACTAGTATCACGGTTTAAACCACCAACCACGAAGCCCACAATTTGCCCCTGCTCATCTTCCGCGACATACGTATAGATAGCGTTGGCAGGATTGCTCAAGCGTTGACGCGCTTTCTGCTCGCGTAGTGTATACGAAAGGTTCGCGAGTACCTCATTGGGTACAATGCCTTTATATGTAGTACGCCAACTATCGACGTGAACACGCCCGATGCCGGGTGCATCATCAATGCATGCGGCTCTGATTGTTTCCATTGTGTCGAATCCTTCCTATGGTATAATCAGGTCAATAGATGTATAAAAGAAAGGTATCACATGCCGTTGCCAAACGCGGAAAAAACACTGGCTAGCATCAAAGGTTTGCGTGACCACCTACAAACAGACGAAAAGCCACTCATAACCATTCCTGGAATCTGGGAGAGTACACCAAACGGAGAGAACGAACAACGCGCGGTTACATGCGAAATTGTCGTGACGAATAAGCGTGTGCTGGGCTATACGCATACAAAATTTCCGCGTGAACGGCTCTTCCTCGTAGCGTTTTCCCTTGCCGGAATTACTACGCTTTCTTTTCGACAGCGATCATTCGATCCGCTCTTCCGTGAACTAGTTATAAGTGATGGTGTACGTAAAGCCTATATTCGCTCATCACGCGAGAAAATCGAACTGCTTTACCATGAACTACAATCGGCTATCGCGACCTACTTCCCACATACTACATCTTCCACACACGTATCAGATGATACGAGCGCAGAGATAGCAGCGCGTCCTGCTCCCGTGTACGAGCGCAAAACGATTCGTACCACATTCGAGCAATCTTCGCTTGGTATCACCGTGCTTTTCGTCGGCGGCCTCCTCTTAGAAATTCTTGGTGTTATAGCATGGTCCATTACAAAGAGCGAGCAGATAGGACTTCCACTGTGTCTCGCAGGCATCTTTGCAGTAGTTATTGCAACGCTGACAAGAAGACAACAAGGCTAGTTTCCTGTTGTCTTCTTGTACATAGCTGCCAACTCCTGCGCTAGTTGTTTCTCGTGAGTATCAGCAAGTGGCATCAGCGGCCAATATTTGTGGGCAACGTCGTTGGCAGCGAGAAACACGCCGAAACGATAGAGACAGAAAGCTGGCGATTGAGCAGATTGTCCCGTCTGACTCTGATTAAATAGTACAATACCAAGACATCCTGCAGCAGTATTTGGCGTAGCAATAAAATTCCAGTTAGCTTCAGCTTGTGCTGCATCCACAGGTACTGGTATGCTCAATGACGCTAAGTCACAAGCAGGAGATGTAAAGCTTTGTAGCAAACCACCTGATATGAGCGAAAAGGCAGATTTTACGCGCCATTGTGTTCCATCCCAGGAAATTTGCAATGGGAGAAGATGCTCAATGATAGATATTGCATTAACCCTATCAACTTGATGCTGCACAACAGGTTTGCCAGCAAGCGTTGTATATTCCCAGACAGAGCGTGTAGCCACAAATACATCCCACGTTCGCGTAGAAGTAGCGTTTACATTGAAATAAGTGGACGCAGTACAGAAAGAGCGACAATCCTGCGTCCCAACTACACATCCTTGCTCTCCGGCAAAATTGAATGGGGCACAAGCGACATGCAAAGATGCATTAGTATTTAACACAGTATCTAACTCATAATGGAGTGTTGCCTTTAACGGCTCTTGCGCTATTGCTTGCTGCTTGCTCACCGCATCAGTTGTGTATATCTCACCCGGCTGTACAACGTCGTTCGCTACATATGATTGCATAGCGGTCTGTGCTGCCGCTATCAACGACTCACGTGGCACAACAGGTAGTGCTGTAATGTCTGCTGGAAAGTTGAAACTCCACGCGCTACCTTGCTTACCCGATACAAAATTATCATACGTACATGTGTCGGTTTGATAATTATTTGGAACTGATATCGTGCATGTCTTTGGTGGAAAGGGATCAGCACGCCAGAGCAGTGTGTGTGTGCCGCGTGCAAGATGAATCGGAGCGTCAGGAATACCCGTATTACTATAGGCACTTGGTACATGTGAGACGAGCTTGCCATCCAGGAAAAGACGCCCCCAACCTACATTTCCACTTGCATAAAAGTTGTCTTCTCCAGGGACTATCGGAGCAATTGGTGTTGGTGTAAGAGGGACAACTGCCTGCATGAGTTTGCTTCGTATAGGGACATTGCTGCCCATAATAATCAACACTACCAGTGCGACAATGCTTACCGTGATAGTTACTTGTATACGTCGCTGCCGAGGCGAAAAACGCGGCGTGAGCGATGAATGGACAGACGTTTTCTTGTCGGAAGTACGACTATTGTCGATATCGACAATTTCTATATCCTGGCCGTTTTGATTGCTGTCCAGTTGCTCTTCCTTCATATACTCTTCTCTCATAATGTTGCCGCGAGTTGCTGTGCAAGTTGCTGCTGGTAGGCATCGGCAAGCGGCATAGTCGGCCAATATTTGTGCGCGACATCATTGGCAGCGAGAAACACACCGAAGCGATACAAAAAATAGGCGACAGGAGGCGGCGAGACAGCCCCCTGACCAAGTGTAGCCATAGCCAAACATCCTGACGCCGAATTAGTGTTCGAGGCGTATAGCCAGTTGATGCCAGCGTGCATCAGTGCAGGCGGTGCGGGCAATAATATATCTCTTACCGCATTGAGGGCAGTATTGCATGGCTCATTGAATTGTAGCGACATATCGGATGAGACGGGTAGTGATAGCAATGTAACATTCCAATGTGTACCATTCCATGAGATACGCAAAGGAAGAAGGTGATCGTAAAGAGTTGCGGTCCCGATAAGTTCAGGCTGATGCTGTGCCACAATCTTTCCACTTATCGTTGTATACTCCCATGTTGCTTGTGCGGCAGCAAAAACATACCACACTTTCTCCGCAGAGGACGACATCAAGGACCCAGGGATAGTACAAAACAAGTAACATGCTTGCTCATTAAACGTACACGCTGTACTTGCCTCAAGCAAGGTACTACACACACCATCAAGATTGTTTTCCACATCTAGCTGATAATGCACCGTCGCTTTCAGTGGTACTTTCGCCCGTTGTATAGGTGTATGTGCCATAGTCGTCCCATACAGTTCTCCAGCAGAAACTGTTTCAATAGGAGCCTGTGCATCGAGGGTAGATTGTACTGCTGTGACAAGCGAGGCAAACGAAGATCGAGGGAGTTGGGCAAGCGATATTGAAAAACTAAAGAGCCATGCGCCAACTCCATGTGTTGAATGTATGAATTGGTCCAGATGGCAGGAATCAGTAATGATATTGAATGGCACCGATACGATACATAGCTGTGTGACAAAGGGTTGTGCCTGCCACCGTATCAGATGATGACCATGCATCAGCTTGAGCGGCACCTCATCCATAGGTGTAGGCGGATGCACTACCAATTTTCCATCTATGAAAAGCTGTCCCCATGCGGGGCTAGCATCAAAATAAAAGAGATTGCTATCCTTTCCAACAGTCGTGACAGGAGACAATGCAGAAGGTACGATTGCTTGCAAGACGCGATTACGCACAGGGCTGTAACTACTTAACAGTACGAGCAAAAGAAAGCTTACAATGGCGGCTGTCACTACCAGTTGTAAGCGGCGTTGGCGTAGAGTAAAACGAGGCACAAATGGCACATAGCCCGACGAAGGAGATGCGAACTTTTGACCGGGAAAGGCGCGAAACAATCTTTGATAACCACCACTCTCTCCATTGGGTGTGTTATCGTTATCTAAATCGACTATTTCAAGCTCTAAGTCTTCGTTGTTCTCGTCCACGAGTTGCTACCTTTTCTCTTTATTCTATTCGTTCGTAGATGGATGCCTCTTACTTGTCTCACTAGCTCTCAGATATCATTGTACACAATTGTAACGAAAAAAACAGAGGAGACTACGCTTGTTATAGCGTAGTCTCCTCTGTTTTTCAAGTTCCCTTACAATCCTTGAGCACTTTTAATACTCCACACACCATACTCACCAACACACTGTCCCGCCTTATCGGTCGTACAATAACTACCAGCAATATTTCCGTCTTGTCGTACTGCACCATCAAAGAAGAGCGGCAACTGTGAGCCGCGTTGGACAGTAAACAGAAAGTGGCGCGACGTGTCCAGTACGCCTGTAAATTGCCCTTCAGTATTCAAGCCAATGAAGTAGCCAGTCACACTACTACCATCCTGGGAGATACCTGTCAGCGACATTTGCGTTGTCTGGCTTGTCACTATATTATTGACGGTGCCACTATACTCGCTAGTCACATTTGGATAGACACTTGATGTGGGAGTTGGGGCCGCATTATGTACGATGACAGGCAGATTATGTTGTTGTGGCGCACTTGTCGAATTTTGTGTCGTGCTTCTATAATATCCAATACCCAGGAAAACACTCATGATAACGGCAAATGCGAGAAATGTAAGTAGCGCAATCTCAGTTCGGCTGGTACGAAATGTTCTACGCGTGGGCACCACAATAGGGCCGGTAGAACGCTCATCTGCTTGCGGTATCTTTGGTGTACTTATACTTTTCAGATTGAATAAAGATTTAGCACGACGCGATACGGTCACAGGTGCTTGTAAAGCTTGCCAAAGCTCCTTGACAGTAGCAAAACGAGCATCGCCATCGATAGCCATTGCACGCTGAATAGCATCAGCAATATACTCAGGTATCGCTGGCACTAGCGTTTGCAGCGGCACAAGAGGGTCGATGCCACCGCTCGCCATTTTTGTTGCACGTTGCAATGCATCTACGGGCACAATTCCTGCAAGCATAGCATACATTGTTGCCGCTATACCATATACATCTGTACGAAGGTCTGTTCCCATACTATATTGCTCAATCGCACCATAGCCGGGGGAGCAATAGCGCACAGCAGTCGTCGTGGCATCTGAGGTATATTCCTTGGCAATACCAAAATCAACCAGGACAGATTGTTCACCAATCGTCGGTATAATAATATTTGCAGGCTTGATATCACGATGAATAATGGGTGGCTCTTGACTATGTAAATAACTTACTCCATCCACAATAGGCGCGATAAGTGTCAGCACCTGCGCTAAAGGGAAACGCTTATCTGGTTGTTGCTGACGCAATGCCTCTAAATTAGGCCCTTCCACATAGTCCATAAACATAACTGTGCGGTCATCGTTGCCAGGGATTCGATACACATGAGGTAGTGCCGGATGCTCAAGTCGTTGCAGCACCTCGCACTCGAACGCGAACTTGTTCCTCTCCTGTTTATCAGGATTGATAAGCTCTTTAAGAGCGTATTTCTTGCCACCATCTTGCTGATCTCGCACAAGATACACAGCACTGAAGCCACCTTTACCAAGTGACTGTTCTACTACAAAACGATCTTGTATCATATCTCCCGTCAAACGGAAAGGTCGTACATCCTGCATACTGCACCTCGAAAATGTGTTGTGGGGGGAACCCAACATACGTCACTGACATGCTCTGCCAACTATATTATATTACGTTTTTGAAAAGTAATTAGATCACATTTACTATGTTTAACCTATCATATGAGACAACTGAGAACGGTAATCCAATGAAATACACACTGCGTAGTCAGCTACAAGAAGATTATTGATTGAGAGAGGAAATCGGCAATGCGTAACCTTAAAAGGTTTACCTGTCTTTTTGTACTGAGTTGTATAACGGTGCTACTTGCACTTTTTAGTATACCACCAGTACCCACACATGCAGAAAGTATGTCTTATATTCGTGTTATTCACGCTTCACCAGATATCGGAGTTGTGGATGTTTTCGTAGATGGCAACAAGCTTCTGAGTAGCTTTCAATTCGGTGTTGTCACGCCTTATGTTCCTCTTCCAGCAGGTGGACATAATGTACAAGTCGCGCTTATCGGCACAGGAGTTGGAGCGGCGGTTATCACGCAAAAAATCATGGTGAGTCCAGGTACACCTTATACCGTTGCAGCACTGGGCACGAAGGCAGCAGGCTTCTCTCTCTCAGTCTTTACCGATAATAACGTTGTTAGCAATAACGATGCAAAGGTGCGCGTATATCACCTTTCTCCTGGCACAGGAACTGTGAATGTTACCAACGGCTCTAACTCGGTTGTCAATGGCCTGTCATATCAAAATGCTAGCGGCTATGTAGACATTCCTGCTGGCTCATACACGCTCAACGCCGTTATCCCGAACAAAACGGTGCCAATCAGCACGGATTTGAAGCCGTGGACGATTACCAGCGTCTTTGCTATTGGCGAAGTCAATGGTACGCCCAATCTACAATTCATCTCAACACAGGTAGCCGGAATACCAGGAATGCCCGGCACTGGTAGCGACCCGAACGCAGTAGTTAGCGAAAATACATCGCCTCTCACACCCTGGGCATTAGGTACGCTCTTCGCCCTGGTGATTGCAGCAGGTTTCATGGCGCGTCGCCATCTCGCTCGCTTACACAGTTAGAAAATGCAAGGTTAGAAAAGCAAAGTAGACGACTATTTGGATATAACTGAATTGTCGTCTACTTTGCTTTTTGGCGTGTTACGCTTGAGTTGGTCCGCTAGCTAAAATGGCATCCCTCACAAGTTCAGAGTCTCGCCAATCGCCAGAATGTCCAACAGTCGCTCTTCCAACGTAAGCACACTCGCTTTCTCTATAAGGTTTTGTTAGTCGCACCTTATCGCATGGGGGATAGGGAGGGCAAACCTTAACAGTTGAAAGCCTAGATAATAATGCTTTTGACTATTGTACAGAAAGAGGAGCATTAGGTTCTATGAGTGTCATAAGAGCCTTTTGCTCAGAAGTATTGATAGCACTAACCCACATTTGCACCGTTCGATCAATGTACATAGTCTTCAAAACATTTCTTTTGAAGGTTTCAAGGCTTTCGAGAGCAATTCGGTCTATTTTAGCAAAATTTGTATCTAACCTATAAGGGAAACGTGCGGTTAATTCACGTAGAAGCATTTGATAAGTAGGATCAGCTTTATACACTTTCCCCTCAACACCCCAAGAATTAACAATAATTTGGGCTTCTTGACGTTGAATTGCAATGCCCTGAAACCTAAGACCATTACAATTCTTTTGTTGCAGATTTCGTGTACGCAAACTTGTATCCTCTGGCTCAATTACAACATAGTCAGGGGGATTGTGGTAGTGAACGTCGCGTGCTCTAGCGAAATCTATAGCATCACATACAAATACATCAACAATCTTAGGTTTACCAGCAATAACAAATTCAGGCAACCAACAAATAACCACGACCTTTGTATTATATTCTTGAAGAAGAGTTTGACTGTCGCGAAACCTAGCAGTAATTTCAGTTGCCAAAGGGAACCACGCTTTCACCTCTATTCCTGGTTGAGGTCTGGGCATCCCTGATAAAAGAGTGTCTGGGAAATCTGGGTCTTGCCTTATCCACAAACATCCTTCAGGCCATACTTGAGTTGAGTTCAAAAATTGTACTATAACAGACTCTAACGTGTTACCAACGATTGGTGAGAGTTTACTAACTACCTTGGAAAGACCAATAGCAGATTGCATATCTTGAGGTTTTTTAACTGTGAGGATATCTAAAGTATGGCCCTTTAGTTGTAGCACCGCGTTTGTAGCTATATGCAACGCTTCTTGAGTATTCACTATTTTGTTCCTGTCTCTAGTGTTTTTCTAAGTTGTTGCATAAAATCTTCAAGCGAAATGTCAATAGCTTGACAAAATGCATATAGTTCAATGACATCAATTCTTCGCTCACCTCTCTCACATTTACTTACAAATGATTGAGTTTGATGCAGACGTTCACCGACTTGTTCTTGAGTTAAGCCAGCCATTTTTCGTGCTTCTCTCAAAAGAGCAAGAAAGAGAGTATAATCATGAGTGAATATGGATTTGTCCATATTGACCTCTTATTAAGAGCATGATATTGTATAGCCCAAGTTAGACTAGTCTAAAATCGAATATTTGCTCTCGACATAATAATACGAGCATACTTATAGTCCAAAATCGACTTTACTAAAGTAAAAAGGGGTTAGGCGTGATTGAGACAAACCAGAAGTATGTCAATCGAGATATACACGACAAAATAGAGCAAGATCAAGAACCTAATGCGAATATCCTAGCTACGACAAAATTTAAATCCGTTGAACTAGACTTAGCCGACTCCATAACCCGTTATGCTACCTGGCCTGCTCCAACAGTAATAGTATCAGATGGTCCTTATGGACTTGGAATTTTTCCAGGTGAACCTCAAACAGCTATTGAATTAGCAAAGTGGTACGAACCACATATTTCTGAATGGGCGAAGTATGCTTTGCCTGAGACAACTCTATGGTTTTGGTGTAATGAAATTGGTTGGGCAACGGTTCATCCAATGTTAGTAGCTCATGGTTGGCAGTATCGCGCACTGCACGTTTGGGATAAGGGTATCGCACATGTAGCAGGAAATGTTAATAGCAAAACAATACGCCGCTTTCCGGTAGTAACCGAGGTGTGCGTTCAGTATGTTCGTGAGGTCAAACTGCTAACGGGCGATGGTCAGCAACTGCCTATTCGCGATTGGTTACGCCATGAATGGTTACGTTCAGGTCTTCCACTCTATAAAACAAATGAGGCATGCGGCATAAAGAACGCTGCCACACGCAAATATTTTACGCAAGATCACCTCTGGTATTTTCCACCGCCCCTGATGATGGAACGTCTCGCGGCCTATGCTAACAAGCACGGGAAACAAACATTATGGCCTTATTTCTCTCTCGATGGGAATACCTCTGTCGAGGCAGATCAGTGGGAACATATGCGAGCAAAATGGAATCACATGCATAGTTTTACTAATGTATGGTCCGAACCTGCTGTACGCGGTGATGAGCGTATTAAGGACAATAAAGCTAGAATTGTTCACGCCAATCAAAAACCTCTACGCCTTATTGAGCGAATCATCACCGCTTCTAGTGATTCAGGGGATGCTGTTTGGGAACCATTTGGCGGTTTATGTTCTGCTGCCGTTGCTTGTTTGAGAACAAATAGACGCTGTTTTAGCGCGGAAATCAATCCTGATTACTATTCATTGGCACGTACTCGCCTTCTACAAGAAGGTGCAACCTCCCTATGGGAAGCTTAACCAAAGGTCATAATTCGTCATGATACAATGTGTTGATGTATAATGGCCCTAGAAATCTGAACACAAAAGAGGGCTGAACGAAGATATACTCAAAGCATGATGAGGAAACAGTATACAGCAGCTTTCAAGGCCAAAGTGGTGCAGGAACTTCTCAAAGAAGAGAAA
>JAABUX010001260.1_pt1 | contig 38752 bp, 28 predicted proteins | sample 5561851 | NCBI WGS metagenome assembly JAABUX01 (sample SAMN10711883, study PRJNA513361) | rock metagenome | isolation source: Antarctica rocks | place: Antarctica: Victoria Land, Richard Nunatak red sandstone | collected 2016-01-03 | reverse complement strand
TATTTATAATAATAGGTTAAGCTACTTATAAAGAAAGTATTTATTTATTTTAAGATATTTCCTTATATTAGATATACTTAAATTACTAGTAGCTATTAAGTAGTCTAGAATTCTATTATACTTCTTATACTTCTTATAAGTAATCTTTAGTAATCTCTCGACTATTAAAGTAATTTAGATAAAGTTATCTTGAATATTAGCCTATTTACCTAATATAGTCTTCTTAATTTAGAGCGGATCCCTAATTTTAGTACTAGACTTTATTTTAATACTTTAACTAATAGTAGTTTACTACTACTATACTTTAAACTAGACTTTAGTATACTAACTCTATTTAATTAATTTACTATTTATTACTAGAATTAAGTCTAGGAAATCTTCCTTAATAGTTTTAATAGTATTCTAGAGAAGCACTTTCTTTTCTTAAAAGGATTTATCTAATATACCCTATCTAACCTAACTTATAAATTAGCTAGGATGAAGATTACTAGATATAGAATTATCTATATTAAGATTATTAAATTCTAATTAAATAGCTTTATTACTAAGGCCTATAGAACTTTATACTCCTAAAGGACTTAAAGGGACTAATATATTCTAGGCGCTAATAGCGAGAGAATTAAGAGTAATATAGAATAGTAATATAGACTATTATATTATATAAAATAATAAGTAATAAATATTAGGTATAAGATAAATCCTAATTATATTAAAGTATTTAAATTTATTTTATAAGGAAATTATATTAGTCCTTTACTAATTTATTAGTAGCTTAGCTTCTTAGTAATACCTTAGCGAGTCGGGTTAGTCTAACCTAACTTACTAAGGTACTAAGGGCTTTTCGGGTTAGTACTAGAAGTAGGTACTAAGTATTCGGGTCGGTACTAATTTATAGTACTAAAACCCGACTCGACGGTTAGTCTACTTATTAAAGCGGTAGCTAGTAGGATTATTATATAATTCCTCCCCTTCTTTTAAATATAGTTTTTATTTAAGTCTTAGATTATATATTTTAATAGCATTAATAGACTAGCTAAACTATTCTTAAGATCTATAATTACTTACTATTATATAAAATTCTTATAATTTAAAGAGTAATACTTACCTATTTTAATATAAATCTAATAATAATATAGGTAGTTAAGATAAGAATTAACCTCTTTATATTTATAGTTTATTATAAGTAGGGCTATTTACTATTTAGTAAGTATTTATAAAGCTTATTACTTAATTAACTTATAAATAAGTCTCGCTATTATAATAGTAGCTTTCTAACTAACCTAAATAAGAGGAGGAGTACTATCTAATAGTACTTAAGTAAATACTATTAATAAGATAAACCTATTTATAGTATATATATACTAGAAATTAATATATAACTTAATATCCTTAAATCTTATAATTTATTTATATAATATTACCTATTTAATATTATACTAATTAATATTAATATTAATAATATATTTTTTATCCTTCTTCTAACCTTTTTATATAAGGGTTACCTTAATATTAATAAGAAAGTAGGCTACTCCTTTCTAAAAGGTATTTACTATTACCTTCTTTTTAATATTAAATTTAAGATTATATATATTAATATTTCTAGCTATCTTAGATCTACTAATAGTATAAATATAATTATATAATTTATATTCTTCCCCTTTAAAGAATATCCTCTTAAATTATATATATTTTATTATTTATTCTACCTCCTCTTCTTTACTAGATATAAAGGGAGTCTATACTTAAGTACTTTATAATATAAATAGGGGAGGTATTAGTAAAGATAATTATATAAGTAAAAGTATAAGAGACTTATACTCTTACTACTACTACTATTATAATAGCTCCTAGATATCTAGGCTAATAGCCCTTAGTAGTAATAAGGTAAGAATAGTTATTTAAAGAGGAAATTTAGCCTCTACTACCTTAATAGTATATTAACTAGGTATATAAGGTTATTAATTAAGAAGCTCTACTACTATAAATATACTATTAAAGGTAGGCTACTTAGACGCCTTTTTATATATAACTATTATATAATAGCTAGATATTATTAAGAAGTCTAAAATACTAAAGAATAAATATATCTAGGCTTTAGAATTACTTAATTAAGACTAATATAATTAGAATATAAGGGTAGAGATTTATAGGATATTTTAGTATAGGGACTAGGCTAATTATGCGATTTTCTCTAGGAATGCCAAGACCGCCATATAAAAATTATACGACGATATAGGGCATTTTCGATCCCGCGCGTTTGATATATCCGATTGCCTGGTGGAGCAAAATGCGACTGCAAATTGCTCTTTGCTAATCCACTCTATATTTACTTCCAACATTGCCTATCCTGCTCAAGTCATGAAAACATCCTCAAATTGATAAAAAGATGCCGCTAATTCAAGAGCTATCCGTTCTCCTTGACCACCTCAAAGATCAACAGCTTGATTTATCGTACATGTCCCCGAAGCATTTTCGCCTGCTCAAGATTGATTTATTCATCGACCATATCCTATCCTTGGCAAGGTCTCGAGCTCGACGACGCCGTCACGGATGTAACCCGATTCACGATCAAAGGGGCAGAATTGGGGGGCGTCATCAGCGCAGATGTGCTGCTAACCAGCTGTCGCGCGGCCAAACATCTCAAGCAGGCTGGATACAGACGTCCTACCTTGTTGTGGCTGGATCGGCTGTGCATTAAGCAAGAAGATGAAGAGGACAAGCGCTGGCAGATCAAGAACATGTATGACATCTATAAAAGGTGTGCGCTCTGCCTTGTACTTCCAGGCGGACTTAAAAGGCTCGCCGAGCTCAGCGAGCAGACCACGTGGGCGAAGCGCGCTTGGACGCTACAGGAGGCGCTGGTGCCAGACCACGTGGAGTGCTTGTTTTCGTGGAGAAAGCTGAGCATGAAGACAACTGTGAGTTGCGACTCAGTCGTGGTGGTTGAGCCATTTCGGTCCGCGGTGCTGAGTTTGGAGGGTTTGTTGAACGCTACAATGACAGGGCTGAAATATACTCTTACGGAATCTGGAGACGGTGATTACGGCAATGGATTCCAGATTGATGCGGAAAATGAGGATGAGGACGATGACTTATCGGAGAATCCATCATCATCTGAAATCAAAGACCTGAAGTTAGAAGATCCGCAAACGGATGAGATTATCGATGACGATAGCAGCGACTGGCAGGATGAGGGATCGGAAAAAGAACAAGGCGCCGAATCGCCAATACGGGAAAAACCAAACACTCTAACCTCGACCGAAGCTCACGTCCTGTACAACGTGCTCAAGCATCGAGAGTCGGATCGGGATATGAAAGAGGCAGCGCTTTGGAAATGTGCTCTGATGCGAACCTCTTCGCGGCCTGTTGACATGGTATTCAGCGTGATGGCCTTGTTCGGGGTACCGTTGGACCCAGCATTCTTCGATCACAACGATCGAGAAAAGGCGACCCTAGCTTTGGCACAAGGAATCTTGCAGAGCGGGGGACGAGCAACGTGGTTGGGGATATCCCTTACGATGGATCCGTCGCCGTTCATGTCCACCTTGCCTACGTTCCCTGAGACCAATGTCGCCGGCGGAGCCATGATTCAGACGCCAACGGGCCCCCAGAGTGTGGAGAACATGGTTGACAGCTACTGGTTGCTGACTGAGACCTTGACCGGGAGCATGGATGCGGATGGAAATTTTCACACCAGAAGCCGCGCCGCAGCGCTCAAAAGGGCGGAACGATCGCTCAAAAAGGAAGGGCGTGTGATCACGGAGTTTGAAATCATGGGTGGAGAAGCCGAAAAATGGGTCGTTGAGCCTGGGAGTGAGTCGGATGGGCAGTATTATGCTATTGTGATTGGAGAGCGGCTTTCCCTTCAACCACCCGGTGCGAGTGAAATCGCCTACCCGGATCCCATCGTCTTGATGATCATTCGGCGACATGGGACAAAGCCCGACAGGTACGATAGGAAGGCGTTTGCAGGATCGACGATGAAATTTGTTGAAGGGTGGCCGGAACTTGATATTTGCGTGGGGGGGCCGAAAGGGCTGCGCGGATATTTGAAATGAGATGGACTCTTCTGTTTACAGAGTGGATAGAGTCGACAAGGGGTAAGGGAGCTGCGGTCCTCGGTCTGGTCGAAACGATGTGAACGACCTTCGGAACAACCCTCGCAAGACATAAAATTGATCAACAAGAAATTAGTTCATCAAAGCAACAGTTCCTTGGTTTTCTTAAAAGGTGGTGCAAGAACTGGCCATACCTTCCAACACTCTTAAACCCCGCTACGGGGCAAAGACGTGGTAATCATGGTCTCACCCTCCCCCTCCACCACCCAGTCTCCTTCTCAGTCTGTCGTTCTCTTCGCAACAACGCATTACATCCCCCCACCGCCAGCCTTCGCATCGAAGTTCAGACTCCCTCCCCCCACAAAACTCAGGACGCAGGTAGGCGGTACGGCGCCCGTTGCACCGGAGGATGCGGAACAAGTCTGAGGATTTGACGGGTATGTGTGTGGTGGAATATCATAGTTGAAATGATCTTTTCATCCCCTGAGATGCAGCCGTTTTCATTTTCGGGGTGACTCTGAATCCACCTGTCCACCGCCTCACGATCTTTCTTGCTCCGACTAACCTCTAACATCGTCTGCTACCGGCTCGTCACCGTCCTCGTTGAAGATATCAAATCCAATATGATTTTTCGGATCTAGATAGCGCACAGTGCCTTTCACTTTCGTTATACGGTTGATTCTCGTCAGATGCTCGTCACTGAGCCTAAACAGCTCTCTATTCTCCACCATGCGCTCCTCGTGCACGGTTTTCGGCACTACGGATGTACCTCGCTGCACTGCCCAGGACAGCAGCACTTGGGCTGGGGATTTCCCACATGCCGACGCGATTTCTGCAATCTAAATACGTTTATCCGAATCAGCAGATGTGATGATCTCTAAATGGGGTTTACGAGCGCAGGGAAAATTTTACATCTGGATCTAAAAGAGGACCAGGACGATCTGCATTCGGATTAACGAGTGCGACTGGTCTGCCCCCGAGGGGCTGGTGCGCGGTGAGGTGTATGCCTTCTTGTGCCGAGAAATGCAGGAGGTCCAGTTGAGGTAGATATCTGCCACATTGCCTTTAGGAGAAGTTCCGGGGTCAAATCGGAAATGGTCTGCTCACGGATGCAGTTCCACCTGGTTTATAGCTGGTCGAATCCTTGCCGTCTTCAATATCCGCTTCGTCTTGATGATATTGAAGTTTGAGAGACCTATTCCTGGATATATAAGTATAAACTACAATGTGAAGCTCGCTCAGTTGGAGCTTGTCTTACCGATCAATTTCGCCTTGCCATTGTCTACTAGCTTTTCCATTGCTGCCCAGGTTTTCGGGTACGCTCGCGAGAGCTTGTGGTCAATCACGGGCTTATCAGTTTAATCAGCGCATGATGCCACGGTAGGGGCACTCTGCAGAAGAAAATCACCTTCCCATTCAGATGACGTAGAGTGCTATGGTTGGGGCCAGCAGAATATGCGTGAGGGACTAGCCTAAGTCAATCATTATCCAATTACGTTCGAGGAGACTGATTGACTTGAGGAGGATCGTACAATGCATCAAGTAGAGGTCCACTAACACGCTCAGGCTCTGCCGTTAGCTGGCAACGGAATAATTCGTCTCACAGAAGAAGACTTTACCATAATCGAGCTGCAATGCATCCAGACTCTGATCAAGTGCTTCTTCCACACCTGAAGGATCGTGCCATGTCTGCGCTCTAAACAAGATAGAATCGTTACAATTTTGAACTGATTGTCAGCAACAATGGAATCCTACAGCTTGGTAGTGACAAAGATCTTCTCTCGTCGAATACCACTCTCCCTGATCGCCTCCCCGACTGCCTTCTCATTCCCGTAAGCTGCAGCAGTGTCAATGTGCCTGTAACCCTTTTGCAAAGCCTTGAGCACAATCTCTTTCACACAGTCGTTGCCGTCGTCGCCTTGGAAAGTTCCCAGGCCGACGGCGGAGATGGAAACGCCGTTTAGTTCGAACGCCGATGGAAGGTCATGAGTTGCTGACATTGTTGAAGGGTTGTGATTTACTGATTAAGATGATACTGTGGGTGAAATCCACGGCCTTGCGAGATGTATTTTGAATGATGTGGCTGTCGCCCTATGCACTTAGTCAGCATAGCTAAGCGTGGCCACTGCAATTGCGTGTCTATCTTGGTGTGTATGTGGTGATGCAATGAAGGTGCTGAATCATCAAGGCCGGCATCACGGTCAATATTTTGCGCTTCAGCCTGGTCTATCTAATCGACCTTCACCTGTAAACAAATTGCCCGAATCATGGTCCCATACATTATGCACTTTACGAGGTGCATCAGGTTTGATTGACGGACGTGCATCATGCATACAAATTCCCAGGACCTTTTCCCAATATCGTATAAACTAGCTTATAGTAATGAAGAGAGTAACAAGTATGTCTCCTATATAACGTTCGCCCTATTGCGTCGATTTGTACCAGGTTGTTTCCTTATTTCCTTCCATGTAATTCAAGCAAGTGTTCTTTGGTACTCTTCGTAACCGCCCGGATGTTTGGCGATTAGTCTCTTCATTTCATCTACAACACTTGCTGACAATTAGCTGCTGAAAAGATAGACAGAGCAGTGGCTGACCTACGACTCTCTAAAGCTTGTCACCTCTGGAAATAGTGCTGCGGCGTGCAAGTTGAATCGCCTGTTCCTGTAAGTACTGTCCTAGCGGTACTATGATGCCTTCCTTACATGGAATACAAAGCATTGCGGTCATCGTAGTCATCTTCGGGTGTGGACTTGGGAACGTGCGAGTGATATGCGCTGAAGTAGCTGTGCGAGAATTTATTCCGTTCAGGGCGCCAGTTCCCGAGCTCATCTGAAAGCTGTTAATAAAGCAACAGCCTTACGAAGAACCTGTATTTCTTACATTCGTTGTGTGCGTAAAAGCTTGACGGGTCGTAAATCAAAGGGAGACCCGTTTGTGTATCGACAGCAGCGTTTCCGCACCACAAATCGCCGTGGACGAGTGCCGGTTTGACTGAACGCCCGCCAGTCTCCATAGGCCTAATCAGTCTTGGAATAACCTTGGACAGCATGCCAGATTCAAGACTTTTCATCTCCTCCCAGGGTCCTCCACGCTCTATGTTTAGGTTAAGCATATGCTTGAATCCGTTAACGAAGAACTCCTCCCATGTATCCGCGAAGCCATTCTCCTGAGGAAGATCGCCATTGTATGTTGTTATATGGAAGCCGAATTTCCCATTTGGAGATTCACTCTTTACGTGCAGCGCAGCAACCTTTGCGCAGAATTCCGTTGACTCCGGCAGTTCTTCTGCAAGTTCATAAAACATGCAGAGATAGTAATGCGTGTTAGGTATAGCCTTGAAAGAACCCCATGCAATAGACTTAGGGGTGAAGTCACCCGTAACGGCGTGAATCGCTGAAGTAGACTCAAATTCGCCCTGGAGGGCTTTTCTACCATGCTCGCCGACGGACACCTATTGTATGTATACTGTTGGCAAAAGAACAACTCTGCCCAATTTTACGTGCTCGTAGAATGTCTCCGATGATTTGATGAAAGAAATTCAACCTTCATAAAATAGCACTCATCCTCTCCATTGTCATTCTTGATATCAATCCTATAGCTGCGAGCCCAAGCTGAAGAGCCATGACTGGCAATGCTTAACGGCCGTTGAAACAAGGGGATCTCTAGTGGAGGAATGACTGAAAGTTAGCGGAATTCTAGTCTCACATTGGAACTTCACACAAACCGGAAAGCACATTAGCATCGATTGTGGCTCCCTTCTCGACCTCGTTGAATTCTGAGGGAGGCTTCATGCTTGGAGCCTCTCTAAAAACAGCGCTGCCCATTCTCGCTGGTACGGACACCTTCGCGCAATTAGATGCCTCGGACGAATGGCTGGAAGGACACTTCCACTGGTGCTTGTGGTTGTGTACCAAAGTCGGAGCACCCCGAGCAGAGTCTGTGGAGATCATACCAAAATTAGACGTGCTGTCCCGCGCTCTCTGCCCGTGTCTGCACGCGCTTCGCAGGGCTGACTCGGGAGGAGTCCTCCGCCACTCGGCCCTCCGTCAGTTGTGTCAGCGCAAGGCTAGTTGGCCAGAGAACCTGATTGTTCATGTGAGAAAGATACTGATATGCCTCGAGTGCCCAACGCTAGAGCATGTTACAGGTGCACAGAGGCAGCGTACAGTATCAGCCTCGCCCTCCCCGTCGATTGGCGTTTACCTTGGAGGCCTGATAGCCTTCTTGACTGGTAGCCACCTATTATGGATCGCGTAAGTACGACTTGATTTTCAATTATTGCGCAGTCCCTCACAAATGCACAGTTTAGGAGACGTTCGTCGGCGGAGGAGGAGAGCCCAAATCGTCTCGAGCGAGCGTTGAGTAGACTCACGCATTCGCGGAAAACCAGCCCAGCTCGTGGAGCGGTAACCGAAATAGATGAACATACGGATTCAGAAGAGGATATTAAGGGATCCTTGGGGCTCAATTTGCTTTACGCTGTTACCGAACCGCTGATAGACTTCATCTTTGTCCACGGTCTCGGCGGTGGTTCTCGGAAAACGTGGTCCAAGTCGTCCGACCTGTACCACTTCTGGCCGAAAGAATGGCTATCTCGAGATCCAGAATTCAGTCGTGTTCGTATACACAGCTTCGGATATAAGGCAGACTGGGGTGAGAGGAAGGAAAGTGTGTTGGACATTCATGACTTTGCCCTCTCACTGCTGGGCGCAATTGAATATAGCCCTGACATCCGTAGAAGTCAGGTGGGCTCAAAGTCTCCATCACCTCACGCACATTGGCCTGACAACCTCGCAGACGAAGATTGTTCTGATTGCACATAGCATGGGTGGAATCGTCATCAAGAAGGTCTGTTGTGCATGCCATCATTGGGACAAAGGCCGTACTAAATATTAACAGGCTTATATACTCGCACGAGAGGATCCTGCTCTAATGGAATTGGCGCGCCGCATTCATACTCTTTATTTTCTGGCGACTCCTCACCGAGGCTCTGAGTTGACAAAGACTCTAGTGAACATTCTTAAGGTCTCCTACGGACAGAAACCCTATGTGACGGAACTCGACCGCAACTCCGGGTCAATTGCGTCTATCAATGACAGTTTCCGGCATTTTGCCGAAGACCTCCAGTTGTGGTCCTTTTACGAAACCCTCCCAAGCAATCTCGTGCTCACTAGTGCGATAATTGTTGACAAAGTCTCGGCCAACCTTGGCTATGCTAAAGAACGGACCGCGCTCTTGAATGCTGACCATCGTGGTGTTTGTAAATTCGATCTGCCAACCGACCCTAATTATAAGACGCTCCGTAATGCTTTTGTCACTACGGTCGACTCCATTTTATCTGAGGGTAAGACGATCATCCAGAACTTATCAAGAAGCTTGCTCATATCTATCAGTCTCTCAAGCAAGATCGGAGATCTCGAGACCCCAAAATTATCGGCTTGTTGAGCTGACGGGTGTGGCTGAACCGCCAGTGGACGACTTATCAGCACTAGAAGATATCCACGTCGCCAGTTCCTGCGAATGGCTTACGTCTAAGCATCTCTATACCTCTTGGCGGACACTAGAGTCTGGTTCCCGGCCCATCTTTTGGCTTACTGGAAATGCAGCTTCCGGTAAATCCGTCCTCTGCAGCCACGTCATAAATGATCTCCAAGAGCAAAATCTGAGATGTAGCTACTTTTTCTTCAAACACGGCAATGCTACAAAGTCCACCGTTGCTGGATGTCTGCGAGCTTTGACTTATCAAATGGCTAGATCTGACGACGCGGTGCTGCGGAGATTACTCGAAGTCCAACAGGATACTCCACCTTGGGAGCACTGGGATGAAAGGATTATCTGGCGAAAGCTGTTTGTCGGATGCATATTCAATGAACCCAATCCACTGCCCCAGTTCTGGGTGATTGACGGCCTAGACGAGTGTCAGAAGCTCCCAGCCTTTCTTAGTCTAGTTGCTAAAGTACCCTCACATTTAAAAATATTCCTTACTAGTCGTAGCACTCCGGAGGTCGAGCAAGGCTTGAACACACTTGGACCTCTAGCTGAGCATTACCAGATCCAAATGGAGGATACCCTTAGCGACCTCAGCATATTTGTCGGCTCCAGAATGGATCGTCTCCCCGCCGGCAATGACGAAGGCCGAATGAAGCTCAAGGAAAAGATACTCGGAAAAGCGTCTGGATCTTTTTTGTGGGTGTCCTTGATCGTCCAAGAACTGGAGCAGGCCTATTCCAAGGAAAGCGCCGACGAGGTCCTGAACGACGTCCCTGTAGAGATGAACAAGCTCTACGCTAGGATGCTTGAGAGCGTGCATAAAAATGGGCGGGCCACAAGACTGGCCAAGTCCGTCTTCATGTGGACGCTGTTATCTTTGCGAACATTAACACTTGATGAAATGCAGAGCGCGATCAAGTTAGACACTGATGAAAGCGTTCGAAATCTGGGCAACTCCATTTCTGCCATTTGCGGCCAATTAGTGTGCGTGGATCAGAGCGACCGGGTTCAGAGCATCCATCAGACTGCAAGGACGTTCCTGCTTCATCAAAAGGCCTATCCTAATTTAGTAATGAACAAACAGCAGAGTCACAATCGAATTGCAGAAATATGTCTCAAATTCTTAGCGGGCAATTTCTTCAAAGGGCTGCGCCTACGGAGGATGAAATCTACTTCCGCAACATCAAGTCCAGATGCTGACTTCACTGACTATGCCTCCGTATTCTTCTCAGACCATCTCCAAAAATGTTCATCGGAAGACTCGACAACTTGGGATCTCCTGTGCGAGTTTCTAGACAGCAATGTTCTGTCGTGGATAGAGTATCTTGCAAGAACGGGGAAACTACATCACATTACGCGCACTGCGAAGAATTTGCGAGCATACTTGACGCGCCGCGTTAAATACCTAGCGCCCCTCTCTCCTCAGAAAGACACCCTTGAGAATTGGATCAATGACCTAATTAGGCTCAGTGCGAAGTTCCGGACAAGTCTCACTATTTCGCCGTCATCGATCTATACCTTGATCCCGGTAATGTGCCCATCAGACTCCATTATCTCAAAGACCTACACGTCACGGCAGCGTGGGTTACTCATCGTAGGCCTGACAGACAAGACTTGGGATGACTGCTTGGCCAGGAACGACTACCCGGTTCACCAGACCAGTGCACTTGCCTATGGAGATCGGTATTCGGCGGTTGCAGTATCCGACGGTACAATATTTCTATACTATCAAGACTCGATCCAGGCAAAATCCACTTTAAGCCATGGCGAAAGGGTGAAAACGCTGTTGTTCAGCACTGAAGACGGATACCTGGCCTCCAGCGGCCTGCGGAAAGTCAAAGTCTGGGATCCGGAAAGCAGAAACCAAATATGGGCTTTCAATACTACCCATCAAGCCCTCACACTCCTCTTCATATACGACAATACCGCACTGGCAGCGGCTACCCAAGGTAATTATACGGTCACCTGGAATTTACAGCAGGGGCTCGAGGAGAAACGATGGCAGTGGACTGACAGCATGCATGGGTATGCTGCCCAGCAGAGGCCACGTCAAGCACCGGGGAAAGCGTTGTTTTCTCCGAATTACAATATCCTAGCCGTGAGCTATCGTGGATTACCCTTATACCTGTTCGACATAGAGACAGAGTTCTTTATTGGCTGTTGCAGCAGGGAGGCCAGTACGCTTTCAGGAGGCACGGGAAATCACTACTTCATTGACGCATTAGCCTTCAACCCAAGCCCAGAGATCAATATTCTCGTTGCATCATACGGTGATGGAGAGCTTGTAGTTTACGACCTATGGTCGACGGAGCTCCGTTATAGGATCCCAGCTATCTTCGCTCATAGCCTAGCATGCTCGCCAGACGGACGCACGCTCGTTACTGGCAGCTCTCGCGGTACGATGCAAATCTTCGAATTCGCCGGCGCTGAAGGAGAGAAACTGTTGCTTATATACCGAATCAACGCTTACGAGGACGGCATACGAGGTATCGCCTTCAGTAGCGACAATCTACGCTTCGCCGACATCCGCGGATCCCAATGCCGCATTTGGGAGCCTGCTGTGCTGGTCCGCAACGACTTGGACGATGGCAGCCAGAGTGAGCTGAGTCAGGCCATCCCGCTGGGGCCGAATACAGTCGGTATGCTGGAGGGGCCCGCCGAGGCGGAAATCACAACGATATGCTGCCATCCCAGCGGGGATTTGGTCTTCTGCGGGAAACGGGATGGCTCCGTTACCTACTTTGTGGCTCACAATGCCATTCAAGGTGGCGTTCTTTATCGACATGCTGCGAATATCGGACTCACCTCCATCGCCTACAGCGAACAGAGGTGCCTACTGACCACTGCAGACGAGTCTGGCCGTGTGCTAATAAATAGAGTCATCGTATCACAGGCAGGCTGCGAGATCGTAAATCATGTCGCCGAGATACGCTCAGAAAAGTCCATCACAGCGGTACTATTGGACACTTCCGGGACCAGGATCCTCATCCGAGGCAAGAGATTCGTCGAGGTATGGACGACGGAAGGAGAGAAAACCGGCTTCTCGATCCCATGCAGTCACGACAATGATGACAGAACCATCATCAGCCACCCTCTGCATGCACAGCAACTCATCTCCATTGGTCGCAAAGACTTGCGCGTCTACCCCTGGGCCAACTCGTGGGAAATACAGCCCTTCTTTGAAATGGCCGAAGCACTGAGCGTCACAGTCACGCCTCCCTCTCCAGAACTTCGCCGTGCCCCGCAGCCTGAACTCTGGTCCGATCCACGCGCTCACCAACAGTCCTCCCACTTCGTTGTAAACTTCCGCAAAGGCAGCGCCTCTTCAACCTCATCTTCCTCCCCGTCCGCCGCGCTCGAAGTCTGGCCCGCCTCCAGCATCTCCGTCTCCAACCCTTATAACCCGCCTTTCCCTCTCCCCGGCTTCGACAACCTTGCGCACAAAGTCCACCAGATCATCGCTATAACCGGCAGCTTACTCCTCTTCCTCGACACGGATCTCTGGGTATGCAGCCTCGACGTGAGGACATTCGCATCGGCCGGACACGGCGCCCAACGGCATTTCTTCGTGCTCTCCGAGTGGCAGAGCAGCGACGGAGGGTACATCGTCGAATACGTGCCCGCGAGGCGCGAGTTCCTGATCGCGAGGAAGCATGGGATACTGATTGTGAGGAGGGGGTTGGATTTCGCGGAGCCGTGGTTCGCCTCGTGAACTCACTCATCCCGCTTTCCCGTTTCTCTTTTTCCCCCCCAATGTACAGAGAGAAAAAACAGCGCATAAAATTATCATCTAAACATTAACTTAGAAACCCACTAACGGTACGCCACCCTACCTTACATGTATACCAACCCCCCTCCTCAAGACAGGCTTAGGGCCACGGCTATCGATCTCATCCTAATCAAATTACTTCCCCATCATTCTCATCATCTCTTCGACAGAAAGCGATCTGCACTCATTTACTCACTCATCATTAAACACTTATAGACAGAAACGAGAGCGAAAACAGATTAGAGAAACAGAAATCTAGAGACGAAGAGCCACGAGATGAGCGAGCACGAGAAGTCGAAGAGACTCCTCGGAGCTTCGAACGACGTCGCAATTTAAACAAGACTCGTAGGGTAAAGCAAGAGTTTAACAAAGACGTGGAATCAAGCAGTGCTCGAAAGGATATATATATATACATTATATACACCCCGAACTTAGAATTTAGAATTACCGTTTTCGATCGGGAAAGGGAGCAGGGCCGCTTTAGAGGGAGCAGCGAGGGAGTAAGGGAGAGCACCGAGGGAGTAGGGGGGAGTACTAAGGGAGCAGCAAGGGAGCACTATGGGGCAGCAGTAAGTGGGAGCCTGAAATGGTCTCGGCTTAAGCTGCCCTCGTTGCTTTTCTGCTGCCTAGACTTCGTCACTTCCCATAGGATCCTTTTAACAGCTGAGGTGATCATAAAACTTTTAACCTAGAAGAGGCTTTGATAACTGAGAGTACTCGTCTCGTTCTATCAAGGCAATCTTAAGCAGGTACAATGTTAAAGGCTAGGATTGATAACTAGCATCTAATTAGCTTATTCTTAATAATTAATATAATCGTCTTCTATTAGATATATATACTAAAGACTAGGTATACTATATATTAAATAGTATAATATTAATAAGTTATCTATATATAATTTAGGTATAGTATAATAGTATTATAATAACTAATAGATAGATATAGCTATATAGAATAGAATAACTATTATAAGAAATCTCTACTAATCTACTAAGGCCCCCTAACTAGTCCTAGTTAGTAACTACTAAGGTTAACCTAGCTTAATTTCTAATACTCCCTCTTAGATTAATAGTAATAAGGTAGTCTACTTATTACTAACTACTATATCTAAATACCCTTATACTTTACTTAGAGCTAGTCTTAATTATTATCTAGCTAGGTTAAAGTTAATAGGGCTAATAGGTTTTATTAATAGATTAATATATTAGCCTTTAATATTAACTTATTAAAGATAGATTTCTTTAGTTTTAAAAATAAGTTAATATACTAAATAATATCTTATTTAAATATATTTTATAATAATATAATTAATTAAGTTAGTAAATATTTTTCTATACCTAGTTATTATAATAATTAGTTAATATATTTTATTTAATTAATCTAAATAGAATAGTTATCTAGATTTCTAATAATATTTATTCTTAAATAGTCTTTTAAGTCTCCTATATATTTAAAGTTAAACCTCTTTTTAAGTTCCTTCTTTATCTAGGTAATTAGGTCTTAATTATATATTATAAATAGTAAGTTATTAATATATACTATAATAATAACTTTTATAATAGTATTAATAAATATATAATAATTATACTTAAGGCGCTTAAAACCTAGAGACTTAAGTACCTTATAAAGGGTTTTATACTATTTATAAGAAGCTTATTTAAGGTTATATAAAGCTTTATTTAGTTTATAAGTATATTCTTATTTATTATTAATAAAGTAATAAGGTTACTCTACCTAGATTTCTTCCTAAATAAGTAATTCTAAGAAGGCCGCGATAATATCTAAATATTTAATAACTAGCCTATATTTAGCTATTAGAGCTAGGAGGAGTTATTATAATAATACCTTTAAGGTTAATAAGAATATCTTATTAAAATTAATCCCCTTAATTTAATAGAAGCCTTTAACTACCTATTATACTTTATATTAGCTGGTTTTACCTATTAGCCTATATTTATAGGATAAGACCTACCTCCCTAGTAAGATATATACTTTATAAGGTAGTTAATATAATTCTTATTATATTATCTATTTATTATAATTAGCTAGTTCTTCTTTAATAGTAGTAAGCTATTTATTACTATTAGGCCTATTAAGAGCCTTATCTATTAATATTAGGTAGAGACGCTCCTTAGTACTAGTAATAACGCGGGTAAGTATAGCTTTAAACCTATTAGGGTTATTAGAAGATTTTATACTACTCTTATTTATCTAGTTATAATTAATCTAGGGTTTATTATAAATAGAATAATATAATATATTAGGAATAATTCTCTAAGATTTATTATTTTAAGATAATTATTTATTAATAATAGCTAATACTATTATAGTAGTAATTTAGCGTATTAAACTATCCTAACTATTCTAATATTAATTAGTTAGTAATTCTAACTCCGCTTAGCTATTTTTAGTAGTCTAATTATTTAACTTATTCTAATTTAATTCAAGTAGATTATCCTAATTACGTATATTTAGACTAGTAGGCCTACTTATATTATTAATTAGGCCTAATATTAATTAGCTAGATAGAAAAGTTATTACTAATCTATTACTAGTATTACTAGTATTATTAGTATTTTTAGTATTATCTAATACTCCTTTAATACCCTATTAATTAGGGGTAGTTACTCCCTCTAAGGCCTAATTACTACTATCTAATTAGTTAGTCTAGAGCTAGCCTAGGAGGTCTATTATATTATTATTATTACTACAGTCTCCCTTTATTTAGAGCTTATTATTATCTATTAATAATATAGCGGCCCTCTTATTAAATATTATATATACTAATTAAGTAATATATTATCTCTTAATATCTTATACGCGGTAGATACTCTTACTATTATAACTAAGAAAGTAATATTTAATAGCTTTATTATCTAGTTTCTTCTTATTTAGTAATATATTAAATAAGTAGTATTAATATCTAAATAGCTTAGGAATAATACTATAAGTTACTAAATATATATTTAGTAACTTTTAGAAGTACTAGGTAATAGGACTAATAGGAGATAAGTCCTACTAATTAGCTATAATATAACTATATAAGGCTAGTACTAACTATATAATTCTAATATATTACTAAGTCTTATTAATTAATTAGTAGTATTAATACTTAGTAAGAGAATTAATAATAGGCGTAATATAGGTATAGAATACAAGGCTAGGCTAGGGGGGATAACTCTACGCGTTTATAAATTACATGAATTAATTATATTAAAACCTATATTATACTAGCCACTGAAACAGGGTGGACATAGAATCCTGAAGGGTTCCACTTACTATGACAGCCAAGGACAAAACGCAGTACCAACGAACTCCAGAATTCCTGTCTTGCAAGCGAGGGGTGGACAAGGTCCTCCGCATCGGACTCGACTACCAGGGCCCTCCAATCTCATTATACCTGTACCAAGTCCTTCTGACGCAGCCCAAGCTGACCCGTCCGCACTGAACGCTAGGTCCGAATCTGAATTCGCCATCCTGAAAATGTTCACTCCGGCGACCTAGCTTCGCCATCAAGACGATCCTCGGAGAGCGCCAATTCAGATCAAGAATCTGAAATCGCGGTTCAAGTAGCGCAGCTCAGACGCGAGGTTGGCGTGGTAGATAGATGGAGGGCCGGTGACAGCCTTGAAGCCACGGCAGCACATTTTCGAGTTCGCTCTTCTGCTGTCAAGCAATATTTCGAAGAGTTAGCCTTAGCTGACAAGGACGACATCGGACCACACAAAGATGCGCGATTCGAGAAGAGATGCCAGCCATCTCATGGTCGATGACATATACGCGGCAAAGGTTGGGAGACAAGAGAATGATGCGGTTACCGTGGCGACAGTGGCCAGAGAATGAGTCATTCAGACGCTCAGATTTATCCAAACAGGGAGCGGAAGCCGGGTCACTACAAGCGTTGGTAATTTCCACTAAGCGCTTGAGGCTTGGTACTCGCTGACTTGATGTGACCAATATTGGCAATCTCCTGGTAGAAGAAGAATGTCATTTCGAACATGCGATACGAGACGACCTAACGTCAGACCCAATGGATAGACTTAGTACTTCCGTTCAATGCATCTTTTCATGATAGATAGGGGAGATACCAGATCGGCCAACAGAAGAATCTCGATACTGTCTTCGGTACCATTGAATGCAAGCACCTTCGTCGCTAGCGTCAACATCAGTACTCATGATCTGCTGGCATGCATCGAGCGTTGCCTAATTCGCAGTGGTCCACCCACCAATTCTACATGACGATCAAACTCCAAATTGGCTCCGATTTTCTCGCTAGTGTTTGACGTTCATTATGAGTCTCGGTGTTCCGGTAAACCTTTCGACGAGCAGCCACCGAATGACCATTGGATGAAGTCTCGCCGCTTCCATGACACTGATTATCCGATCATCTTTCACATATGACGTTCTGGCACCTCTCAACACTAGCATTCTGACAGCTATGAGGCGACCTGCTGCACAGGCGCCCATTAGCGGCGTGCCATACTCGCCCCCATCATGCTCGAGGTCTGCACCAGCATCGAGAAGGATGTCTATGACCTCCTCTGCAGCATGCGTCGCGGCTGCGTAGAGCGGTGTTCCCATGTTCAGAGCTCGATGTGTTAGTAGACTTGGCAGAAGGGTCTTGGGCAGTCTTCGCAAGAATTTTCTGAGATACGAGCGGTTCTTGGACACAACAATGGTACTCAGTATGTTGCATTGACGTGGTTCGTAGAAACTGGGATCTGGTGCCAGATTAAGCAGGAAAGTTCTAAAGGACGGCGATGTTGACAGCGAGGGAGATAACACAGAATCGCCGTCTATGGATATGGTTTTCAGCTCGCCGCATCTCGAGCTATTGATTAGAAGTATGGCAATATCCCACGCTCCTGATGCTGTAGCCCATTGCAGGGTTGTACGACCAATACGGTCTTTGACTGTAAGATCAGTCCCACCCTTCATTAAGATTGTCATAATCGCTAGAAATCCACGTGACGCAGCCCACATGGATGAGGTTCTTAAAGTCAGATCCACAGCATTTGGGTTTGCTCCAGAATACAGTAAGGTTTCGACCATTTGTGTTTGACCCTGTGAAGCTGCATGATGTAACGGGGTCCAAGAGTGCGCATCGATGGCATGCACAGAAGCTCCGCGAGCTATTAGCGACCTCGCAATTTCCACACGGCCAAGAGCTGCGGCTATGTGTAAAGACGTTGCAGTGGTGAGCTGCAATTGTTGGATAGTCGGCCCACACGGCAGTAACCATGGCCAACGAAGCTCATCGTAGCGAATGCGGATGCTATTCAAGTGGTTCATATCGTAGCTCCCTTCGCAGACGTGTTCAGTATTGGCTCCATCATCTCCTTAGAGGATTTAGCTACTGATGTTAAATGATATCTGATCTTACCTCTGCGCGCATGATCCATGATCAGCTTTACGCACTCCGGATGATCGCCTGATATAGCTAAAGCAATCGGATGGACAGGTCGACAGCAGTGTGCAATGTCCTGCGAAGCCCTGTCGAACAAGTTTCGTAATATCTGAACGAGGCCAAAGCCTGCAGCAAAATGGAAAGGCGTATATCCCTGAGTAGGGGTTGCACTGCATGCAGTACCAGCGATTGAAGCCCCTTGCGAAATCAGGTATCCCGCTATATCGAACTGTCCTTCTGAGAAAGCATATAATACGGGCGTACATCCGTTGCAATCCGGTAATCCGGTGTCAGTATCGACACCTCCCGCGACGAGCGCTTGGCAGAGATCGAGGTCTCCCGACTCGATAGCCAGCTCCAGTGATTCTGAAGGAAGCCACAATTTCTTTGTGGCCTTGAGATCGTCAGACCTACGGTTGTCCATCACTAAAGGGAAGTCAGAGTTGCTGGATAGCATTTGGGCAAGCGCAACCGTTCTTACCTTTCCCTGGAGTCCTCTCCTCCAGCATGTCTGCTATGTCCACATGTCCATACTTCCTTGCCACTAGCCCTGGACTGAATCCTGAGCCATCCGGGAGCTGTAGAGGGCGTGCTTTGTTGATGAAAGTCATGACGACTTCCAGATGACCGAGCCTCGAAGCAGCATGCAAGGGACTTTCCAACAAAGCATTCGCAAGCTCATCATCTGCATGCCAGTCGAGTAACAGTGAGACATTATTTGAGATTCCCCCGGCAGCAGCTGTGTATAAAGGTGTTTCTTTGCGTTGATTACGGCAATTGATGTCAGCCACAAGGTTGGATTTGAGAAGGAATTCAAGGGCACAATTATCGAGGCTGGCAGCTAGATGAGATACGGTTGAATCTCGAGACCAAACGATACCGAGCTTTGCTGTTATCCTTGTATTCCAGGCAATGGGCATATCTTTGATCAGATACAATAATTCGAGGTTTCCGGCTTCACAAGCATAATGTATTATGGAACAGCCATGATTGTCTGTGGCGGATATATCTGCACCATGGTGAATCAGTTCCTTTACGACTGCAGAATTTCCTGCTTGAGCTGCAAACATAAGGGCGGTCTTGCTATCTGAGGTGCGGTCTTTTGGGTCTAGCCCTAAGCTGAGGAGATTGGCGATCGTGGTCTCAAGGCTCGAATGATTCCTTTCACATGTAAAACGAAGGAGTTGCGCTACTGAGCCAGAGAGACCCCGACCAATGTTCGATTTCTTGAGGAGCTCTGCTAGGAGGTGGTAGCTAGATCCGTATTGACACGCAATTTCGATAGGGCTCATCTCTGAGAATTGATATACTCTAATATCGACAGATGAACAGAATTGCAGGGATTCGCAGGCTAGTGCCTCTTCCTTGAACATGAGTGGCAGACAGAGCAATTGAGCATCAGCACACGTCGTTGAGATCAAAGTGGTATCATTCATGCATGCTAGCGCTTTTTTGATCATGGCCACGGACGATCGGGTAACGTCGCCAAAATTGAGATCCCCATTAGCAGAATTTACCACTTGTGCTCTCCAACAACTGATGAGATGCATAAGGGCAGTTCTACCACTTGGATCCTCGATAGCCATGCTAGCACCATACTGGAGAAATTTTTCGAGCGCTACCAGCCTCCAGTACCAGCGGTCGTCAACGTCATGCAGTCGGCAAACATGGTGTAAGGCAGTGAAGCCGTCCGCGTCTGTCGAGTCAAGAGACGAAGCATGCGGTGCGATTCTGTTTAGCAGGAGACCCAGCTCCCTTTCTGCTTCGTTCTTGGCATACGCTGTATAGTCGTTCGCTATCAGCACATGGAATGACGTCATGCCATCTCCGCGAGCCCTACATGGGTCCACACTATGTCTTAGAAGTAGTTCAATGATCCCGAGAACTACGGGGTCATCCTGACGCTGTAAAGCACAATGCAACGTGGTTAAACCATCATTTGTCAACGCATGAGTATCCGCACCATTGTCAACTAGATACCGAACTGCTTCGAGCGAGTTGGCCCCTATAGCATAGTGCAAGGCAGTGAACCCGTTCAAAGTCATATCGCGAATGGCATCTTCGTCGCTGAGATCAATGAAAAAAGCGATGGTATGAATAGATCCGGATTGTGCGGCACAGTGGAGCGGAGTTCTGCCGTCATTCGCCTTCAGCCGACTCAATGTTCGAGTGTTTCGTGTGGCCTCGCTCAACTGATGCAATGCAGGTAGGTTATGTATCGAGGCAGCCAGATGCCATGTAGTGAGCCCATGTAAATCGCCAAGATCAATATCGATATTTTGTTCCAGGAGCAGGGGTAGACAGCGGTTGCCCCCTTGTATGGCATGGTGTAATAGTGTCCGTCCTTCAGAGTCAGGTAGGCTACACTCAGCTCCGTATTTCAAAAGAAATTCCACAACTTCAACATGGTTATTTGAGACAGCTCTGTGAAGCGCTGTGAGGCCATTGGACAGACTGACCACGTTTATATCGAGTCTATAATCGAGCAAGAGCTGCCGAACAGCGCTAAGTTGGCCATATGCCGCGGCAGTTCCGAAGGCTTCCAGATAAACATGATCTGCACTTGAGTGATCTTGAAGCTGATGTGTTGGACCTCCTGGCAATGCAATGCCTGTGACATCTTCGGACATCAATGCAGCTTTCAATAGTGTGGCGTGGTCCTCGTCCCGAATTTTGTTCTTATTGATGTTCTCCAAAATTCCGCGTGATAATTGCCACTTTTTATAATTGAAGAGCCATTTTGCCGACTCTCGATCGATGATCGCCCCTTTATGCATCAATTCTATGCACGAAACCATGTCACACATCGCAATAGCGATATACAATGGTGATGACCGGAGGCAGCTTGACTGAACATCTGCTCCGTTATTTATCAGGGCCTTCACTGTAGCCATACGTGGTCCTCCCAATTCAGCCACGGGCGTCTCGATGGGTATTGCGCAGTCATCGATCCCTGACAAAGCAGCTTTTCCTGCCAAAGCACATTCAAGGGGAGTACCAACAGCACTTCGCTGATCGAGGTTGCAGCCATTCTCCAACAACCATAAGCAAACCTCGGGAAGAGCTAGACCAGCCGCAAAGTGTAGAGGACCCGCTGTAGTTAGGTCAGGTCTCTTGTTCTTGGCGACCGCTATAAGAAATTCCTGAGCCCAGGACATAAATATGTAAGGCTTGGTTGGATGCAATAGCTGCTTTATCAAGGTCAGAATTTTTGGCTTCGTCAAGTGCTTCTGAGCATATTTCATCCAATATTTGACCGCATGTTCACGGAAGGCAAATTCATCCCATCTTTGATATAGCGTATCACGACAGATAGTGCCCCCAACTGCAAAAGCATGAAAGGATAGATATGTGAGGCATGTCTCTGCCAAGTCTAGGTCGTCTGTATCCAGTTCAAAGTGGTAGAGGCCATACTCAGGATTGAAGCTGTCACTGTCCATAGTCAGGAATTCCTTCACCGTAAAGTGAGCCAATTCTAGCCAGTCTCCAGACACCGATCTTCGTACCAAGCTGCTGCATCGCCGCAGAATCTCATCTCCATCAGGGACCGCTGACCAATCGAGGCTCTGATGGCCCAGTTCAACTGACGTCGCCTCGCATAGGGCTCGACTTTTGATTGGGATTGTGGTGCAAACAAGCCATCGTAGGGACCTATGGACTAGTTGACGTACAGAAGAGTTGCTTGCATTGACCCTTTGGAGTATGCGCTCATAAGTTGCGTTTAGGGTAGGAGGCAGGGTATCGAGGGCTTTCCGACGAGCAGCATCATTGGGTAAGTCGCATAAGTGGTCCATTTGACAGGCAGCCCATCGAAACCTGGACGAGTGTCAGTTCTAATGTCTAAAGCGTCTCAATACCCCATCAGCCGACCAGTGTTGTACAATTGCTTCGCAAGGGAAGAGAGAGTAAACGAGAGAGTAGAAAGATGGCTGAGATTTTGTCCACTAACATCCCATCTGCGCCTTCCACTAGTCGCGCCATTATCTGTTCTTTGAGGTTTGGGTCCTTGATGCGGAGGTCTCGATTGCGGGTTCTAAGTTCGATTTCTGCCCCAACGTATAATCTTAGATCGCTGCTGCTTGCTGCAATGGATATATGGTCATAATTCTCCAGTATTTCGCGTATGTCAGGTTCATCTCTGCTTAGGAATAATGTTTTACTGTTTCCCGCGTCTCTGCCATCGTTCAAACTAGTAAGTAGTCTTGTGACGAGACGAATCTGTTTGGCTGTACCGCATTCATCCAAAGCGTCCACAATGAACATCACGTCGTCGAAGTTCGAAGTCATTGTCACCACTAGATCACGCAACTCCTCTAAGCTGAAATCAACACGTGGTAGATCCTTGGGATTCTTGCTCTCGAAGAATGTTTGAAGCTTCTCGAAGCTTTGTTCATCTTGTACAGCGAGTTGTTTGACTATGGAACCCAATATGCTTTTAGGGTCTTGCGTTTCGGCGATCTTGTAATCGCAATAGAAGAAAGCAACCGCAATATTGGGCGAGCTGTGTCGCAAAGCTTCTTGGATAACGGAAGATGCCAGGACAGTTTTGCCTGCTCCCGGGATACCGTAGCACCAGAGCTTCGAACTAGGATTACTCAACCAGGATTGAAACTGATCAGTAGTGTGGAGTCAGCACTATTCTATAATATCGAACAGGCGAGAAGTGATTAGGCGACTGTGGAGGCCCAGAAACAAGCCTCACCAGCTCTCCGCGTGCGATCGACGATTTAAGTAACGTCGAGGAGAATACATACCTCAACGCTTTCGATCAGCCAGAGGCCAGTACTGGGGTGCCTGAGATTCAGACTCATCTCATGATTCTGACGAGGATCATGTATCTGGATCCACGCTAGTATCTCTTGACGCTCTGTGCTAATGGCTATCCGGGTGTCGGCTTCCCTTCTCTGTCTGAGTTCAACTTTGATAACATCGAGATCACTTCGTATGTCCTTTTGCCCTGACAAGGCCTGCAGAAGGCCCGATATTCCATCAGCAGCCAGAGCGAGGTTTAGCGTCGCTTTGTGTCGTTCAATCTGTATGGTAAGGCTCTTCGCTTCCGGTTCCATAAATGGCCACCTCAATCTTTTCATTGTGTCCATTCCATGACCGCTCGACGATTTGCCATATTTGTTAAGGAATCTTTCGACAGTCTCAACAGTCTTGAGGCAAGAACGTATATGATGGATCTGAGTTGTTGTGTCAAAGGACTCCCCATCCAATTGATGAGCTAGAAGGTACAAGTTGTGTAATATTCCCGAAAAAGCGCCTATCGCGGATGTCAAAGCTACGGCCTCCGCTGGAGCACCTTTGACAGCCTTCCAGTACTTGTAAGCTCGACAGAAAACCAGATCGGTGATGGTGACCAGACCGGCCAAACTGCCTGCAACGGAGAGGGGATCGGCCATCGCTTTTGAGTGGCAAGGCTCTGGACTTTGGGTCGGAAACGACTCCGTGCCCGGTATCGAAGGCTCCAGGTAAATGTACCAAATATTCAGCCCACCACGGCTGAAGAGACAGCTTACCCACAGGAAATCATAGGTATGGAGGCCGGCTCTTCTATACGAAAGACCATGCACAAGGACCACATCAAGCTGCTATAGGCTTACACCGTAATAGAGCGGTGATCTTGCTGAGTTTCAAGATATTGATGAAAAGTGAGGCAAAAGAAACATCGAAACAGATCACCCTACAGTAAACGAAAATCGATTCTTTTTCACAGCAGCAAAGAAACAAGGAAGTAGAATAACATGGAAGAGCCGCATGCAATGCCACAACCATCGTCTTCACCATTATCTAGCGTCGACAGTCTAGCGTCGACAGCGTGTCCTTGATGCGCAAGACTATGCTCAGGTCACAGTACAGTACCGAGGAACTTGAGGAAGTCATACTCATCTTCTATCTCATCATATCTCTCATCGTCCATTTCATCTTGTCGAAGGCCGCAGTCGAAGAACATTGTGGTGCTACGCTGCCTCGCAATGTGGACAGCAGCAGTCTTGTTGGTACGTCCGGTGAACAGTACATTCAGCTTGGAATCCTGATGAGAGCGCATACTTGCATATGCAGGGTCAACGACCAAGGGCATCGTCAGATTCAGAGCCCACAAAGCTGCCGAAGAGGTTCTCCTGAGAAGATTGTCAATTCTAGCGTGCCTGAACAGGTGAACATAAAGATGAGCCCAGGAGTGTTCCATGTTGAAGATTGTGAAGAGAGAAGTTGATTTGCTAAATCTCGGCAGATGCTCAACACTTTCTGCCGCCGCTAGCATGAGAACTAGAACTAATCGTAATTTATTTTTACGCTAGAAATATGCATAACTGAATTACACATAAGTACGGAGTAAGAACAAGAAATTAGTACACGCTGTTCTACTTCACCCGATACGAGACCCTTTCAAGAGTAAAGTATGGAAACAGCCAAGAATTCCTTCACAAACCTTCCCAAACTTTCTCAGACGTATACCATATCCGCATCTCCCTCAACCTACACATCCATTTCAGAATCTCGCTATGGATCATACACGGCCATGTCTCTCCAACAACATGGATATCTCCATGGCTAAGCGTGTAGGCAGAGAGGCCAAAGACTACCTACATAGCGTTTCTAACTATACTGCACAGTATTTGCTATTGTGAAACCAAAGAGCGTAAGGAAATCGACTTAATTCGTGTATATACTGACTATTTTTGAGACTTCGTAAGGAGGTGAGGGTTCTTCATCAGGATTAGGGTCCCATCCGGAGGACTGAGGAGATGAGATGCATGGTAGTCTAGGATACGAAAATCGAGGGTGGTCAATTTATAGTAATATAGGCGAACGTTGAAGCAGGAAGAGTTATGGAGGCGAGGTGGTATTGGTAGGAAAAGCGCCCAAGAAGACGTAACATCTAACGATTTGAATATCGAAAATCTGGAAGATGGCGATGGTGGAACAATCTATGATTGAACTCGTGCGTAGTAAAGATTTATATACCTTTATATTTTTGGACCCGGAACTGCTGTTCCGATGAAATTTATCAAAACATCATGTTCTCAATGAAAATACATGTCCGAAGTGATATACCCTGGGAATACGCAGTCATAGCTTTGGTGGCCGGCACCAATAGCTGGTCTCGCATAGCAATCGAAGCTCATCGCCCTCGTGAAATCATATAACTTCATCAATCGGCCATAGATGTATGCGGAACTAGCCCCAGATCTTCGCAGTCACAGCTTTGGTGGCCAACACCTCCACTCGCCTCGCGTATATCTTCATCATGTGCATCACAGGATCGCCGAACACAACGCTCCTCAGTTGTTGGTCACTTGTGATTTCTGCTCTTACGTCGTCCTCGAGGCTGGCAATGCCAGTCTGGCTTCCCCTCAATACGACCAAACGCCCAGCATTTGAAAGTGTGCCTGGCGGAATTTTCCATGTGTAGGTTGGCGTAGGTATGGGTACTGCAGGTCCACTATGAAGAGTTTTGGCCTTTGGCTGTTTGTTTTTTGAGAGCTTGAGTGCTGGTAATGTTACGTTGCAGCTTGGGCCTGGCGTAGGAGATGCATAAAGCCTGAGCAGCGAGCGAACATATGCTTTGTCTGCCCGTGGGACTGGATCGCCTTCATTGATGAAAGACATGAAGAGGGACTTCTTGTGACGAAGTGTGGTGGGCTTTTTGAGAGGAAGCAGTGAGATGGGGGGTGTCCCGAATGTCACGCAGTGGATTCGTTTAAAACCTGGATGCGTTAGCGACTCGATCTTTGGTTTTGGAGATGGTATGGTACGTACACCCAGTCAAGGTATTCAGCTCTGACTTTGTTACCTCTGCGAGCATATGCGCATACAGGAGACTCGCAACTGCCCCGCCTGCGGAGTGCCCTGTCATGAGAAGGGAGAAAGAGCTCCGAGATGGGTTTTCCTCTAGCAGAGAACGAAGGCGAGCAGCCACAGGTTTGATCATCTTTCGTGCGACTGATAGAAAGCCGGAGTGACATAGATTACCCGGGTCATCCTGAATGTTGTGTTAGCTTAGGTCCCCTTTTGGGTAGAAGGTAAAAACATACTAGAAAGTCTGTTGGGGCGAGAGGTGCTGATTTGAGGTTTACCGCCCAGTCTGTGAACGTCTGACTTCCTCGAATAGCAAATACCACACAATTCATATGATCTATCGGTAGAGACTTAATCACCATGGCCTTTGTTCCCATCCGCCAGTCCCCATTGACAAATGCTTCTCTTTCGTTGCCGATAGGTTTTGTATAAGTCCGTAGTGAGTATTGGGCAGCTAGACAAAGCAGTGGGAAGGAGGGAAAGTAGCTGCAGTGAAGCTTTCTTAGCTAAGATCTTATGCGTCTTTACAAGGAATGAAAGCTTACAGCTTCAACGGCGGTAAATTAGGTGGCAACCGAGAATTGGTATATACGTTGACCTTGGCAAAATAGTTGGTGCTGACCACAGCTGAGGAGATGGCCTTATTGGCACCCCTGGACACCTCTCTGCTTGTGATCCGTCCTCCGCCACGGATCCCAGATGGTCTGTCCTCGCATATGGTCAACTCTATCTCTTGCCCGGCGAACGTTTCCTTATCTATTGCCGTGATCACCGCGTCAAGCTTAGTAGAGATCAAGTCACAGAGGATTTCATCGATCGCAGGTTCCAGAGACATCTGGCGTACTTCAACGAGGCCATTGCTATTAGACTTGACACCTTTGTGAGAGGAAATCGGTAAAGTGGTCGATGGCAAAATCTGCGGGGTGTGAATGGGGTGTGTTATCTGTGGTGCTCCAATCATTCGCCTGGTAGTCGTGGTTGGTATGGGTACTTTTGGAGGACGAGGCGGCGGTTGCGGTGCACAATCATGTCCAGAAGGACACAAGACTGCATAAGGGGGAGGAGGATCCAAGCTGGGGGAAGGAAGAGCATCGAACGGCAAGACTGGTAAGATAGCGGAGTGAACAGGAAAAGTAGTGGAGGGAGTGGTTGGCAACAGGGTGGAAGCCTTGGCGGATTTCTTGGCGGATTTCTTGGCGTTGGACTTGCACTTAGGTTTCACATGAAACATTGTCAACATATAATCTTACTCTTCATTCACGTTGTGGGTGTGGAGGAGGACAGAAAAAGGGGCTGTCAGGATGATAAACTTTTGCTTTCTTCAAGGTGGTGGAGCTATCGGCGCTATGCAATGTAGTGCCCATGCAAGGCATTGCTGGCCTCGCACATAGCCCCCTGCGAAGCGCCCGATCTCGAGTGTCATTCGTCTGTGCGATGGCTGTTGTCACCGAACTACACATTTCTTGACGACACCTTGATTGCTTCTATCTTCATATGTTATGCTATCCTATCTTAGGGTACCTACATTGGAATCCTATCAAGAGCGAAGCTTCTGCTTACCTTGTGTTGATCTTGGAGATCCCATGCAGAATATCCAACAGTGCACCCTGTGGGTTGCCTTTCTACTCCCACCAATGAGCATCGATCTTCACGCTGTGACACTCCCACTCTGATCTTACAGCAGATCTCAATTCATGGCTTTCTGACAACGACGGATCTTGTCTTGGCTTGGAGGGCATCTCGTACCCAGGATACAGGTTATGGATATCTCACTTATATACAACACATTGCGAGATATTCTGTTCCCATATTACCAGTAGTAGACGAAATTCTTGAGAGAAAAACTATTTCACGCGAAAGAGTCTTCCAGTGTGATAAAGGGGGGAAATCAAATGGTGGTGAAAGGGGAAGAACACAATGTTATTTATAGCGTGAGCGACATATGGTGCATAAGGCGGTCTCAACTAGCTGTTACAGATGCCAAAATAATGCCACTTTTGATACTCTACCGGCGGAAGTACCAAATGCGTTGGCCAAAGCTCATCGATTCGAAACGTGGCGTGGAAGACGCTGGTGAGCCAAATCATGAAGTGAAATGGAAAGACAAATCCTTGTGGATTAAATGCACCATATAACGAGTAAATACATATACGATGCTCCATTTTACAGGTTACTTGATGGAAGTGGGATGCGTTGCAAAGAGTATTTTTGAAGCATCGCGCGAGGACATAAGCTTGAATTTCTGTGAAGACGGCGTTGAGTGCCTCTGTGATGAGTGAGACAGCGTGCTGAAGATCGCCTTGACGAGAATGAATATCGCAATTTGGAAAGCCCATCTGGTCCCCAATTCGCTCCCCACCTGCCCCTACTCCAGAGAACGATCTTCAAACCACTCTATTCTAAGCCGTTTCAACGCTCAAAACACGCCAAGCCTTGTGTTTCACTAGACCACTAAAAACCACGATTATGAGACATCGTCAGCTGAACAACAAACACGGAGGCGCCGCTGACGCCGTGTAACCTCCTCCATCTGGACGTCAGTATCGCTATCATGCTCTCCAAGTCTACCTCCACTTGGCCTCGCCTGCAGCCCTGGCCGCATAGGCGCATCTACCGCACCATCCCTGATGCCCTTCTCAATTTCTCCTGTCCTACCCTGCGACATCCCCTACCTATCTTCTATCCAATGGGCAGCCTTACTCAGAAACCCCCTAGTACAGACACTCTATCCTCAGGGGCCTACTTCTGCGTTGACAGCATTCACGATTGATAGCTATCGGCGAGCGCTAGAGTATCCCACCGTGAGGTTGATCAAAGCGGTTGATGACGAGAGTGGAGAGATCGTGGGATTTGCGAAATGGATTGTCTATGCCGAAGAAGACCACTTATCAGGTGAGGGAGAAGGAGAAGGAGAGATGCAGGATAGAGGGTGGAGACATGGGAAGAATGGGGAAGAGGACACGCCAAGACCAGAGGGTGTGAATGAGAGGGCCTTGGGTGCCTGGAACGAAGTCATCACACGCACAAGGAAAAAGGTAATGAGAAGCATGGCACACAAATGCAACCTGAAGGGTGGATGCTCGCTACACTGCTACTTCGGCTCCATCGCATCTGCCTTGTGGGTCCTTGACATAATCCATACCCACCCCTTGCATCAATATCGCGGCGTCGGCACGAGCCTTCTTGAGTGGGGCACCGAACATGCCGACAAACTGCGTCTGCAATGCTACGTCGAGTCCCCTGCCGCAGGCCATGCTTTGTTTCACAAACATGACTTTGTATACATCACAGACATGGAGATTGATCTCAACGAGTACAGAACGCATCAGCACTATTATAATCAGAAATACAAACACACTGTCATGATCAGGCCGCCAGAAACCCCACCAAGAGTGCCGCCGAAAAAACCCAATCGACACAATCAGAGGATGCAAGGTGAATGGGATTTTGGTTTCTTAGATTCAAATTCTTCCGTGGGGAGTGAATATGGGGTACGGAGGAAAGCGAGCTTGATTGAGATCAGACGAAGCCCAAGACCTGATCGCAGCCTAAAGCCAGATCACAGTGGTTCTTCAGGACACTCGAGCAGCGTGCTGTCATCGAGCAGGCGAGAGATGGCAGCTCTTTCGCCTGGACCTGTGGAACAGATAACCGAGACCTTCGAAAATCGGGATCCTTGATCAGCCCATCCCTGGGTTGGAGTTCAACGCATGAACGCAGGGACCGAGTGCCTTGCCACGACACTGATCAGTGTTCCCGTGAGATCTTGAGGCACGCTTGTTGTCTGCTCATTTTCAAACCACATTCCATGCCAGCTTATGGACTTGGAACAAGCGATACTATTTTGGGGATGCAGGATGTACCGGTCGATCTGGAGAGTTGAATCATGTCTCGAGACAGATTTCAACTCACCTTACCTACATGCACAGCCAAATGGAAACTCATTCTTGCACGCCGACCCCACAGGGCGCTTATGTGTCTCAGCACTACGGATTACACTTGACAGGTAATAACTCCGTTATTAGGTTTTAGCGAGGTGACGTTTCGTATCCTATTATGTCATCTCTGCAGGTACCCCTCAATCTCATCTTTGTACCCCACTCCAACTTCTTGCTTGCCCACTACATCATCCCACACTCACACCGGCCTCTAGGTATCCCCCCCATTCTACTCAGCTGTTCCAATGCCTATCTACCCGCCCATACCTTACAGCTCCGAACCCGTCGACCTCCCCCCAATCGACGTCTCCTCCCCCGACGACGCCCGAACTTCCTTCCCAACCACAGATTTCGATGCCGCCCTCCCCCTCATCCGCGCCCGCTTCCCCAACATCGATCCCCTCTACCTCACTAAGATATTCCGCGGCACCATCCGCCCCGAGGGCCTGATCTGGCTCGACGTCGACCGCGAGGACGCCTCACCCCCTGACTTCCCCAACCTCGCCCACCTCCTCTACTGCTTCGAGATCTATGGGCAGATTCTGTGCATCCTGGCGGCTCCGCAGGGCTTCGAGTTGGAGATGGAGTTGCAGAGAGCGTTGGCGGATTATCGCATCAGGGTGCTGAAGTTGAGTAAAATGGCGTCGTTTGAGAGTTTGAGGGAGTGGCATAAGGCGATTCTAGCGGCGCAGATTCGCGATGGCCAGGATAGGGTGGATGGGTGGAGGGAGAGGAGGGAGGAGTTTGGGAAGCTGTTGAAGAGAAAGACCTGATACTCAGGAATGAGAAGCGACAATAGGGACCGTGATCGGTAGGAATAACGGCCACCCCTGTTTCGCTAGAGGGTGTGGACATGCAGTGGTCGCAAAGTCTGCCCCCTTGTCAACCTTGTTGGTCTCATTGCCGGTATGGACAATACAGACTCATACGTCTCATCGATGTTTAATCAAACCTCAAGGGATCATTCGCTATTGATCTCCAGGGACTATGCAGCGCAAGCTGATTTGGATACATTGTGGTTGGAGTTTAGGACGCAAGGCACTCTCTTAAATTACTCATGCGCTCCAGACAATGCAATGCATGATCAACTTGCCTGTTTCAAGTTGCACGCATGACAGCAATACTCAGCACTGCAATCTATACATATTCCAGCGTACACAACGCACGTTTTCCCCATGGTTTACCTCTCACATCAGCTGCAATTGATAACTTTTAACAGCAGTCCAACGAAGAAAGCCACTTCAGTATTGATTCCTTTAGGGTTCCAACCTCTTGAAGACATAATCCCATATATATGAACGCCAAGCTTTTCATGAGTATTCTATTGAAAATAATACGCTATCCTAGTGGATAGAATACGGACTAGTCTTGCGCGTAATAAATTACCTACCTAAACATAGCAACACATATGCAACCTCCAAAAAGGGCAACACCACATTCACCCCTATATGCTACATCTACAGTTACGAAACTCTCGTTTGCCTAGCCTCAGGCTGCGCCGCTGCGCACCAGCGGGCCCAGTGCATGTATGGCTTGGTTATGAACCATTGAGCGTCGCACCTTCCGGAGGTGTACCCACAAACTCTTCAACCCCGAAGTCGGCATGCGGCACCTGAAGATTGCGCAATGCGTGGTACGTCTTCATTGAGGCGGTGGTAGCATTCATGCTGTGAGTAAGGGCGCCCTTCGGCCAACAGCCTTGCTATTGGCTTTGTGGGCCCTATGCCTACTTCCAGGGTCTTGTAACCGCAGGCAATAAGGGGCTGGATTAGTAGGTAAAGGAGGCACAATGCTTCTGCATGTATGGCTGTCGATACATATAGGCAGGGAGTATTGACCTTGCCAGAGGGGTACAGGCTCGGAGCTCACCTGATATCGATCGAATACCAAGGGTCATGACCGTCGCCCGTCCTCAGCTCTGCACATAAAGCGCCGAGGTTATCGCCAACATGGAGTTTCAATACAGTTCAGATTTCCTGCTGCTCCGAAGAGCGACAATAAGCGGCCGATATGCCATCACTACCGTGGAAGATATTGAGGCATCATAAACCAATCTATACACCCCATGGAGCTACCCTTGAACCATCGTCTATAGAGATGCTAAATCTCAGCGGGTGAACACAACATAATCACATCACATCAACAGGGAGTCATCGCTTACGGTCGTCTACAGGCCAAGTCCAAGTCCAAATTCAAATCATGGTCCAGCGTCACGAGACTCTGACGGCTATGTCTATGAGATTGTCGCTCGCAAGCCGGTTCCAACAACATCAGATCGGGCCCATCCAAGCCGATGGGATATACTGTCTTTCAACTCGCAGCGGCTGAAGGAGCTTCAGGGCTACCACTTTGGCGTAATGTGCTGCGCCGTGATCGCCTCGTCAGTTGCCATTATCAATATAGTTTTCATCTCATGGGCAATAGCAACTTCCGGAGTGCACGGTGATCTTGGCACATTGCAGGAAGGTAGCTGCCACCAGACAAATGTCCTCACTCTGTGGATACACCTTGCCATCAATATTCTTGGCACTCTGCTGCTCGGTGCCAGTAACTACAGCATGCAGTGTCTCTCTTCGCCAACGCGCCGTGAGATCGACAGGGCCCATAATAAAGGTATCTGGCTAGACATAGGGGTGCCCAGTATCCGGAACTTGAGAAGGCTATCTGCCACGAGGATCCTATTGTGGTGGCTCCTCGCTCTGTCTTCAATACCTTTACACTTGCTCTACAACAGTGCAGTCTTCTCTTCACAATCCACACGAGAGTTCAACGTCTTTGTTGTCTCCAAAGACTTTTTTGAAGGTGCTCCGTTCAGCGCCGATCTATATGGCCATGTCGAAGTCTGGGGAGGATTGCCAGATGCTGACCTTACACCTTATCAAGACAGATTGGGAGGTCTCCAACAGAACAAGACCTCGTGGACGCAGTTGGAGAATGAAGCATGTATAAAGGCTTATACGCCAAGTATACTCTCCTCTCGTGCGGATGTTGTATTGGTTTCCTCCACATCAAACTCGACCAATTCTCTCCTCAGCTTTAGTGCCGACATCTCCGCACAGATTACTACCAACTCCGTGTGGCAATCACTGGGTTGGATGTGCTCAATGCCTTACTACTTAGTTTACTATCATTGCTCTCACTTTCAGCACGTCGAAAATCCTCGTGACTGGTCGATCTGGATATATCCAAGGATATATTCAAATCAGAGCTATGACGAAGTAACGCCAATCGCGACACCGGTACAGTACTGTCTAAGTCAGCCGGTACAAGAAGATTGCAAGCTACAATTCAGCGTAGGAATCATGATGGCTGTAATTGTGTGTAACTTGGTCAAAGCTATCTCTATGGGCTTTATTGCATGGAAACAAGACCCAGAGCCGCTGGTGACTCTTGGGGATGCAATCAAGTCCTTCCTGAACCAGCCTGATCCTACCACAGAAGGTAATTGCGTCGTTCAGAAATCTCGTTTTGAAAGAAGCAAGGTATGGGGACGCCTTCCGTCGAGATGGCGCGCAGAGCCTTTTAGATGGTTTCGAGCTGCCAGTATCAGAAGGTGGCTGACATGTAATACCCTGTAAGTACCCCTTTAGTCTTGACATGCCCTTGAATCTTCCGCATCGGTCATTCATTGTTCCGCGTGGATTGGTCAGAGAATTCGTGAGACGGCGTGAAAGCAAGCACGGGCAAGATACCTTAGCAATTTCACTTGACCCATAGTTGCAGTGCTAGAACACAAAGTTCATTCTAAATTTGCGCAGACATCGCTGATTATCTATTAGATGCCTTTCGGCTCTCATCGCCTCGGGTGTTCTTCTCAAGTTGGGTTTGGATGCAGTCACTTCCAAGCACTTCTCCCATCTTTGGTCACTCGGACTCGGGACTATCACCCCGGAAACCTTCATTTTCTTCAGCCAGGGCACCAACTACTCAGCCGGGTATAGGCTCGTTGCCATAATGCTACTCGCCAACCTACCCCAGTTACTTCTTTCCTTTCTCTACTTTGCGTACAATAGTATCTTCACCTGCATGCTACTCGCTCAGGAATGGAACGAGTACGCCAGGAAGAGGAAACCGCTCAGAGTGACATCACCAGTCGGTCGGCAGCGCGGTTCATATCGCTTGCAGCTACCCTACCGCTACGGCATTCCACTCCTGATTGGCTCGGGCATACTTCACTGGCTGGTCTCGCAGTCAATCTTCCTTGTTCGGATCTCCTCTTATCAATCTACGGGGACCCTTGATATCGAGTCGGGAATCTCAACATGCGGTTATTCGCCCATCGCAATTATATTCGTCATCGGCCTTGGATCGATTATTGTGCTCCTCGGTATTGCTAACGGATTTAGGGTCTCCAGAAGTGGAATGCCTTTGGTGGGCAGCTGTAGTGCGGCCATCAGTGCAGCCTGTCATCCGCCACAGGGAGACCTTGACGCGTCGTCAAGGCCGGTGATGTGGGGAGTCGTGGCGAAGGAAGACACCGAAATTTCCGATGACGATATCGGCCACTGTTCCTTTACCAGCTTCGAGGTAGAGGCACCTACACCGGGCAAATGGTACGCTTGACGTTGCAGTAATTCGCAATAAGGCTGTGCGTCGCCAAGCATGGTTCTACGATGAGTTTAGTGAGAATGCAACACTTCGCGTTTGGCAGGTCACCTGATAGCGATTCTGCAAAACAGGCGATCATGGCGTAGTGCGATCCAAAGTGCTGCTCTTGACGCCTGGGATATCTCGAAAGCTTGAGCCGGGCAACACCAACAAACGACTGTGCGTATTAGTGTGACGTAAAAGCCTTCGGGGACATTCCGATATGCCTACAGTAATAGTCAATGACTGCATAGCCAAGCTTTCAGAGGCGTAGGGTATTGTGCCAATTTAGCTTTCATAACGTGGAGGATTCATACTCCTTGTACCCTAATTATGGGAAGGCGACCTATGCCATACCATTTGAAAAGCCTTCGCATAGTTAGATAATGTAGAGAGTTCGCGGAGAGATCAATCCTGCGGAGAGGAAGAAGGACAGGTCTGATTCACTGACCATGGTATCGTCGCCCCCTTTGATTTTCAAGACAAAAGTATGGTGCGACACACAAAGACGAAAGCTGTATTCAAACCTCCTGAACAGCAGCCGAGAGCGCCCTCACACTTACTTTCCCTTGCAATACCCACCAATTCACGATTGAACAGGGGCTACGAATCAAGAATCTATGTCACCGCACTACGAACTCATATCACGTCGCTACTTGCTATCAGCAACAGATCTCTGGGATATACCTACTCATTGAAAGGAGGATCGTGGTCGAGCGTTGAATACTATACAATGTAAACGCGTAAGTAGCATGTCGAAGTCTTCTCACGTCCTAATCTATCGTATACAAGATGTCAACGGCATGATTCCCTGATGTGAGATACAGCTACCGAGCGGATCTTCATGGGGAAAAGGTGATGAATATACATGCACGAAGAAGCGTAGACATGATGAGTATTGGATTTCTCGAACGTTCCCTTCCATAGTATACGGCTGGAGTTGTTACATACTCTATCCCACATCCTAGCAAGGCATCCATCCGTCCAGAGTAGAACAATGACAAGATCCACCCATCCTCCTGAACACCAAACACATGCGTATTTGTTTACCACCGAAAATGATGATATTCGATTGCAAACCGATCCACCGCTTGAAAATGATAGAACTACGTCAGATGCTGTAAACCTCATACTATACAACAACACTTGAACTATAGAGTCCAACCATCATCCTTTTAGTAAACATATCTATTCCTATTCCTATTACTAGTAATATAACACCTACTACCAGTTTTTAATCCTACTTATATTCATCGCGTTGGGATAATAGTCTTAATAGTAGTAACAGAACCCGTATTGTCTATACCCCTAATAGTGGAATTCATACCGCTGCGTACGCCTATATCTCTGCGTGGTGCGGAGAAAACCCTCTATTATATAAGCATGCTTCTATATAGTGATCTAGTAGGGCAGTGTCTCTGTTAGCAAAGAGTAGCACTACCGTTAGCAATAATATCAGCAAGGATATAGAATTCGGGATATCCTGGAGGAGGTGTAGGGTTTGACGGACGCAGACGTGGTACTGCTTGTAGAGCTTGAGGTGTTGCGTATAGAAAAGGGATGAGCTTGAGGACTCAGTTGTAGTAGACTAATTAGATAGAGGCACCCAGATTGATGCGTTTGTATATAGGGTTTGGAGATGGATCCGAAGGTTTCGCACCTTATAAAGGGGGAGGGGGGAAAGGTAGAATTTGTTGCAGTAGCTGCTGAAGTATTGACTGAAACTCTTTGAGTAATTGTAGTTGTAATCGTTGTTATATAGTTCTACTGTCTACCGTTTTCGAACCATTGAGTTGCACAAACATTATAGACTTGAGAGGGGAGGGTGAAACGTTTGACTGTTGGCTGTGGGGGTTGAGTTGTTAGCAGTGCGCGGGAACATGTATGTGTATGTGTATGTGCCGGCGGATGGTGCGTTGAGCTTTGTCGAGTAGGCTGCGGTGGTCGCCTATATTGCTGATGGAGTGGAGGAAGTTTCCTAGTATTAGGGTAGAGTAGATATAGCAATATTTATATCAATCTCGATAATATCTTGCTATATTACTTCATGTTCTCATTCCTATTGCCGAGAAGCTGTTCTGTATCACATATATAGGTGTTAGAAAGAATCGTTGCATATTTAAAATAGTGATGCATGATGGGACGGCTTTGAAAAGTGTCTCGGTGACTATAAGCCACCGCTTCTGTCCCTCCACTTCTCTACCAATTCCTCATTGAAAGTCATATCCAACATGGCCGTGCCGAACTCGTCAATGTCCGCGGGTACCGCGTCGTCAAAGAGCCTCGCGCACTCGAAGCGCTGCAAGAACGCCACATTCCTTCCCAAGCACTGCTTCTCCCACTCGGTGGCGCTGGCGGCATTCCAAAGGCCGCTGCGGTTCGTGTACATGACGCCGCCGGGGCAGGCCGACCAGCGCTGCCGCAGCGCGGAGAAGACGGGGGAGAGGCTGACGGCGACGAGCCAGGTGCGGCGGATGCTCTCCGACAGGATCCACAAGTACCACTGTTGCTGCGAGTCGGTGGACGGCGTTGGCAGACAGCCGACAAGATGCGTGGCAACGGCGTGAGTGTTTGACAATGCCTTTGCGGCCGAGTGGAAGAGCTTGCCGGCCCAGCTGTCCTGGACGGCCATGTGGCCTTCGGCGACGTGGCGGGAGCGGATGTCGCCGTCGAAGAGGCCGATGATCTGGTAGACCATGAGCGCGTGCAGCCTTGTTAGCTGCGCGAACAGGTCAACATCTTGCTCCCCTCCGTCGGCCCACTCATCCACGCCAACGCTGTCCAGGATAGCCCCGTTCTCCTGGAGTAAATCGGTTGACCTGTCCTCTACAATCTGGAGCACGGTGTCCGTGTTTGCGGGTGTCCGGTGGATATAGCTAGCCAGCGTGGCATACGCGACCTGCACGCACGCCGGGGAGTTCGCACTGTACAGACATGGATGGATGAAAGGGTTGCTGCCGGTGGTAACCCAGCGTTCGAACCAAGACTGCAGCACCGCCACGTACTTCTTCATCGTCGTTTTGCCAACTGGCATAGCGGCCGAGGTGTCCACTCTATAGGATATCCTCCACGTCTCAGGCGCAAGGAACCAGTCTACCCTGGTCGCCGGCGCGCTGGGCGTTTGAAAGAGAGACGACGGGGCAGGGAAGTCACTGTCTATGAGTGGAAATGCCAGGTCCAACATAAGGTCGTCTGCAAGGATCAGGTCTGCGGTGCTGGAGGATGTGTTGCCTGCAACCTCAGCGAGCAGTCCATCCTCCACTGTCGGCACCGAGCCTCTCAACCCATCCGACAGCAATGGTCGAGACGAGGAAGCTGCTCTGCTTCTCGACGGCGGATAGACGCAGGACCTGCCCCTATCCGCGCATCGTGCGCACGACGGCATCTGCCGACCGCATTTCCGCTTCGACCTTGCGCAGGCGCTGCAGGCGTTTGATTCCGCGTGCGTCGGCATGGTCGAAGGACAAATCCTTTTGAAGTCTTTTTCGGGGGCAGAACTGGCTCCCGATCTTGTCCGCGGCGGAAGTCGAGGGGAATACAGTTGGTTGCATTACGGTTGGCGGTTCGCGAAATGGGCCTTCCCCCACCACCAATTGCGCACCAAAATCTAAGGTCGGCTTGGCAGCCAGCGCACCAGTACGCACAAATCGATATTTCGTATATCGGACCTCCATAGCTCTATACATTTATAGATA
>JAABUX010001258.1_pt1 | contig 38852 bp, 35 predicted proteins | sample 5561851 | NCBI WGS metagenome assembly JAABUX01 (sample SAMN10711883, study PRJNA513361) | rock metagenome | isolation source: Antarctica rocks | place: Antarctica: Victoria Land, Richard Nunatak red sandstone | collected 2016-01-03 | reverse complement strand
CGGCGACGGACGCCTGCCCACCGAGGGCGTCGTCACCCACACCCTGCCCCTGCGCGACTTCCAGAACGGCTTCGAGCTGATGAAAAAAGGCGACGGATCCATCAAGATCGTCCTCGTGCCGGATTGAATATTCGCAGGAAAGCTCAAGTTTTTATTTCGATAAAATACTAAAACGGCGCTCAGGGGAACGATGGGAAAGCAAAGCGACCTGATCCGCGCGTTCGGGCGAACCTTGCCTGATCGGCAGGAGTCATCTGCTCGTGCGGGCAGACTATACCTCGCCATTGCCGCGACTCACGTGGCGACGTTTCACGTTTTCGCGCCGTCGGCACGATGATGGCGGGGCGTGTCAAGCCGGGCGCATCGCTGGCTCTTGTCTCAGGCGGGGTCCTGATCCTGCTGGCCGCGATGGCGTTCGATACCAAGGTCGTCAAGATCGGGTCTGCCGGATCCGCCGAAACCGGAGTCTTCTCGCCCGCGACCTATGGCAAGACCAAGTTTCCGCAAGTGCAGGCGGCTGTCGAGGGCCGCGCCGTCGATGCCGCGACATTGGCCGCAGCCCTGAGCAAGGACCAGGCGGCGGCCGAAAAGCAGTATGGCGTCGCGGCGGATGCGGGTCCGGAGATATCCGTCAAGTTCACCGGCAACGCCGGAACGCAGGATTCCGGTGTCTACGAAATCGCCGTCGCCGGCGTTCCCGCGACACAGCATATAACCGTGCAGACTGGCCCGGCGATCAGCGGGACCGACCTGCGCGATGCCACGAACAAGATCACGTTCGGACAATTCACGAACCAGATCGATTATCAGAATGCCGGCTCCGCTCTGAACAAGGAGATGAAGAAAGAGGTTCTTTCGAAGGTCGATACCGACAACCTGACCGGAAAGACCATTTCGGTCGTCGGCGTGTTCCAGCTGACCGATCCGGGAACCTGGCTCGTCACTCCTGTGAAGCTGGACGTTCAATGAGCATGGCATCGGACGCTGGGTCGGCCGCCGGGGGCGTTGTGCTCGCCGCGCGGAATGTCGCCAAGATTTATGGCAGCACGCATGCTCTCAAGGGCGTGAACTTCGATATCCATCGCGGCAAGGTCACGACGCTGTTCGGCGAGAACGGCGCCGGCAAGTCGACCTTGATGAAGGTACTGTCCGGGGTCGTGACGCCTACGTCGGGCAGCATCGAGCTCAACGGTCAGCATGTCACCTTCTCGTCCACCGTGGACGCCCGGGATCGCGGGATCTCGATCATCCATCAGGAGCTTAGCCTCGCGCCCAATCTCAGCGTGCGTGACAACATCTTTCTGGGACGGGAGCTGCGTCGCGGCACCGGCGTCGATTATGCCGAGGAGGCCCGTCAGACGAAGGTGCTGATGACCGATCTCGAGGAAGAGATCGATCCGATGACGCTGGTAGAGGATCTACGTCTCGGGCAGCAGCAGATCGTCGAGATCGCGCGCGCTCTCTCGGTGGATGCGCGCATCCTGATCATGGACGAACCGACATCCGCGCTGAGCGCCACCGAGGTCGAGGTGTTGTTCAAGGTGATACGCGACCTGACCAGTCGTGGCGTGTCGATCGTCTACATCTCCCATCATCTCGAGGAGGCGCTGCAGATTACCGACTATGCGGTGGTCCTGCGCGACGGGACGATCACGGCGACGGCAGAGGCCAAGGACATCAACCTCGAATGGATCGTCCGCAAGATGGTGGGCGACAATTTCGATCTGGGTTCTCCGCCGACAGGTTACGGGTTCGGCGAGGTCGCCTTGTCGATCCGCGATGTCTGTGTCGCAAGCAGTTCGGGTTCAGGAAGCTTGCTCGTCGACCACCTGTCGCTCGACGTCCGGGCCGGCGAGATCGTCTGCATCTATGGGCTGATGGGCGCCGGGCGCACGGAGTTGCTGGAGTCGGTGGCTGGACGAGTGCCGGCAGTCGGCGGGCAAGTCTTCCTCGAGAACGAGCCGGTCGCAGGGCTGAGTATCGCCGCCCGGATAGCCAAGGGCCTGGTGCTGGTGCCCGAAGACCGTCAGCGTGACGGTCTGGTGCAGACGATGTCCGTGGGTGAAAATCTTTCGCTCTCGAGCATTGGCGCTTTCACCAGACGAATGCTCACGTCGCGTTCACGCGAACGGGTCCTTGTCGATGCATCCATCCGCAGCGTTCACATCAAGACGGCGGGCGGGAGCGCCCCCATCGGTTCGCTTTCCGGTGGCAATCAGCAGAAAGTTGTCATCGGCAAGATGCTGGCGACCCATCCCAAGGTGATCCTGCTGGACGAGCCCAGTCGCGGCATCGATATCGGCGCCAAGGCCGAGGTCTTCCGGTTGCTGGCGGAACGAGCGATGCGAGGGCTTGCCGTCATATTCTCGACATCGGAAGTTCATGAGTGCCTGAGCATCGCGCATCGGATCATCGTGATGCACAAGGGTAGGATATCGGCGGAATTCGGACCGGACGTTTCGAAGGAGGAGATCATGGCCGCTTCAGGCGAAGCCGTGGTCAGCTAAAATCAACAATCAACCAGAGTCCCGGCCATGGCAGACACGATCCTTTCTCCCAAGCGCAGTAGCCTGGGTGCGTTCAGCGGTGATTTCGACCTCGGCAGACTGCTGCTCGAGGGACGGGCGTTCTTTGCCTTGATCGTGATCATCGTCGTCTTTTCCCTGCTCTCCCCGTATTATTTCGCCCTCAACAATTTCCTCACGATGGCATCTCACGTCGCCATCTACGGGATCCTCGCCGTCGGGATGCTGCTCGTCATCCTCAACGGCGGCATCGACCTGTCGGTAGGTTCCACGCTGGGGCTCTCCGGCGTCATTGCCGGCTTCCTGATGCAGGGCGTGACGTCCAATGCACTTGGCGTCACGTTCTATCCTCCGGTCTGGGTCGTCGCGGTGCTCACCTGCGCCTTGGGTGGTTTCGTCGGCCTGGTGAATGGCGTGCTGATCGCCCGGTTCAAGGTTCCGGCCTTCGTCGCGACCCTGGGCGTGATGTATGTGGCGCGCGGTGTCGCTCTGCTGATCACGAACGGCCTCACCTACAACAGTCTCGGCGGCAAGCCGGCACTGGGGAACACCGGTTTCGATTGGCTCGGCTTCAACCACCTGCTCGGGATTCCGATCGGGGTCGTCGTCCTGGCGGTCGTAGCGGCCATGGGCAGCGTCATGCTGAGCCGCACGGCCTTCGGGCGATGGTTGTACGCCTCCGGCGGCAACGAGCGTGCGGCGGAACTGTCCGGGGTTCCGGTGAGGACGGTAAAGGTCTCTGTCTACGGGCTGTCCGGCATCTGCGCCGCCGTGGCCGGCTTGATCCTGTCGTCCCAGTTGACGTCGGCCGGACCCACGGCGGGTGTTACCTACGAACTCACGGCCATCGCTGCCGTGGTGATCGGCGGTGCCGCACTGACCGGCGGTCGTGGCAACATCCGAGGGACCATGCTGGGGGCCTTCGTCATCGGCTTTCTGTCCGACGGACTGGTCATCATCGGTATCTCATCGTACTGGCAGACGGTTTTCACCGGTGCCGTTATCGTCTTGGCAGTGCTGCTGAACGCCGTTCAGTATCGCCGCAAGCCCAAGCGCGCGAGCCCAACCACGGGTAAGCCGACTTCCGTTCCGCAGCCGGGCTAGATCCGGAGCGGTAGTATCGATCTCGGAAGACTATCTCTCAATTGGCCATGATGCCTCAAGAAAGGAAAAAGACTGTGTCGACGAAGGGAACGTTTCTGACGCTTACGGCCCTGGCGCTGGTGGCTCCGGCTCTTGCAGGGTCGCCGGCACCGGCCGCGGCCGCCGAGGGTGGGCTCATTTCGATCATCGTGAACGACCCCTCGAACCCATATTGGCTTACCGAAGGCAAGGTGGCCGCGGCCGAGGCGCAGAAGCTCGGCTACAAAGCGAGCGTCAGCGCATCGAAGGGCGATACCAACGCTGAAAGCACCCAGGTCGACACGGCGATCACCAACAGGTCCGTGGCGATCATCCTCGACCCTGCCAATGCGAGCGGATCCGTCGGCGCGGTGAAGAAGGCCATCGCCGCGAACATCCCGGTCTTCCTTGTCAACGCCGAGATCAATCAGGAGGGCCTGGCCAAGGCGCAGCTCGTTTCCAATAACGCGCAGGGTGCTGCGGTCGGGGCGCAGCGGTGGGTGAAGGTTGTCGGGCATAAGGGCAACTACGTCGAACTGCTGGGTTCTCCGTCCGACAACAACGCCGCGACGCGGTCGAACGGTTACGAGACAGTGCTCAGCCAGTATGACGGACTCGTCAAGGTCGGCTCACAGGTCGCCAATTGGGACCGGACGCAGGGACACGACAAGATGCAGAGTCTTCTCCAGGCTCATCCCAATATTATCGGCGTGATCAGCGGCAATGACGAGATGGCGCTCGGCGCGATCGCCGCGCTGAAGGAGGCGGGCAAGCTGTCGAGCATCAAGGTCGGTGGATTCGATGGTTCTCCGGACGCCATCGCGGCGATCAAGGCAGGCGAGTTGCAATACACCGTGCTTCAGCCCGTGGCCGTCTTCTCGGCGAAGGCCGTGGACGAGGCGGACTCGTTCCTGAAAACCGGCAAGACAGGGGCGCCGAGCGAGAAGCAGCTGTTCAACTGCGTTCTCATCACCAAGGCCAACACGTCGCGGTACGTCTCGGCATTCACACTCAGGAAGTGACGTCGGGTTTGGGCGGCTTGTCGGGAGCCGCCCTGCCTCGACCTGCTGACGTTTCCACAAATCGTTACCGTGCGCGGATGCGGACGAGCAGCCCGTGATCGATGGCTCAGCTTCGTCAGTGTGCCCTGCGGTTTCTCGATACCCTGATCGACACGTAGATTTTCACGGAAACCGCAGCATTCTCCTGGCCATGTCGGCCCGATCGTTCGGTAACGGTCAGCAGGACGTCCTCCGAGGCATCTATCGATCCGTCATTCCACGGCGGATCATGATCTATAGTGCTCAGCGGGGAGGGAGAGACGGTGATGCGTAGCGGCTTCCCGACTCTGGCACTCGCACTGGCTCTTGCGGTGGGGGTTGGTGTGGGTGCCGCGCTTCTGTTTCCCCATAGGCATGTCATTCACCCGCCCGGGACCACGACCAACATGCCGAAGCCGTAGACCAAAATCACCGCAGACGTCCGGCCGCCTACTCAGCCATCGCCTCGCAGGTGTGCTTCCCTGTCCGATATGGCTGCTCCTCTGCAACGATAGGTGCTGAAGGTGGTAGGAGGACCGTAAGGACTTCGTTTACGACAATACAAGCTTGCAGGAAAACGCGATTTCGATGATCGGCCAATGGCGATCGCCGAACTGCTGGCTGATCCGAATGGTCTTGCGCAGCCGTTCAGGTGCTTGCCAACCGCGCACGGGTGCTCAAGGCGCCGCAGCTTCGCGACGCAAGCGTCTGCAACCGCGTTCGCATGCGTGTCGCCGACCACGGCATCACCGAGGAACAGTTGTCGGTGAAGCCTCCCTCTTCCCGCGCCGACTACCTGCGTGCTTACCGCCACATCGACATCGCACTCGATCCGTTTCCTTACCCCGGCGGCGCCACCAGCTTCGAGGCGCTCCAAAACGGTGCTCCTTGAGCATCGCGATGCTGTCGATCCGCGTGGCGGCTCAACCCTGCGTGAACCTCGACCGCTTCATCGTCTGTCCCCTGGTGATGGACACGATTCGTATAATCAAGACCGACCGCCGGAGTGACGATCCGGAGCCAATCCGCACGGGAGAGCGAGCGGCAGCCAGGTTGACGGTGCTTGAATGTGGCGCCTGATCCTGACTACGATCCGGCAATTGCGAGGACGTCCGATCGTGTGGCAGCCTCGACTGGCACCCAGCAGAGCTCGTCAGGCTGACCTTTCTCGTCCGCATACCATTGACAACTCACTTGACAGAAGCGGTTATCGGCGCGGCAGGGCAGGGTCGCGTGCACCGCGAACACCGTGCCACATAGTCTCATCGGCTCGATGGCGAGCGGGCGAGGCCGGCTGCGCTTTCTCCCGGGCGCACAGGCCTCAGGCAAGGATAACGATCATGGCCTATGACAAGATGCTGGCACAGGTTTCCGAGAAGGGCGGCTTCATCGCCGCGCTCGATCAGAGCGGCGGATCGACACCCGGGGCACTCCGCCAATACGGCATCCCGGACGGCGACTACAGCGGCGATGCCGAGATGTTCAAGCTCATGCATGAGATGCGCGTGCGCATCATGACCGCGCCGGCTTTCACCGGAATCAAGGTCATCGCCGCGATCCTTTTCGAGGCGACGATGGACGGGCAGGCGCAGGATAAGCCTGTTCCGACCTTCCTTTGGGAGGAGCGGGAGGTCGTTCCGTTCCTGAAGGTCGACAAGGGGCTCGAGGCCGAGAAGGACGGCGTCAGCCTGATGAAGCCGATACCGGGGCTCGACGCGCTGCTCGATCGAGCGGGGAAGCTCGGGATCTTTGGCACCAAGATGCGCTCGGTCGTCAACCTGCCGTCGCAAGAGGGTATTGCTGCCATCGTGAAGCAGCAGTTCGAATTGGCGGAGCAGATCGCCGGTCACGGGCTCATGCCTATCCTCGAGCCGGAGGTCTCGATCAAGAGCCCGGACAAGGCTGCCGCCGAAGCCGTCCTCCTCGCGGAGCTGGCAAAGGGTCTGGGTGCCTTGCCAGATGATCGCCGTGTGATGCTCAAGCTGACGATCCCCGACGTCCCGGACCTTTATTCCGAACTGATCAACCATCCGCGCGTGGTCAGGGTGGTGGCGCTTTCCGGTGGCTACACGCGGACCGATGCCTGCACACGACTGGCTGCCAACCATGGCATGATCGCGAGCTTCTCGCGGGCCCTGGTCGACGACCTCAGGCATTCGATGAGCGACGCCACCTTCGACGCGACGCTGGAAAAATCCGTCGACGAGATCTACCAGGCCTCTACCGTCAAGCTCTGACGTCGGGCGTCGCCGGCCTGGCCGGAAGACCGGCAGAGTGGTGGCGACACCCCGGTAGAAGCTGAGAACCACGTGATCCAGATGGCCGATAGATGACCGGACAGGTTGCTGTCGGCCACGACCGTCCTGCCGAAAGGGTAATGGAACTAGATTATTTCAGGAGTTTCCAGAATCAGCATGCTGGTTGGTGCCGTTGTTCCACCGCACGCGATCACTGCTCCTCCCAGGTCACGACGACCTTGCCGCATCGTCCCTCATCCATTGTCCGATACGCGGAAGCCACTTCATCGAGTGCGAAGCGGTGGGTGACGATGCGCTCGGGATACACGCGCCAGCGCACCAGGTTCCGCGCGAGATCCTCCATGTGCGGCAGGCTCGTGACCCAGGATCCATGCAGGGTGAGCTGCTTGTGGATCAGGTCGTGGCTCGGATGGAACTCTACCGTGTTGCCCTCGCCGACGAACACGCACCTGCCCCAGCGGCGGGTTGCCTCCAGCGCCATCAGGCGGCCGGATGGACTACCGGTGGTGTCGATCGTGACTTCGGCGCCCTCGGGACCCAGCAGGCCGTCGAGCTCGGCGGCGCCGTCGGGACCAGCCTGGATCAGCCCATCCGCGACGCCGAGTTGCCGCGCCAGCTCGATCCGGCTCGGCTCGATGTCGACGCCGACAACCTTGGGTGCACCCAGTGCACGCGCGAGCATCAGGCTGGCGAGACCGACCGGACCCAGGCCGGTGACAAGGACAACATCCCCGCCGGAGACCTGTGCCCGCACCGTTGCCTCGTAGGCAGTCCCGAATCCGCAGGCGATCAGGGCGCCATCGACGTAGCTGAGTTCGTCGGGAAGCGCCACGAGGTCGGCTTCCTCGGCCAGGAGGTACTCGGCATGGCCGCCATCCCGTTGCCAGCCATAGGCGGCACGCTCGGCGCTCGTGCAGCTGATCTTGTAACCCATCCGGCAGTCGCGGCAGAAGCCGCAGCCGGAGATGTGGTAGACGATTACCCGGTCACCTGCGGTGAAACGGCGACACGCGCTTCCGGTCTCCACCACCTGGCCGCACGGCTCGTGCCCGGCGATCACGCCCTGATACTTCTCTGCCCCGACGCCGAGATGCTCACGATAGATCGCGCGAATGTCGCTGCCGCACAGGCTCGACGCCTTCATTCGAAGCAGGACCTGGGCTGGCCCAGGCTTCGGGATCGGGTAGGTCTTCAGCTCGACGGTGCTGTTTCCGGGCAGTACAGCCCCTGTCATGTGGCCATCTCGTGCCATGTCGTCCTCCTCGTGACGGATCGCGTACGCGGCTTCGACCTGGTAGCCGACCGCTCGGCCGGTAAAACCCCATAGGGTCGCCGGCAACGACCTGCTCGATATCGACCCGGGCGCGGCAGGAACATCGGCAGATCAGCCGGGCACGCATTCGGTCGGGACGCCGGGTTTATTGCAGCCTACGCCGCTCCTTGGTGACCCGATTGCTGGCGCCCAAGAGCAAGGCGCCAGCATCGAAGGTAAGGCTACCAATCTCGAACAACGCCGTCACCGCGCGACGTGCCGCGTGGGCAGGCTCGAATAATCACGCCCGCACCGTCGTCGCCTCAGCATTCCCCTTCCGTGAGCGGTGCCGCACGGAGGGACGATATTCATGCGCGGCCGTGGGACACGCGCGATCGGCGCGCCAGGGAGTCGACGATGACCGCGATCGCGAGCACGCCGCCGGTGATCATGTAGCGCAGCGAAGACGACAGATCGAGCAGCGTCAGCCCGCTCGCGATCGACTCGATGACGATGATGCCGAGCAGCGCCGAGTATGCGCTGCCTCGACCGCCGAAGAGACTGGTGCCGCCGATCACGGCCGCCGCGATGGCATCGAGATTGACGTCGCCGGTGCCAGCCTGCTGACTCGCGGAGGCGAGGCGTGCGGAGGCGAGCACGCCGCCGATCGCCGCGAGCACCGAGCAGAGGACGAACGCGCTCGTGTAGATGAGGCGGACATTGATGCCGGAGCGGCGAGCTGCCTCCCGGTTGCCGCCGACGGCGGTGATCCAGCGGCCCCATTTGGTCCGTGTCAGGGCGTAGTCCAGTGCCACGACCAAGCCGACGAAGAGGCCGAACATCCACGGCACGCCGCGGTCGTGGTTGAGGTAGAAGACGATCAGTTCGAGCGCGATCGTGATCAAGACCGCACGGATGATCACGCTGTTGAGGGACGGCGCGGACAGGCCGGCCGACTGGCGACGGGCGGCGGTGCGAAAGCCCGACACGAACGTCAGGATGCCGGGAAGTGCAGCGATGACATAGGCGACGATACGCGGCATGAACAACGACTGGCCGAAATTCACCATCGGCGAACCATAGGGCAGGTTGATCGATCCGCTCTGGCCGAGGATGTAGAGCTGCAGCCCGAGGATGGCGAGCAGGCCGGCCAGGGTGGAGACGAAGCTCGGCATCCCGAACCGGTTGAACAGCAGCGCGTACAGGAAGCCGATCACGGCGCCGACAGCCATCGCGGCGATGACCGCGAGCCAGATCGGCAAGCCCTGGTTGACCCAGAGCACGCCGACCACAGCGGAGGCGAAGCCACTGACCGAGCCCACGGAGAGGTCGATCTCGCCGACCATCAGGATGCACACGATGCCGAGCGAGATCACCCCTACCGTCGACGAGTCGAACAGCAGGTTGACGAGATTGTTGCTCGAGAGAAAGACCGAGTTGAGGCTCTCGAAGACCGTCCAGATGATCGCCAGCCCGACGACGACCGGCAGCGCTCCGAGATCGCCCGAACGCACCCGATCGAGGAAGGAGCGGATCGCGCCGCCGAACCCGGTCTCATGTTTGACGCGCACGTCACTGCGATCGAGCAGCGGCGCCGCCGGTGCAGCGTTCTTGATGTCGTTGGTCACGGCCGCCCTTCCTGCGTGAGTTCGCTTTGCGCCTGTCGCCGTCCGGACCGACGAGAGACCGAGTTGTCCGAGGCTCCGGTGATCGCGCTGACCAGCTCCTGGTTCGACGTGTCCGGATAGAAGACGCCGTTGTTGCGCCCGAGCCGCAGCACGACGATCCGATCCGCGACGGCGCGGACGTCCTCCATGTTGTGGCTGATCATGACGACGCCGAGGCCGCGGTCGCGGACCCGCTCGATCAGGTCGAGCACCTCGGCGGTCTGCGCGACCCCGAGTGCCGCGGTCGGCTCATCGAGCAGGATGAGCTTCGGGTCGAGCAGCAGCGACCGCGCGATCGCGACCGTCTGGCGCTGGCCGCCGGAGAGCGAGGCGACCACTTCGCGGACGCTGGGGATGCGCGCCGAAAGCTCGCGGAGCAGCGTCCAGGCCCGGGTCTCCATGGACACCTCGTCGAGCTGCAACGGATGCAGCTCCTTGCCGAGGAAGATGTTGGCGACTACGTCCAGGTTCTCGCAGAGAGCGAGATCCTGGAAGACGGTCGCGATGCCAAGCGACAGCGAGGCGCTCGGGTCGGCGAGAGTTACATCCTTGCCACGGAACGTCATCGTTCCGGCACTCGGCTGATGCACGCCGGCGAGTATCTTGATCAGGGTCGACTTGCCGGCGCCATTGTCGCCGACGAGGGCCACGACCTCACCGGCCCGGACTTCAAGATCGATGTCGGTCAGTGCGGAGACCGCGCCGAAATGCTTGGAGATGCCGCGCAGGCTGAGCACCAGCTCGCCCGCAGGCACCGGTTGCTGCGATATGTCTGTCATGCGTGGCGCGCCCTTCCGGTATCCGGGTTATCGCGAATGGATGCGGTCCGTCCGGCCACCGCACGGCAGCCGGACGGTTGGCAATCAGGGAGTGATGCCGATCTGCTTGCAGCCGGCGGCATAGCGACCGGTGCAGAGCACGGCCGCGGTCTCGATCGGCTTGCCGGCGACTTCCTTGTCGACGATCTCGGCCTTGAGGTTGCTGGTCGTGATGAGCGTCGGGACGAACAGCGCCGTGGGCGTGCCGAACAGGGTCGCGTTGGCCTTGGGCTTCTGCCCATCGAGCAGCTTGATCGCCACGTTCGCCGCCGCCGCCGCGACGATCTCGCTCGGCTTCGAGATGGTGTTGTACTGGTCGCCCGCGATGATGAGCTGCAGCCCGGCGATCGTCGCGTCGTTGCCGGTGACCGGCGGCACCGGATCGACGCCGGCAGCCTTGAACGCCGCGACCGCTCCACCGCCGGTGCCGTCATTGGCGGCGACGACACCCACGATGCTCTTGTTGAACCGCGAGATCTGGCCGCTGACCCACTGCTGAGCCTTTGCAGGGGTCCAGTCCGGTGTGTCGTATTCGGCGAGAGTCCGGTAGCCGCTGCCGGCCAGCCCCTCGTGGACGCCCTTCTTGATGAGGCCGGCGGCCGCGTCGGTCGGCGAGCCGTTCACCTCGAGAACCCCACCGGTCGTCGGCATGTGCATCGCCTTGAGGTGATGCACGAGCGACTGCGCGATCACCTTGCCGATCTGCTCGTTGTTGAACGAGACATAATAGTCGGCCTGGGCGGAGGGGATCGGCCGGTCATACGCGATCACCTTGATGCCCTGGCTCTGGGCCTGCTTGACCAGCGAAGCGGCCGCAGTCGAGTCGACGGGGTCGATGACGATCGCCTTCGCCCCCTGCGAGATGACCGAGTTGAACTGCTGCTGCTGACGTGACGCATCGGCATCCGCGTTCTGGTAGAGGACCGTGCAGGTCGGGCACAGCTTCTTCATTTCGGCCACGAAACCCGGACGATCATGCTCCTCGTAGCGGGTCGAACCCTCGTCGGGCATGAGGAAGGCTACCTTGACGTTGGAAACGCCCTGGGCCACAGCCGATACGGCCGTCCCACTCAGGAGGCCCAGAACGAGCGCCGCCGAGCCGATCAGCTCCCGCGCGACTACGGGCATTCGAACTGCTCCGGTCTTAAGAGACGTTTTCATTGTTGTCCTCCCTGTTGCAGCATACGCGTCATGCGTGACCCAACGCGACCGAGCGGGTCTCGTTGAGCCGATGACAGTTCCCGAGAACGGTCGAAGACGTTCTCATCGGTCGCAGGAACTGCCGGTTGAAGTTATGGCAGGTTATCGAACCGTTTCGATAACATACGTCGATCATCTTGGCGCGGCCGAATTTAAGCAGGTCGCAGGCATGATGCATACGTAGACGTTCGACGTATCGAGCGAAGATCACTCCCGGCTGGGCAGTGGGATCGTCGCGAGGACACGCCCGGTCCGCAACCGCCGAGTGCGGCGGACTCGCTCCCGCCAGGAAGCCCGGAGCGGTTTGCCCGGATATCGGCGCGCACGCGGTCGAACGATTTTTCCACGTAATCCGCCGACACTGTTCTGCAGGCAGCCTTCGCGAGGAGGCGCCGTTCATCGCAGTCGGTCCAATACCGGAATGGCTTCGGAAAGAACCCGATCTGCTCGAAAACCTCGGAATATTTCCTTGCGATGATGATGGAGACCAGGCTGACGGTGCTGTCCGAGGATCCGAACTGCACGAAGAAGCAGCGATATCCAACTTGAGCGACTGGCTCCAGATCACCGATCCGGTCGTGTGGCAGGCGCGGCCCTGTCATGACGGGATTTCGCGCCCGAACGCAACGAGTTCGATGCCGACGAGGGATTCGTCCGCTGGGCTCGGCGCTCAGCTGCATGTCGTGCTCGGCAACGTAATTGCTCCCAGATCAATCAGCGCAAGACCAGGCATCGTGTCGACGGCGGCATCGACACGACCATGATATTGCGATCCGGGCCAATACATGCCCCCCGGGCATCGTTCGGCAGAGGCGTTCTCAGACATGTCGATGGCATCCAGTGTTCCTCCAAGGTCCGTTTGACGCGCGAGTGTGAGGGCGCGGCCGGATCTAACTTATTGGACACATGATAAGGCATCTGGAGCCGGTGACTACCTGGATCGAGACGATTGAATGATACTTTTGTGTCCTTCCAGCGGTTGTTCTGCCCAGATTTGCGATTGGCCTGACACCTGCCCGACCCAGGTGGCGTTTCCGGCGCGGCAGCGCTGACCGCCGGGAAAGCATCGATCGCGCTCGCACACGGTCGTGTGATCGGGCCTGGCAGAAGGCGAGCGGCGGGGATCAACACCATCGGGATAATTGGTCGTAGCGCTGCGCTGCCTGGCGGCATCCTGCTTGGGCATCGTGGCGGACCTGCGGCCACCTCTCCAGGGGTCGACGGGCAACCCCATGCACAGGCGCGGGTCGGGTGCCTCGCGGTTGGAGACGCGCAGCCCCGATCAAGCTCACCTCGATCAAGCTCACGACCTAGAGCGGCGGCTCTCCTCGATGAGCATGGTGCAAACCGACGTTCCAGATCCGGAAGCGGCCCTCCTTGCGGATCGTGCCGGTGATGCGGATAAAGGTGCCTTGGCGATATGGGCGAGCCGGTATCGGTCGGAAGCGGAAGGAACACCTCGGCGATGCCTGCAACCGAGACCAGCTGCCTGCAACAGGAGCCGCCCCAGCCGATCGCCGACCACGGCATCATCGGCGACCTCGCGACCGCGGCCCTGGTGGCACGCGATGGCACCATCGATTTCCTATGCTGGCCCTGCTTCGACAGCCCGAGCGTTTTCGCGGCCCTGCTCGATCCAGAACGAGGCGGTGCGTTCGAGCTTGCCCCCATGCTGGATGGCGCGCGCAGGCTGCAAGCCTACCTGCCCGACAGCAACGTGCTGGTCACACGCTGGCTTTCGTCGCTTGGCAGTGCCGAGATCTGTGATCTCATGTCGCATCCCGGCGTGACACACGAGCCCAAGCGGCTGATCCGGCGCGTGCGTGCCACCCGCGGCACGGTGCGCTTCCGCCTGTGCTGCCGCCCCCGCTTCGATTACGCGCGTTCGGCCGGGACCGCGGAAGCCTGCTCCGGCGGGGTGCTCTTCCGTGGCGAGGCGCAGGATATGGAACTGCGGCTTTGCTCGCGCGTGCCGTTGACGACGGAGGGCGCCGACGCGTGGACGGAGTTCGCGCTTGAGGCGGGTGAACAGATCGACTTCGTGCTGGACGGCAACCAGGGTGACCCGCCATCGGCCGAAGCCATCACCGAGGTGATAGGGGCGACGCAGGATCTGTGGCAGCGCTGGGCGCGCCGTTCCACCTACCGCGGCCGCTGGCAGGAGGCGGTCACCCGCTCGGCCCTGGTGCTCAAGCTGCTCACGTCGCACGAGCATGGCTCGGTCGCCGCGGCGGCCACCTTCGGCCTACCTGAGGCCGCCGGCGGCGGCCGCAACTGGGACTATCGCGCAACCTGGATCCGCGACGCTTCCTTCACGGTCTACGCCTTCATGCGCCTGGGCTATATCGAAGAGGCGAGCGCCTTCACCGAATGGGTAGGCGAGCGCGTTCGCGAGGCAGGGCCGGATGGCACGCTGCGGATCATGTATGCGCTCGCCGGCGCGCAGGCGGAGGCCGAACAGGCGCTCGACCATTTGACCGGCTACGGCGGTGCACGCCCGGTGCGGATCGGCAACGATGCCCGCGATCAGGTCCAGCTTGACATCTATGGCGAGCTGCTGGACAGCACCTACCTTTCCAACAAGTATGGCGACGCGATCAGCCACGAAGGCTGGGAGCACGTCTGCCGCGCTGTCGACCACGTCTGCGAGCACTGGCGTGATCCGGACGCCGGCATCTGGGAGATGCGCGGGGAGCCAAGGGAATTCCTGCACTCGCGCCTGATGTGCTGGGTAGCCGTGGATCGGGCGCTGCGCCTGGCGTTCAAGCGCTCGCTGCCGGCGCCTTTCCCGCGCTGGTCGGAAACACGCAACGCGATCAACGCGGACATCTGGGAAAACTTCCGTCACCGGGAGGCGGGGTATTTTGTGCAGAGCCGTGGCGGCACGGCGCTGGATGCTTCGCTGTTGATGATGCCGCTGGTGCGTTTCGTCTCCGCGACCGATCCGGTCTGGCTCGCGACCCTGGACGCGATACGCGACCAGCTGACCGATGACGGGCTGGTGTTCCGTTATCGATCGGATGACGGACTGGAAGGTCAGGAAGGTGCCTTCACCGCATGCTCGTTCTGGTACGTCGAGTGCCTGGCGCGCGCCGGGCGGGTCAGCGAGGCCCAGCTCATCTTCGAGCGGGTTCTCGGCTACGCCAACCATCTAGGCCTATACTCCGAGGAACTGGGTCCGTCGGCTGAGCATCTCGGCAATTTTCCACAGGCGCTCACCCATCTCGCGCTGATCAGTGCCGCGTTCTACCTCGACCGCCAGCTCTCCAATACCGAGCACACCACATGGCGACCTTGATCCCGCCGAGGCGGTCCAGGAATGCTGCACGGACCCGCGGCTGCGTGTACATCAAGGGTCCAACGCCGCGGCACAACCATTGGTCGGCGTCGCCAGGGCGTGTCCCGCCACGGGAATGATATCGAGACCAGCCGACGCGATCCGGCAGGGCGCGGCAAAAAGACCGCACCCACCGAGGCTGAGAAGAAGTCCGAGCAACAGGAAGCATCTGTTTGAAGAAATCAGCATGACAGTCCTCCTCGAGAACTGACGTGATCGTGCATGGCCGCCGGTTCGTCAACCGCAGGATATCGGGCTGCAACGGATTGGAAGGTCGAGCATCGTTTCCTGCCGCCGCCTGTTCAAGATCCATCGCCGGCGGTGTCGATTCCGTGTTGACAGGCTGGGCCGGACCCATCCGACTGGCGGCATCAACGGCGATGGAGTGCCGAGACCGTGACGATCACGACCCCGTTCAGGATCACCATCTGCGGTATCGACGAGCTGTCCGGCCACGGCGCGGTCGGTGTCAGCCACGTCCTCTCCATACTGGACCCCGACTGGCCGATACCGGAAGCGTTCGGATCGTTCGGGGAGCATGAACGCTGCGAGCTGCGGTTCCACGACGTGATCGAGGATGATCCCGGCATGGTCCCGCCACGGGATGAAGATGTCGCGCGGCTGCTGGCGTTCGGACGGGATATCTTGGCCGAGCCGGCCCCGAACGCCCATCTGCTGGTGCATTGCCATGCCGGCGTCTCGAGATCCACCGCTTCGATGATCCTCATGGTCGCACAGGCCCAGCCCGAGAGGACCGCCTCCTCCGTCGCATCGGAGATCCTACGCATCCGGCCGCAGGCATGGCCGAACCTGCACATCGTCGAGATGGGTGATGTCCAGCTCGGCCGGGGCGGCCGGCTGGTGAGCGCCGCCGTCGGGATCTATCGGCAGCGGCTCACGGAGCGCCCCGAACTGGCGCGGTCGATGACCGAGTGCGGGCGGGGCCGAGAGGTGACGGTGGCGCGTGGCTCTGCCTGAACCATCTTGCCGGCCCCAGGCGAGGGCGAAGCTGATCATGTCGGCTGCCCGGGAAGGTCGTGCCTTGCTGCCGATCAGGCCGGATCGCCGCATCCCGGGATCGTAGCGTCACGCGAGGTGGCCATGTCCGCATCCCCCTTCCTCACCGGCAACTACGCGCCTGTCGGCGACGAACTCACCCGGTATGATCTTCCCGTACTGGGCCGCCTGCCCGACCGGTTGCGGGGGACGCTGTTCCGTAATGGGCCGAACCCGCAATTCGAGCCGGTGGAGCCTTATCACTGGTTCACCGGCGACGGCATGGTGCACGCGATCACCCTCGGCGATGGGCGGGCCAGCTATCGCAACCGCTGGGTGCGGACGCCGAAATTCCTGGCGGAAGCCGGCGCCGGGCGGCCGCTGTTCGCAGGGTTCGGACGGCCGCTGACGGAGGCGGCGGCCCGGCTCGATACCGGTGTCGCCAACACGCACGTGATGTCGCACGCTGGCAGGCTGCTGGCGCTGGAGGAGGCGCATCGGCCGACGCGGCTCGACCCGGACGACCTCTCGACGCTCTGCTACGAAGACTTCGGCGGCGCCCTGCCGGGACGGTTCACCGCCCATCCCAAGCGCGATCCGACGACCGGACAGCTCGTGTTCTTCAGCTACTCGGCCAACGGCCCGTTCAGTGCCGGGATGTGCTGGGGGACGATCGAACCCGACGGCGTCGTTTCCCGGCGCGAGATGTTCGACGCGCCGTACTGCAGCATGGTGCACGACTTCGCGGTCACCGCGACGCACGTGGTCTTTCCGGTGCTGCCGCTGACCGGCGACCTGGCACGGGCCAGGGCAGGTGGCCCACCCTTCGCATGGGAACCCGAGCGGGACGGCTTCCTCGGCGTGCTGCGCCGCGACCAGGGCATCGCCAGCCTCGTCTGGACGAAGGCCGCATCGGGTTTCGCCTTCCACGTGATGAACGCCTTCGATGCGGACGGCGACGTCGTCATGGACGTGGTCGAGTACGATGCGCCGCCGCTGTTCCCGCGTGCCGACGGCGGCATCCCGGCTCCGGAGGCGACGCGGTCGCGGCTGTGCCGCTGGCGGATCGATACGACAGGGCGTGCCAGGGCGCGTCGGGAGGTGCTGGACGAGCTTCAGGGCGAGTTCCCGCGCATCGATGAGCGGCGCTCGGGCCTGCCGTACCGGCATGGCTTCCGCGTCTGCCAGATCCCGGGAGCCGCCGGGGCCGAGGCGATCGTGCATCACGATCTGGAACGCCGCGGCCGCAGCCTGTTCACCCTGAAAGAGGGCGAGCGTGCTTCCGAGGCGGTCTTCGTGCCGGACTCCGATGATGCCGCGGAGGGCGAAGGCTGGCTGCTGACGGTGGTGTGGCGGCCGGAACTCGACGACAGCGTCCTGCTGGTGCTGAATGCGCAGCAGCTCGAGCGCGGGCCGGTCGCAGTCGTGTCGCTGCCACGGCGGATCCCGTTCGGCTTCCATGGCAGCTGGCTCGCGGCCACCGGTCCGTCGACCTCGCGAGCCTAAGGAAGGCGATCCGGGTCCGATGCCGACCCGGGGTTCACGTCGGGCGCTGCCGGCGTGACAGGCTGGCTCGCCTGCGCCTCGGCCTGGTCCCGCGCCGCCTTGCGTGCCGGGCGCCACACCTCGATGTAGTAGAGCAGCGCCAGGCCGACGATGCAGCCTCCACCCTCGATCAGGGGTTCAATCACGACTTCGATCCCGGAAGTTCTGGAAAGCGGCACCCTACGTGATGACGATCACGGCACCTGCAGCAATTTCCTCCGTGCCATTGCTCCCGACCTGCCGGATGTCCGTTATCCAGGCCGGAGATGATGGGCCGGGCGACGGCCGGAAGGACAATACAGGGGCCTGCTGCATAACCTGACCTGCCGCCGCTGCTTCGGTCGCGGGCTGGCTCGTTCAGCCGTCGCGGTTCCGCTCGCCGCAGCCTTTTCCAGGGTGGCTGGAGCCGGGCAGAAGCAGGAGGCCGCGGTTCCGGGCGCTCCGGTCACCGCGCACAGCCGGATGCTGGACATGTCGGCCGACGCCATGCAGGCCAAGCGTCCGGTGGACGCCATGAGCGCGTTCCTGAACGGCTTCAACTTCTATGCCGACGACATGGGCCGACAGGTGGAGGCCAATCATTTCTGTACGCACCTGACGGAGGATTTCCACCAGTGCGTGATCTATGACTCCGACCGGGCCGACGCGAAGCTGATTGGCATCGAATACATCGTCAGCGAGAAGCTGTTCCGTTCCCTACCGGCCGAGGAGAAGCGCCTGTGGCACAGCCACCACTACGAGGTCAAATCGGGTGAGCTGATCGCACCGGGAGTACCGGAGGCGGCGGGACACATCCTGATGAAAGATCTGGTCACCACCTACGGCAAGACCTGGCATACCTGGCAGGTCGACCGTTACCAGAATTTCCCGATGGGGATCCCGCAGCTGATGATGGGGTTCGTCAAGGATGGCCAGGTCGATCCGCGCATGCTGGAGGACCGGGACCGGCGCTTCGAAGCGTCCACCTCGACACTCCGCAAGGACCGCGCGGACATCGCCCTGCCTGAAGTCGTTCCGGGTGCCAATTCGTGGCAGAGCGGCAGGACCGTGCAGCTTCGTCTGGAAGAAGTCGCCATCCGCAACGTGAGGTAGGTCCGGCACCAGTTTCTGCTGTCAGCTTAATCAACAGAGAGCCTGACCCTGTGAGCCTTTCAGGAAAACAACACCATTGAGGTCGAGTCACCGCGCCGCTTGGCATGGCAGACGGCGCCTTACCGTCGACGTCGTCACTCAAACTTGAGATTCTACAGACAGCAACTGCTCGCGACTATCTGCCGTTGGCCGCTCGGTTGAACAAGAATGGATAACATGATGGCCGATCAAAATCTGAAGATACTGGTTGCGCAGGGTCTGCAAGCCCTCAGGGCTGGTGGAGAGGTAGCGAAGAAGGCCACCAGCGAGATTCAGAACGACGCAAGTCATCCCGAACTGAAGTCCGCTTTGCAAGAGGGCAACCGGACGGCCGAGCAATGGGCCCAACGCATCGAACGTGCACTCAAGGAGGCCGGCAACGCCGAAGACGTCGGCAACCCTGTGCTGGAGGCGCATTACGAGGTCAGCCAGATAATACGCCGGAAGGCACCCGATGCCGAAAGCCGTGATCTGGGCATCATAGCGGCCGGCCAGCTCGCCCTTCACTACTGGATCGCGGTGTTCGGCACGCTTGCCACCTATGCTTCCCATCTCGATCTGACCCAGACCGCGCAGGACCTGCATACGTCGCTGGAAGAGGCGAAAGAGGCAGATCAGCAGCACACCGCTCTCGCCAGGAACATCCTGAGCGCTGCTGGCTGAAACCACCGGGAACAGGGTACCTGGATCGCGATCCTTGTCGAAGACCACCTGCCGCACGCGCAAGGGCGCCTGCGGCAGGTGATCGCCGCGTGGCCATGTGGGCGGTCGTCGCCGTATGTCGATGTCCAGGCGAGAGGTAGCGAAAGTCTAGTCTATGGCTGCAACGTCAACGAGAAGCGTGTCGGACGTGCTACCCAATCGGCCGATGGCCCGTATGCTTTATCTCGCGCCTCTTCAGGCGCCGTACCCACTCGGAGTTGCGCCTCAAGAGCTGCGAGATACACCAGCTTCGTCTTTGCCTCCCATAAAACGGGTGCGCGAGCGCGGATAAGGTATTCCGTGCAGGCTTCCGCAACATTATCGAGTTCGGTGATATCGCCAGGCATGGAGATCGAGTAGAGAGCGAATTCATGCGGCAGGAATTGTCGTATGACATCCTCGGTTACCGGTTACCGGTCCACTGTATGTGCGCATTACCGTATCTTCCCCGACTTTTGTCCGTCATTGGTCAGGTCCGGTATCCGCTCAACCCGGTGGCATGATAGCGCATAACTCGGTCCGGTTTCGAGCCATCCATGATGCCGGAAGTGAACGCAGTTCCATAGGGTTCAGGTAGATCAGTTGCATTATCGATAAGGGTGGTGCCTTGAACATCGAGGCACTGGCTGAAGGTCAGGCGCGCACGCCGATTTCATGCCACCGAGATTTGCAGGCGAGTTGAAGGCAATCTCCGTATCGGCTTGCCGGTTGGATGACAAGCTTCGGGCAGAGCTGCAAGATCCCGTCAGGCCCACGTCACTCCGGCGGTGCAATCAATAGCGAAACCCCTTGCGGTCGATGCTCCAGCACTGGGCCGCCTGCGTGCGGCCGCACTCGGAACCATGGTTTGCATCCGACCGAAGGCATCATCACCATCCGACAAGAGTTCTTCGCGAGCAAAAGATCGATGCCGCTGCTGTCAGACCCATCAAACCATCTCATTGCCCTCGATCGCTGAAAGCCGACACTTAGACATGAGCGACAGGAAGCTGACGCCGGCGATGGGGCGATGGGATCTGGCGGGGATCACCATCAATAGCACGGTGGGCGCCGGCATACTGGGACTGCCGGGCAAGATGTACGCGCTCCTCGGGCCATACAGCGTGGTGGCGTGCCTGGCCGGGGGTGTGCTGATGGGACTTGTGGCGGCCTGCTATGCGGAGGCGGCCAGTCGGTTCCACGGGACCGGCGGGTCGTATCTCTATGCCCGGGCGGCATTCGGCCCACGCGCAGCGTTCGCCGCAGGCTGGCTGGCGACAGCGACACGCCTGCTGGCTTTTGCCAGTATCACCAACCTGGCCATCGGCTATGCGGCCGGGCTGGCGCCGGCGATCGCCGGGCCGGTGTGGCGCGTGATCGCGATCACTGTCGTCACCTGGGGGCTGGGCGCGATCATCGCGGCCGGCGTCTCGCTCTCGGCGCGCGCCAATGGATTGTTCACGCTGGTCAAGCTGGCATTGCTGCTTGGCTTCGTGGGCGCAGGCGTGGCCTTCCTGTGGCCGATCCATATGGCGGCGTGGCCCGCGCTACCGCCGACAGGGCGCTGGGCGCCCGGCATCGTGCTCATGCTGTTCGGGCTGATCGGAATGGATTCGACCGTAGTCAACGGGCAGGAGACCCGCGACCCGCGCCGGTCGATCCCGTTCGGCCTGGGCGTTGGCCTGCTCGCCGTGGTGGCGCTCTACTGCCTTATCCTGCTGGTATGCGGCGGCGTTGTCCCGCATCTCGCGGCATCCACCCGTCCGCTGTTCGATGGCACGATAGCGATGCTCGGGCCCGGCGCCGGCACGGTCGCCGGATGCGGCGCGCTGGTGACGATGGCCGGGACGTTGTTCGCCATCCTGCTGGTGGGGCCAAGGCTTGTGTTCGCCATGGCGGAGGGCGGACAGCTGCCGCGCTGGCTGGCGGTCGTGCACCCTCGTTTCGGCACACCATTTGCCGCGGTACTGCTGCATACCGGCATCGCCTGGGCACTCGCGGTAACGAGCAACTTCCTGGGCGCGCTGACAGCCAGCACGCTCACGCGGCTGATGCTCTACGCGCTGACGGCGGCATCCCTGCTGCAGCTCCGACGCCGTTCCCTCAGCGAAGAACCGGCGCCGTTGCTGCTGCCGGCTGGCGGCGCGATGGCAGCAGCGTCGATCTGCCTGTGCGTATGGCTGATGATCCAGTCCGATCGGGCTGCCTGGATGTCGACGCTGTCGTGCCTGGCGCTCGGAGCGATCGTGGGTGCGGCCTATGGGCTGCGCCGCTCGGCATAATGCGGTCTCGGCGGCCTCCTGACTGACCGCGGGATCAGCCTTGAGAACAACGAGGACAAGGCAAGACGGCCTTGCCTGCATCGACGTCGAAGCTCGTCCGATGCGGGCCGCCGAAGCTGATCCTGTGCGGTCTTGCCTGTTGCCGACCTCAGACCGCTCAGCCTGGGCCAGCCACAGGCCACCTCGTCCAGCACGGCGCCTTCACGGACATCCTGGCGATCTCCGATCAGGTTGCCGCCGATCCGCGCATAGAACCGCCGAGCCTGAAGGTGACTGCGAAGTACCCAGAGGCCAGGCTCGCAGCCATGGCGGTCATCAGCAGCCGGCCGACGCCTTGCTTCTGGAATTGTCGCAGGATGCGAAGCCCGCACAACGCAGGCCGGCCTCGACGACATATATCGCCGGCGTGCCGTGTTCCGCCGGTTGGTTCAGGATACGCTGCCATATCATCGCCCAGTGGTTGAGCGAGAGCGACGCGTCTTTTTCGAATGGAGCGGCGGTCCGCTTTTCCGCGAGGAGCCGCCGGAAAAGCATCGCGCCGTTCTGGCTGCTTCCAGAGTCACCGCCCGGAGGACAAGGTGCTCGATCCGCGTGCTGCCTGGCCATCCGTCAGCAGCCGCACCAGGATGCTGCCGGCTTCCTCGATGTCGGCGCGAAGTGCCGCGCGCGATGCGGGGCCGTCGCCGCGGGCGATGGCATCGCGCAGCGCCTGGTGCTGCCGGTTCGCCACGCGCCAGTTGCCGGAGCCGCGCAGCAGGCTGAGGTAGGGACCGATGCGCAGCCAGAGCCGCTCGATCGTCGCTACCAGCACCTCGGAACCGGCTGCCTCGTAGACGGCGAAATGGAACTCGCGGTTGGGCGGGATGAAGCGCTTCTCGCCGTCGTCGTCGGCCGAGCGGGACATCTCCGCGATGAGCGTGTCCAGCCGCGACAGCAGGGCAGGGCTGGCGGCACGGGCGGCCCACTCCGCCGCCAGCCCCTCGATCTCGACGCGCACGCGCTGCAGGTCGAGCAGGCGCTGCACCGAGAGTGCCGGGATCCCCACGGAACGGCCGGCCACGATGGTGAGCGCGCCGGCGGCGGTCAGCCGGTGCAGCGCCTCGCGCACCGGCATGGCGCTGACGCCGAATGCCTCGGCCAGCGCCGTGATGGTCACGGTCTGGCCGGGCTCGATCTCGCCGTCCAGGATCATGGCCAGCATCTGTCCGTGCACGCGGTCCTGCACGGTCTCGCGCGGCACCGGCCGGAACGGCAACGCCCTGTCGCGCCGAGATGCTTGCAGGTTGGATCTGTTCATGTTCCGGGAGTGACGGAGGCTTGACCTGCTTGTCAACTAGTGAAATCCTTGATCAAAGATCACAAAACAACGTCCGATGATCGATCATGGGTGCCGTCATTGGCGACCAGAAACACCAAGGCGCGGTCCACGTGCCGGAAAAAGGGGAGGGCCGCATGAAGTCCGCAGGCACGAAGCAGACATGCACGCTGTTCGCAACGTTGACGGCCGCCATCCCGGCGCTGGCGCTCGCTTGTGCGGCGGGCGCCTGGCTGCCGCAACCGGCCGAGGCCGCCGGCAAGCACAAGATCTTCCTCGCGATGAGCTATATCGGCAATGACTGGCAGGCCGAAGCCGCCAACATGGTCCGCGCGATGGCTGCCTCCGCCGACCTTAAGGACCGCGTCGAGCTGCAGGTGCAGGTGTCCGGCCCGAACGCGCAGCGGCAGATCCAGCAGATCAACTCGATGGTGCAGGCCGGCGCCGAAGCCATCGTCGTCTATCCGATCTCGCCCACCGCGTTGAACCAGGTGGTGCGGGCCGCCTGCCGCAAAGGCGTGATGATCATCGCCTACGACGCCGCCATCACCGAGCCTTGCGCCTACAACGTCGCCATCGACCAGACCGAGGCCGGACGCGTCACCGCGCAGTGGCTGGCCGACAGGCTGCACGGCAAGGGCCGCATCGTCGCCATCACCGGCGTGCCGGGCACCTCGGTGGACACGCTGCGCACCAAGGCAGCCAAGCAGGTCTTCGCCAAATATCCCGACATCCACATCATCGCCGAGGCGCCGGGAATGTGGAGCCAGGCGGTCGCGCGCACCGAGTTGTCCAGGATCCTCGCCACCCATGACTGGGACCAGGTCGACGGTCTGTGGATGCAGGTCGGCTGCTTCACTGCCAACGCGATGCAGCTCGAGGCTGGCCACAAGCCGGCGCAGCTCAAGCCCTGCGCCGGCGAGGGCTCCAACGGCGGCCGCATCCAGGCGCTGCCGGCGGACACCAAGGTGGACGGCGCCAACGGCGCCTACGCCCCGCTGGGCGCCCAACGCATCTCCTACGCCTCGCCGCCCTATTCCGGCGCGCTGGCCCTGAAGCTCGCGGTGCAGAAGCTGGAGGGCAAGGACGTGCCCAGGAACACGGTGCTGCCGCTGCCGCTGGTGCGCAACGAGACGATAAAGCTCTGCCAGCAGGGCACGTGGCAGGAGATGTCCGAGGGCTGCAACGTGTTCAAGCCGTCCGCGGTCAGCAACCCCGGCTGGTTCGCCTCGATCTTCTCGCAGCAGACGCCCGAGGTCGGCCTGCGCGCCGCACTCGATGCCAAACCGGAACGTTGAGCCGCCGCCCGTATTCGCTCGACATCGCCTGAAGGGATACGGCATGGCCGAAGCCGGGGACGCGTTGCGGGTCGAGGGGATCGTCAAGGCCTACGGCCCCACCGTGGCGCTCGGCGGCCTCTCCTTCGCCGTCCGCCAGGGCGAGGTGCACGCCCTGCTCGGCGAGAACGGTGCCGGCAAGTCCACCACGGTGAAGCTGCTCTCCGGCCTGGTGCAGCCGGACTCGGGCTCCGTCGAATTGTTCGGCAAGGGCGTGCGCCTGCCGCATCCGCGCGACGCGCATCGCCACGGCGTGCAGACCGCATTCCAGGAGATGACGCAGATACGCGACCTGACGGTGACGCAGAACATGCTGCTGCCGCACGCCCCGCGCGGCTGGTTCGGGCAGCTCCGCCGCAGGCATGGCGAGCAGATCGTGAGCGCGTATCTCGCTGACCTGCAGCTCGAACGGATCGATCCCCGCGCCGAGATGCGCGACCTCGACCTGCCGCTGCGGCAGAAGGTCGAGATCGCGCGCGCGGTGTTCCGCAAGCCGCGCATCCTGCTGCTCGACGAGCCGACCTCGACCCTGTCCGGCCGCGACATCGAGTGGCTCGGCCGGCTGATCGCCCGGCTGAAGGGCGAGGGCGTCACCATCCTGTTCATCTCGCACCGCCTGCCCGAGGTGCGGATGTTCTGCGACCGGCTCACTGTGCTTCGCAACGGCCGCGATGTCGGTCACGCCGAGGTGGGGGCGATCACCGACGACGAGGTGGTGCGCCTGATCATCGGCCGCTCGCTCGCCTCGACCTTCCCGCCGCGTCCCGCCCCGGCCGCGCACGCGCAACGCACGCCGTTCCTGGAAGCGCGCCACCTCGCCACCGACGGCAAGCTCGCCGACGCCAGCTTCAGTCTCCACCCCGGCGAGATCCTCGGCATCGGCGCGCTGCAGGGCATGGGGCAGGCGCAACTGTTCCAGGCCTGTTTCGGCATGACGCCGGTGCGTCACGGCGAACTCCGCGTCGATGGCCGCCGGGTCACCATCGCCTCGCCGCGCGACGCCATCCGCGCCAACATCGGTATCGGCATGGTGCCCGAGGACCGCAAGACCGAAGGCCTGTTCCTCAAGCTCGATGGCCGCACCAACATGGCGCTGCCGGTGATTGAGCGCTTCACCCGCCTGGGCCTGATCGACCGCGCGGCGGAGGCGCGTGCGGTCGGCACGGTCCTCGACCAGGTCGAGGTCGCCCCGCGCGCACTCTACACGCCGGCCGGCGCGTTCTCCGGCGGCAACCAGCAGAAGATCGCGATCGGCAAGTGGCTGCTCGCCGGCAGCCGCATCCTGCTGATGTTCGACCCCACGCGCGGCGTCGATGTCGGCACCAAGCACCAGCTCTACGGCCTGATGCGCGCCTTCGCCGAGGCCGGCGGCGCGATCCTGTTCTACTCGACCGAGACTGCCGAGCTGGTCAATCTGTGCGACCGCGTGCTGGTGATGTACGACGGCCGCATCGCGGGCGAGCTGCAGGGTGCCGCACTCGACGAGGAGGGCATCATCCGCCTCGCCCTCGGCGACGCCGCCCCGGTGCACGGGCTGGCGGCGTGAACGCGATCGCGCCCGTCACCCGCCGTCCGCCCGCCGCCCGCTGGGCCGGTCCGGCGCCCGCCCGCGGCCTGCTCGTCGCGGTCGCCGTGCTGCTGGCGCTGTTCCTGATCGTCGCCGCGATCACTCCGGGCGCGTTCAGCTATTTCGAGCTGAGCACGCTCTCCACCGGTGGCGCCACCCTCGCCCTGGCGGCGATGGGACAGACGCTGGTGATCCTGACCGGCGGCTTCGACCTCTCCACCGGCGCCACCGTCTCGCTGGTCAACGTCGTCCTGGCCAGCTGCATGGGTCCGTCCATCGCCTCGCAGGTCGGCATGGGGCTGGCCGCATTGGCGGTCGGCGCGGCGGTCGGCGCGTTCAACGGCTTCTTCGTCGCCTTCGTGCGGCTGCAGCCGATCGTGGTGACGCTGTCCTCCATGTTCATCGTGCAGGGCGTCACCCTGCTGGTGCAGCCGACGCCGGGCGGCGCGATCCCGCAGGGCTTCTCCAGCTTCCTCACCGGCGACGCCATCCCCGGCATCCTGCCCGCGCCGGTCGCGGTGCTCGCGCTGGCCATCGCGTGCTGGCTGCTGCTGCGCAACTCGCGTTTCGGCGTCGCCATCTTCGCCGTCGGCAGCGACCTGGAGGCGGCGCACGCGGCCGGCATCCCGACCCGCGGCACGATCTTCTTCAGCTACGTGCTGGCCGGCGTGTTCTACGGCGCCGCCGGCGCGTTTATCTCCGCGCAGACCAGCTCCGCCGACCCGCTGGTCGGACGTCCGATGCTGCTGCAGGTGTTCACCGCGGTGGTGCTGGGCGGCACCCTGCTCGGCGGCGGACGCGGCGGCGCCGTCGGCTCGGTGGTCGGCGCCTACATCCTGATGATCGTCGTCAACATCCTGCTCGTGCTGAACGTGTCGGCCTATTACAGCTCGGTCGCCGAGGGCGCGATCCTGGTGCTCGCGGTGCTGGCGGGCTCGCTCAACCGCCACTCTCCCGCCGCCGACTATCTGCGCCTCGCGCGTCTCAAGCTTCGTGCCCGTGCCGACGGCAGCCTCGCCGGTTCGCATCGCGGGACGGCGTTCCATCCCGTGCTGCCGCGACCCGCCCGCCGCGAGCCGACCCGGGTCTCCTGGCTGGAACGCAACCGCCGCACGCTGCGCACCATCCTGCCCGCCTATGCCGGCTTCGCGCTGGTGCTGATCGCCACCCAGATCGTCTCCGGCAACGCGCTCACCAACCCGGGCTACTTCAATTCGCTGCTGGTGCTGTCGTCGTTCCTGGTGATCCTCTCGCTCGGCCAGGGCGCGGTGATCCTGACCGGCGGGCTCGACCTCTCGCTGCCCTGGATGATCGGCCTGGTCGGCATCCTCACCGCCGGCCTAATCAGCGGCTCCAACCTGGCGACCGTCTGGGTGCTGCCGCTTGGCCTGCTGCTCGGCACCGCGCTGGGCGCGCTGAACGGCGCCGGCATCGTCCTGCTCGGCCTGCCGCCGATCGTGATGACGCTGGCGATGAACGGCATCCTGCAGGGTGCGGCCCTGGTCTATAGCGGCGGCACCCCGGCCGGCTTCGCCTCTCCCGCCGAGCGCTGGATGATGACCGGCCGGCTCGCCGGCGTGACCCCGGTGATCTGGCTGCTGGTGGCGTTCGTCGCGGCGGCACTGCTGCTGCTCACCCGCACGCCGTTCGGCCGCCGCCTCTACGCGGTCGGCAACTCCCCTTTGGTGGCCAGGCTCTCCGGCGTCGGCGTCGGCCGCACGCTGATTGGCGTCTATGCGCTGTCCGGCTTCTGCGCCGCCCTGGTCGGCATCCTGCTCTCGGGTTTTTCCGGGCAGGCCAGCCTGGGCATGGGCGACGACTACCTGCTGCCCTCGATCGCCGCGGTGGTCGTCGGCGGCACGCTGATCACCGGCGGACGCGGACATTATCTCGGCATGCTCGGCGGCGTGCTGATCCTGACCGCGCTCTCCACCCTGCTGGCCGGCACCATGCTGCCGAGCGCCACGCGGGAAGTCATCTTCGGCCTCGTCGTGCTCGGCGCCGTGCTGGCGCTGCGGGAACCAGGCAGCCAGGGAGCATCGCGATGACCGAATTGCGCACGGACGCACGGCGCGTCCTGGTGACGGCGGGAGCGTCCGGCATCGGGCTGGCGATCGTCGATGCGGTGCTCGCCACCGGCGCGCAGGTCCACATCTGCGACATCGACGCCGCCGCGCTGGAGGCGTTCCAGGCCACCCACCCCGACGTCGGCGTCACCCGCGCCAACGTCGCCGACGACGCCGACGTGGACGCCCTGTTCCGGCAGGCCGGCACCCGCCTGGGCGGCCTCGACGTGCTGGTCAACAACGCCGGCATCGCCGGACCGACCGGCCCGATCGAGAACATCGACCCGGCGGACTGGCGCCGCTGCATCGACATCGACCTCACCGGCCAGTTCCTCTGCGCTCGCGCCGCGGTGCCGCTGCTCAAGGCGGCGGGCGGCGGCGCCATCGTCAACATGTCCTCGGTGGCCGGCCGGCTCGGCTACGCGTACCGCACCCCGTACGCCGCGGCCAAGTGGGGCGTGATCGGCCTCACCCAGAGCCTGGCCCGCGAACTCGGCCCGTCGAACATCTCGGTCAACGCGATCCTGCCCGGCATCGTCGAGGGCCCGCGTATGCAGGGCGTGATCCGCGACCGCGCCATCGCGACCGGCGTGTCGTACGAGACGATGGAGAGAACCTACATCGACCGCATCTCGCTGCGCCGCATGGTCAGCCCGCACGACGTGGCGGACATGGTGGTGTTCCTGCTGACCCTGGCCGGACGCAACGTGTCCGGGCAGTCGCTGAGCGTATGCGGAAACGTCGAGACACTCTGAGCAGGGAACGTAGCCATGCCGGCATCGCCCAAGGTCATCATCAGCTGCGCCATCACCGGCGCGATCCACACGCCGTCGATGTCGCCGCACCTGCCGGTGACGCCGAAGCAGATCGCCGAGGCGGCCATCGGCGCCGCGGAGGCGGGGGCGGCGATCGTGCATCTGCATGCGCGCGACCCGGAGACCGGCCGTCCGGACCAGTCCCCGGCAGCGTTCGCGCGGTTCCTCTCCACGGTCCGGCAGCGCAGCGACTGCGTGATCAACATCACCACCGGCGGCGCGCCCTGGATGCAGGTGCGGGAGCGGGTGAAGCCGGCTGCGGAGTTCAGGCCGGAGCTGGCGTCGTTGAACATGGGCTCGATGAATTTCGGGCTGTTCCCGATGCTCAGGCGCTACAAGGAGTTCAAGCACGAGTGGGAGCGCGAGGCGCTGGAAGGCAGCCGCGACCTGATCTTCCGCAACACCTTCAAAGACATCGAGTACGTGCTGCAGACCTGCGGCGACAACGGCACCCGCTTCGAGTTCGAGTGCTACGACACCGGCCACCTCTACAACCTTGCGCACTTCCTCGATCGCGGCCTGGTGAAGCCGCCACTGTTCGTGCAGACGATCTTCGGCATCCTGGGCGGCATCGGCACCCATCCGGAGGATGTGATGGGCATGAAGCGCACCGCGGACCGGCTGCTCGGCGACGCCTACCGCTGGTCCGTGCTCGGCGCCGGCCGCAGCCAGATGCCGATCGCCGCGATGGCGGCTGCGATGGGCGGCAACGTGCGTGTCGGGCTCGAGGACAATCTCTGGATCGGCACCGGGCGGCTCGCCAGCAGCAACGCCGAGGAAGTGCGCCAGGTGCGCGGCATCCTGGGCGGGCTGGGGCTGGAGGTCGCGACACCCGACGAGGCCCGCCAGCTCCTCGGGCTGAAGGGCGCCGACCAGGTCAATTTCTAGCGCGCCGGGAGACCGTACATGCTGCGGATCGAGTTGCTGACCGAGGGCCGTGACGAGCTGGGTGAAGGCCCGCTCTGGGATGTCGACGAGCAGCGCCTGTACTGGATCGACAGCCACGGCCGCGCCGTGCATCGCGTCGATGCGCGCGGCGAGCAGCGGCGAAGCTGGCCGGTCCCGGAGCATATCGGCGCGTTCTGCCTGCGTGCCGGCGGCGGCGCCCTGGTCGCGCTGCGGGATGGCTTCCATTTCCTTGATCTGCAGTCCGGCGCATTGGAGAAGCTCTCCGATCCCGAGGCCCATATCCGCCGCACCCGCCTGAACGACGGCAAGGTCGACCGCCAGGGCCGCTTCGTCTGCGGCGGCATGGACTACGAGGAGCGCGAGCCGCTGGCCGGCCTGTACCGGCTCGACCCGGACCTCAGCGTCAGCAAGCTCGAGGACGCCATCGTGGTCAGCAACGGCCCCTGCTGGAGTCCCGATGGCCGCATCTTCTATTTCGCCGACACCTGGGCGCGGCGGATCTGGGCCTACGACTACGACCTCGTCACCGGCGACCTGCTCAGCCGACGCATCTTCGCCGATTTCGAAGGCCACCTGCGCGGCTGTCCGGACGGCGCCACCGTGGATGCGGAAGGCTTCGTCTGGTGTGCCGAGGTGTATGGCGGCCGCATCGTGCGCTTCGCCCCGGACGGCACCATCGACCGGCTGGTCGGCATGCCGGTCGACAGCATCACCAGCGTGATGTTCGGCGGCGCCGAGCTGGACATCCTCTACGTCACCTCGATGGCGCGTCCGTTCCGCGGCCGGCGGCGCCAGGAGCGCGAGGCCGGCGGCCTGTTCGCGGTGCACGGGCTCGGCGCACTCGGCCTGCCGGAGCAGCACTTCGCCGGCTGAGCTTGAAGACAGGAGAACATACCATGCGCATAGAGGTTCTGGTCGATGTCAAGACCACGCTTGGCGAAGGCCCGCTCTGGGATGTGGACGAGCAACGGCTCTACTGGATCGACAGCATGGACGGCCGGGTGTTCCGCTGCACAGCGGACGGCAGGGAAGTGCGCGCCTGGGACGTGCCGCAGAAGATCGGCTCGATGGCATTGCGCCGGGGCGGCGGCGCGGTGCTGTCGTTGCAGCGCGGTTTCCATTTCATCGACTTCGATACCGGCGAGGTGAGCAAGATCCATGATCCGGAACCGGACAAACCCAAGAACCGCATCAACGACGGCAAGGTCGACAAGCGCGGTCGTTTCATCGCGGGCTCGATGGACACCTCCGAGGAGGGTCCGAATGGCGCATTGTATAGGCTCGACCCGGACTTGACGGTGACCAGGCTGGAGGAAGGCATCATCGTCAGCAACGGCCCATGCTGGAGCCCGGACGGACGGACGTTCTATTTCACGGACACCTGGTCGGGACAGATTTCCGCCTACGACTACGATCTCGACACCGGAAGCATCAGCAACAAGCGCTGCTTCACCCGGATGCAGCACGAGGGCGCGAGATTCGACGGCGCTACCGTCGATGCGGAGGGCTGCGTGTGGAGCGCCCTGGTCTATATCGGCAAGCTGGCGCGCTACAATCCCGACGGCAGCCTGGACCGGCTGATCGACATGCCGGTGAAGAAAGTGACCAGCATGAATTTCGGCGGCCCGAATCTCGACGTGCTCTACGTGACCAGCATGGCCAAGCCGCCGCTACCCCGTTTCCCCGCCGACCCGCTATTGCGCGGCTCCCTGTTCGCGATCCACGACCTCGGCGTGCGTGGCGTGCCGGAACCGCGCTTCGCCGGATAGGCCCATCCGGTCAAACCTGCGGTCACCGGTCAGCGGCGCGCGTTCTCGATCCGCTTGAGGTCGAGGACGCCCTTCGCGCCCCAACCCCTGGCTCCCGCCGGCACTTCCGGACGGAACTGCTCGTAGAGTCGAAAACCGGTCCGGTTCAGTTCATCAGGTGGCAGCGAGCGCGCCAGCTTTTCCATCGCGCGGCGCACCGCGGCCAGATGCTCGCCCATGGCCTTCTCGACATAGGCCCGCGCCGGCGGACCCGGGGCTGCCGCCTTGTCGCCATCGAGTGCGAACTGGCTGCCGCGGCGCTCGATCACAGATATGTCGCGTCCCAGCAGGTGGATGGTCTGCCGCGGTGTTGCAGCTTCGGAAGGCCTGGCTTTCTTGCGGCCATCACTCTCCTTCCGCTTTTCCTCCAGACCGATCGCTCGCGCCTTGACGCGGGCGCTCGATCCGGCGACCGCACGGCCGAGCGTGATCGCGGCATCGGCATCATGACCCAGATGCTCGGCAAAGATCGCCGCCCACAGCGTCAGCACCGGGGCACGATTGACCCGGATCTCGTCGCCCTCGCCCGTCATTGCCGTTCTCCAAAGTCGCCGATACCCGGGTAAACGTCGAGGTCGGCGTTTCGCTGCGTCGGCGAGTTCGCGGATGCGTAATCCACAGACATGCCCGCCTTGCACCTGCCCTCGCAGGCAGCCAGGCTGGGCACGAGTACACATCGGCCATGCCGCAGGAGTGATGATGGACGTGCAGCGGATGGCCGCCTTCTCCGACGGTGAAGCCGGCGGCAATCCGGCCGGGGTCGTGATCGGTGATGCGCTACCCGATGCGGACGTCATGCAGACGCTCGCGGCAGAGATCGGCTACTCCGAAACGGCCTTCGCGGCACCCGCGGAAGGTGGCTGGCGGGTGCGCTACTTCGCTCCCGAGATCGAGGTGCCATTCTGCGGCCACGCGACCATCGCGCTCGGAGCAGCGTTGGCCCTCAAGCATGGCGACGGAGTTTTCGCGCTGCAGCTCAACGACGTCCGGATCACCGTGGAAGGACGACGGAGCGGATCGACCATCGCGGCCGCCTTGCAATCGCCACCGACCCGGAGCGCTCCTGCGCCGCGGCGGCTGGTGGTCGAGGCTCTCGCCCTGTTCTCATACTCGGCAGACGATCTGGACCAGCGTTTGCCGGCGGCGGTTGCCGAGGCTGGCGCGCGGCACCTCGTCCTGGCCCTCGACAGCCGGGAGCGGCTATCGGCGATGCACTACGACATCGATGCCGGCCGCAAAGTCATGGCGTCGGCGGGGCTCGCGACGATCAGCCTCATCTACGCGGAAACCTCTTGTCTTTTTCATGCGCGCAATCCGTTCGCGGCCGGCGGCATCTACGAAGACCCTGCAACAGGCGCTGCCGCTGCGGCACTTGCGGGTTATCTGCGCGATCTCGGATGGCCTTACGGCGGTTCCATCGAGATCATCCAGGGCGAGGACATGGGTGTGCGCTCGCGCCTGCATGCCGAGATCACGCGCGATCCCGGCGCGAGCATCCGCGTCTTCGGAACCGTGCGCCTGATCTGACCAACCCCGACACGGAGCGTTCGGCCCTGCTGCGGCGGTCGAGTGGCGCTCGTCGGACGGCGATGGCAGGATGCACGCATGAGCGAGACCATCATAATTGGAGCATGATACCGGGAGCGGATGGGTGACGCCTGCAGGGCGGCGAGGGTGGAACCGGCTTCAGGCGGAGCCGGTGGAACCACATCTGGATATGTCCAGGCTGGACCAGAACTGATGTTCATCGTCGGCAAGGTGCTGACCATGCTGATGCTTCCGACCGCGTTGATGGTCGAGTGCGCCCTTCTCGGCCTGTTGCTGAGCCGCCGGCCGGCCGGGCGGGCCTTGCTGATCGTGGGCGTGGGCATGTTGACGGCGTGCCTGGTGCTGCCCGTCGATGCCTGGACGATCCGCCCGCTCGAAGATCGGTTCCCCGGCGTCTCCACCCCACCGGAGCGGGTCGATGGCATCGTGGTGTTGGGAGGTGCGATCGACGACCTGACCAGTCGCGATCGCGCGACGCCCGTGCTCACCTCGGCGGCCAACCGGATGACGACCTTCGTGATGCTGGCGCGGCGCTATCCCCAGGCGAAGCTCGTCTTCACCGGCGGCTCGGGCGACATCGAACAGGGCGTGTCGAACGAGGCGAAATATGCCCGCATCCTGCTTGAACAGCTCGGCTTGCCGCCGGATCGTGTCGTGTTCGAGAACACGTCGCGCACGACGTGGGAGAACGCGCTCAACACCTCCGCCCTGGTCAAGCCCCAGCCAGGCGAGCACTGGGTGCTGCTCACCTCCGCCAGCCACATGCCGCGGGCCGTGGGCGTGTTCCGCAAGGCAGGCTGGTCGGTGCTGCCATGGCCTGTCGGCTACCAATCACGCGACCATATCACCGGCTACGCGCCATCCCTGGGGCAGAAACTGGCGGTGCTGGACTGGGCGACCCATGAGTGGATCGGCCTGGTCGTGTACTACCTGCGTGGCTGGACCAGCGCCCTCTTCCCCGCGCCGGCCTAGATGCACCATCAGGTCGTCGGCCGCGATCAGGCCAGGACCGCGTGCGGGAGATCGTTCAAATAGGGATGGCCTTGCGGACCGATCTTTGTCAAATTCACGTTCATGATACGTTCTGCCAGTGATTTCCAGGTTGTTGGAAACCAGGTTGGTGGACACCAGGAGATGAAGATGGCTCGGATCAGCAAGGCAGAACATGCCAGGATCCTGCGGGCGGTCGATGTCGAGCATCGCAAGGTCGCCGATGTCGCAGCCGAACATGGCTGCACTCCGGCCAACATCCATGCGTTGCTCGGCAAGTTGCGGCGGGCCGGCGGCGAGGCGGGCATCGTGGCCGCCGCGGCGGACACGGCAGCCACGATATCGTCATCCTCCGCGGATCGGACCGAGGTGACGACACCAGGTCTTGGCGAGGCGTCGATCGCCGCCGACCTGTTCGCCGCGGCAGCCGTCGAGGCGCCTGCTTCAGCCGGTTCCGCCGACCCGGCGACCGGCCAGCCTGGCCAAGTGGCCGCCGGGGTCGATCGAGAGTCGAACGTCGCGGCGACCGTCGTCACGCCAGCCTGGACCGCCCCGGACGTAGTACGCTCCGGGCAAGGTCAGCCGGCCGTCTCCAGCCCGAGAGGTGGCCCGACCACGGTCATGGACCTGCCTCGCCAGGCATCGTCCGTCACGAGCCACCGCCGCATGGACAGCAAGCTCGCCAAGCCTGGCTTCGGCCTCGTGATGCGGGCCCCGGAAGGTGACGAGAGCCTGACGCCGTTCCGTTCGCTCGACGACCTGCTCTCGGCCGTCAAGCCGATCCTGCGCGCGGCTGCCCGCAGCCCTGATGCGGTGTGGTTCTCCATCCAGCCGATCGACCTTGCGGCACTGGACAGCGATGCCGCGTGAGCATGATCGGCCCGGCGCGACGACGGCTCCGGGGAAGGCAATAGCGTCCCCCGAGGACGCGGCAACCACGAGGCAGGTCCGTTTCGCGCCTCCATCGTGGCCTCGTCACGTTTCAACCTGAGCAGACGGGCGGCGGGTGCGATGGTCCATCCCTGAACGGCCACCGAGACGATCACGACCACGAACACGACGTCGAACAGCGTCCGACCCGTCCTGACGCCTGCGAGCAGCGGGATGATGGTCAGGTAAATCGGGACAGCCCCGCGCAGCCCCATTCAGGCGATGAAGGCTGCCTCCCGCGCCGTCCAGCGAAGCGGGAGCAGGCAGGCCATCACCCCGGCCGGGCGAGCGAGCAGGATCAGCACTGCCGCCACGACGAGGGCAGGCCAGATCAACGGCGGCAACTCGTGCGGTGTGACGAGCAGGCCCAGCATGAGGAAAAGTGTGATCTGCGCCAGCCAGCCAAGCGCGTCGAAGAACCGTTTCACCGGCTGCTCCGCCTGGTGCTCGTAGTTTCCAGCGATCACGCCTGCCAGGTAGACGGCCAGGAAGCCGCTGGCGCCCAGAACCTGCGCACCGCCGAAGATGGCCAGAGCGCTGCCGACGGCGAGGACCGGGAACACCGAGTGCTCGGTGTTCAGCCGCCGGAACAGCCACAACAGGATGTAGCCTCCGGCCACTCCGATCGCCGCACCGCCGTCCATCTCCTCCAGGAAGAGCAGCACGGCACGACCTGCGGCAACGCCGTTCGGCAGCGTCAGCACCTCGACCAGGCCTACCGTGAGGAACACGCTCATCGGATCGTTCAGGCCTCACTCCACTTCGAGTGTCGCAACGATGCGCGATGGCAGGACGAGCTGCGACTGGCTGAGCAGGACAGAGACGGCCGCTGCGTCGGTCGGTGCGGTCACCGCGCCAGGCAGGAGCGCCTCCGGCCAGGTGACGCCGAACAGGAACTTGACGGCCGCGCCAACCAGTCCCGCACTGATCGCGACCCCACCTGTCGCAAGGGCGATGGACGGCCAGAACGCCTTCCGGATCATGCTGCGCTCGATGCTAAGGCCGCCCTGGAACAGGATAGCCGCCAGTGCCAGGCTGCCGACCAGGTAGGCCGCCTGGAAGTCGTCGAACTGGATCCCTCCCGGGCCGTCCTCGCCGGCAAGCATCCCGATGCCGATGAAGACGAGGAGCAACGGCGTGCCGCCGCGAGCGGATAGCAGCCCGGCAAAGATGGCGAGCAGGCAGAGCGCGCCGGCGACCAGGATTATTTCGTGACTTGTTCCCACACGCGATAGCCTCCCAGCCCCGCCCGGAACATTATAGAAGGCTTCAGAGCAGCGTCAGTCTGACTGGAATCGCTTCGCGATTCCAGTCAGCTGATAAAGCTGCTCTTTCCGCAGTCAAGCAGAGCATGATCGAAGTGATCATGCGCTAGCCTCGCTTTGTCCCCAATGCACCATCGAGTCCGGCGATTGGAAGGGCGGGCCAGGAACGCAGGACCGGACGCGGCTGCAGGGTTCCGAGGCTGCATGAAGCAGCATGGACGCTCAGGCGGGAAAGGAAACCATCCGGCGCAGATCTTCGTCCCATAGCGCGTAGCTCGGCGCCTTGAGAGCCTGTCGAAGGCTGATGACCGTGACCACCGACGTGACCGCCGGGCACTCATCATGACAGGCTTGCAGACGATAGTTCGGGATGCCCGGACGCAGGTGATGTATGTGGTGCAAGCCGATGTTTCCGCTGAACCACTGCAGCACGCGCGGCAGCTTCAGATAAGAGGTGCCGTGCAGGGACGCCTGGTCGAACCTCCAGTCTTCCTCTCTGACCCACTGCGCATCTTCGAACCTGTGCTGCACGGAGAACAGCCAGATCCCGACGACGGCCGCAAGTGCCAGGGCAGGCAGATGAACCAGCACGACGGTCGTGAAGCCGAAGGCCAATGCAAGTCCCGTGAACATGCCCAGCAGCGACAGGTTGAGCAGGTAGACGCTCAGGCGCTCCCGCCGGAAGGAGGCGGGGGTATCGAAGGGCAGGCGATACAGCAGGATGAAAATGACCGGTGGCAGCAGAAAATGAACCAGCGCTGGGTGATGGGTCATTCGATACAGCCGTCGCTGCACGGGCCTGAGCGCCTGGTATTCTGCCACGGTCAGGCAATCGGAGAAGAAATCAGCAGGGATGCCGCGACCGTCCAGGTTGTTCCAGCTTCCGTGGTGTCGCGCATGCAGCCGGCGCCAGTACGCGAAGGGCGTCAAGGTGACCATGCTGCATAGGGAGCCAACGGTGCTGTTGAGACGGCGAGACCGAAACAACGAGTTATGGCCGCAGTCATGCTGGAGCATGAAGAGGCGCACGATCATTCCACTCGTCGGTATCGCGAGAGCCAGCGTCACCCAGACAGAGACGTCCGACGCAGCATACATCGCCACTATAAGAGCGAGATAAAGGCTGAAAGTCGATGCAGCCTGCCACGCCCCATTGCCAAGCATGGGCGTCTGGTAGGCGCCCAGCTCCGATAGTTTCTGTTTCTCACGAGCTGGGGTTATCTGCGATTTCGATACGGACAAATGGCCTCCTGATGCGTTCTAGTCACCCGTTACCCGCTGGAAGTCAAGGATGACCGTCCAGATGAGATGCACGACGCTCGCGGATGAGAGCGGTTTCGTCATCAGATTCATCGGGACCACATCAGATTCATCGGGACCATTAGATGCGCAGATTGCACGATCCTGGATCAGTCACGGATCTGAGTAATTTCCGAGCCTCCTCTACTCGATCTGCGATCCACTAGAACAAACCGGGACGACTTGTTGAAGTCGTAGCTCCCGTGCCGCCCGAGGCAACTCGTACCTACTGGCGCGAGAGCGACCCTACTGGCGCGAGAGCGACGTCCTGCTCCAGCCTCCGCTCAGGAGACTTCAGACGATGAACCCGATCACGAGCGTACTGGTCCTGGTGCTCTGCCTGACCGGCCTGGGCATAGCCGGATTTGCTCTACCGCAGACCGGCTCGATGCACTCCCTGTACGCGGTGCCGTTCTTCGTCGCAGCACTCCTGGTTGGATTGTCGTTGAAGATGGCAAACACCTGGCAGAAGTTCGTCGTCCTGCGGGCAGGCAAGTTGCAGGGGGTCCGGGGGCCCGGGATCTTCTTCATGATCCCAGTCATCGACCGGGTGATTGCCGTCATCGACGAGCGCATCCAGACGACGGCGTTCAACGCCGAACAGGCGCTCACCCGGGATACGGTCCCAGTCAACGTGGACGCCATCATATTCTGGCACGTCCAGGACGCGGAGGCAGCGGCACTGAAGATCACGAACTATCGCGAGGCAATTGACAGGGTCGCGCAGACGTCCTTGCGTGAGATGATCGGGTCTTCGATGCTTGCCGCCTTGCTCTCGGACCGCAAGGCCGCCGATGAACAGTTGCGGGCAGAGATTGGCGCCAAGACAGCGGCCTGGGGTGTCTCGGTGATGTCGGTCGAGGTTCGCGACGTTGCCATCCCGGTTGCCCTCCAGGATGCGATGTCTCGTCAGGCGCAGGCGGAACGAGAGAAGCAGGCGCGGATCATCCTCGGCTCTGCCGAGGCGGAGGTTGCCAGCCGGTTCGTCGATGCCGCGAAGACCTATGCGGAATCTCAAGCATCCCCTCATTCTGCTTTACTGACGGCCGGGGGCGGAGGGGGTGCGAAGCCAACAGCGATTCCAGGCGGCTGGTCTGACATTTGGCGAGTAGCAAGCGACTGATCGGGCTTGCCAGCCGCACCGGAATA
>JAABUX010001257.1_pt1 | contig 38883 bp, 36 predicted proteins | sample 5561851 | NCBI WGS metagenome assembly JAABUX01 (sample SAMN10711883, study PRJNA513361) | rock metagenome | isolation source: Antarctica rocks | place: Antarctica: Victoria Land, Richard Nunatak red sandstone | collected 2016-01-03 | reverse complement strand
CAACGGAGGACGAGGACGACATTGAGTTTGCATTTGGTGACCATATCCGTGAACGACAGCTGGCATATCAGGCTTTCGTCCCGGACATCTCCAGATCCCTACCGCGATCGCTGCCATTCCCGACCTCCCCGGAGGACGAGAACACCCTTCCAGCTTGGCAGCGATTGATGTGGGTCGTCGCGATCGCGATCGCTGCCGCACTATCGTTCGGCGCGATCCTATCGGGTCTGGAAGCACTATCGAGCTTGTTCGCCCATCAGGCAGGCTGACGCACACTCGGGTCGAAATCGTTTTCCAAAAGTGGCGCACGCTATTTTTGGAGCAATCGCATGTCCCTCGAAAAAATCTTCATCGCTCGTAAGGTCGCTAACGATTTGTTCGGCGTCGAGACCTCGATCGAAAAGGCGCTGGCCGACACCGCCCAGTTCACCGCGTCGTTGCCCGAGGCGCGCGCCCAAGCCAAAATCCCCGCCGTCGTCGGCCAGGAAGTCTTCGACTCCGCATTGAAAGCCATGGCCGCGCTGACCGAAGCACGCCGTTACATTGTCGAGATGCACGGCCATCTCGACGAGACAAAGAATTATCTGGGACTGCGCACGGTCGCGTTCGGTGCTGGAATGCCCAAGCCGATCGATCTCGTTGGGCTCCAAAGTATAAACAATAAGCGTGCCGCCTAAACAGGACTTAACGCCGATGTTGAATTCTGTGATCGCACAACTTGCTTACTGGATCACGGTTATTTTCGTCTGCTATTACAGTTTTCGTTTTGGAGGACAGCCGGAGCGAGCCGGGGCCGCAATCGTAATTGCGGCTTCTGTTCTCAGTGTGATCGTTTCGGCGATCAGTCGAACGAACTTCCACTCGGTCGATCAAGGCCTTCTTCTTGTCGATATCGCGACATGGGCTCTGCTCATGTTTCTTGTACTCTCAACGAATCGGTTCTGGCCATTATGGGCGACAGCCTTCCACTCCATCTCGCTTCTGACGCACGCGGTCATACTGCTCGACAGCCGCATTCTGCCAGCGGCTTACGCCGTCGGACAGACCCTCTGGGCGTATCCGGTTTTGGCGGCGCTGCTGGTCGGCTCAGAGCGGTATCGGCGGCGGCCGACACCGCGCACCCTCCGTCATGCGTGACGATCCTTGCCGAGCTGCTCGCGTCGTTCGACATCGAGCATCCCGCGAATCGCGCTACCGAACTTTTGCTCGAGTTCGGCTCAGTCGCGGGCGTTCTCGCGGCGACGCCCGAAGCGCTCATGCGCGCGGCGAGCGACGTCGCGCCGATCGCCAAGCTCATCCCGGCGATCCGCGCGATGATGCTGCACGTGCTGAAGGGCGAGATCGTTGGTCGCCCAGTGCTCGCCAGTGGCGACGCGCTTGTTGATTATTTGCGCGTCAGCCTCGCGGGGGCGCACGAGGAAATGTTGCGTGTGCTGTTCCTGAATGCGCGCAACGAGCTTCTGCGCGAGGAGCAGAGCTTCCCAGGATCGGCTTACAGCGTCGTCGTTCCAGCGCGCGCGATCATCAAGCGCGCGCTCGAACTTGGCGCGACCGCGATCATCCTCGTCCACAATCACCCCTCGGGCGATCCGACACCGAGTGCCGAGGATGTGCGCGCCACTCGCGCATTGGTCGCTGCCGCCGCCCCGCTCGATTTGGTCGTGCACGATCATATTATCGTCGCGGGCACGACGTGGACGAGCCTCAAAACGTGCGGGCTGATGGCGTCCGGCGATCCCCGCGCCAAAGTGGTATCGATCCGACAAAACGCTGGTCCGATGGAGCGACGGTCATGATGCGCGAAGACAAGAATGCGCTGACGCCTGCGACCGAGATCGCGCCCTCGATCCGTGGTCGCGCGGCGCAACTCTATTGCGAGCGGCTCCGGCGCAACGAACAGTTCGACTCGGGTCTTTTCTGGGAGCCGTCTTGGGATTTGCTGCTATACCTGTTCAATGCTCACGAGGAGGGTTGCGACTCGGTCCCGCTTGCCAAGGCGACTCGGGCGTGCGGCGCTGTCTCTTCCGCAAGCGCGACCCGCTGGATCAATCTGCTCATCGCGAAAGACTATGTTGCGACTGAGACCGCACCCGCTGCCCGGCTGCGCCTGACCGAAAAAGGGCGCACCTCGATGGAGCGCTATTTTCATACCTCGATGGCGCTGGCCGACAACGCCTGACGATCGCTGAGCGGTGCTCACGCAACCATTGCCGGTCGCTTTTCCCGTTACGAGAAGACAGAGCCGGCACCGGCTAAATGGCTGCCTGACCCTCGACGACAAGGACTTCGTCGAGATCGGCATGACGGTGTCGGCCTCGCATTCGCTTAGCCCCTTCACCACCACCATACAGGCGTTTACGCCGTCGGCGGCTTCCGCTCAGGCTTGATCAAACGAGTCGCGTCCGGAGTTTGCGAAGGATCGGTAGTCGTGCGGGCGATCCAGCGATCTCGAGTTGTCAGCCCTCCTAAGACTCAGGCGACCTTGCGGCCAGTCTCGTCCTCCACCGACCCGATCGAAGGCTTACCAAGATCGAGCGTCCGCAAATACGCCCGCACCGCTGGCCCGACATCATCGCGCGCAAGGCCAAACGCGATGTTCGCCGTCAGATGCCCGGCCTTATCGCCACAATCGAACCTGCGTCCTTCGAACGCCAATCCGTTGAAGGGCTGCTTCCCGATCAGTTGCGCCATCGCATCGGTCAACTGAATCTCGCCGCCCGCGCCGCGTTTGCCTTCGCCGAGCAGGTCCATGACCTCGGGTTGCAGGATATAGCGCCCGATCACGGCCAGCCGCGAAGGCGCGACGGATGGGTCGGGCTTCTCCACCAGTCCCAGTACCTCGGTCAGCCTGCCTCGGCTCGCGCCCGGGGTTACGATCCCGTAGCGGTTGGTCTGATCGGCAGGTACTTGCTCCACCGCGATCAGATTGCCGCCTGTCGACTTATACGCACTCGTCATCTGCGCCATGACCGGCGTCTTGCTCATCACCAGATCGTCGGGCAGGATCACCGCGAATGGATCGTCGCCGACAACGCTGCGCGCGCACCAGACCGCGTGTCCTAGCCCGAGCGCTTCTTGCTGGCGGATATGGATGATGCGCCCCGGGGTGAGTTCGGTCCATGCGAGTTCGGCCAACCGATCGTCCTTGCCGCGCTCGCGCAGCAGCGCGCGCAGTTCGTAGGCGAGATCGAAATGATCCTCGATCGCCTGCTTGCCGCGCGCGGTAACGAACACCAGCTGTTCGATCCCCGCCGCGAGCGCCTCCTCGACCGCATATTGAATGAGCGGCTTGTCAACGACGGGCAGCATCTCCTTTGGCATGACCTTGGTCGCGGGCAGAAAGCGCGTGCCGAGGCCGCCGACGGGGAACACTGCGGTACGGACCGGACGATGGGGCATCAATCACCTCGCGTTGCGGACCGGGAGAAACATCCGGCACCATGTTCAAGTTGCTGCACCGCAACGAAGCGGGACCGTTCGGGTTCAACCTGACCGACTAAGAAACTGCGTGGACCGTCCCGCCGGACGCGGACCGCACAGCCGTGTTGAAATACAGCAAATTCTCCCCGCTCAGCACCACCTCGAACCGGCGGTCGCCCATCGCTTTTTGCATTGAGAAACTCGTGCCCGAGCCAGGCAGCATCCAGTCATGCGTCTCGATCAGGATCGCCGCCGCCTGATCGATCCAGTCGGTGTTGCTCGCGAACAGATCGGCCTCGAACCCTTCGATGTCGATTTTGACGATGAACAGCTCGGAGTCCGGGGCGGACGCGATCAGTTCGGGGATGGTGACAATGCGGATTTCCCCGCTCGCGCTACGTGAAGTGCGGGTAGCCCAGGCGTGGCCGCTCGGGTTTTCAAGCGCGATTTTGCCGGGCTGGCCGCCAATCGCAGCTTCCCACAATGTGATACGCGCGTTCGCGGCGCTATTGGCCCGGCATGCGGCGGCGTTGGCGGGATCGGGCTCGACCGCGATCACGCGCGCATCGGGGAACTCGCGCGCGAACCAAAGCGCGGACGCGCCGATGTTTGCGCCCGCATCGATGATCAGCGGCGTGCGACCGCTCGCGCAAATCGCGTCGTAGCGCGCGCGCACCGCCGGATACTGGCCTCGGTGCGAAATGTCGTACTCGCGCCGTTCGAAGACCTGTCACATCACTTCGGCGTCGGTCGTACCGTGCCGAATCGCGACGTCGCCCACCCCTTTCATCGTCCATTGGTGCCGCTTCGCGCCGCGTAGCGCGGTCCAGTGCCGCATCACAAAACCGGGACCGAAGCAGCGCGCCTCGCGCACAGTCCATTGCAGGCGTTCATACCAGGTCGCCATGACGGTTCGACTCCGCACATTGTTGCGCCGCACAATTTCTACGCTTAACGCCGCAACCATTCGAGGAACGCCTCGTTCCACCAACGGCAGCAAGGGCTGTTTATCGGCCCCCTCATGGCTGTCTAGAGTGATGGACGGAATGCTTTATGGCCGTGCGCCGCTCGTTGGCATGGACCACCTTCGGGCAGGCGAGTTTCATGATCATGAACTTCGCGGGCGCGATCGTCGTCGCGCGCCTGCTCGGTCCGTTCGACATGGGCGTGTTCGCCGTGGCGATGGCGGTGGTTGGCCTGGTGGGCGTCATCCAAAGCATGGGACTGGATGCGTTCCTGGTACGCGAGCATCACCTCACGCCCAAGATCGTAGAGACCGCAGCGGCGGTCAATCTGGTAATTTGCTTGGTAATGTCGGCGGCGATCGTGGCGCTGGCGCTCGCGGGCGGCGCGCTGCTCAAGCAGCCCGAAGTGCGCGATGTTTTGCTCGTGGTCGCGATCGTGCCGATCGTCGGCCATTTCAACTTCCTGCCGCAAACTATGCTCGAGCGCCGAGGCGATTTCCGCACGCTGGCGCTGATCAAGACGTGCTCGACCGCCTTCGGCCTGGTGATCACGATCACGCTCGCCGCGCACGGTTATCGATTCATGAGCCTCGCCTACAGCCAGCTCGCCAACGCGATCGTCAGCAACCTCGCGGCTACCATCATCACGCGGCGGGAAATCACATTCCGTCTGTCTTTCGCCGAGTGGGGACGGGTATCGCGCTTCGGCTTCCAGCTTTTCGCCATCTCGGCCTTCAACCGCACCACCGCGCGGTTGAGCGAAATCATCCTTGGTCGCACGCTCGGCATCGCGGCTCTGGGATTATATACGCGCGCGTCGAGCAACACGGGGCAGCTGTGGGATAGCGTCCACGGTATCATCGGCAAGGTCGTCTTCGTCGATTTTTCAAACGAGGTGCGCGCCGGGCGGCCGTTGCGGGAGCGCTACCTGAAGGTACTCGAAGTCATGAGCGGTTTGATGTGGCCGCTGTTCGGTGTAGTCGCGTTGCTTGCGGGACCGCTGGTCAATTTTGTCTACGGCGCACGCTGGCATGGCGCGGCGAACCCGCTCTCGTTATTATGTATCTCGGGTATCATCTTTGTCTCGACGACGATGGTTTGGGAAGTCCTCATTCTCTACGATGAGACCAGCCGTCAGGTGCGTCTCGATGCGCTCAAGACGGTGATTGGAACGACGTTGTTCGTGGTGGGCTGTTTCATCAGCCTCGAAGCCGCCGCCGCCGCGCGCATCGGCGAGGCGATCGTTGCCCAGTTCATGTATCGGCGTCACTTGATCCGTTTGACGCGCGCGCCGGCCTCGGCGTTCGGCGCGGTTTACGTGCGGAGTGGCTTGTCTATGCTGGCCGCGATGCTGCCTGCGGCGGCTCTGATGATCACCTGGCGTTTCCAGGCGCGTGTGCCGCTGGAGCAGGTCGCGCTCGCCATTGGGGCCGGAGGTTTGCTGTGGCTGGCCGTACTCCGGGCGACGCACCACGTGCTCTACCAAGAAATCCTGCGCCTAGCCCGTCGGCTGCGCCCAAACGAGGTGACCGTCTGATGGCGACCGTCGATGTCATGATCCCCGCCTACAACGCCGCGGGCACCGTCCGCGAGACCTTGGAGAGCGTTCAGGCGCAGACCTTCACCGACTGGCGGCTGGTGATCGTAAACGACGGCTCGACAGATGCCACGGGTGACATCCTGGCCGAGATGGCGGCGAAGGACCCGCGCATCGAGGTTTACACCCATGCGAACAAAGGGATCGTCGATTCGCTCAACGTGGGGCTGTCGCTGTGCACTGCGGACATTATCGCGCGACTGGACGCGGACGATCTCTGTTACCCGCACCGGCTCCAGTTTCAGCTCGATTACCTGAAGCACAATCCCGACGTGATTGGCGTCGGCGCCGGTGTGCGTCACATCAATGACAGGAACGAGCCCACTGGAAGTTTCGCCTTTATCGGGCCGCCGGATGACGCCGACCCGTGGTTCGTGCCCTCGAGGGAGCCCTATCTTATCCATCCGTTCTTCACCGTGCGGCGTTCGGCGATGGAAGCGGTGAAGGGCTACCGCCACGTCCACTACGCCGAGGATACCGACCTTTATTGGCGGTTGCGATCGCACGGACGGCTGGTCAATCCGCGCGAAGTGCTCGGTGATTACCGCTTTCACGCCGACAGCGTGTCGAGCCAGGGGATCGTCAACGGGCGTATCATGGCGATCAACTCGCAGCTGACCGGTATTTCCGAACAGCGCAGACTGCGCGGCGTGCCCGATCTGGTGTTCGGCAAGGACAGTTTAGCTGAGTATAAGCGCGTGAAAACGCTTCGTGCGATGATCGAAATCGCCGAAGTCCAGCTCGACGAGACCGAGCGGGTTTATTATCGCAACGCGGTCCCGGCCAAGCTGCTCGAACTCGTCGCCTACCGCCCTTACGAGATCGAGCGCTCCGACTGCGAATATATCGGCGATTTAGCGCGTAGCGGTTTCCCGAACTTTTCGGCGCTCAATCGCGGCCTGATGCAGCGCCGCATCACCGGTGCCGCCGCCCGGATCGCGGCGGCGGGACGGATGGCCGATGCGCGGCGGATGGTGCCGCCGCGCATGTATGCGTCCTTCGCGCCGCGCTACCTTCTGCGCGCTACGTTGCCCGATTCACTCCGTAAGCACGTGCGGCGCGCAGACACCAAGTCGTCCCCGTTCAAATAGGTTCACCGCTTTGGCGAAGGAAGCTCTGTCATCGATCTACTCTGAACGAACAACAGGCGTAGCCCAAACACAGAGTATCGCACTAATAACGATTAACGGTGCAAAAAGAAGATTGCCACCGCCGAGCTGGAAATTGACAAGAACGAACAGCGACACGAAAGCGATCTCACGACGCCATAACGTTCCGATCAAAAACGCCGAGAAGCTCAGCAGGCCGAACACGCCGTAATCGATATACAGCTTGAGCGCGGCGCTTGTCCCGCCACTGGTGAAAAATGTCGCGCGTTCGAGTGAACCGGGGCCGAATCCAATCAGCGTGCGCGTCTCGTGCTGGACCGCGTCGAGAATGACGAACTGGTTCATGTATCGCGCATAGCCGCTGCTGCCCGAGTAGCTCAGTTCGTCCGATCGCCCAGCCAGCTGCCCGAACTGATCAGGGAAGGTCACCGCCGCAACACCGCCCAGCACCAGCGCAAAAAGGGCGAAGGCCAGAATACGCGGCGACCGCCCCGGCGCGACGATCAGGAACATCACCGCCGCGACCGCGAGCGACAGCAGTCCGGTGCCTGCATAGGTGAAGAGGTAGGCAACGCCGTACAGCGGCAGGTAGCGCCACTCGCGGCGCACGAACACCTCGACGATGACGCCGAGCGCGAGCAGCTGCGAGAAGACGCTCGGCTCCACGAGAAAAAATCCGTTCGAGCGCAGCACCGTCGAACCGTAGGCGACGATCGGCTGATAATTGAACAGCGGCTCGACGAGGATGGGCTTGAGCGCTGGAACCGCAAGCATGAACGAGAACAAGCGCACGCCGACGAACTGCGCAAGATACTGCGCGATGCCGAGCACCGCGCACAGGCGGATATAGAAAATAAACACGTCGAAGCCCTGCCGTACGTCGAAGCGCACGGTCGGGCGGACGGTCAGTCCGATGTAGAGGATCAGCAGCGCCGAGAGCGATACCGGGCTAATACTGCCGATCCGACGATCGTAGCTGTCAAGCGCGACCAGCGTGCTGACGATGCCCACACAAGCAACCAGCCCGAACAGCAACACCGCCGACGGACGCAGCGCGGCGCGTCCGGTGGCGAGCAGCCAAGCGAGCAGCACGAGGAACACCGGCAGCGCGATATAAACCGGGCTGTCGCCGAGATAAACGCAGAAGCGCTGCAGGCACAGGCAGGCGAATAGCGTTCCGTGCAGAAACATCGCGCTCGCTCGCTGATCGGCCGCGCTCGGCTGCACCGTGCTAGCATCCACCGACTCCAACGGCCACGCGGCGGTAAGCGCATTGGTACTCAAGAAAGCGGTCGCTCAGCCGTAACCATCAGGCCGCGCCCATGACTTGGCCGCAATCGTCGCAGCCCGAAAAGGTTAAAGTGCATAGGATTCCCGATCGCATCGTTTCGCTTGACCAATCAGCTGTGATAGGCATGGTGGTATATAATATAATGAACAACCTTGGGGATCAGGAAGGACTCGCGCCGGTTACGGCGTTTATGGTTGCGGGCGACCTCGCGGCGGCGAGCTTCCTCGCGCCTGCCGATTCCGTGATCGTCCTCCCCGCTCCAGCGCTCGCGTTGGAGCCGTTCGCGCTGCCCGTCGATCATCCACAACGGATCGATCCTCGCTGGTGGCTGCTGGCGCTGGCGTTCGGCGCCGTCCTGTGGACGCTTATCTTGCATTCGATCTAGCTCGGGCTCGCTCACGCGTAATAATCGCCCCAGCTCCGGTAACGGTGGTCGACATCGTCGACGGCGTAGGCGGCGACCGCACGCATATCGACTTGGGTCATCACAACGCCCGAAGGCTTGACCCCGATCGACACCAGCCTCCGGAGCGCCGCGCGCACGACGGGGGTTGGCGTATGCCGCCATCGCACGATCATGATCGCCTGATCGACATATTTCATCAACAACCTCGATTCGACCGCCGCGAGCGCGGGCGCGACATCGAGCACTACCAGATCGAACACGCCTTCCACTTGCTGCATCAACGCATGCAGTGCCTGATCCGAGTTGATCCGCGCGTGATCGAACGTTTGCGGCAACGCGGGCAGCACCCACAGCCCGCTACGCTCGTCCTTGACCAGCGCGTCCTTGAGCGGGACGGTGCCCGCGAGCACATCAAGCAATCCAACCTTGGGCGTGATCCCCATCGCCGCCGCCACACGCGGCCGCCGCACATCACCATCGATCAACAGCGTGCGTCGACCCCCAACCGCCGCGATGCGCGCCAAGGACGCCGCGATCGTCGATTTGCCCTCACCCGGCTGCGCGGAGATGATGCCGACGAAGCGATGCCCGCTCTGACCCGGTCCCTTCTCGATCACCAGCAACAGGCTGCGCAGCGCCTCCGCCATCACCGAAAACGGCCGATCGATTACGAAATCCACCGGAGACACCTTGCGCTCGCTCGGCCGCGTGATCGAGGCGAGCGTGGGTACATTGACGAGATGCGGCAGCCCCAGCCGCCGCTCGATTTCGCTCGACGCGACGAAGCGCTGATCGAGCAGTTGCACGAGCGCCACCGCCCCCGCGCCAAGTAGCAATGCCAGCAAACTCCCCAGCACCAGGCTGATTTTCTTGTTGGGGAAGCTCGGCCGTGACGGCACGCGCGCAGGCGACAGCAAACGCGCGTCGACATCCGCCACCACCGCCTGGCTCGCCACCGCCGTCTGCCGCGTCAGCATCCCGGCGTAGTTGGTGCGCAGCGCCTCGGCCCGACGCTCAAGCTCGTTCAGTCGCACCCCGGCGGCGGCGTTGGTGGCGAGTTCGCCGCGCGTGTCCCCCGAGATGCCGTTCGCCACATTCGCGCGCTGCTGCGCGACCGACACACGCGCTTCAAGGTTGGAGACCACCCTGCCGATCTCACCCTGGATCGCGCTGTCGATATCGGCGACCTCGTGCTGCGCCTGAACCACCTTGGGGTTTTCGCCTTGATAGCGCGACTGAAGCTCGGCCAATTTCGCGCTCGCCACCGATCGCTGGCCGCGCAGTTGATTGACGACCGACGAGCCTAGCGCCTCGCCGACATCGTCGCCGTGCGACCCATGCCGCATCTGCGCGCGCGCCGTCGTCAACCGCGCCCGTTCCTCGGCTAGCGTGGTGCTCGCCGCCGCCGCTTGCTGCTTGTACAATGATTGGTCACGTTCGGTCAGCGTCACGCCGTCGGCGCTCAACAGATTATGCTCGCGCCGGTAAGCGGCAACCGCCGCTTCGGCAGTCTCGACCTCGCCGCGCATCCGGTCGAGTTCGCGCCGCAGCCCGACGTCGGCCGTGCGCGCCGCGCCGAGCCGCACATCCACCTTCGACGCTAGATACTGCCGCGCATATTCATTCGCCACATCGGCCGCGATCACCGGATTTTGAGCGGTGAAGCCGATCGCCAGCACATTCGTGCCCCCTGGCCGATCGACGCGCATTCGACTTTCAACCGTGTCGAGCACGGCGGACGGCGCATAGCGTGGAGGCAGCTCGGTGATCGCGGCCGGAAACCCAGGGCGTCGCGCGGAAACCGCCGCCACCACGCGCGAGGCGACCTCGTCCGATTGCAGCACCTGCGCCTCGGCGCTGACCGAGCGGTCCTCATCGCTCGTTTGCGGAACGACCTCGTTCTCCTTGGGCGCGATATTGATCTGGCGCGTGTTGACCTGGAGCGTCGCGGTCGCGGTGTACTGCGGTGTCTTGTTGAAGACATACGCGGCCACGCCGCCCAGCACGGCCATGAACACCAGCGCGAATACCAGCCACCGCCGCCGAAATACCGCCAGCGCACCGCGCAGATGATCGATCGGCGGCGCTTGCGGCGCGGGCACCAGCGCCGACGCGGGCGCAAGCGCGCGCGACGGCGCGACAATGGGAAGCTGCTCGATCATTCGCGCTTAGAGCCTCACACCGATCCCGAGTGTGAAGCGATTGCGCACGAAGGAGTTGTAACGGTCGACACCGTTCGACGACAGATCGAGCCGGTCATACGCTCCGCGCAGCCACAGGCGCGGCGTAAAGCGCCAATCGACCGTGCCGTTGAACCCCAAACGCCCGTCGCGCCGATCGATACCGTTGAACCTGTCGCGCTCGAACTGAACACCCGCGCCGAAGATCAGCGTTCGCAGCAACTCGTAATCGATGTGCGCCCCGCCTGAACGCTGGACATAGCTGCTTGCATTAGTCAGGCCCGCGTTGTTGGCCGCCCGGCGCACGTCCACCGTCACGGTCAGCAACTGTGTCGGGAAAAACATCACCGTCGAATTGACCGCGAGCCCCGATGATCTGCTGAACTTCGTACCTCGGTAGCTCGAGTCCTGGTAGCCGATGCCAATCTCGCCGCGTGCAAGAACGGGTAGCTCGAATCGCACGCCGCCCAGCACTTCGTAGTTCTTCGACTCTCGCCCAAAGCCGAATTGCGGATCGCGGTCATAGCTCGTCGCGTCGCGCGTGACCTGCGCGAAATAGGATAGTGCCTGACTCTGCGCGACTTCGGCGCGCAGCTTCAGCTCGAAATTATCATTATTCCGGTATTGCTCACTGACGAGCGGGTCGGTCGGCAATGCGATCAAGTTGTTCGGCAGCTGCCGCGCGTCGAAAAAATGCGAGCGTGTCACCCCCGCGTCGCCCGAGATCAGCACACTCGCAAAACGGTGCGACAGCCCGATAGCGCCCGTCTCCTGCTCATAGCGGACTGGCCGCTCGGTTAGCGAGAAGCTGTTCTCCGACTCGCGGCTTTCACGCTGCTCGTTGTAACGCACGATCGCGCGCACGATCGTGTTCGACCCTAGTTCCTGCGTGCCATAGGCGGAGGTGTTCACAGTCTCGGTATTTTCACTCGTGTGTGTGAAAAACCGGTCAAATTCAGCCGATGCGCCCAAGGTGATCGACCGGTTCGACAAATTCGATTGCAGCTGCGCGGCCGGAGTGATCGCGACATAGCCCGCTCCGATACGCGGACTTTGCAGTGCAAAAGCATTATCATTGTAATCGCCCGTCAAATCGAGCGTCGGCCTGAGAGTGAAGCTACCCACTTGCACGCCGGGCGTGTCGAATCCCAGGATCATCCGCTCACGCACCGCCATATAGCGGGTGAACGGCAACAGCGTCTGGTCAGGCGGCAGCATCTGCGCGCACGCGGCGACGCTGGTCAGGGTAAGTGAAGTCGCGAACGCTAATAGAAGTCGTTTGGTCATTAGAAGAATCGCTCCAATACGCGAACCGTGTCTCCGGGACTAACCTGCAGATCCGCCGTCAGACGCAGCTTATGTTCGCCCGGCTCGCCAAAATGCTTGATCGCTACCGTGCTCTTGTTGGCGCGGTAAGTGAATCCGCCCGCCGTCGCCACGGCCGCCGTGACAGTTATGCCGACGCGGTACGAGTACTGCCCCGCATGGTTCACCTCCCCCAAAATGTAAAATGGCCGGTACTCGACGATGTCGGCCGACACGCGCGGATGCTTGAGGAACCGCGCACCCAGACGCGAGGTCAGTACCTGCTGCAACTGCGTCAGCGTCAGTCCGCCCGCGCGCACCATGCCGATCAGCGGAAACGACAGACTGCCGTCACTGCCCACCAGATACTGACCGGATAGATCCTCCTCGCCGTAAACCGTCACCTTTACCTTGTCATCGGGAGCCAGTCGGTAAACGGCCGTCCGGGTGAGCTCCAGTGGCGGCGGCGCGGCTACCCCGGCGCACGCCGAACACGCCAAAGCGGTGAACACACCGGCGATGCTCGCGAAAGATTTCATCGCCTTTCTCCGCTCAGGATGATTGGTTGCCCCTCCGAAACGCGTCGCGCGCGTTCGGGTTGCGGCAAACCGAAACGGCGGCGCTCGGTCCGGTTGAGAACACAGGCGAGAAAGCCCCAACCCCAAGCCAGATGCATGATCGCGGTCGCGGGCGCGGCCGCCAGCGTGCACCAACTGCGCGCGCGCCAGAACAGCACCCAAGCGGCCACTGCAAGCGCGGCGGCGTACAGTGCGGGAACGGCGAGCAGCCACGGCAGCGCCGGGGATAGCACCAGCGCGGCCCCAATCGCCACCAGCACGATCGGCGGTAGCATTTGCCGGATCCGCAACCGCTCGCCGTGCTTCAGAAACGTTCGCGCGCGACCCTCGCCGTAGCGGCGGTATTGCCGCCACAGCGCACCCAAGGTTCGGCGTGGAAAGTAGACCGCCTCAATCCCCCCCGCGAGCCAGATGCGCCCGCCCGCGCGCCGGATGCGCAAATCGAGTTCGGCGTCCTCGTTCGCCGCGAACCGCTCGTCGTACCCGCCCACCGCCGCGAACATCGCGCGGTCCATTCCCGCATGGTGCCCGTGATCGACGAAGCCGCTGTAACCCCCGAAGCGATGCGCCGATCCGCCTGAACCCATCTTGCTGTTCTGCGCCGCCGCGATCCCGCGTTGGAGACAGGTCTGGCCGCGCGTATCAAGTCGGGTTGCCACCATGTCCGCTTCCGTTTCCCCGAATGCGGTAAGGATGCGCGGCACGTAATCGTCCGGGTACAAGGCGTGCGCGTCGATGCGCACGATCGTATCCGCGTGACGGTGGGCGAGCGCGACCGCCCGGTTGACGCCCGCAGCTTGCAGTAGCGCGGGATTATCGATCAGCCGCACCCGGGGGTCCGCGCGCGCGGCCTCGGCCACCAGCGCGCGCGTGCGGTCCGTACTGCGTCCGTCCGCGACCAAGATGTCCACCACTAGCGAGCTCGGCAGCCGTGACACCTGCGCGAGCAAGCCACCGATCCGCGCTTCCTCGTTCAGCGTCGGGATGACGACAGCGACCGTTCGGCTCACGCCGCGTCGCCCACAAGAGCGTCGGTGAAGGCGCGCTGCGCCGCCTCCAGCGTATGCGGCGCGAGCGCGAGCGCCGCGTCGCGCCGGTATATCTCGACGGCCTCGGACGCGGTCACTCGGTCTAGCGCCGCTCCGAGATCGCCATCGATGAAACTCATCCGGTTCGCCTCCGGCAAATACATTCGGAACACGTCGATCTCGGACGCTAACACGGGCACCCCGTACGTCATCGCCTCCAGAAGAACGAGCGGCAGCCCCTCCCAGCGTGACGGGAGTAATAGTATGTCAGCGGCGGACAGATAGAGGTCCGGCCGATCGGTCCAGGGTATGACCTGAATATCGCGCCCGCTCGCCGCTGCTTCGATCGCCGCACGCGCCGGTCCGTCCCCGACCAACACGAAGTTCCATCCGGCGAGCCTTGCCCCGGCGCGGTCGATCGCGCCAAGTAGCACATCGATCCCCTTCTGCGCCATGTCGAGCCGCCCCAGGAACAACGCGATCCGCCCCGCTTCGGGCAATCCCAGCGCACGTCGCGCCGCCACGCGCTCGGTCTGCGGCGGCGGATCGACGACATTGTGCGCCACTGTCACCGGCGCATTCGCCCCCGCCGCGCGCAGCTGCTCCGCCACCGCTGGCGAGGGGACGATGAAGGCGTCGGGCCTCGCGTAAAACGATCGCCGCACGCGGTCCCCGAACGCACCGCGCCCCATGTCCACCATCCGATGCGCCATCGGTACATAGCTTACCAGTCGCGGTCCGCGCGGCACAACAGCCATCGGCACCGCGCAATTCTCGATCCTGCCCTGGATCAGCAGCACCGTGTCAGGCCGCTCGGCTTCGATCAACGCTCTCACGGCCGCGCGGTAGCCGCGCCGGAAGCGGTGCAGGTACGGCTCGGCGCGCCGCTTCTCGAACGGCCAGTCGATCACCCGCAACCGGGGTCGTCCGTCGAGCGCTACGCGCAGCCGTCTGTTGCGCGTCGGGACGGTGAACACGGTTTCCTCGAAGCGCTCCGAACTACCCAGCACAGCAGGCAACAGCGCGAGCAACATCCGCTCGTGCCCGCCGAAGTCGGGGCTGTCGTGGAGTACAAGCAGTTTACGCCCCACCCGCTCAGGCCGCGAGCGCGCGGTCGCGCGTCCACGCGGCCATGGCGTCCCGGTACACCGCGCACGTCATCGCGCCGATCGTTTCCCAGCTCGGTACGGCCACCCCCGCGCTGCGCGTCGGTCGCCGCCCAATCGATGCGACCAGCGCAGCGGCGAGCGACTTGGCATCGCCCGGCGGTACGAGCGTCCCCGCACCGTCGTCGGTCCCGACCAGCTCGGAGAAGCTGCCGAGATCGCTGGCGATGATCCACCGGTTCGCCGACGCGACGAGCAGCAACACGCCACTCGCCTCGATCACGCGGTAGGGAAAGACAAATGCATCCGCCTCGCTCAACACCGCATTCATCTCGGCTTGCGAATGGCGACGAAGGCGGAACTCGATCGTACCGGGGTTGAGTCCCAGCACCGCCGCGCGCTCGATCAGCGAGGCCATATCCATCATCGGCTCACCCGCGACAATCACTGACAAACGCGCCCGGTCGGCGGCTGACATCACGCCCAGCGCCTCGATCAGGACATCGACACCCTTGTAGCCCTGGATCTTGCCAAATTGGACAACGCGCCATCGATCTCCAGGACGCGCCTTCGTCGGTGCCGCGTTACCGGAAAGCAGTCCATGCGGAACCACCGCGATCCGCGCCGGATCGATCCCGTCTTCAACCAGCATCTCACGCCCGCGCACGGTATGAACGATCAGCCGATCGACCGCGCGAAGCACCATGCCGAACCCATCCCGCTGCGCACGCGACACATTTTTGCCGTTGAAAGGAGTGGTATCATGGACGGTAAGCACCACCGGCCGCTCGCGTCTCAGCCGTGCGATCGCGCGCGCGTCGAGCGCCGGAACCAGCGCCCATTGATAATGAACTACGTCGAACGCGTGCCGGCGCGCTACCTGCGCCAACTTGCGCAAACCCAGCGCGTGCTCGATCCCCTTGACCACGCGCCATGGCCCGCCGGTCCGCCGCCGCGCGCCATCGGACAATGGATAGAAGAACGGCATCCGCCGCGTTACGCCCAATTCATCCTCTTCACCGGACCGCAAGTCGCGTGTTGCCCAGAGTACACGGACGCCTTCAGCTTCCAACCCGCTCGATAACGCCGCGTTGTATGGCGCGGTGAACAACGACGGATCGACCATCAGCACTTCCCGTGCGTCCCACGCTCGACTTGAGTCCGGCGCGAGATCGTCGCGGTTCACGCCGATCCGCGACCTGTCAGCACGGCGGGCACAGTACGGCCCAAGATCAAAAGATCGAACCCAACCGAACGGCTGCGCGAGTAAACGGTATCCAACGCGACCCGTCGTCGGTAACTCACGTCGTTGCGCCCGCTCACCTGCCAGAGGCCGGTGATACCGGGTTTCACTTCGCAATAATTCCGAAAATAGCGACCGTAGCGCGGCACTTCGTTCGGAACGATCGGACGCGGGCCGACAAGGCTCATCTCACCGCGCAACACATTCGCCAGCTGCGGCAACTCGTCGAGGCTGGTCTTACGCAAGAACTCGCCGAACGAGGTGATTCGAGGATCATTTCGCAGCTTCTGATCACGCGCCCACTCGGCAGCGGCGGCCGCATCGGTCTCCAAAATGTGATCAAGCCGTGTCTGCGCATCCACGACCATCGAACGAAACTTGAAGCACGGAAACGTCGTTCCACCACGCCCCAGCCTGCGATGAACGAAAATGGGACTTGCCCCATCTCGCGCCCAGATCGCTAACGCGACCAAGAGCAGGACCGGTAGCAGGATTGCCAGCGCGATCGCCGCAACGATGATGTCGAGTAGTCTGCTGGCCCGCTCGTCGACCACCGAAGTCTTGATGAACGATAACGAAAACCGACTACGCACATCACGGACCACGGGCGCAACGGTTCTACGAAGCCCCTCGGATCGGACTGTTTTAGCATTCGACTCAGCGCCTGATACCCTGTTGAAACGATCTAGGTCGTTTACCGTGGAAAGAACGCTATGCATAAACAATCCACTCTGTCGGACGTAGCTCCATACGTCGGAGCCACTTCTTAAGCTGCCTGATCAATCAAAATGGTGCAATGCACAATTTCGACACGGCGATCATGACGGCTCAGCGCGACAGTTGTTCCGCTCGCTCCGCATCGTTTGCGACCGACCGATAACCACCGCGCGCCATCTTGCGCGTGATAGCCGGAAGTTGACGTAAAGTTTCCTGAACGACGAGTGTGGTTGTACGTACGCTTCCGAACAGATAGGCAAGCGCCGCACCCACACGATGTTGTTTTAATTGATCCGTTACCAACCGGTAATCATGCAACCGGTCAACGACACGGCGATGTCGACTGACGAGCGCGACGAGCTCGCGGTCGCCAGACGTTCGCGCATCGACGAGCAGGCGTGCGATCTTGTTGCGAAGCACGTCCAGATCGTGAACTGTTTGTACATGCGTTAGCGATGCCGCGCGTACACGGTACTGGTACATCGGCTCGGGGGAGAGCCACCACCGGGCACCCGCCCGGAAGCAATCGATGTAAAGTGCGTAATCCTCCGCGAACCGAACCCGTTCATCATAGCGGATCGCGTGCGCGACCAGGAAATCCCGACGCATGATCGGCTTCAAGAATCCGAAGTTCACCCCCGGATAAGCCGGATCGCCCACATTACGCCGCACGAACTCGGCCAATTTCAGCGGCCGCCCATGGTCGAGCAGCGCCCCTGGGATCATCGCCGACGCCGCACCCCCTTCGGTGACGAGCAACAGGTTATCCGCGCAAACATCGGCACCTTCGCGCTCCGCCGCCATCGTCAACCGTTGTAATCGATCGGTTGCGTAAGCGTCGTCCGCATCCAGCAGTGCGATCCAGCGTCCACGCGCCTCGTCGATCCCGCGATTGCGCGCTGCCGACGGCCCGGCGTTGGCAGGCTGACGCAGCAGTCGGATACGCGGGTCGCGCACCGCAGCCCGTTCGACCAGCAAACTCGTATCGTCCGTCGATGCGTCGTCGATCACCAGCGCTTCGAACGATCGCAATGTCTGTGCCGAAACCGACGCGAGCGCCTCTTCGATGTACGCGGCCGCGTTGTAGGCTGGAATGACGATCGAGACCGCAGGCACCCCGACCTCGCTCATGCCGCCGACGCCAGCAATGGACCATGCTCGAAACCGTTCGCGTCGGCGAGCGCGGTCAGTAGCCCGGGGTCGCGCTCCGCATCGAACTTTCGCGCGAACCAGGCGTCGCTCGCGCGCAGCATCGCAAGATCGTCGATGGTGAACGTTTTCGGCCCCGGCCACACGATCTCGCGTCCGTAATGCGGGGCCACCCGATCCGCAAACGGTCCGTTCGCAACCAGCGTTTGCATGATCAGCTCATCGGTAAGAAGCAGCGAGCGCATATAGGAGGAAATCCGCCGGGTGATCGGTGCATGAACCAGCCACTCACAGAAGGCGCGGGGGAGAATCACCCATTGCGATCCCTTGTTCGCCATAGTGAAGCTTCGTGGGTCGGGCTTGCGGCCCGGCAGGACGACCGCTTTGAAAGGGATTTCGAGCATACGATGCGCACGGTGATGCCAATCGTCGGCGGGTCGCTCGGCGATCGGCCACATTTGGACGTGCACCCCATCCGCGCGATCGCCGAGTTCCTGCCGCAATGTCGCGATCGGCTTCAGCGGGTAACATTGTCCACTCAGATTGAGGAAATATCCCCAGTCCGCATCCAGCTGTAACGCTTGCGCAATCGCGTCGATCAGCAATTTGGAAAGCGACCAGCCGCCCCAGTTGGTGAAGCGCGAACGCATCAGATGAACGTTGGGCTTGCCAGCGCAAGCAGCGCGAACTCGCGTCATCACACCCCGCCGATCGCGCTTCAGACCCAATCGCGATTTCAGGTCCACATGAACTAGGAACAGGTCTTCTGGCGAGTAGACTGCCCGAAGCAGCCATTCGAACTGCGCGGGCTTATGATGAACCATGATGAAGTAGGCGATTTTAGGTCGCATCGGATTCGACCCTCGCTACTTAGGCCTGTTATCGCGTTAAAGCATGTTCGAGTAGTTACGGCATCAAAGGCGTATGATAGCCGATCAACTCGGCTCAAAACATACACACCATAAAATCGTTCCGTGGTCATAATGTTCATTACGCGATCGAAAAGATATTACAAATGTAAAAATAATCGACACTTTTCGGATGAATGACCGCATTATCGTTACACTTCTCAAACTCTTCTTTGGTGTTGCTCTTCCGTAACGACGTCGGAAATCCTTGGATGGTTAACTTGACTGGCATCTGGCTTCGGATTGGCACGATTATTGCTCAGCTTCGCGTGGGAAACCCCGTTAGTTAATTATCAGGAGAGTATCATGCGTACCAACTTCATATTGGGAGCCGCGCTTCTCGCTTCCGTCGTCACCACCGCGCAAGCCGCGCCCGAACTCGTCAAGAATGGCGGTTTCGAGAGGGTTGTTGGTGGTCCAGGCTATAGCCATGAATTTGGTGCGGGCTACAAATACGGCGATACCGTCGTAGGCTGGAGTTCGCCGGCGTCGACGGCCTTCAACGTGATTTTTTACCCTGGTCAGGCTAATGGCAAAGGCAATGACCACGGCAATGCCTCGACTAAATACTCTCCAGGTAATCCGGGCGGTCAGGATGGCCAGTATTTGTGGACCTCGACGCCAAGCCCGTTCGGCGGCAAGTTTGTCGCGCTCGACGGCGATAACCGCAGTGCGGCTAATCCCGGGGGGACGCTCAATCCCGTGGTAGGTGAGGGTAACGGTCCGCTTCAGCAGACGATCAGTCGGTTAAGGATTGGCCACACGTACACCGTCAGCTTCGACTATGCGGGTGCCCAGTATCGCGACCGCACGGGGGCGACAACAGACGAACTATACACAACTTTTGGTGGTGTGCAGAAGTCGACCGGTACGTTCAACAATGATAGCATGGGCTTCACAGGCTGGAAAACCTGGAGTTCCTCGTTCACCGCGACCGCAAAAAGTCAGCTGCTCTCGTTCCTGTCGGTCGGCACGCCGTCTGGTCTGCCGCCTGTCATCCTTCTCGACGGCGTTTCCGTCAAGGATACCAGCAACATTGTGGTGCCCGAGCCAGCCATGCTCGGCGTGCTCGGTCTCGGCCTTGCTGGTCTCGCGGGTCTGGCTCGCCTGCGCCGCCGCTAATTCTGTTCCGACCCCAGGTCGGCTCGTCACGATGCCGGGTGAAAGCGATTTCATCTGGCATCTGTGTGCTACGATGCCGGTCTGGATCATAAGCGGTTGCATTGCGGCACAATAAGATGCCCCTTGCGTCTTGCACCCGATGCCCAGCTCTGTACCCGATCAAACCCTCGCTGAACGTGCGTTCACTCTGGTGTCCAGGGCATCTTCCTCGACCTTGACGAAGCGCGGCGCCTTCAACGCGGGAATCCACGGTGGGCGCGGTCTGTTCGCCGTCATGGTGTTCGCCTATCATATTGTAAATTCAGGTTTAGGCTCGTCATTACCGGCCGACAGCTGGATCGACATCTACCTGCTCAATGCGCTAAAATTCGGTGTCGAACTGTTTTTTGGCGTCAGCGGCTTCGTCATCGTCGGTGCGCTCGCACGAACCTCCTCGATGCGCTCCTTTCTCTGGGATCGGGCGACGCGCATCTACCCTCTGCTTTGGGTGACGTTGGGCGCGATTACGGCCGCCAGCTTGTTCGCGGGTAGGTCCTTGCCCTCGCCCATAGCGGTAGCGGCGAATTTCCTCGCTCCGCCTCCGATGTTTCTCGTGCCACAGGTCAACCCCGCCGCGTGGTCGCTGGGCTACGAGATGACGTTCTACGTTTTGTCGGTCGTGTGCTGGGACTTGGCGCGACGCGGCCATCGTTGGTGGCGTATTGTAGCGCTTGTTGTCGGAGTGATGCTGCTCGCGGCGTTCCCGCGCGCGATCTTGATGCCGGTTGGCATGGTGATTGCCGCTGGATACGACATTCCTCGCTGGATCGAGCGCATCGCAGCGCGACCGCTGCTGCCGCTCATCGCATTCCTGCTAATCTGGCGCGCGCTTGATTTGCATACGCACGGCGGCATCATGGCGATGTCCCCCGGACAGATAGGTTTCGTCGCTTGGCTGATGCGCTTCCCGGCGATCCTCGCTGCCGGGCTTCTGGGTGGCGCGGCGCTTCTTGGTATCTCCCGACGAAATGGCTTGCTCGGTCGCGCACTGATATCGCGCCCGCTGCAATGGCTCGGCATGGTTAGTTACAGCTTCTATCTGTGGCAGCCCGTCGTGATGGGGCCGGTTAAGCGTTGGCTGCACGCAGCGGGTGCCTTCGCCTTTGCCGGACAGGCGTCTCAGTTGCTGTTCGCACTCGTGTCGCTTCCGATCGCGCTAGCGCTCGCGCATTTCAGCCAAGCATGGATCGAGGTGCGGTTAACACGCGCCCTGCGCCGCATCGGCCCGCGCGAGGGCGATCACCGCGCGCCGTTGACCGCAACCGCGCCGAGTACATCCTAGGCGAACACCCGACGGGGTAATCGCGCGCGCAGTAATCGCCGCGCCGAGCCATCGACGAAGCGGTCGAGCAACCATGCCAGAAGGCACATGGCCGCGATCGCCAAGATGCCGACGATCGAATGATGGCGTTTGAGATCGATGTGCAGATGGTTGGCGAGCGCCAGAGAAAGGCGGATCAGCGGTTCATGGATCGCGTAAAGCGGATACGAGATCCGTCCAAGCGCCCGAAACAGATGGCCGACCGCCACGCTCGGCTCGCTTGATGCACCCACGAGCACGAGCGTCGGCAGCAGTAGCAGGACGGTGAAGACTTCATACAGAACGCGGTGGTCAGGCGTTGCGAGGAACACGGGCAGCAGCGCGAATGGGATCAGCCACGCCAGCCCCGGCCCGACCCGGATCGACCGGTGAAGCCGATACAGCAGCACACCCAGGAAGAAGGAGAATGTGACGCGCGGAAGACCTTCGAGGAACGTCCACCAGTCGTATCCGACGTTGGCATCGCCGCGCGCAAAAATCACGCCCACCATCCCGACTCCGCCCGCGATGATCAGGAGCATCAAGCGCGGACGCGTCAGCTTCGCCCAGACGGCCACGAAGATCGCGTTGGAAAGCAGCTCGTAGAACAACGACCACGCCGGGGTGTTCAGCGGATAGATCGCATAATTGGATAAGAACAATGGAGCTGGCAGCATCGCCGCCGCCGTGCTCGCGATCACGCCGAACTCGCTCCAGCTGTAGCGTCCATGGCCGATGATCATGTTCACCGCCGTCCCGACGCCCGTGAGCAGCGTGCCGATCGCGTACATCGGGTAGAGCCGCAGCACGCGTTGCGCCATGAACGGGCGCGTGCGCAACCCACGTGTGAACCGCGCGCCATAAGCATGGGTCAGTACGAAGCCGCTGAGCACGAAGAACAGATCGACCGCGAGATAACCGCCGGGCACGCGAAGACCCGGAACTAGCCAATAGGCATGGTAGACAACGACGCAGATCGCCGCGACCCCTCGCATACCGTCGAGCGTGAGGAAGATATGATCGTCCCGCCTTGGTACGGTGCTTGCATCCCGATGTCGATCCATTGTCGGTCGGGCGAATGTAACCCGGTCGCCAGCCAAAGGATATGTCGCGCAGGTGAAACGCGCTGCGGAGATGTCAGGCCACGCGTGTCGCGCTATTCGACCCCAGGAGAAAGCGACAGACCGACCCTCTTGCATCGCGGCTCCGTGCGCGGCGGCGCGCGGTAAGCAGTCGCTAGGGTCGTTATCCGCACGCGACAGATTGGTGTCGTGACGCAGTTATGGAACTCGTTTAGCGCACGTCCCGCTGCGGGATAAGAACGCCGTCTAGTGCTCTCACGCCATCGAAGGGTAGTCATGTTTTCGTTCTCGAAATTCACCGCGCTCCCGCTGCTCGCCGCCACATTGTTCGGCACGGGTGCGGCCAACGCGGGCGTCGTCTATGACGCGCTCGGCGGCACGGGCAATGGCGGCGACCCGATCGCGGCCGCGGGTCCCATCTTGCGGATCGCTTGGTCACCGCGGGCGCGGACAGCATTTCCAAGGTGACACTTGATCTGTCGGGCATGTCCACCTCGACCGGCAGCGTCAGCGTCGATCTGTTCACCGATGCGGGAACCGGCCCGGGTACCGCGACCGTGCTCGGCACGATCCTCGACAGTCAGCTGACGAGCGCGTTCCAATACATCACGCTGACGCTCGCCACGCCGGTCGCGCTCGCGGCGAATACATCTTACTATATCGGCATCATGGACAATGGCGGCAGTACCGCAACGCTGCAGAACACGCTGAGCGGTTACGTTCTCGCACGTCCGACCGTCGCGGCGGGCGCGGACTATTATAATAACGGCGGCGTCCAGGACAATGCGGGCGGCGCGTATCAGATTGGGGTAAACGCCAAGACTCCGGTCGCGGAGCCGGGCGCGGCGGTGCTGCTTGTGGGCGGCATGGGCATCCTCGGCCTCGCGCTGAAGCGGCGCGCGCGCTGAGCCGGGGGTGACGATCATGGGGCGGGCCGCTATGCCCGCCCCATGTTGACCGCCACCGAAACCGACGCGCTCGCGCCGCTCGCCGATCGGGGCGCGGCGATGCTCGCGCGGGTCGAGGCGTGGTCGGCGGTCAACTCGGGCAGCGACAATCTTCCCGGCCTCGCGCGGGTGGGCGAGCTGCTCGGCGAGGCGTTCGCGCCGTTGGGCGGCGAACTGGCCCTGATCGAGGGCACAGCGTCGCAGACGGTGCGCGCCGATGGCACCACCGCCGACGCGCGGTACGGTCGGCATCTGCGGCAAGTCATGCGCCCGCACGCGCCGGTTCAGGTGCTGCTGACGGGGCATATGGATACGGTTTACGGCGCGGACCATGCGTTCCAGGCGTGTCGGTTCGCGGGGCCGGGGCGGCTGAACGGGCCGGGTGTGGCCGACATGAAGGGCGGCATCGCGGTCATGCTCGCCGCGCTGCGCGCGTTCGAGGCGACGCCGGGCGCGGAGCGGCTGGGGTGGACGGTGCTGATCGTGGGGGACGAGGAGGTTGGCTCGCCGTCCTCGCGCGCGCTGCTGCAGAAGGCGGCGCGCGGGGCGCAGTGGGGGCTGACGTACGAGCCGTCTTCGCTGCCCGACGGGACGCTGGCGGGGGCGCGGTGGGGATCGGGCAACTTCTCCGCCGTGATCGAGGGCCGCGCGGCGCACGCGGGGCGCGATCCGGAGAACGGGCGCAATGCGCTGCTCGCGGCCGCCGATCTGGCGCTCCGATTGGAGGCGCTGGTAGGGGCGGACCTGCGGGTCAACCCGGCGAAGATCGACGGGGGCGGGCCGAACAATGTCGTCCCCGCGCAGGCGGTGCTGCGCTTCAATGTGCGGCCGCGCACGCTCGCGGCGCAGGCGGCGGCCGAGGCGGCGATCGGCGAGGCGATGGGCGCGGTGAGCGCGACGCGCGAGGTGGCGATCGCGCTGCATGGCGGCTTCGGGCGACCGCCCAAGCCATTGGACGACAATCAGCGGCGGCTGTTCGACATCGTCGGCGTGGCGGCGCGCGATCTGGGGCAGCATTACGCGACGCGCGACACCGGCGGCGTGTGCGACGGCAACAATCTGGCCGCCGAGGGCCTGCCCGTAGTCGATACGCTCGGCGTGCGGGGTGGGTCGATTCACTCGCCGGGCGAATACCTGCTGGTGGATAGCTTGGTCGAGCGCGCGCGGCTGTCCACACTGCTGCTGCACCGGTTGGCGGCGCGGCCATGAGCTGGCATGTCCGCCCCGCGCGCGCGGAGGATCTGGACGCGCTGCACGCGCTTTCGCAGCTGACCGGGCCGGGGTTCACCAATATTCCGCAGGCGTATGACGGCATGGCGGCGCGGCTGGCGTGGCATCTGAACAGTTTGAAGATCGCGTTGGAAGCGCCGGGGGACAATCTGTACCTGCTCGTGCTGGCGAATGAGGCGGGCGAGATCGGCGGGACCGCGATGCTGTTCGCCGAGATCGGCGTCGAATGGCCGTTCTACTCGTATCACATCGCGCGGTTCGCGCAGACGTCGAAGGCGTTGAAGCGCACGATCACGAGCGAGTTGCTCAATCTGAGCACCGAGTTCAGCGGATCGTCCGAGGTGGGCGGGCTATTCTTGCGCGCCGATCTGCGCAGCGGCGGCTCGGGCCTGGGACATCTGCTGGCGCGCGCGCGCTATCTGTTCATCGCGCAGCACCGGGCGCGGTTCGGCGACAAGCTGATCGCCGAGCTGCGCGGGTGGCTGACGCCCGAGGGGGAGTCGCCGTTCTGGGACGCGCTGGGGCGGCCGTTCTTCGGGATGGGCTTCCCCGAGGCGAACCGCTTCAATGTCGAGAACGGCAACCAGTTCATCGCGGACCTGATGCCCAAACATCCGGTGTACACGGTGATGCTGCCGGAGGGCGCGCGCGATGTGATGGGCAAGCCGCACGATACCGGCGCGCCCGCGATGCGGCTGCTCGAGCGCGAGGGGTTCCGCTACGATCGGTATATCGACATCTTCGATGGCGGGCCGACGCTGTGCGTCCACACTGACCATATCCGGACCGCGCGCGAGAGCGTGAGCGGGCCGCTGGAGCCGGGCACGCCGGGCGCGCCGGTGCGGCATCTCGCGGCGGCGGGGCAGCTGGCGAGCTTCCGCAGCTGGCTGACGCCGGGCGAGCGCGCGGGCGAGGGATGTCGCTTGGGCGACGCGCACGATCTGGTCGCGGGCGAGGAGGTCCGTTGTGTCGCGCTCTGAGCTATACAGTTTCGATCCCTCGACGGGTGCGGAACTGTGGCGCGGGCCGCACGGCGATGCGGACGCGGCGGTGCGCGCGGCGCGAGCGGCGTTTCCGGGGTGGGCGACGGCGTCGCTCGATCTTCGGCTGGCGGTGATCGCGCGCTACCGCGATCTGGTGCGCGAGCGCGCGGGGCCGTTCGCCGAACTGATCGCGCGCGAGACGGGCAAGCCGCTTTGGGATGCGCAGGCCGAGGTGGCATCGGTCGCGGCGAAGGTGGATATCTCGGTCGAGGCGTATCACGCGCGAACCGGCACGCGCGTCGGCGAGGTGGCTGCCGGGCGGCAGGCGGTGCGCCACAAGCCGCACGGCGTGCTGGCGGTGCTGGGGCCGTATAACTTCCCGGCGCACCTGCCCAACGGCCACATCGTCCCCGCGCTGATCGCGGGCAACACATTGGTGTTCAAGCCTTCCGAGCAGACGCCCGCGGTGGCCGAGCAGATGGCGGCGTTGTGGGCAAAGGCCGGCTTACCGCCGGGCGTGCTCAATGTGGTGCAGGGGGGGGCGGACGAGGGGCGCGCGGTCGCCGCGCATCCGGGGATCGACGGGCTGCTGTTCACGGGATCGGCGACGACGGGCTTCGCGCTGCACCGCGCGTTCGCGGGCGCGCCGCATAAAATATTGGCGCTCGAGATGGGGGGCAACAATCCGCTGATCGTCTGGGACGCCGCCGATATCGAGGCGGCGGCTGCGATCGTGGTGCAATCGGCGTACCTGTCGAGCGGCCAGCGCTGCACCTGCGCGCGGCGACTGATCGTGCACGACGCGGCGGCAGGGCCGCTGGTCGACGCGGTGGCGGCGCTGATCGACCGACTGATCGTCGACGAGCAGTTCGCCGATCCCGCGCCCTTCATGGGTCCGGTGATCGACACGCGCGCGGCGGATCGGTTGATCGAGGCGGCGGACGCGATGGCGGGCGCGGGGGCGCGCGTGATCCGACCGATGCGGCGGCTGCGCGAGGGACTACCGTTCGTCTCACCCGCGCTGATCGACACGACGGGACTGGCGATGCCCGACGAGGAGCATTTCGGGCCGTTGCTCCAGCTGATCCGCGTTCCCGATTGGGACGCGGCGATGACGGCGGCCAACACGACCGACTTCGGCTTGTCGGCGGCATTGGTTGGCGGGGACGAGGCGCTCTACGCGCGGTTCTGGACGGGCATCCGTGCGGGGATCGTCAACTGGAACCGGCTGACGTCGGGCGCGGCATCGAACGCGCCGTTCGGCGGCGTCGGCCATTCGGGCAATCACCGACCGGCAGCCTATTACGCGGCGGACTATTGCGCCTACCCGGTAGCATCGGTGGAGGCCGACCGCGCGGAGGCGGTAATCACGGTCGGGCTGCGGATGGGCTGATCGGGCGCGCCGACCGTGTGATGGCGGTGACACCTGCGCCTGATACGAGGAGCGAGCGGGCCTACCGGGTTGGCGGTCGGATCATGCCCGGCTAAAGCGGGGCTTGCAGTCGCGGTGTCTTGCTGTAATAAGACACTGACGGCACAGCGGGGACATGCATGACGCCTAGTTTCGAGACGCTCCGCGCCGCGATGATCGACAGCCAGCTTCGCCCCACCGGAGTGAACGACGTTCGCGTCATCGAGGCGTTCATGCCCGTGCCGCGCGAGGCGTTCGTACCCGCCGCCGCGCGCGCGCTCGCGTACCTCGACGCCGAGATCCCGCTGGGCAACGGCCGCGTGGTGATGGAGCCGATGCTGTTCGGCAATCTGGTGATGCGCGCCGAGCTGACGCCCCGAGACCGCGTGCTGCTTATCGGTGCGGCGAGCGGCTACGAGGCGGCGGTGATCGCGCGACTGGTCGCGGACGTGGTCGCGGTCGAGAGCGATCCCGCGCTGGCCGTGTCGGCGCGTGCCGCGCTGGCGAAGGTCGGCGCGATCAACGTCGATATCGTCGATGCGCCGCTCACCGAAGGCTGGCCCAGCGGCGCGCCGTACGACGTGCTGTTCTTGAACGGCGCGGGCGAGATGATCCCGCCCGCGCTCGTCGATCAATTGTCCGAGGGCGGGCGCTTCGTCGGCGTGCTCGCGGATGGGGGCGGGCTGCCGCACGCGTGCGCGGGGCGCAAGGGCGGCGGCGTCATCGGGCGGGTGGACTTCCTCGACGCGGGCGGCGCGCCGCTACCGGGGTTCGAGCGCCCGCGCGGCTTCCGGTTCTGAGGCCAATGCGCCGCCTGTTCATCATCGCCGCGCTACTGGGCGGCGCGCTGCCGCTCCGCGCCCAGCCGACTGTCACGCCCCGAGCGCGCGCGGCAGCCAACGCAGCGCTAGCCGTGCCGACCGCCGCGCTCGCCAACACGCCCGACCGTGCCGCTGTGCCGCCGCCCGTCGCCGCGCCGACCGAGACGCTGCGCAATGCGCTCGCATCCGCCTACCTCACCAACCCCGAGCTTGCGGGTCGCCGGGACAACGTGCGTGCGCTCGATGAAGGCGTCGCCCAGGCGGAGGCGCTCAAGCGGCCGACGCTTGGCTTGCAGATCGGCGTCGCGCAGAACTTCGGACAACTCAACCAGTTCGCCAACACGGGCCGCGACGCGACGGCGGGCATCCAGGCGACGCAGCCGCTGTTTCGCGGTGGTCTCATTCGCAACGCGGTGCGCGCCGCCGAGGGGCGCGTGGCGGCGGGAACATACGACCTGGCCGCGCTCGAGAACGATGTCCTGACGCGCGCGACGATCGCCTACGAGGATACGCGACGCGACGCGCAGGTGATCGATCTCGATCGCAACAACGTGCGCGTCCTCGCCGAGCAATTGCGCCAGTCGCGCGACCGTTTCGAGGTGGGAGACCTGACGCGCACCGATGTGGCGCAGTCGGAAGCACGGCTGGCGAACGCGCAAGCGGTGCTGAGCGCGGCCGGAGGGCAGCTCGTGGTGAGCCAGCAGGCGTTCGTGCGCGTGATCGGCCATGCGCCCGGCGTCCTCGCGTCACCGCCACCGCTCGGCGACTTGCCCGCGACATCGGCGAAGGCGGTCGATCTCGCGCGCGACAACAACCCGAACCTGCTCGCGGCGCGCGCGAGTGAGACGGCGTCGCGCTACGATGTGGGCGTGGCGCGCGCGGGCCGCCGACCTACGCTTAACTTCACCGGCGGGGCGAACTATATCAATTATCTCGGGTCCGCGAACGCCTCCTTCGGTGTGACGCAGGGGACGCCCGGCATCGCCAACTCGCAAGCGGCCGAGAATGTGGGCGTGACGCTGACCGTGCCGCTGTTGCAGGGCGGGGTGACCTCGTCGCGTATCCGCCAGTCGCAGGCGTTTCAAAGCCAGGCGTTGACCGTGATCCAGCAGGTCGATCGGCAGGTGACCGAGCAGACGCGCGACGATTTCGAGCAACTGCTTTCGGCGCGCGCGCAGGTCCAATCCGCCGAGGTCGCGGTGCGCGCCAACGCGCTCGCCTTGGAAGGCGTGCGCGCCGAGAATTCGGTCGGGCTGCGCACGATCATCGAGGTGCTGAACGCCGAGCAGGAATTGCTCAACAGCCGCGTGGCGCTGGTGCGCGCGAGCCGCGACGAATATGTCGCGGGGTTCAACCTGCTCGCGGCGCTGGGGCGCGCGAATGTGGACGATTTGGCGGTGGACGTGGTACATTATGACACGAGGGCAAACCTGCGACGCGTGCGGCGCATCTGGAGCGACTGGCAAAACGACCCGGACCCGGAGCGTTGACGCACATCCTCGACCGGACGCTGTATGCCTGCTTCTTGACAGTGCGAACCTTATAGGTTAGGCGTGCTTAGTGAGAACATCACGCCTTTCACGTCGCCTCGCCTTCCCAGACACACAAATTCCACTCCCCGCGACCAGCCATAGCGCCGTAGACTTTGTGAACTTCGCGCCTTCGAACCCGGGTGAGGGAGAGAGAACGCCGCTGCAGAACGCGGCAAGCCGCGTGCGCGTGATCCCGCTTCAGCCCGGCCTTGGCGCGCTTGATTACCTGGCCCCGATACCGCTCGCGCCCGGCGATATCGTGATCGCCCCGCTCGGGCCGCGCGACATCCTCGGCGTAGTGTGGGAAGCCGACGCCGCGCCCGCGCGCGAGGTGGCCGATGGGCGATTGCGCGCGGTCAAGGCGCGGCTCGACGCGCCACCGGTGGCCGCGCCGCTGCGACGGCTGATCGATTGGGTGGCGGACTACTACCTGGCCGCGCCGGGCGCGGTGCTGCGCATGGCGCTGCCCTCGCTCTCGGCGCTCGAACCCGTAGCCGAGACGCTGGGCTGGCGCGCGAGCGGGACGACGCCCGAAAAGCTGACCCCGGCGCGCGCGGGCGCGCTGGAGCGCATCGGCCAGGCGGCAGGATCGGTCGCCGATCTGGCGCGACGAGGCGCGGTCTCGGACGCGGTGATCCGCGGGCTGATCGCGGCTGGCGCGTTCGAGCGCGTGGCGCTGATGCCCTCGCCCGCGTTTGCCATACCCCAAGCGGACCACGCCGCCCCCGTGCTCGAACCCGCGCAGGCGGCGGCGGCTTCGGTGCTCGCGGCGGCGGTGCGGGGCGGCGGGGCAACGACGTTCCTGCTCGAAGGCGTGACCGGATCGGGCAAGACCGAGGTGTATTTCGAGGCGGTGGCGCAGGCGCTGCGCCAAGGCGGGCAGGCGCTGGTGCTGCTGCCCGAGATCGCGCTGACCGCGCCGTTCCTCGCGCGCTTCGCTGTGCGGTTCGGCGCGGCTCCTGCCGTGTGGCATTCGGGGCTGACCTCGGCGCTACGGCGCGCGACCTGGCGCGCGTTGGCGGACGGAAGCGCGCGCGTGGTGGTCGGCGCGCGCTCCGCGCTGTTCCTGCCGTTCGCCGCGCTCAAGCTGATCGTGGTCGACGAGGCGCACGAGGCGAGCTTCAAGCAGGAGGACGGCGTGCCCTACCACGGGCGCGACGCCGCCGTGATGCGCGGCCATTTCGAGGCATGTCCGGTGGTGCTGGCGACGGCGACGCCCGCGCTTGAGACGCGCGCGCAGGCGGAAGCCGGGCGATACACGCGTCTGGTGCTGCCGTCGCGCTTCGCGGGAGCGGCGTTGCCGTCGGTCGCGGCGATCGATCTACGGCGATGGCCACCGCCGCGCGGGCGCTGGCTGTCGCCGCCGCTGGTGACGGCGCTCGAGGAGACGCTGGCGGCGGGGCAGCAGTCGCTGCTGTTCCTCAACCGGCGTGGTTATGCGCCGCTAACGCTGTGCCGGGCGTGCGGCGAGCGGATCGGCTGTCCCGATTGCTCGGCATGGCTCGTCGAGCATCGGCTGGTCGGTAGACTGATGTGCCATCATTGCGGGTACACCGTCCCGGTGCCGCCCGCGTGCCCGGCGTGCAGATCGCCGGGGACGCTCGCCGCGTGTGGTCCGGGGGTCGAGCGGATCGCGGACGAGGTGGGTAAGCTGTTCCCAGACGCGCGCGTGGCGATCGCGACGTCGGACACGCTCGGCTTGGCCGGACGTGCGGCGGCGTTCGTGGCGGCGATGGAACGCCAGGAGATCGACATCGTCATCGGCACGCAGCTCGTCGCCAAGGGGCATCATTTCCCCGAGCTGACACTGGTGGGGGTGGTCGACGCCGATTTGGGGCTGGCGGGCGGCGACCTGCGCGCGGCCGAGCGGACTTTCCAGCAGATCGCGCAAGCCGGGGGTCGCGCGGGGCGCGGCGCGAAGCTGGGCCGCGTGCTGCTGCAGACGTACGAGCCCAAAGCGGCGGTGTTGCGGGCGTTGGTGACGGGCGACGCGGTCGCCTTTCACACGGCGGAGGCAGCGGCGCGACGCGAGGCGGGAATGCCGCCCTATGGACGGCTGGCGGCGCTGATCGTGTCTTCGACCGACAGCGCCCGCGCCGAGGCGACCGCGCGCGCCCTGGGCCGAGCCGCGCCCGAGGCCGACGGCGTGCGCGTGTTCGGCCCGGCGCAAGCTCCGATGGCGATGCTGCGCGGACGCCACCGCTGGCGGCTACTGGCGCAGGCACGGCGGAGCGCGGACTTGCAGGGGACGCTTCGTGGCTGGCTGGCCGGGGTGCGGGTGCCGTCGAACGTGCGGGTGGCGGTGGATGTGGACCCGTACAGCTTCGTGTGATTGGTCCGGCCTGGAACCGAGAGGCGCCGGGGTCAGGCGGCTTGGGCGTGCTCGACGTGCAGGCTCCTGGCGAGCGGCAGGCCGACGCGCGCCGCGGCGGTGTCGAAAGCGGCCAGCACGGCGGCGATCTGTTCGGGGGTATGTTCGGCGCAGAGCGAGCAGCGGAGCAGGAACATGCCCGCCGGTGTCGCGGGGGGGCGTGCCATGTTCACATAGACACCGAGTTCAAGGAGGGTGGCCCACATGCGCGCGGTCGTCACCTGATCGGGCATGATCACCGCGATGATCGCGCTTTCGGGCGTGTCGGTGGCAATGTGGAAACCGCGCTCCTTAAGGCCACCGTGGAGCGCGCGGGTGTTCTCCCACAGGCGCGCGCGCTTCTCGTGGCCGTGCATCAGTTTGCGGATCGAGGTCGCTGCCATCGCGACGACGGCGGGGGGGAGCGACGCGGTGAAGACGTAAGGACGGCTTACCAGGCGCAGGATGTCGAGCTTGGGGTGATCGGAGACGCAGAAGCCGCCAACAGTGCCGACCGATTTGCTGAAGGTGCCCACGACGAAATCGACCTGGTCGGCGACGCCCTGCTCCTCGTACACGCCGCGTCCGTTGGGGCCGTAGAAGCCCATCGCGTGCGCCTCGTCGACGAGCACCATCGCCCCCGCTTCCTTGGCGGCGGGGACCATCTCCTTGAGCCGCCCGATGTCACCGAGCATCGAGTAGACGCCTTCGAGCACGACGAGCTTGCCTGCTTCGGCGGGAAGACGGCCGAGACGTTTGATCATATCCTCGGGGCTGTTGTGCTTGAAGCGGATCGTGTCGGCGGTGCCCATCGCGCAGCCGTCGTAGATCGACGCATGGCTGTCCGCGTCGAGAATCACAAAATCGCCGCGAACCGCGAGCGCGGAAATCGTGCCCAGATTGGCTTGATAGCCGGTGGAAAAGACGATCGCACCGCTGACGCCGTAGAAGTCGCGCAGCGCCGCCTCGCATTCCGCATGCGTCTGATAGGTGCCGTTCAGCACGCGGCTGCCCGTGGTGCCCGCGCCGTAGCGCGCGATCGCGTCCTGCCCGGCGCGCATCACGTCGGGGTCGAACGTCATCCCCATGTAGTTGTACGTGCCGACGAGGATGGTCTCGCGCCCGTCGATCAGCGCCTGGGTGGGCGAGCGCACCTCGCTCATCACGATCGAGAACGGATCGCGGATGCCCGCCGTGTGAAGCGTGCCGCGTTCGGCGGTGAGCGCATCGTACTTGGAGAGCAAATCGGTCATTTGTTCGCCATTTTGGTAACGGCATCGGTCAACTGACCGACGGTTTCGAGTTCGGGCAGCATGTTCAACGGTAGGACTATGTTCCATTCGTCCTCTATCCCGGCAACCAGATCCATCACGGTCAAGCTATCGAACTGAAGGTCGTCGGCGAAGCGCGTGCCATCCTCCACCTTCGTGCCAGCAGTGTTGAGCGGCGCGATGAACTCGAGGATGCGGGCGTGAACGGCGGCGCGATCGGGCATGGACGTGTTCAAGCCTCCGGCGCGCCGCTTGGCAAGGGGTCGCAGCGCCGCGCGGGCGGGAACGGCGCGCTCGAGACGGAGTTAGCCTCAGTGAAGGAGATGCAAGATGAACACCGAACCCAAAAAGGGCGACCACGTCGAGTGGGGCACCGCTCAAGGCAAGACGCAGGGCGTGGTCGAGAAGAAGCTGACCAGCCCGATGGACATCAAGGGGCACCATGTCGCGGCGTCCAAGGACAATCCCGAGTTCTTGGTTAAGAGCGACAAGAGCGGCAAGGAAGCCGCGCACAAAGCGGATGCGCTGAAGAAAATCTAGCGCCAGCGTCGACGCGCGATCCCGCTAGCGCCGACGCCGTCCGGCCGCCGCAACCATCAGTCCGGCACCGAGCAGCGCCAGTGTCCCCGCTTCGGGCACTGGCGTCGTCAGGAACTTTGTAATCAGTCCTCTCCCCGCGCGCAGATGCCCGTCCTTGCTGGTGACCGGTTCGCCGCGATAAGTGAAAAGTTGATCGATCGACGGCGCGCCGAGCGAAATTCCGTCGAAGTACGTCGTGAACGGGCCACCCGTGTTGCGATTGAAGATGTCGACGAACAGATCGCCCTTTGTCGGATCGTAGGCGAAGGGCGTCGCGAAGCGGATCACGATGTCGAACGCCTTTGTGCCGTCGGCGAGCAAATGGTTCGCGCTGCTGAGCGCGAGCGCACCGCTGCGAACCGTCGTCACGTCCGTGCCGATATAGTCGGCGAACGTAAGGTCCTCCCCGACGCCGACTTTACGCGGCGAGGTCGACAAGCTGATCGTGACCGACGGCAAGGTGGCGCTGAACGCCTTTGCCGCGCTGCCTGCCGCCGGACGGAATGCGAGGCCGTAAATCTTGATCGGCGCGGCACCGAGCGTCGATGCGCTATAAAGCTGCGCGAGCCGCTCGGGGAGCGGTCCAACATCGAACGGGAACCCCTGCCCGCCGTCGCCGGCCTTGCTGGTGTTGGCACCGGGAACGATGATGTCCGCGTGCGCGAAGGACATCGTGCCCGCCGCGAGCGCGACTGCGGCGATCGACATATTGCGAAACATAACTACCCCTCTTGCAACGCGGCCAACATCGCCGGGCCATAAGCCTCGAGCTTGCGCGCGCCCACGCCTGGAATGGACGCGAGCGCGGCCAACCCCCCGGGCCGCAAGTTGGCTATCGCACGAAGCGTGCTGTCGTGGAAGATGACGTAGGGCGGAACCTTCGCGGCGGCGGCGAGATCGCGGCGCGCCGCGCGCAGGCGCTCGAAGATAGGGTCGTCGACCGGGTCGGGCGCGGGCGCGCCCGGGGCGGCGCGGCTACGCGACGGGCGGGGCGGCTTAGCGGCGGGTTCGCGCATCGCGACCGGGGCTTCGTTCTTGAGGATCGCACGCGCGGCGGGGCCGAAAGACAGACCACCATGTTCGTCGGCGCGCAGGGCGTCCGCCGCGATGAGCGCCTGGCCCACGCCGCGCCAGTGCGTCGCGGGGCGTTCGCCGCCGAGACCCCAGACGCCGAGCTTGTCGTGGCCGAGCCGCTCGGTGCGCTCGTTGGACTGCGCGAGGAGGACGGCGATGAGGTGGCCCAACCCGAACCGCTGGCCGGTACGGTAAGCGGCGGAGAGGAGTTTACGCGCATCCTCGCTCGCGTCGATCAGCGTGGGTGGGTGAAGGCAGTTGTCGCAGTTGCCGCAGGGCGGAGGCGCGGGTTCGCCGAAGTGGGTCAGCAGCGGCGCGCGCCTGCAGCCGGTGTGTTCGGCGAACGCGACCAGTCCGCCCAGGCGCACATGCTCTTCACGCTTGCGTTCGTCGGACGCATCGCCGCCGTCGATCCAGCGCCGCATCCGCGCGACATCGTCCGCGCCCCATAACATGTGCGCCACGGCGGGATCGCCGTCGCGCCCGGCGCGGCCGGTTTCCTGGTAGTAGGCCTCAATCGATTTGGGCAGGCCGAGATGGATCACCCAGCGCACATCGGGCTTGTCGATCCCCATGCCGAACGCGATCGTCGCCACCATCGCCATGCGCTCGGCGGTGGCGAAGGCGTCCTGGTTCGCGGTGCGCGCCGCCTCGTCCATTCCCGCGTGGTAGGCGCGCGCGTCAATCCCTTGGGCGCGCAGCCACTCGGCGGTGCGTTCGACGTCGGCGCGGGTGGGGGCGTAGAGGATGCCGCTGCCGGGCTGGGCACGGATCACTTCGAGGATCTGCGCGTGTGGCGCGGTCTTGGCGCGCACTTCGTAGCGGATGTTGGGCCGGTCGAAGCCCGCAACCACGAGCCGTTCAGGCGCGATGCCGAGCTGGGCGAGGATGTCGGCGCGCGTTTGCGTGTCGGCGGTGGCGGTGAGGCCGAGGCGCGGCACACCGGGGAAGTTGTCGGCGAAGGCGCGCAGCTTGCGGTATTCGGGACGGAAATCATGCCCCCACTGGCTGATGCAATGCGCCTCGTCGATGGCGATCAGCGCGAGCGGCACGTCGTCGAGCCGATCGGCGAAGCCGGGCGAGGCGGCGCGCTCGGGGGTGAGATAGAGGATGTCGAGTTCGCTCGCCCGCGCCGCGCGCAACACACCTGCAGGATCAGGTTCGTCGCCCGAGAGCGAGGCGGCGCGCACGCCGTTGGCGCGGAGCGCGCGGACCTGATCGCGCATGAGCGCCTTCAATGGCGAGATCACCAGCCCGGTGCCGGAGCGGACGAGGCTCGGCACCTGATAGCAGATGGACTTGCCCGCGCCCGTGGGCATCACCGCCAACGCATCCTGCCCGGCGACGACCGCGTGGACCACCTCGGCCTGCCGTCCGCGGAAGCCGGGGTGGCCGAAGACATCGCGCAGGACCGACTCGGGCGAGGGTGTCTGATGCAGGAGAGCGGCGGTCGCCATCTACGCACCGGTAGCACGCGCCCCCCCGCGCCCGCCAACCCCGCTTGTCGCGCTACGCCGAAACGGGCATGGCTGCGCGCGCAATCAAACGAGGAATCGACGATGGACCTGGGCTCGATCCTGCAAACAGTGGAGGGGCTTGCAGGCCCGCACATGGCCGAAATCGGCGCGCGCGTCGGCTTGACGCCCGATCAGGTGCAGATGGTCGTCAGCCACATGGGCCAGCAAGCCGCGAATGGTCAGACCGATCCGATGGCGGCGGCGCAGGGGACGGCGGCGCACACCGGAATCGATGCCGGAATCATCCAGCAACTGATGGGTCACCTGGGTAGCGCTGGCGGTGCGGGGGGCGCCGGCGGGCTGCTCGGCTCGCTCGGCGGGCGCTAAGGAGCCCGCCAAGGTCAGGGCCGCCGCTTCAGTTCGACCAGGATCTCGCGCAGTACCAGCACATCGTCGGGCGTCGGCGGCACCACGGACTTTACGGTCATCGCCATGCGGAACGCGCGCTCGGCGATGCGGATCAGCATGAAGACGATTGCCGCGAGTATGACGAAGCTGACCAAGCTGGTCAGGAACGCGCCGTAGCCGAGCAGCGCGACGCCACCCTTCTTGAGCGTGTCGTAGTCGGTTACCCCGGCGAGCTTCGCGGGCACTTTGCCGAGCACGACATAGTAATCCTTGAAGTCGAGCCCGCCCGTGAGCGCGCCGACGATTGGCATGATCACATCGTCGGTCAGCGACTTGACGATCGCCGCGAACGCCGCGCCGATGATCACCGCCACCGCGAGATCGAGCACGTTGCCGCGCATGATGAATGCGCGAAATTCCTTGAGCATTGCGAGCCTCCCCTGAGTTCGGTCTTGAAAGATACGCTCGCACGGCGCTCGGGGGCAAGCACCCGTCGATCATGCGCGTCTGTCTCGCGTTTGCTGCGCAACGGACCCGTTATGCGCCGCTTCGCCCTTGCGCGCCCGCCCCCCTTGGCGTAACGCCGCGCTTCCCGGGGCCGTAGCTCAGCTGGGAGAGCGTCGCAATGGCATTGCGAAGGTCAGGGGTTCGATCCCCCTCGGCTCCACCATTCAACTTTTCGCAGTTCAGTCCCTTTCGGTTGGAGACGCACGCGCGGATCGATTTCGCACGCAAGCTCGGCCTTGATGCGGTGCTTGATGACGCCGCCACGCTCGGAATCGAACATTTGAGCATTCTGCGAACAGGTTAGTTCATCGGCCAGCGTCCCACGGTCAGCGTGATCCCTACGGCAAAGACGGCGAGCGAGGCTGGCCTTCGTCCCGATCACGTGTGCCGCCCGCTCCATTCTGCTGCAGTGCGCGCACCAAGCGCGGCATGGTCAGCGTCGACGGCGGCCCGGTTCGGTGCCGCTCAGACGGACATCAACTTTTCGACGCGGACCGGAAGCTCGCGGATGCGTTTGCCCGTTGCGTGATAGACCGCGTTGCAGACCGCCGCCGCCGTGCCGACGTTCGCCAATTCGCCCAAGCCCTTTACGCCAGCCGGATTCACCTTGTCGTCGACCTCGGGCACCAGGAGGATATCGACCTCGCCGATGTCCGCGTTCACGGGGATGAGGTACTCGGCCAGATTGTTGTTGGTGTAGGCGGCGCGGCGCGTGTCGATCTCGGTTGCCTCGTGCAGCGCCGAGGACACACCCCAGATCATGCCGCCCATCAGCTGCGAGTGCGCCGTACGCGGATTGACGATGCGCCCGGCCGCGAATGCGCCCACCATGCGCGGTACGCGGACCTCGTGCGTGCGGCTGTGGACGTGTACCTCCACGAATTCGGCGCCCATCGCGTATTGCGTGTGCGCCTGCATGTCGGCACCGCTGAACGCGAGCTGCGCCTTGTAGAGGCCGGGGATCGCCGATGGCTTGGTGCCTTCGGGGGCATATTCGCCAAGCTCGACGATCTCGCGAGTGTTCAGGCGGTGGAACGCCGCCGGTCGCGCGGCGGCATCGGACGTGCCGAGCCGCGCAGCGATCTTGTCCGCCGCGAGCTTGATTGCCGAGCCCGCGCTGGCGGTCGATACCGACCCGCCCGCGATTGGGCCGGGCGGTAGTGTCGTGTCACCGATATACACGGTGACGGCGCTCTCCGGCACGCCGAGGTAGTGCATGGCATGTTGCAGGATCGCAGTCTTGACACCCTGGCCGACGTCTTGCGCGGCGGTGTCGACGCGAACGCGTCCGTCCGCCGTCAGGGTCATGCGCACCACGCACGCTGCCATCGCCGTCAGATAGCAAGCGGTCGCGCAGCCATAGCCGACCAGCCAGTCGCCTTTGCGCGTCGAGGCGGGCTTCGGGTTTCGCGCCGCCCAGCCGAACTTAGCTGCGGCTTGGTCATAACATTTCATCAGGCTGCGGCTGCTGTACGGCTTGCCCGTCACCCAGTCCTTGTCGGTGTCGTTCAGCCGCCGGAACTCGACCGGGTCGATGCCGCACTTCTCCGCCAGCTCGTCCATCGCGCTTTCCAGTGCGAACATGACCGGCAGTTCGGGTGGCGAGCGCATGAAGGTCGGTGTGTTGCGATCGGCCGCGACAAGGTAGCCGGTGCTCGAGACCGCGGGGAACGCGTACATCGCCGCCGCGCTCTCGACGCCGCCGTTGGCGTAGCCATCGATCCGGTCGGTCAACTCCCAGATATCGTGCGTGTAGGCGGTAAGGTGC
>JAABUX010001256.1_pt1 | contig 38934 bp, 45 predicted proteins | sample 5561851 | NCBI WGS metagenome assembly JAABUX01 (sample SAMN10711883, study PRJNA513361) | rock metagenome | isolation source: Antarctica rocks | place: Antarctica: Victoria Land, Richard Nunatak red sandstone | collected 2016-01-03 | reverse complement strand
AGCACGCAGCCGAGATGCTTTGGATCAAGCGATTAGTGATGCCATGAACCTTGTAACAATTAAAGATATACGCAATTGGTTTGCTCATTGCTGCTATTGTACATCACCCAGTTGAAAACCGCTATAGGCACCATGATTTGGGAACTCATAGAGCCAGTCTCTGGCTCCACCATTTTTGCAGAGTTCCTCCTCCGTCACGGCGAGGGGATTCACCATGTGGCCTTTGACTGCAACAACATCCCCTTTGAACAGCGTCAGGCGGAGTTTGCACGGCGTGGTTTTCAACTCGTGCAGTCCGGGAGTTGGATGGGCAAAAATCACTTCGCCTTCTTTGAAACCGAACACGCGACAACGACCTGCTTTGAGACTTACGTTTTCCCGGATAACTGGCAATATCCCGTTCCCGAGGAGTGGTATCCGCATCAAGCCTAGCAAGGCAGTTTGGGTTGACCAGGTTGGTTGCTAGGTAAAGACAATGCTTTACATTACATTCTCTGAAACGACTTCTACACTTGTTAAGTATCTCTTAATGTATGAATTTTGACGTTGTGTGTAACGACTCTACCTACATGGAAAATAAGTCAATAGAGCCCTTCACACTAGCCTTGCCGCAACAGGATCTCGACGATCTAGGGCGAAGGCTGGCGCTGACCCGCTGGCCTAATCGCGAAACTGTAGGCGATTGGAGTCAAGGCGCACCGCTTCAGAAGGTGCGCGCGCTCTGCGATTATTGGCGCGATCGCTACGACTGGCGCCGCTGCGAAGCTATGCTGAACGGCTGGAGCCAGCACCGCACCTCGCTGGACGGTCTCGGCATCCACTTCCTCCACATTCGCTCGCCGCAGGCGGACGCCCTACCCATGATTATGACCCACGGCTGGCCCGGCTCGGTGATCGAGTTCAACCAGGTCATCGGCCCGCTCACCGACCCGGTCGCCTACGGAGGCGACGCACGCGATGCGTTCCACCTCGTGCTGCCGTCACTGCCGGGCTACGGCTTCTCGGATAAGCCGACTGCTCCGGGTTGGGGCTTCGAGCGGATCGCTCGAGCCTGGGTCACGCTCATGAACCGGCTCGGCTACAACCGCTACGTCGCTCAAGGGGGGGACTGGGGCGCCGACGTCGCTGCCCAGCTTGGGACAACGCGCCCGCGCGGCTTGCTGGCGATCCATCTCAACACACTGTTCTTCACTGCCGAGCGGGAGATGAAGGGCGACCCCTCACCGGACGAACGGAAGGCGATGGACAAAGAGCAATATTTCAAAGATCGCGAATACGGTTACTACAAGCTGCAGGGCACGCGTCCACAAACGGTCGGCTATGGCTTAGCGGACTCTCCGGCTCTGCAGGCTGCCTGGATTTATGAGAAGATCCACGCCTGGTCGGATAATCCAGGAGACGTCGAGCGAATCCTTTCAATGGACGAAATGCTCGACAACATCATGCTGTATTGGCTGCCGAACGCAGGGGCATCTTCAGGCCGGCTCTACTGGGAAGACGGCGATAATACGGCTCTGCCGATCGAGCTGCCAGTCGGCGTCAGTCAGTTCGCCGCGGCTCCAGATTACGCACCGCGCTCGTGGGCGGAGCGCTACTATCGTAACATAGTACACTGGAACGAGCTGGACCGAGGTGGTCACTTCGCAGCGTTTGAGCAGCCGGATCTCTTTATCGAGGAAGTCCGCACTTGCTTTCGGCAAATGCGCTAAGAAGATCAAGCAGGGCTAGGACTGTAATCGATGTACGACATACGTACAGAGCTATTCATCCTCATGCACGATAACCATCACACAAGCGCACAACATCTCAATCAAGCGATCCTCATGAGAATCCAACACCGCCGACAATTGACTACTGGCATGTTTAGAGGGTGTTTGAAAAGTCGGTTGGGTAGTAAAAAAGCCCACTCAGTGTAAGCTGCGAATAGCTAGTACACAGCACCGAGAGAGCCACATGAGTAAAGCTTACCCCACCAACCTGACTCAAGACCAATTTGAACTGCTCAACGACTTGATTCCAGAACCCAAACCGGGTGGTCGCCCCCGTGAAGTGGATATGTGGGAAGTACTCAACGCCATTTTCTATTTATTGTGTGAGGGATGTCAGTGGCGTGCCTTACCGGGAGACTTTCCGTCATGGCAGACAGTGTATACCTATTTCCGAAACTGGCGCAAAGACGGGACATGGTTGCACATCCACGACCGTCTACGAGAGTGGACGAGAATCGAACAGGAGCGCCATCCGAGTCCATCAGAAGCGATCATAGACAGTCAAAGCGTCAAGAGTGCGGCAATGGTCAGTCAATCCGTGGGCTACGATGCGGGCAAACAGATCAAAGGGCGCAAGCGGTTTATGACGGTCGATACCTTGGGTTTAGTCTTGCGGGTATGGGTCACCGCAGCGAGTGTGGGAGAACGAGAGGGCGGAAAACTTGTGCTCAAGCATGTCTTACAGATGGGCTTGAAGGTATCTCGCCTGACGACCATCTGGGTGGATGGCGGCTTTGATGGGGTACCCTTTATGCACTGGGTCATGGATTTCTGTCGTTGGATTGTGCAAGTGGTGTTGCGCCCCAAAGAACACAAAGGCTTTGTTCTACTGCCAAAACGCTGGGTGGTAGAACGAACACTCGGCTGGTTGATGGGGTGTCGGCGATTGGTCAGAGACTATGAGCTACTGCCGGAAACATCGGAGACGTTGATTTACCTTGCCATGATTCGGATCATGGTGAGGCGATTGGCGTAAAATTTGACCCCTCAAAACTTTTCAAACATCCTCTTAGACCGACCGCGACGGCGTGAGCCGCCAGTCCCGTTGTCAGATTCAGGACTTCATCCTGAGGTAGTGGTAAATATGTAGTGATCGCTAGCTCAAGCCTGTAAGCAGGCATTGTAATGATGAATAAAGTACCAAATGGCTCTTCTGGGTATATGCTGATAAGCAAATTTTATGAACGGCGTTATAAGGGTTTCAGCCCTCATAATCTAAAATTTTGTATTTTATGATACGGTTTTCAGCAAAAAACCAGAAGAGCCTACCAAATAGCACCAATATGATTTTCTAGCTTTTTTTAAAAAGATAGAGTTGAGCGAACTAAACGAGAAATCCGTTGGCGCATAGTATTAAGCTGCTACGCAGCTTAGTTGTATAATATAATATTAAGTAACTCAGTTATTATCAGCTACGTATGCCAGCAAAAAACCATCTTTCTCAGGAGCAGAGAGAACGGCTACTAAAAAACCTAAAAGAGCATGAAAATCCTTATGTAAGAGAAAAAATATTTATCCTATTGTTAATGAATGATGGAAAAACTTATCAAGAGATTAGTAATTTTTTAAACATTGCATATCCAACAGTAGCGTATTGGTCAGTTCATGGAAATCAAGATAATCTGGAAAGTTTTTTGGATGGAAGAACCAAAGGAAATTTCCAAAAAATTACCAAAGAGTATGAGGAATTGTTACTAACAGTAATTGAAAAAGAGCCAGCAGAGTATGGATATGAATTTGGTCGTTGGACAGCAGCAAGACTAGCAACATACCTCGAAAATATAACAGGAATTAAGTTAAGTGGTTCGCAAGTTGGGAGAATATTAGCACGAAAAAAGTACGTTTATATTTGGGCAAAGTACAGCCTAGAGGACAAACAGAATCCTGAAAAGCGTAAGGCATTTAAAGAAAAATTATCAGAATATTTAAAAATAACTAAAGAAACACCAGAACGCTTGCAGGTATGGTTTTGGGCGCAGAGTCGGCGGACAGAGTACTCTGCCCGCCGAACCTGCGCGACGAAAGTGGATTTAGTTTAAGAGTGATAAGAAGAAAAAATTGGGGTAAAAAAGGTCAAAAAAAAAGTTACAGGACAAAGGAGAAGAGGACGAGTAAATATTATGGGAGGGTTGCGCTATCATGACAAAAAGAGAATAAACTTTGTGATTAAGAAAGGAAATGCAGATGTTTTTTATGAACAGATTAAATCTTTGAACAATTTTCTGCTACAAGAATGGGTAGAGCAAGGAAAACCAATTGAAACTTTTCAGGATGGCTCAGCAAAAATAGTTATTATTCTAGATCATGCGACTTTTCATAAGAAAAAAGATATTTTAGATAAAATTAAGTTAGAAATGCCGAATATTATCCTAGAATTTTTACCAGAGTATAGTCCAGATTATAATTTAATTGAATTGGTATGGCATTCAGCAAAAGAATACATAGCTCATAGATTGTTCGAGTCCGTATCCCAGCTAGAAGAATTATTAAATAAATTGCTTAATCAAGGTGGTCTTATTATTAAGTGGGAGCGTAAAATTAAAAATAAAGGTAATGCAGTTTATTAAATTTAACTGCGTAGCAGCTTATTAAAGCGTTCAATATGATTAGTTTTACCACTTTCTTTGCCAACTGATAGGTGACATTTTTCCGGGATAACGTTTTCGTAGGATGCCCAAAAATCCGTGTAACAAATGGGGCATTGACATCGAGTGTTTCGGGGGGAAGCAACCCGAGCGAAAACTCTCGGATAAACAGATGGCAGAGAATTCCGTAATCCTCTGGCTCCTTGTTTACTGCGATCTGCCGCAGGCAGATATCGCAGCTATTGCCAGATCACCAACGTAAACTCCCACAATAACTCTTGTTTTTCTATCCATGGCAAGCACAATTTGAGCTTGAGCGACAGCAGCAACTTCCCGAATAAGCTGTCACTGTAGCAGTTTTTTTCTAACCGCCTTGTGCTAGTCTAAATTCATAGACTAAAGTACGCTAGTGTACTAACACCTTGGAATCGCCATAACACTGGAGAAAACCGGCATTTAAGAGTTCTGCCATTAGCTAAGGATTTGGGCAACAACAGTACTTAGCAGAGCTTTAGTACCCAGATATCAAAAATTACACGGCTCTCGGCTCAATGCCGGGTACAAAATCAAACTGGTATCCCAGTTGATGAATCGGGATGGCCCTTGGACTAGATTTGAGAACTTTTCCTACCGTGACCATCCCTGTGCTGATTAACCTCCAGACCTTGATTGACGAGCACAAGTGCTACGAAACCGTGCACCAACTGCGATGGTCAGAAGGAGTAACTTGTTACAAGTGTGGCTCAAAGCATGTGGTTAAACCAGGGTTTGATCAGATTCAGCCCTAAATACCGGCTCAAAGCAGGAGCGTTTGATACCAGTGTTTCATAAGTTGTTTCACTTAACACTGGCTTTTCAATGCTTTTGCTACTAACCCTAGCTGCTCCCATCCTATCCTGAGCTCTATGGCTTCCCAACTTAGGACACCATACCCCTAATTGGGACAGACCACTTGCATCCGCGCTGAATCAGAGATGATTGATTACTATCCGACATGCCCTTGAACTTTCATCCACAAGTCTGAAACATCACCCAACCGTGTGAAGTTTGATCACCAATAACCAAAAGAGGTAGCTAATGTCCGCCGCAACCATCGCCCCCTTCGACGCGCCAAACCGCCAGACGATCGCTCAAGGCCACCCGAGCGACTGGCAGTCCCTTCACCCAAAAGACGTGTACGAGTTAGTGGTGATCGGGGGCGGTCCAGCAGGACTGTCTGCCTCGCTCGTCGCCGCCTCCGCCGGACACACCGTCGCGATGGTCGAGCGGAACCTGACCGGTGGCACCTGCGTGAACTTCGGTTGCACTCCGAGCAAATCCCTGCTCCGCGCCGTGTTCCATATTTTCACCACTGGTTCACGCTCTCAATCTTTGGATTGCCCGTTTAAGCCTAAATCAACAGAATAGTGACATCTCCAACTGTTCATCAATCGCTATGAGTTTGGTCTACCGATTTAAAGATGAACAATAAATTTATAACCCTACCGAATAGGAGAAGAATTTTGTGCGAAAAAGTTCAACACCTGAAACAGAAACTATAGTTCCTCAACGCAATTTAGGGCTAGTTGCGGTGATGTTCACAGTCATTCTCTGGGCAGTAGCCACCAACGTGATAAGTAGTTTGTTTGTAGCAGGCGTGAAACCCTTTGAACTGGTAGGAGCTGGTGTAGCGATCTCCACATTTTGTCTGGCTATTGTTAATAGCTTCATGCTCAAACCAGAAGCGAAAGCGATGAGCCGACCACAGTTTATACTGGGGTTATTATTTTCTGGTTTAATCGGGGCAAATTACTTGGCGCTCGCCCGTCTTCCGGTTGCTGTTGCTATTCTACTACTGTTTACATCGCCCATTATGCTCGAGCTGTGGACAGCGTTGACGACTCGGCGTATGCCTTCGCGAGCGGTACTTTTAGCAATGCTTTTCTTGATTGTTGGAGTTGTGATGGTGTCGAAGGTATTGGAGAGTAATCTCGGTCAATTTGACGGGTTTGGCATTCTCATTGGTCTATCAAGTGCTGTGTTCTTCACCGCTTACAACCTTCAAGGTGAGCGAGTCGGACGTTCAGATGAACCCCTTGGAGTTATGCTGAAAACCTTTGCAATCGCCAGTTTATTCTGGCTTGCTTACCAGGTAACGCAAGGAGTTCCTGTGACGTTGCTGAAGCCAGAGAATGTCTGGAAAGTTATTTTTGTTGGCATCGCAGGAAACCTACTCCCTTACTCCCTGTTCTTCTGGGGTATCCAACGCATTCAGGCTGAACGGGCTGTGGTTGTTGCAACGCTCGAACCCGTTATCGCTTCTGCGCTAGCGTGGCTGTGGTTTGGTCAAACGCTAACGTTTGTGCAACTCATCGGCGGCGTACTGATCATTCTTGCTGTCACAATGCTACAATTAATCAATCCATCGTCACAATCCCCTGCAAAATCTGAGCAATAAGTTTTCTAATTGCTCGCGTGCCGATTCCACAATAATTTTGGCTGGCAAAGTTATTGGCCCAAAGGTAGCGAAGCTGTAACTAGCTGCCACGCATCGCTTGAAAGCTCTGCCCAGTAGAGGTTTCAGGAAAGAATCGAGGGTTGTGTTGCCAAAAAATCTTCGTTCTCATTAGTTTGAAATTATTGACAATGAAATCATCTACATAGCGTTTAGGAAATTCTTTTGACGCTACCTGTAGAATTCTATTCTCGATCAGAAGTGATTGTTGAAAATAAAACTTTTTTTGCAACATAACCATGAAAACAGCATGTATGAGATAGCAGCATCCAGTGTGAATTCTGATAGCCAATAACCAAAAGAGGTAGCTAATGTCCGTCGCAACCATTGCCCCCTTCGATTCACCGAACCGCCAAACGATCGCCCAAGGGCACCCGACCGATTGGCAGTCCCCTCGCCCGAAAGACGTGTACGAGTTAGTGGTGATCGGGGGCGGTCCGGCAGGACTGTCTGCCTCGCTCGTCGCCGCCTCCGCCGGACACACCGTCGCGATGGTCGAGCGGAACCTGACTGGCGGTACGTGCGTGAACTTCGGTTGCACTCCGAGCAAATCCCTGCTCCGCGCCGCCCGCGCAATATTCCATGCCCGTGAAGGAGAGAAGTTCGGCTACACGCTCAACGAGGCGCCGCGAGTCGATTTCGCTGCGGTCATGACCCGCGTGCGGGAGATGCGAGCCTTCAGCAGTAGTGTCGATGCGGTGTTGATCGCCGCTGGGGCTGGCATTGACGTGTTCCTCGGCGACGCTCGATTTGTCAGCCCCGATGCGATCGAGGTTGATGGACGGCGGCTGCGATTTAAGAAAGCCCTGATCGCTTCGGGCAGCGGAGCAGCTATTCCTGATCTGCCAGGACTTGCCACCGCCGACTACCTGACGAATGAAACCGTGTTCGAGTTGACCACACTTCCCCGACGGCTGGTCTGCATCGGGGGCGGGACAGTGAGTTGCGAACTGGCTCAGGCGTTCCGACGGCTGGGCAGCGAGGTGGATTTGGTCGGTAGGGCAGGATGCCTACTGCCAGCCGAGGTCGCGGCGGCATCTGAGGTGCTGGCGGCACGATTGGCGGCGGAGGGGGTGCGGCTGCACCTGGGTGTGAAACCAACAAAGGTGGACGGTGTACAAAAGCGACTGACCCTGAGCGACGGCTCGGAACTGGCGTACGACGCGCTCCTGGTCGGGGCTGGACGGAAGGTCAATGTGGACGGGATGGGGCTGGAGGCAGCCGGGGTGAAGTTCAGCGCCACTGGGGTCGAAGCCGACGACCATCTCCAGACGACGAACTACGCGGTGTACGCGGCTGGGGACGTAGCCCGACCGGAGAAGTACACCCATGCGGCGATCGCAACGGGCAAACTGGCGGTGGCAAACGCGCTGGACGGAGCCGGGAAACGGGTTTCGGAGCTGGTCATTCCCCGCTGCACCTACACTGAACCAGAAGTGGCTCAGGTCGGGCTCACCCCGCAGGAAGCGGCGGAACAGGGAATCTCCATCGACACGCACCGATTGGAGTTAGCCAAGGTTGAGCGGGCGATGATTGACGGGGAGGCAGAGGGATTTGTCGCCTTGTACACCCACCAAGGAGTCATCGTTGGCGCAACTTTTGTGTCCGCCCACGCGGGTGAGTCACTGCCGCTGCTTACCCTGGCGGTGATGCAGAAGATGGCACCGTCCGAGTTGGCGGCAGTGATCCATTGCTACCCAACTCAGGTTGAGGCGATCCAGCGGGTTGCCGCCCAAGCCAGCCAATAGCTGCTCCAGCTGGTATGGATGAGCAGATTATTTAACGCAATAGCAAAGGAATGGTGCAATCGTTGTAAACTTCAGCCCGATGCCAATGACTGCGAACGCGCTGTTTGAACGCCTAACCCCCATCAATGCCGTTGAAAGCACAAAAGTGATGTTCCCTTCAGCCAAAAGTTAATGATTGCTTAAGTTGCGATTTAATACCAATTCTCTATGAAGCTGCGCTCTAGCTAATCATCGTTTCCTTATTAGGTAAGGCTTCCAGGTATTTTCAGTTTGGCGCATCTTCACAAGAAATTGGTATAACCATTTAGTCCTGATCGCGGCTGACCTGCCATGGAGACAGTGCCCATCACGATCGCGCGATTGCTCTTATGGCAAGCAGTTCAACAAACCATCGCCAAGGTGATCACAGCCATGTTTTTTGCACAGAAAAAAAAAGTTCAAAGATTTTTGCTCCTTTTGTTGCTCGCCGTTAGCCTTGTGGTCGGTTTAGCGATGCGCCATGCAGATGCATTTGTGGCACAACCATTAGCCCAAACGTCGAGCACCAAACCCTCGATTGTGCTGGTGCATGGTGCAGGGCAAACGCATCTAAAATTAACAAAACTAAATGGACAAAAAGCATACTTTATGTATCCAACGCAAAAATAAGGGTTTTAGTTAATCTGATTTTTTGATCCGTAGACGAAATGTAAAAATTATCATGGCAGCGGTTCTCATTAAATAGCATCTAATGCCAAAAAGTAGAAGGTTATTGAGAATTAAGTACTTTTATTGACAAGGTGCGTTTGCCCTGAATCATAGGCGACCTGAAACTGCTGGGATTTTCCTTTCAGCTTCACCAGCCTTTTGATTAGGGATGGCTGTTTCACGTTCTCTTTCGCCCACTCCCTCAACCGACAAAGAAGTTGCGAAAATGCCGCTTACTTGTCGCTTTGTAGAGATGCCAGAGTCGCCCCGTCAGCTTTTTCCATAGCGCTTTGTCCTTGCGACAGCGTTTCTGAATATCGAGGACAGAATGCAGGAAACACAAAATGATTGCGAGCCCTGGAAAGAGTTGGTTCCATGCAGCTTGGGTGTGCTCCCAACCATTTATATTCACTGTTTCCGGCTCATAGTCTTGATTCAATGCCAGTGCTTCATCTCGAAAGCTGCCATAGCCTTTTACCAAATCTGGGGTCTCAGCACTCTGAACAATATCTACACCCATAAAACAGCCACAGCCAAAGGTTGTAGGAATGTAGACGCGTTCTCCAAACCGCCAACTGTGCTTCTCGTCAGCCACCAGATTAACTGGAATCGAGTCTGGGTCTTTGACCGTGGTGCCAACGATAGAGAAGCGCCCCAAGGATTGATGGAGTCGATGCCAGTAGTTGGAATTGCGTCCGAAGACATAGGTAAGGGCATCAAAAGGTACCCCAAAGCGTCTCAGGTACAGCGCTTTCTCAACCTCGTCCGTCATACCAACCATGTAAGGCAAAACAATATCTGGGCGGATTTGATAGACGGCTTTGGTGGACATCAATTTAATCCGCCGAGTTATGATGTTGAGCTTCTTGGAGCGGACAGTGTCATGCAGGCAGTAACTGTTGGAAATCCCTGCTGGAAAAAGTTCTGGGTACTTTTCAATCAGTGGTTCGAGGTAGGCGCGGAAAGTACTTCCTTTCTTAATCAGCTTCTGATACTCGGCTTCAGAGGGGACAGGAACACAGATGGTTTTGCGTCCTGGAGTAGAGATTTCCATGATGTCCTAGGTGTAGGGCATCATGGAAATCTATGGCAGCAGGACGCAGTTGGGAAGAGAGCTTCAGGCATCCACTCCACAAAATCCGTAAGAACCAGCTATATTCGGTACTCCGAATTAGTGGCGGGAGGATGTCAAGATATTGCACCCAACTGAGAACCGCTATAGCTTCAGAATCCTAGTCTTGGCAAACCTTTGCTACCTTTTCCACACTTCTCTGATTCACAACCATGCGAAACACATGCCTAATATTGTTGCTCTCGACGGTAAAACTTAACATGTTGCATAATTTCCTATTAGCAGAACGCGACAGAATTCTCGCCTTATGTGCGCAGAAGCTCTTGCGTGTCAGTGATGCTAGAAACTCAAGCGAGGAAATGGAACGTGGGTTGCCGGTTTTCTACGATGAGCTTTACGAGGTGCTTCGAGCCGATGAACAAGAATCGAGCCAGGCAGTTGATCATTTTAGCAACAGCGTTCATCGCGATGAAGCTATACGCCGTGGTAAGGAGTCACTGCGACTGGGCTATACTATTTCTCAAGTAGTTCACGGCTACGGTACTCTTTGTCAAGCCATCACGGAATATGTGACGGAGCAAGGCGGTGAACCCATACATGCTCGGGAGTTCAATCGCTTGAACTTTTGCCTGGATGTAGCTATTGCGGAGGCGGTGACAGAATTTAGTCAAGGTCAACGCGATGCGACAGCTCGGGAGGAAGTTCAACGCTTAGGATTTCTCGCCCACGAAATGCGAAACGCCTTATCCAACGCAGTCGCGGCTCATCACCTGATTAAAAAAGGGGTGGTTGGATTCTGTGGAAGTACGAGCCGAGTACTTGAGGATGCCCTGAGCCGGATGAAAGACATAATTGATCAATCGCTATCCGAAGTGCGATTGCGAGGTGATCAAACTGTCGAGCGTCTAAGGTGGCGAGTTATTGACCTTGTGGGTGAGGTGGAAGCTACAGCAACGTTTGAGGCCAGCGCTAGGGCTGTACAATTAAACATGGAGGTGGCTCCAGAGTTGGAAATTGATGCTGATCGTCATCTAGTCGTCTCGGCCATATCCAATCTGGTTCAGAATGCTGTTAAGTTCACCAGGCTGAACGGGAATGTGTGGATACGCGGCACGTGTGTCGAGGGTCGGGTTTTGCTTGAAATTGAAGATGAATGTGGAGGGTTTCCTCCAGGGAGTATTGAGGAACTCTTTCGTCCCTTTTCTCAGACAGGAACAGATAGGACAGGAGTGGGGCTCGGGCTATTGATCACTAGACGTGCGCTCTCACTTAATGACGGTCAAGTTTCGGCACGTGATATTCCAGGGAAAGGTTGTGTTTTCACCATTGATTTACCCCGAGCCCCGGCCCTTCCAAGGGAAAGGGAAGATGTCTCTATAATCACATCTTGCACCAGTACAAATGATCGCCTTGTAGTCGATACCAATTGATGAGAGAAAAGAGTTGTGTTGCAAAAACTTTTTGAGTACAGAAAACTCCTTGAAAAAGGAATTGCTTATGCAGCCACTCCAAAAATTTCAGCAATGAACTTAACCTGAAGGGGTTACAAGGAGGTCTGAATCAGTTGCAGTGTAAGGAGTTCAGGTTCTGTGGTAAAAGAATGAAAGGTCTCGCTTTGTCAACAAGACCTGTTTAATGATAATATGCCTAAATTTTACCAAATCTACCTCAAAAGTCAACTTGAACCGTGCCAATATCTGCTGCTAAGTATTTTGATTGATCTGTTGCAATCTATCAAAATGGTTAAACTGGAAGCTTTAGCTGCCGCGCTCCCCTTGCCGATACAGTTTGAAAGTCGGCGTCATAGACTGCAAAGATTTTTATCTCTACCAATATTGAAGGTCGAAAAACTTTGGTTTCCCTTCATTAAAAAGTGGTTAGAAACTGATTTTCCCTACTCGCAAGTACTTTGTCTTGCAATTGATCGCACGAATTGGGTCTGGATCAATTTACTGATGATTAGTTTGATTTGGGATAAACGCGCCATTCCAATCTATTTTGAGTTACTGCCCAAAAAAGGGAGTACTAATTATGAAGAACAGTTCGCATTCTGCAATAAAGTTTTACATCTATTTAGAAATTATAAAACAGTCGTATTGGGGGACAGAGAATTTTGCTCGGTAAAATTAGCCAACTGGTTAGCTCAAAAGGGAGTGTATTTTTGTTTACGTTTAAAACAGAACGAATATGTTCAGCTAGACGATGAAGTTTGGGTGCAATTAAAAGATTTGGGATTAAGCCCTGGTATTTCTCTTTACTTAGAAGGAGTGAATGTCACGAAGCAGAAAGGATTTGAACGGTTTAATCTAGCGCGGAGTGTCGGCGGGGGAAGCTTCCCCCGCCGAACCTCCTTAGCCAAATGGAAGAAAAAATATCAAGGATGGGCACCAGATGAGGGGTGGTTTATTTTGACAAACCTAGAGTCCTTAGATGTGGCAATTCGAGCCTACAAAAAAAGATTTGAGATTGAAGAGATGTTTAGAGATTTAAAGAGCGGAGGCTATAACTTAGAAGGAACTCTCGTTACAGACTTCCGGTTGAGGGCAATAATTTTATTAATAATGATTGCCTATACAACTGCCACATTTCAGGGCAAAAAGATTAAACGGATGGGCTTACAGAAGTATGTAGGTCGGGTCAAAGAATTTGGTCGAACAGTACGACGGCATAGTAGTTTTTATATTGGCTTGTATGGGCAAAACTGGGTTAATTTTATCGAACAATGCGCAGATACAGTTGCTGAATTAATGAGACTGACTCGCAATAAGTGGAAGTATTATCAACGAGGTCTGAGGGCCAAGGAGCTTAGGAAAGTCTGCATTTCAGACCTCCTTGTAACCCCTTCAGATTGCCTACGATGAGTTAGGGAACTTAAAACAAGCTATTCAAAATTACAATCAAGCACTCAACATCAATCCAAATTTTGCTGAAGCCTATTATAAACGAGCTAATACACATAATAGAGCGGGTGAATTAAAACAGGCAATTGAAGATTATAATCGGGCAATTAACATCAATCCTAAATATACTTACGCTTAGGCCAATCGAGCTGCTACTTATAATGGTTTAAATAAGAAAAAGGAAGCAATCGAAGATTTACAAAAAGCTGCGAAATTATTTAAGGAAAAAGGCAATTACGTCAATCAGCAGCGAGTATTGAGCTAGCTAGAGAGGTTTCTAGACAAGTAGAATCTTGTCCTGACTCAGCGAATAATTCAAAAGAGCAGGTGGGAGCGGATTTGACCACCAATAGCACCATAAATGCAGCACTTTGGTGACTCATAAAGTTCATCGTAGACAATGATAAAAGCTGAATAATTTCGCCCTTGTTCATCTACAATCCAAGGTTCCCCAACCTCAGGATTTTCGCCAAGACGCACTTCTTTCCAACGGTCATCTATTTTTTGCATAACGATTTCTCTAAGATCCTCAGCCGTTCGCATTTCCCAACGACCATTTATTTCTTGCTTAATCACTTCTCCAACATAAGCAACCAAGGGAGCAAAAATTTCTGCTTCTAAACACTTGTATTGCCCTTTACGTCGTACTGCCCAATCAACGGCTTCAAGACTCTTTTCGCTCTTATCCAGTTGCTGTAGAGGGATGTCAAGCTTGACTGCAAGTTCATTAATCAATTCAGGAACTTGATTAATGAAATCTCGTTCTTGGGGTAAACGTCCGTGCAGCAGATGGATTGGTGGTTGATTTTGTATAGACCGTAAAGATTGTAGAAGAGATAACCAAGCCTCTATTGATTCGTACACGTTTCCCGCGCCATCTTCCAAGATTTGTAGGACCCTACCATCTGAACTCTTATAAATAGCCCTTGTGTAGATATTTGCAGAAATTTGAGCCGTCAGCTCAGAATCGAGACTCCATCCAGATTCTTTCAGAAGCACTTGAACGCTTCTAGCACGCATTCTTCGGACTGCATCTTTTTTTCTCATTAGTAGTCTTCATCCTATTCAGGTAACGGACTTTCTTAAAACTTCTCCGAAGTCAGGGGTGAAGCATTTGGTAAAAAAAGACAGGTCTAGATCTATTAACAAAACCTATCTTATAAAAATGCTACCTCTATCCTACCAAACTCATCTACAATGTCAACTGAATGACATTATTATCACTCGTGCATGCACCTGGCTTTGACCCGAAGCGGTTAGGAACCAGGTTTGGAGTTGAGCAATACAGCAAGCAACGGGGCGTGTAATTTAAGCCGGGAAACCTTCTAAATGAAAGGAATTTGGGCTGTGTGTTTTTAGTGACCGACGAGCAAGGGGGAGATCACCCATATGTTCGACAACCCACTCAAATAGATCTGGAAATTCATAACCAAATAGACGTTGAGCAGCCGTGGTGCTATTAGGTCGTTTGAGATGAAAATTGTGGATGATGGTGAGCACCTTCAAGGTTTGTTGAGAGAAACCCCGCCCAGAATGATGCTCTTCGTGTGAGATCACCATTTCGACCTTCGACGGCTTTATAGGTGCGTTGATAGTTGTTGGCCCTTGAGTAGCATTGGAACAGAAAGTTACGCTAAGACCAAAACCCTTGCACAGTAAGAATGAGCATTACAGCCTCGGTTGCGGCAATATTATGGTTCCAGTCGCGGCAATACAGCAGATTCCAAGTAAGACGAGTACACGGGTTGTGCCAGAGCATCAGAGTTCACAGGTCGCCTGTGGACTTCATCAAGCTGGAATCCGCTGTATTATCCTGACACTGACACACAGAGGGCATTCTAGACTGAAGCCCTAAATGCCCCTTGTCGGCTGAATGATAAAATTCATTAATAGCCTTAATCCAGGTTATTCTGCTCACTGTCCAGTGAGGCGCTGCTGTGAAAGCCCGTAGTCCGCTGTAGAACTGCCTGAAAATCATAAATATAACTTATTAATCAGCCTGCCTAAAGAGGTGAAATGCTCCGCTCTGTTTCCTTAACGTACGTTTTGGTTCCAATGCTACTCAAGGGCCGTAATGGCCCAGTCGAGGGCCATATTAACCGATTGAAGATGCTCAAGCGGCAGATGTATGATCGTGCTGGCATTGACCTGCTCTCGCGACGATTCTTGCTGGCGTGAGCTTTGGAGTGATCCATTTGATGGATTCGGATTAATGGATTCGGCTCGTGCCCTTCCTCTCAAGGATAACCATTAGCTGCCAAGACCCTTAATTTGAGCCAGAAATCGTCAGGAATTGCGAGCCCGAGTGATTATGATTGCAAGCCGCAACAGTTAGATGCGCCCTTTGAGACATTGGAGCAAGGGCTTAAAGTCACTTTTCGTTCCAATGCTCCTTATAACCCTAAACACTAGGTTTTTGTGCTGAAGGCTTTATCTTTGATGTAAAATTTGAACGAAACAAACTTAAAAACCTAGTGAATAATATGGTGAGCACAAGAGACACGTTAGACTGGAATTTATACTTGAGGCAATGGAGCCGAGATTTGCTAGAACGCTTGGAAGATAGCGAATTTACAAGTCTTCCGTCTGAGATTATTGATGCAAGGTGGTTAGGCTACCCTGGAGCAACAGATGCTGAAATTTCCACCGTTGAAGCTTGCTTGGAAACAACTTTACCACCTTCTTGCCGAAGCTTATTAAAGGTTAGTAACGGTTGGCGAAAGATAGATGATATGATTGGTAAACTTTTTTCAATTCAAGAGGTTAATTGGTTAGCTTCTAAAAATCAAGAATTGATGGATGGATGGATGAATGGGGTTGAATTAGGAGGCGGTTCTTCTCTTGTGCCTGATGAAGAATACTTTGTTTATGGAGATGAGCAAGACTCAGCCTCGTTAAGAAACGAGTATTTGCAAACAGCTTTAGAAATCGGTGGTGACGCCAATCAAGGATTATTACTGCTTAATCCCCAAATTACATCTGAGAATGGAGAGTGGGAAGCTTGGTTTTTTGCTAACTGGCTTCCTGGCGCAGAGAGATACAAATCCTTTCAGGAGTTAATGCAAGATAGACATAGGCGTTTGCTTGAGCTTCCGAAACTTCGGGAGATTCCTAATTAAAAAACTAATGTAAATAAGAGGCAGTACTAAGTTACTCTGCCCCTCAAAAGTCAAAAATCAAGCGCTAGACTATTTTTGATTGTTGGGTTAGTGTTAGTCCTGTTAATCAACTGGTGCGAAAAATACCCCTCAAACCGGCTCCCAAAGCGGTGTTACATCTTGCTCTCTACTTTCGGGGTGGTGTTTGAGAACTAGGGTTCTTGCAAATAGCGAACTCCTTCCATCATCTCTTCATACGCTTCCTGGTTCCCGGCTTCACGTGCTTCTTCTGCCGAGCCTTGCAATGCCCAAATCAATTTCTCTTTGTTGGCCTCAAATGGAATTTCGTCTACATTTGAGATGGCATCCTGTACCCACCGAACTCTCTCCTCATTTCCTTGTCGAGAAAGAATTTCTTCGGCTGCCTGAAAGTTGGCTAACGCTTGTTCTTTGGTTACTGAGGACTCAGCAGCCACTATACAAGACTCATAATCTTCATCGGGGGGGGGATTGATTCTGTGCAAGTACTGGTGTTGCCCTGAAGGGGTTACAAGGAGGTCTGAAGTGTTTGCCGGGTAATGCTTTCAGGTTTTGTGGTAAAAGAAGGAAAGGTCTAGCTTTGTCAACAAGACCTAGTTAATGATAACATGCCTGAATTTTACCAAATCTACCTCAAAAGTCAACTTGAACCGTGCCAATATTTGCTGCTAAGTATCTTGATTGATCTGTTGCAATCTATTCCCTATGGTGAAATTGGAAGCATTAGCTGCTGCGCTTCCCTTGCCGATCCAGTTTGAAAGTCGGCGGCATAGACTGCAAAGATTTTTATCGCTACCAATATTGAAGGTCGAAAAACTTTGGTTTCCCTTTATTCAAAAGTGGTTAGAAACTGATATTAACTGTAATCAAGTACTTTATATTGCGATTGATCGCACGAATTGGGGATGGATCAATTTACTGATGATTAGTTTGATTTGGGATCAGCGCGCCATTCCAATTTACTTTGAGTTACTGTCCAAAAAAGGGAGTACTAATTATAACAACAAATAGCATTCTGTAATAAGGTTTTGCATCTGTTTAAGAATTATAAAACAGTGGTGTTGGGGGACAGAGAATTTTGCTCTGTGTATTGTTGGCATCCTGGTTAGCTCAACAGGGAGTGTAATGAGTGTTTACGTTTAAAAAAAAATGAATACATTCAATTATCAGATGAAATTTGGGTGCAGTTAGAAGCTTTAGGATTGACTCCTGGTATTTCTCTCTATCTAGAAGGAGTAAAAGTTACTAAGCAGAAAGGATTCGAACGGTTTAATCTAGCAGCCAAATGGAAGAAGAAATATCAAGGATGGGCACCAGATGAAGGTTGGTTTATTTTGACTAACCTGAAGTCCTTAGATGTGGCAATTCGAGCCTACCAAAAAAGATTTGATATTGAAGAGATGTTTAGAGATTTCAAGAGCGGAGGCTATAACTTAGAAGAAACTAAAGTTACAGACTTTCGGTTGAGGGCAATAATTTTGTTAGTAATGATTGCCTATACAACTGCCACATTTCAGGGCAGAAAGATTAAACAGATGGGTTTACAGAAATATGTGGGTCGGGTTAAAGAATTTGGTCGAACAGTACGACGCCATAGTAGTTTCTATATTGGCTTGTATGGACAGACTTGGGTTAATTTTATCGAACAATCCGCAGATGCCGTGGCGGAATTAATGAGATTGACTCGCAATAAATGGAAGTATTATCAACGAGGTCTGAGGGCCAAGGAGCTTATCCTGTCTGCATTCCAGACCTCCTTGTAACCCCTTCAGCTAACTAACCATATCGAACGATTAAATAATACTTTCAGACAACGAGTTTCTCGACTGGTGAGATCAAGCCTATCATTCTCCAAAAAGCTGAACAATCACATTGGAGCGATTTGGTACTTCGTTCATGGCTACAATGCAGAGCTAGACAGGATTTGAGCCTCACCACTACTTCCATATCACTACCTCAAAGCGCATCATTTCTTCCAGGTTGCGGTAACTGAGTGGGTAACGCAAATACCACCGGACACACAACTTTCCTGATATCCGATTGAAAATGACGCCACTTGAATGGGGGCAGAGGGGTTCATGAATCAGGTGTTCGTGGCTGAGGGCAGTAAGTACAAATACTATTTTACCAGACCTGAGCCAGTTTTTGCAACACAACCGGATGGAGTGGGGAAGGATACCCTTGTTTTTGACTGTTAGTTTAAATTTCCAGCTGACTCAACAACTTTCTTTAACTCTTCAAAGGTGATACTACCGTCTTTATCACCGTACATACCTAACAACTGCTGGGGGCTACTGATGCCTGTTTCTGCTGAGATGATTGCACTTAAGCCTGGGCTTAAAAAAAGCTCGTTTATAGAAACTTTGCCATCTTGATCGGTATCCAAGGTATTAAAAAGAGATTGAAGCTCTTGTTCAGTTGCCATAATTTTTTATTGCTCAAAGTAACCAAAATATGAGAGAAAAGGGCGTATTCACTAATTTTTTAGCCAGGAAAATGTCTAATCTTCTTGCTCACGCCCAAAATTCAATTTACATCTTAGCATCGTTGATGCCTTCTGCCTGTCAACGCTAAAATTTCACCGTCATGTTAGGATTATTCTTGGAGGGAAAAGGCTATCCTCTGCCACAGCACAGTCCAACTAAGGGTTGTGTTGCAAAAACTAGTGGTAGTCTAGTAGAGCTAGCAAAAATACCTAGCGCCGAAGCGCCCAACCCACCGAGTCCATGAACCCAAAGCATCCCAATAAGAGTGGCGTCATTTTCAATCCGAGATCATCCTGATGTGCGTCCGGTGGGAGAAAGCGGTATCCCCTCAGCTACCGCAACCACCGAAGAAATGATGCGCTTTGAGGGGACTAACGGTGGACCATTCGACGGTGTATCGCTGGGTTCAGGCATATGCACCTGAACTAGACCTCCGATGCCTAAAGCAGCTGAAACCAACTAATGACTCGTGGCGTGTGGACGAGACGTACATCAAGGTTAAAGGTGAGTGGAAATATCTCTACCGGGCTGTCGATTCTGAAGGCAACGCCAACCCCCCTTACCCCCCTTCTTCAGAAGGGGGGCAGACGTTGCTTCGCCTTTGCTCTGGATTTCATGTTGAGCGCGCTCAAGGGATGCACGGGCGGTAGAACGCTTTTTCCATAAGGTAATAAATGCTGAGCACAACCAGAAACCGAGAGTTATAAATGTGGATAAGAATGCGGTGATTACCTCCAGCAATTGACTCACAACTGGTTGCGGGTTTTGCTCTCTGGATGAATTTGTCTGGAAGCCTCTAGGTGCTTGAATTTCCATCGACTCAAGCTAAAGTGACTCCAGTCTTTTTAGCTGGACGAGAATTGGAGTAATCATGGCTGAATCTAAACCCTGGCAAGGGATTCCCACGAATTTGACCTTGGAGCAGTTCGAGGAATTTGTCTTGCCCCACCTGCACCTTGGCAGTCGTGGTCCGCAGCCGAAGCTCCCGTTGCACAAGATCTTTAACTATATTTTGAAACTGTTGTACCAAGTATGTCAGTGGAAAGAACAGCGAGATCGAGAAGGACAAAGATGGGCGACCGGAGAGCCACTACACAAGAATCTATCGTGCCTTTAGGCGCTTTGAAGCCCATGGGTGCTTCGATGCCATTTTCACGGGGTCTGTGTCGCTGCTGCACCAAAAAGAGTACCTCGACATCAGTGTCATCCACGGTGATGGGACGACCACAGCCGCGAAGAAAGGTGGCGGCAATCTCGGATGAGCGCGGGCACAAGCACTTCAAAGGGGACAAAGTTGTAGCCAACTGCTCTCGCCACTGTAATGTGATTGCCCCTTTTGTTTCAGCCCCTGGAAATCGTCATGAGTCACCGCTGCTACAGAAAGCATTGCCCCAAGTAACCCGCATCGCTCACAAGGTCGGACTCAATCTAAAAAATACGATCGTCAGCCTGGATTCAGCCTACGATAGCCGAGCTAACCGCAAAGCCATTTTCAATCGTGGTATGATGCCTAATATTCCTGAAAATCCGCGCGGTAGAAGCACTCCGAAGCGTGGACGCCAGCCTTTTTTCAATGCGGCTATTTATCAGGAACGGTTTTTTACCACCCTCGCGGGTGTTCGCCTGGGAAGATAAGTTTCGGCGCTTGTTGCTACGATTCGAGCGGATCAGTCAGTTGCACTATGCCTTGAAAAGTCTGGCTTATACGATGATTAATCTCCGGCATTTCTGCCAGAGCTAAAGTTCTCGTCATCCATTCTCCAAAGGGTCTCGGCGCAAGAGACCTAGATTTTTCGTGTCTGGGAGACGGGGATATTGGGAAAAAGAGCATGGAAACTCACAAAATAGCTCGTTCTTTCACCTTGAAGGCTAAACTTGACCTTGCCGCTCAATGTTTCACATCAACTTTTACACAAAACCCGCAACCAGTTGGTATCCACCAGATATTGATGAGGAGGAAGAATTTGGAGTAGGAGCGTAATATATTTACAGTCACCATGAACTAGGTTCACCATCAAGAACGAAAATCAGGTGCAGCAGCTCCGGTAGGTTAACTGCAGGATCTACTTTCAGCTCAGCAGGAAATAGTTAACATTTGACACTCTAACACTTGAGTTGCTACATCACGCCGCTACCTTTAGACCTATCACCATTGGTGTACTAGTGAACCGATGCCACCACCTAAAATGATAAGGATTTTCATGGTTTCCCTAGATTTCACCAGAACGTTACATAACTATGAATGCAGTTCCCCACATCACCCTCAACGACAGCAACACCATCCCGCAGCTCGGATTCGGGGTCTTCCAGATCAAGCCGCAGGATACCGTAGAGGCAGTAAGCAAGGCACTTGAGATCGGCTACCGACATATCGATACTGCCCAGATGTACGGAAATGAGAAGGAGGTGGGTAAGGCTATCCATGCCTCTGGCATCGAACGCAGTAATATCTTTGTTACCAGCAAGCTCAACAACGGATTTCATCGACCTGAGGATGCCCGTAAGGCATTCGATACAACTCTCTCCCAGCTCGGCTTCGATTACGTAGACTTGTTCCTCATCCACTGGCCTTTGCCCACGCTCTACGATGGCGACTTCGTCTCGACCTGGAAGACACTGGAGGAGTTCCATCGTGATGGTCGTGCCCGCTCGATCGGAGTGTCAAACTTCCAGGTTAAGCACCTGGAGAGGCTAGCCGCCGAGACCGAGATCGTTCCGGCAGTCAACCAGATTGAGGTGCACCCCTACTTCACCAACGAGGCGGTGCGCCACTACGGTCAGGAACATCAGATTGCTACTGAGGCGTGGTCGCCGATTGCACAGGGCAAGGTGCTTGACGACCCTACCATCAATCAGGTAGCCCAGAAGGTAGGTAAGACTCCAGCACAGGTCGTGTTGCGGTGGCACATCCAACGCGGAGACATCGTGTTCCCGAAGTCAGTGACACCATCGCGCATCAAGGAGAACTTTGAACTGTTTGACTTTGAGCTGACTCCCACCAACATCGGCATGATCAACTCGCTTGATAAGGGGGAGGATGGTCGCACTGGTCCCAACCCGGACATGTTCGACTATATTCCTCACTGACTCATCTCCCAGTGGGTGGAGTCAAAGTTCAACGGAAGCGAGTAACAGGAGGAAGCTTAACAAAAAAGGTTGTTATCTAGAAGTCTTGCTAGATAACGATTAAAAGTTTGAAGTTCTAGTAGAACTGGCTACTAATTAAAGGCGGGACAGTGACTGCCACAAGGATTTTAGCCTCTGAGTGATTTGACTATTCCTGGTTAGCATCACGGCTCTTGTCCTGTACAAGAGCCTGTCTCGTTGTGTCCCGCTTGGCACTGGTGGTCAAGTTTTTCGATCAAGCTGTTTCCTTTCCTCGAAAAATTTCATGGAGATTTTGGAGGAGAATGGTGAGGCTTAGGAAACTAGGGGCTTGCCGAGTGTTTTAGGAGTTATCCATATGGCATCAAATCATAGAAGGACTCTTTGCCTAAATGCCGAGCGTATTTTTTCACCAGGGCTTTCAGGTCAGTCGGACCATCCAAAAAGATCCAATCGTCCACTGAACCCCGAAAACACCAGCGTTCCACTATAAATTCTCTGGTTCGGTCATCATCCAGCACAAACTGCATCGTGGGAGAGTAGGAGAGAGACTGGGCAAAGAATTCTCTCATCTTGGCTGCATCCTTGCCCAGACCAAATGAGCCAAATTCCGTTAAGGCATCAACATCTTGGTCGCACAGGTAAACAATAATCTGTTTGTCTTTGACATCCACCATAAAGTTGTCAAGCTTGGCGTATTGCTTCACCCCTTCTCTGACAATTGCCAGCTCTTGAGGCGCAATAATTTGAGGTGGAATTTTCCGCAAAAATACTTGGGCATTGGGGTTCTCATAAATTTCATAGCCATCAGGAATCGCGCTGGCTAGCATCCCTTCAGATTTCATTGAGAAGAAATACTTGGGTTTACCGGTTTTGGTTTGCCCCTGGTGCAGGTAATATGTTTTGCCTTTGCGATTGATATACTCAATAGTCATTGGCACAATCCATGCTTTATTTGAGATCATACGGGGTTTTCGCTCTTTGGGGTGTAATCTAAGCCAAGGTAGTAATATGGAAGTAGTGGTGAAGTATAACCCTTGTCCCGTCAGCATCCTGTATAATATTAGCTAATGCAAATAATCCTCACATTATCGCCCAATAATTATTATTTTTGATGACAACAAATTTGGCGTTCTTACTTTACTCATCTGTATTGCTACTGTCTAAATTAACACGAGAGTCGATAGAACTATCCCAAAAAATATCTGAAGAACCTTCAGAACGAGTCTGTCCTACCTGTGGCTCCGAGCATTTGATTTAAAATGGTTCAGTTCATAATGGCAAACCAAAATATCAATTGTATTAGCTGTGGTCACCAATTTGTTGTCAATCTTACTAAAACCACTGTTTCACAGTCAATCAAGCAGCTGATTGATCGGCTCTTACTTGAGAGGATATCGTTACGAGGAATTGCTAGGGTGACTCAAGTAAGTTGGTCTTGGTTACAAGATTCTGTGAATCAAAAGCTAGCTCGAACTCCGCGCCAGGTAAAGGTTTCAGGAAAACCACTAGGTAAATTGATCATTGAATGTGACGAGATGTGGTCATTTGTTGATAGCAAGAAAAACGAGGTCTATATCTGGCTAGCAATCGACCGTGATTCTCGAAAATTGTTGGTTGCTTTGTGGGCGATAGAACGAGAAAATCAGCCCGTAAGTTATGGGCTTCTTTGCCAGAAGTTTATCAGCAATGTGCTATTGCTTATACGGATTTTTGGCAAGCTTACAAGACAGTTATTCCCCATAAACATCATCGAGCTGTTGGTAAAGAAACAGGTCTAACTAATCATATTGAGCGATTGAATAATACCTTTAGACAACGAGTTTCTCGACTAGTAAGATCAAGTCTATCATTCTCCAAAAAGCTGCACAATCACATTGGAGCGATTTGGTACTTCATCCATGGCTACAACGCAGAGCTGGACAGGCTTTGAGCCTCACCACTACTTCCATATCACTACCCTTGAGTGGACGGGTTAATTTTGGCTTGGGTACTGCTTCTTTCTTAGTCGGTTTTGGAGTATTGGGCAGTGCTAAATTGATGCCCTGTTCACCTTTGTCCTTCTTTGAAGCTTTGAGGAATCGCGGCGCTTCATGTATTGGTTGTGCAAACTCTTCAATAAATTCAAACTGATCCCGTTCAGGATTAAACTTTGCCTTTACCTGAACGAACATTGTCCGCCCTTGGTCTTTATCCAGTCTGGGATTGAAGCGAAATGGCCTGGCCTGCGAGTCTCTCCAAAAAAGTGGCAGGTGATTAGCTTTCATGAACCTGAGCTTGACGTAGGGTTCGGCTTGTTTAATGAACAGCTTTCTCTCTTCGGTAAAATTCCTAAAAATCGAGACGCAGGGAACTCGACAAACAGGGATGAACTGCCACAAACCAGAAAGTTTGAATTCTAGATCGTTCAAGTCGTTGATGATGCCTTTGTCTTCAACTGACGAACCTTCAAATCCCACCAGTTCAAAAAAGAGGGCATGGGGTTGCTCTCTTCTAGGAAAATGGACAACTCGCGGGTAAACTATCAACCGCTGGAAATTGCTAAGTGTGTTTTTTATTTCTAGCTTTAAAGCCAAAAGAGTCTTATGTTTTTCTGCCGCATACCTGATCGGGTAGTTTTTGCCGTCGATGGTAACACTGTTGATGCGGTCTTCTCCAAGAGTCACCTCTCCCTGGATTACTCCAACGGCTTTAAAGACGGGAGGATTATTTGGTTCATTCTCAACGCTAGGGGTGCTTCTCTCTTCAGTTGTCTGGGGCTCGGAACCAGTAGGAGCGGCGTCAGGAGATGAGGCTAATGTTTTAGGTGGTTGTGAGTTGATTTTTTTAAGCACAGGTGCTTCCACAGCTCTTGGTCTGGGGTTGGTCGCATTTTTTAAGAGCTGCTCAACTTTTTCTAAATCTGGTGCGGGCATATAATCTCGCGTTAATTCAAAAGTTGACAAATTGTAACTACTTGATTGAAGTGAAATTGTATTTACAAACCTTGACACCACAGGCAGGCTAAATCGGGCTGACTCTGCCCACGTATATCCCGAGGGCTGCAACAAAGTTATCCAAAGTTGTCCCTCGGGGCGATCCGGCTCAGATTCGGACGGGGCAACGCGCTCCTTTATAAAGTCACAACACCGAATCGCTCAATCTGCAGGTACTACTTAAAGAGCTAGAGCACCGAATAATCAAGATTAAGCGGCAACACACCACTTTAGCCGAGGAAAGAGCCGCCTGCCTAAATCAGGATGGAAGGGGAAATGAATTGATCAGAGCAAGTGCAAGTTAGCTTAAATCGGATTGGGCAAGGCAAGAAGTTTCTCTTGCTTCCTTGACGCTACTCCCTAAACCGAAACTGATTCTAGGTTCGTGAATAAATTTTGACCTTTAAGTAGCGCCGCAAGCCTAGATACATTTGCTCCGTGGTATTTTGCTGCTTCGAGTTGCTCTGGTTTGACACCGATTGGCTTCCCGTCTTCTGCACCGGAGCGGGCATAGGGTCCCCATTGAATTCCTCCGACTGGATATCCGGGAGTGTTTTTAGGTAATGGTACTATCACCATGCCGAGTTCGGCAAAGTTACTTAGTATTGCTAGCATTGCAAGTTCACATCCGCCTCCAGCATTGCCATAGCCGCCTCCAGTAGCAAATACAGCCCCAACAAAAAGCCAATCAAACTATCTGTCATCCACAGATGACTGCAGACGGTATCGATCAACTTTTTCACTCGCCAATCTGGACTTCCCATGTGAACTGGTGTGCCAACAATTACAGCATCACTCTTAAGTAAGTCATCGGCTGTGACCTCTTCTGCTAATTTGACCTCGACCTGAGTACTGGAAACTGACCTAGCACCCTCAGCTAGAGCCTGAGCCATTTTCTGTGTATTTCCATAGTCTGTTGCATACACTATCAAGACTTGCGCCACTTTTGGTCTCCTTAGTTTTGCGTAACGGTATTGTCAACTTAATTTAGCTTTAATCAGGTGAAGCACTCGCTCCCATCAAAACGACCTCCGCCTCGATCGCAATCAGGCTGCCTTGAACTCAACCAACACCAGTCTAATCGCATTAACCTCTACTAGTTGAGAAATGGTAGGCAGCGCTCGCCACCTACCTTACAACATCCAGCTTCCTGTTTTCAAGTTAAATTATCCAGCCAGCCGCATGGACAGTCCTGATCCACCACACTTGTGTGATCGCGTTCTAAGTACTTAAACATAAGTAATTACAGAAATATTGGCTGAAGTCCTTGCCTTGTAAAGAATCAGTATGTAATTAATCCTGTTTGGTTACTTATCAGGGCATCACATTCTGAGGCATTTCACTATGAACAGCGGGTGGGTGTTGAAAATGCTAATCAAGCGTATCAAGTAAGGCATCAATACCCTCATCATCGGGGTCAGAATCTGATAGACTGCCATCAAGTGCTAACTCCTGGGTTAAAAGAGCGAGGCTAGAGCTCAGCGCTGAATGAGCTTGCTGTAAACTGGCATACTGCTGTTGCAGTTTGGCAATCTCGGCAGACATTAACTTGATGTTAAGATCTGCAAGTTGTTGGCGCTGTAATTGGAGTTCTCGGAAGATTTGTTGTTGTCGGTGCTGAATTAGGCGCTCAAATTGGGAGCGGTTGACAAAGTTTAAGCAAATCGCTATAGATAGAGGAAAACACACATACACCAACTGCCCAGAAGCGACAGCAGCGATTGAGCCAGCGATTAAGCCAAAAAGCGATAGGTATTCCGCACCCTCAAGCCAACGGCGATGATTCACAACTCTTACCCTCAAGAGATTTACGCTCACATTATCGTTCTTGAGGGCAAATTGTCTTTTCGTCCTCTCCTGGTCAAGAGTAATTTAGATACAGCAAGCCTTGGGAAAAGTAAGCGGTTGGTCAGGTATCTACGCGCTTAGCATTTAGCGCGGGAGCTTTAGTCCGCTCAAGCTTAAGCGCAGATAGTAGGTAGTTAAGCATGGTAGCCCTGGCCTGGCTTCCAGTTGGTTGTAATCCGGTTGGTTTAATCCTCTAAATCCAATTCTTCGTCATCACCTATAAGCTCGAAATCAGCAACATTATCCGAGTCTATCAACCCGGATATTTCTGGGTCTTCCGTATCCAGAAGATCTTCAGTTTCTTCCTGATCAGCTCGCGCCATCATGCGACCGCTGGCTTGCAACCAGTCGAGCAACGTAGTCTCACCACGGGGGGCACTTATTGGCGCTGGCTGACTCCGAGGTTGTTCCACCAAAGGATTTCTGTTCAGATCAAATTCTCTGTATGCCAAATTTCATGTTAACGAAAGAATCGTGAAATCACCGTGGTCTACGCTTAGCCTTCCGTCTCTCCCAATAAATACGGCTGCACCTACGAAGCGGACTTGCCTAACATGACAGTTTGAGTTTGGTGTCACGCCGAGCAACTTAAATTACAGCAACTCGACAATTGATATTAGACCCCAGATGTGAGTATGAAATTTATGTGAACAATCCGGGCACTATACCGCGTAGATTGTTTATATTTATCAATAGTAGTAGAGCAAATATTGTGCTCTGACACCTAATGTTTTTAGATGTTTTCTTGTTAGAAGTCGTGTTATACTTAATGCAGGAAACAGCTTCAAAATTCCTGTAGCTACTCAACCCAATAAGAGTGCGTCGTCCAGACGAAAGCAAAGCCTTTCAAGCGCAAAAAAAATTAAAGCATAAAAATCATGTCGAATTCAGAGCAAAACACTGATTACGTGCGGGTCTATTTATCCGAAATTGGTCGCTACCCACTGTTGACCCGTGAGCAAGAAATTTCTTATGGTCAACAAGTTCAACAGATGGTGTTCCTTAAGGAAGCCAAAGAGATTTTGAGCAAGAAACTACGCCGTCAACCGACTTTGGAGGAGTGGGCATTGCATGCTCAAATGAGCGAAGGTGAGTTAACCCAAAAAGTTCAACGTGGCCAGCGAGCCAAGCAGAAGATGATAGAGGCGAATCTACGCCTAGTTGTTTCAATTGCCAAAAAGTACCAGAAGCGTAACCTAGAGTTTTTAGACTTGATCCAAGAAGGAACCATTGGACTGGCTCGAGGTATAGAGAAATTTGATCCTACTCGTGGCTACAAGCTTTCTACCTACATTTATTGGTGGATTCGTCAAGCGATTACCCGCGCTCTAGCTGAAAAAAGTCGGACAATTCGACTGCCTATTCACATTACGGAGAAGCTGAATAAAATCAAACAGGCACAGCGCCATTTATCTCAAGAACTAGGCCGTACAGCTACAGTATCTGAGGTAGCGAAAAAACTGAAACTTTCCCCGGCTCAGATACTTTCGTATGTGCAGTGCGCCAGAAGTCCCATTTCTTTGGATTTGCCTGTGGGAGATAACTCTGACACCGAATTGATCGAACTGTTAGAGGACAGCAGAGCAATCCCAGAGTCAGAAGTCATTCGTTCATGTTTGGCTAGCGATTTAGATTCTATCATGTCAGAACTAAAGCCCCAGGGACGTGAGGTTTTGAGCTTAAGTTTTGGATTAAAAGATGGGCAAGAATTGACATTAAATCAAGTTGGGAGTCGCCTCAATAGAAGTCGAGAATGGATACGCCAAATTCGGAATAAAAGCCTGAATAAAATGCGGAAACATGAGCATTTGCAGTCATATCTTCTAAGCAGTTAATGGGTTTAGTAGATGCGCAAAAAAGCAGTTTAACGTAAGGATTCAGGTCAGAGGGTATTGACAAGTGTGACATTGGAGCGGGACTATAACAGGTATGCAAAAAGACCTGCTTCCAAAACTAGACAGTGACACCTTGAGAAAGTTGGCGCCAGAGCAACTGGTAGAGATCATTGTTGAGCAGGCGATCGCTATAGATCAGCTAAAATCCAGAATAGTAGAACTAGAACAGGAAATAGACAAACTCAAGGTCAGTAGAGATTTAGACAGCAAAACATCATCGAAACCACCGTCGGGAGATATCCTCAAAAAATCAGAGAATAAACAGGAGGATAAACCAGAGGAGAGTGACGCTCCAAAACGGAAACCAGGGGGACAACCAGGGCATCCGGGAAAAACGAGAAAGGGGTTTAGTCGAGTCGATAGGTTTGAGATATTACGACCCCAAGTATGTAGTTGCTGTGGTCAGAGGGAATTCTGCGCCGAACCAATAAAAATCGAAACACAGCAAGTAGCACAGTTGGTGGAGAGGCCAATCGAAATAGTAGAATATCAAAGATATACGTGTATTTGCACCGGGTGCGGGGAAACACAAACAGCAGACTGGTCACCAGAGATAGTTCCGGGACAAGATATAGGAATCAGACTGCAAGCTTTTTTGGGATGGATAAATAATTACGGGCATTTACCCTATGAAAAGCAACAAGAACTGTTGTGGGAACTGGGTAAAATAGAAATCGGGGTGGGAACTCTAGTAACCACAAACGAACGAATAGATAGTGCAGTGGCTCAAAGTATTAATAGTCTCAAAGAGTGGATACAACAAACGCAGCCAAATATCCATTCGGATGAAACACCCTGGGTAGTCAAAGGGGTAAAAGAATGGTTATGGATTTTTGCCAATACTGACTTCGCCTTGTTTCATGCTGCTGATACTCGTTCTCGCGCTGAACTACAATCTATCCTTGGTTTGAACTACGAGGGTGTACTTAGTTCTGATGATTATTGCGTGTATAACGGATATGATGTCAAAGCCCAACAAAAATGCTTGGCGCATTTACGCCGTCACAATAAGTGCGCTAATTAAGCTTCCAGGCTTAAATAACCTTGATATTGGGGAAAAGTTTATCAACCTGATTGATGAAGCCTTTAAAAACTACGCTTTATTCCAACAAACACAAAACCTTCTGGAATTCTTTGGTTGGGCGGATGAATTTAAAGCAAAAGTTGAGTCCTCCATCAGTGAATGGATTGGTAAAGCTGGCGGAGACGCTGGTAAGCTTTTACGCTCGTTACAACACAAAGCACACCAATGGTGGTATTTTCTAGCTCACCCAGAGATACCTCCTGATAATAACCTCGCAGAGCGAACGCTACGTCTAGCCGTAACAAAAAGAAAAGTTAGTGGTGGTTCCCGCTCAATGGAGCGGTTCCAAGATACTGCCGATTTATTGACGGTTATACAAACTTGTCGTCGTCAAGGACGTTCCGTAATTGAATTTTTTGAGCAAGCTATAAAAGCAATGGTCAACCCTGATATGCAAGCACCATCTTTAATACCTTAACTTTAGACCTGAATCCTTACAGTTTAACTAAAGTCTGAAAAATGCTACTCCCAACAACCGAGGCAATTCAATTACATATTGAAGCATTAAGAGCAATGTGGGATAGTATTACACCAGATGAAGAACTTGAGCAGAGCATGTTAGCTGATGCCTTGAAGTCTGAACTTAACGGCAGAATAAACGGGAAACTTCAAGAACAGTTGTTGCTGCTCAATATAGCCCGGCAGCAGATAGAGCAGGTCATAACGACCCTTTTGATTTACAAGGCAGTAATCGGTAGCTATGTTTCCTAGCTATCAATTCAATCACAAGATTTTGAAACTGGAGTGAACTCTATATGCAGGTTAAACGCACCATGCTTGCCAATCTTCAAATTGGACAACACATAGATCATATTGTCTTTGTGAATGGCAAACCCAGGCATCTTCAATCCGAAGTCACTGACGTAGAAATTCATTCTGATTTCGGACGAGTTTGGACGAAAACTGGCTCTCTAAATTGGCAAATGATTACCTCTAAATATCAAGTAGTTTTACCCTACGCCACTTGCGGTTAGCGTTGGATAGTTCACGATTTTACCCTGGATAAATTCCAATTTAGGGTTGGGGTTGATGTTGTAATATTCGAGGAAATAGCATGTTTAAGCACACGATATGGAAAAATTTTTTTATCATGTTATTGGCTTCTTACTCTCTGGCAGGATGTGCCGTCGTTGATGCCTGGATAGGGGAGTCCAGCAGCGTTGCACGACAAGAAATTGGGCCTAGAGCGGCGCTTAAAAAATCCGAATGGTTCAAGGATGCATCGGCTCAGCTTGACAAAAAGAAGAGCGATATCGAAGTTCAGTCAGGGAGCATCAAGGATATAGAGAAATCTTATTCAGGCAAGCCGCGCTACTATTGGACGCGGGATGACCGTGCCGAGCACAACCAGTTGAAGGCAGAACTCAACGGGCTCAAAGCGAGTTACAACCAGCTGGCTGCTGAGTACAATTCGGGGATGGCAAAAATCAATTACAGCGAAAGCTAATCAGGGTCAGCTGCCTCAAGGAGCTTCGGTGCCACTGCCGCGCGAGTACAAAACCTACATAAACAACTGATGCCCAGCATCCAAAAATCACATAACTAGGAGGCTGTTTCATGAACAAACTCAAGCCTATTGTCGCTCTCCAGCTAGGTCTAGTTTCTATGCTGATGGGATGCGAACCTCTGATAGCAAAACGACCCATTGTTCCAGTTTCATCATCAGGAGTGCAAAAAGCTGACGTACAGGTGCCAACGAACGCCTAGGGGGTGACGGTTGAGCAACAGAATGTGCGCGATCGCCTGCTAATGGACAATAAAGTTGGCGCTTTTTAAGCATCTTTACATCATCAGCCCCGAGTCAGGTGTAATTCTGCTGTACTCAACGGTAAGAGGAAAAGTTACCCAAGCGGAAAACGTCTGACACCACGTACAGTAGCCGTGGGTCAAGACGAGGGCATTGGATTTTCGGTGCAAATCAACAAACAAGCATATTACACCGGCGAAGTGCTACAGAATGACGGGACTTACGGGGACAGCTCACCGTATATCTACTGGTGGGATGCTCGCGGCGTATATCATCAGCATTTTATGACGGACGGGCAGATCGTTCATTTGAGTGAACAGCCTTTACGAGTAAATCCAAACGAGATTCGCATCGATTTGTCACAAAAGCGGCCTGAGAAGTAGAATAGGCAAGTTTCATCCTCTGCTCAAAGCGTTTAAAACATGAATGCACCCCTAAAAATAGCTAAGTCTGTGCAATAATCCCGCCAGTTTCGACCCGAACCACCGCGTATGCCTGAGTCGAAGGCTGAGTTAGAACGAGTGCTCTGCCTACTGGGGAATAGGACAAAGGCGGAATTGAATAGAAAGGTACGTCAGGAGTTGGTAGCCTTAGTCGGAATTTATCCGAGTCAAAAACAGGCATCTGCCTGGAAGCAGTACCTGAAGGCCAAGATGAAACCATCATCTGGCGTAGATGCGTAGATACCGAGAGTGCTGCAGCGGTAGCTGTGCAGATTGAGCTAGAGCTAGAACCGAATGGCTTTGGCTATGGGTTCTAGCTCTGGCTCAATCAGGAATATGATTCTGACGACGCCTCATCTAGAGCTGCCTGGTAATCCCCAAGAAAACTCCCAAATAGCTCGGACTTAGTAAACTTTGTCGATGCTGCCGGTTGCCAATCTGACGCATAAATCTGAGCCATTAAATCTAACATTGTTTTCACTTCCCCCCGGAAAGTTTTTTCATTCCTCGCAATCATCCATGTACGAGTAGCAAGAAGAATAGCTGGTGCATAGCCAACATCAGAACCTTTATTAAATATTTGTTGCAGTTCTCCTGATTCATACATCAGGCGATATGCTTTCCTTGCTGCCTTTTTCAATATCTCCGGGCTTAAAACATTTTTCATGACGATTTCCTTACCGCTCGAGGGCTCTGGAATCCCGATTTAGCAACGACACAAGTGGTAGTAGCCTCAAGCATCCCTCTCTCCATCCAAAGATAAAAACTCAACCAACTCTTGAGCAGTACAGTTTAAAACAGTACACAGCTTAGCAACTCTTGCCAGCCACTCAACTCCATTACGGTTGTTTTCCCAATTTCTGATAGTTGACTCAGTGACACCAATTAAGTCTGCAAGCTGCCTCTGCGTTAGATCAGCTTTTTTCCTGAGTTGCCCAACCTTAGACACTGGTATTTCTCCCATAAAGAATTCATACCAATATCTTACCGTTAAAGTCTTTGCGTGAAACCGTTGACAGCGTTAAAAGTTTAACGTATAATAGGCATATTAAAAGGCGGTCAGCGCTACGTCTGGAAAACTAAACACGCTCACCGCCCCACTCCCTAAGACAGGAGATTAGAATCCTATGTTACAGCTTCTTGCACCAGAACGGGTGGCCAAGGTTTCCGACGCCCCAGGCCAATACGTAGAAGACAACGTAAGAGCGATCGCACCATTAACGCTAAAGAAGTTTCGACGCGGCTACGGGGAAGAAGCGGCGGAAGAAGCGGCTCAACTCAGAGGAATTGCAGTGACGAGCGCGGAGGGTGTTCTGCGACAAGCCAAACTGCTCTCAAAGTTGAAGGAGCGGTTAAACCGAAAGGAATGGGGTATCTGGCTAAAAGAGGTGCTGGGTTGGTTTGGGAAGGAGGTAGCACCATACCTGCAAATAGCCAAGATCTTCGGTAAGTTCGATCCAGCTGTATTCCGAAAGGTGGAACCATTCACACTCCTAAAACTGCGGACAAAGCGATATGCCCCGCTGGTGGAAAGACTGCAAGAGGAGATAAATATCACCTCGGAATTGATACAAAACTTGATTTCCGAAGTGATCCCAACGCCGTCCAGGCGGAAGAAAGCAGCGCCTAAATTTGACGAGCCGGTGTTAAAGCAGCGATTGAATCCAGAAGATGGGACATTCTACTTCACCTTGTACACCACCAACTTGGGTGATCAACCAGGAGAATGGTTACAGGAAAAGCTAGAGGACCGCACATTGGGGCAGGTGCTGGAGCACGCTAAATCGTTAGAAAAGCAGGTTGAGGAGCGCCGCGACGACATGAGGTCAGGGATAGAAGCTCAAATAGAGCAGCGGGTGCGCAACCTGGTGGAAATGGCTGAATTCGCGCTGAAGCAGGAAATAGCGGATTTGAGGGCGCAATTACAGAACACCGTCAAGACAACAGTAGTGGGTGAGAGAGCGATCGCTACGAGTGATGTTACTGATGACGGAGCATCGGCTGAGGGGAGAGCAGTTAGCGCAAATGCCATTGTGGGTGAGAAAGCTTTAGCCACGAGCAAGGCTGATGACGAAGTATCGGCATCAGCGCTCATTGAACCCATAAGCGCCACAGTGGGTGAGCAAGCTTTAGCCAAGAGCAAGGCTCTTGATGACGAATCATCAGCCGAGCCTTTAACAGAACCCGCTGCTTTCCCCGCCCTTGCCCAGGAACCGGAGGAACCGGAGCCGAGGGGGGAAGCAAGTGATGCTACGATTCACCAATGCCCTGAACAAGAGGCGATGGAGGAGCCTTTAGCTCATGTCCCCGTCGATGAGGTTTCTCCATTGTCTGAAGCATCGTCACCCTCAACTGAACCCACCACCGCCGCTCCCCAGGATGCCGTTGGACTGACTTTTCCAGTAGAGCCAACCAGTGTTCCTGCTGCTTTATCGCCTGCTGACGACTCTCAGGAAATAACTCCACCTTGGAAACAGCTATTGCATCTGAGAGAGGCTGAAAATCACGTCAAGGAACTTGATGCTCACATCAAAAAATTCAATTCAGACTTAGCAACCCAGAGACTAGATAGAATTGTCTCAAACCAAATCCGGGATGCCCTGAAGAACCGGCAGAAGCTGCGGTCAACCAAGATTGGGCAAATTATGGCTGTGGCGGATGACAGCGGGATTAGGGCGGACTACGAGGCACTACGCAGTTCTGGACGAGTAGTTTTGGCGCCCTCTTATGCATCCGTCTTGCTCAGGCAATGCGATTCCTGGTCAGAGGTGGCGATGGTGGTGGGGAGTGAGCGAGATCAGTTCAATAAAGCCGTCAGAGAATGGAATCTAGACGAAAAGCAGCTCCTGGTTCAGTTGTTGTCGTCGCACTTGGAAACAGAATCAAATCCCTTGGAGCAAATCGATTGGATACCTACGAAGTTGCTCTCACGGGCGTTGTCGAATTTTACTTTCAGATTGCAGAGGATTAAGGACAGCGATAACTTGGTTGATGATGCCGAGATGGAATATCTGTCAGGGTGCAAGTTTGTCTCGGTTCAGAATCTGGGCGATCGCCAAGAACAATGGGTGTTTGAGTTCGAGTCGAAAAATATTCCTATGTTTGACAGAGAGCAAATTGCGATTGAAAAGTTTTAATGACTGCTGGTAGGTTCGGAAATTGCTTTTTCAAGCGCTTCTTCATGCAAAGAGCGCTGCTCTTCCAGAGCCAGGGGGCAAAGTCCTGAGTTTTGTTGCCCTCTATGGCGACTAATGAGCCTACAACCAATCCGTTAAATCTTGCATAGAGTCGAAATCGAGCTGTTGTTGTGCGTCACAATCGGTGATTCAATCAGAGCGTTCGCGGTGGGGTAGCTCAAATCCAACCAGGCCATCACAAACTCGCTTCTAGTCGTCTAGACCCAACTCTTCATCGTCACCTCCAAGCTCGAAATCATCAGCAACATTGTCCGAATCGATCAATCCCGATATTTCTGGGTCTTCCGAGACTAGAAGATATTCAGGTTCCGAGTCGGCAGCACGGGCCATCATCCGACCGCTGCTTTCGAGCCAGTCGAGCAACGTAGTCTCACCACGCGGGGCAATTACTTGCGCTGGTTGAGAACGCGGTTGTTGAACCAAAGGATTTCTATCCATCTACAATTCTGAAGAAAGGGTAAACTTCATATTAACTTCGGTTGCACAAAGCTATCAGGCACAGGGGCATGATTGAGCGTTGATGGAGTATGTCTATGGCTGTGCCTTCTTCAGCAAAAAAGTCTTTTGAGCGGACGCTCAGCGGATTTCTACGTTAAATTTCCCGACCTTTTTCGGCTTTGACTCGACTTTGGGGGTGTTTTTTTGTGCCAAGGTGTCAGATTTGGCAACAGAACTTTGTCCAACCTTGGCAGTCGCCGTTTCTACTGTCTGGGGGATTTTGGCCTCCGATGTAGCAGAAGGCTGGCTTGTTACCAAGGGTTGCTCTGTTGCTGCTGTCTGGACTTGAGCTACCTCTGATGGTTTCGGTTGCTCCACCTGTTTAGACGCCTGGCGCTCGAAGACTTGAATGTTGGGCTCTTCCAGGACAAACCCATCAGCGGTAGCTGCACCTAACTTCCCCGAAAGAGCGGCGACCCATTGCTCATAACTGCTGTTGGCAGTTTCAAGCTTGGCCCAAAGTTTTGGCCTCACGGAAACTTGGAAGACCTGGCGATCGCAGTCAATCTTGAAATGACAGCGCCCGTTCGCCTGGATTACCTGGGGCAGGGTATTGAATTTTATCGTCAGTTCTAAATTTCCGCTCACAGGCGTAATGTCCTCCCAGTTAAGAATTTGAGTGTTTTTTGCTGCTTGCTGCTTGGCTTGAATAGGCGGCTTAAGTTCCCCATGACGTTGCTGGTGTGGCTGCAGATGAAGGTTTCTTTCCGGCAGCTTTTCAAGTCGCGGCGGGTGAGGAAATGGCCCTACTGCTTCCACGATCTTGAGAGTGCCTTCAACCAGCTGGGCTTTAAGCTGCCAGAATGATTCATCGGGTGACGGTGCATCCGACCAACTAATGGGGAGGAGTCGCGGTTGCCAGTTATGAGCATTGAATTGGCCCGCATCAGCATTACGCCAGATTTTTAGCTGGCCATCTTTAATCCAGTCGCCCTGGAGAATGAACTGTCGATCGCCCAGCGACGGTTGCTCCACAAATGTTACGAGCTGGAAAGCTAGCTGTTGGCGTCGGACTGTGGGATATACTCGCCAGCAGACCAAGTCGCCCTGGCATTTGTCCTGATATTTTTGCTGGATTTTACCGGAGCCGAAAGCGGGATACTGTTCTGCTCCGGTATCCAATAGTTTATGTCCATCGGCAGCTACTACAAGTATGCCAACAACCTCCCCGATCGCCTGATAAAAATGTCGCGCGTCAGCCATGCCGCCTCGATTACTGTGTAACGTAACTACATTAGCAAAAGTTGGTCTGCCCGAAGGTCAATTGTTAAGAGAGTTAGGATCTGAAGCTATGCATGATAGCCATTGCTGCTCACAAAATTTATGTGTTCAGCGTCCGATTCATTTGTTGCCGGATTCACAACAGCATCATCTGCAAATACATGAGTTTTTATCTCGAGCTGGTTGGTATTAAGTCTTGCCGTACTCGCCGACAATTTAAACTGCAACGCTTCGTCAAGGAGAGAAAGTGCGATTTCTGCTTTGGGTTTGGCAAGGCGGCAATCTTTCACCAGGCTCATGTACTCTTTGACAGTTTTGAAGCTACTTTTGATGTCTTCTTCTAACAGACATAGCTCTTGCTGTATCGAATCTGATGTTAAGACTGTCTCAATCTGAGCGCGAATCTGAACTACAGCTTGCTTTAGTTTTTGGGTTTTAATTTTCAAGAGTAAGAATTTTTGCAATTCACGCAGTGCTAAATCTAAAGGCTCGTGCGTTTCATCGTCTTGACTAGATAGGGTTGTGGCTGGAGCCTCATCTAGAATGAGGTCTTCGGCGTTCAAGCTGAGATGGGTATCTGCGTTTAGTTCTCCTGAAGCCAACATCCCAGTAATTTTATCTACCGCTTTAAGGCGTGTATTGAGTGAATCTTTCCCTCGAACTGAAACCGTTACTCCTGGTGTGCTTGGTAGTTTATAGGTTGCCATAAAATATCTCCTGAAACGAGGATGTTTGGCTGCTAAATCTAGGTTGTCAACTGAAGAAGCTAACTAATTATAAGTCTGGCAGTGCTCTATTTGTTGATGACATAACTATGTGTAGCTCGGCATGAATTGTCAGGAAAAGTTTGAATCTGAGCTGAAACTACTTGATATTTAGATGTAAGCATTTGCCAGTTTAAAGGGCCTGTTTCTGTCCAACCCCGTCCGAAATCATCATGGATTTCTACGGCAGTCACTTCGGATTGAAGATGCCTCGGTTTACCATTGACAAAAACGATATGGTCTATGTACTGACCAACTTTAAGGTTGGCGAGCATAATCCGTCTGACTTGCATAAATATTGGGTACTCCTATTTCAAGATTTTTGATTGAATTGACAACTAAGCTAGTAGCTACCGCTTATGCACTTATAAATTAAGAGGGTAGTTATGACTTGCTCTATCTGCTGTCTGGCTGTATTAAGCAGCAAAAATTGGTATCCGTACAGGGGATTAGGGAACAAGCAAAGAATTAGCAGGGGTTGAAATGGGCAGTAAAGAGGGAGCAGGCAATCCCTGGCGTTGAGCACGACAAGCCTCGCTCAGATAATCCAAAACATGGCGCTGTTGTCGTCTTAACGAAGTGACAACGGTCAGGATGCGTCCGACAAAGAGACTGCCTTGGGCACTCTGAGAACCATAGCTGCACTTGCGCCATAACACAGCTGGACGGATGGCTTGCTCGGCGGCATTATTGGTGGGTTCGATCCCCTCGACAGTAACGAATAACCAGAGTGCAGGCTCGACCGTTAAGAGTTGCCGACAAGTCCGCACGGTTTTAGCCCACGGAGTTTTATCGCCGTTAGCAACAGTGTCATCAGCGGTTTCAGAAAGTAACTGATGCACGGCTTGACGAATGGGTGCAACCTGAGCGATAAATCGCGTGCGTTCTAGGGTCCCATCTCGCACTCGATGCCATAATTCAAACAATTGTTCGTGGTGATTGAGCAAGGCTTCTCCCAACTCTCGGCTCGCCCCGCAACGCTGGGCGATTTTGGTAAAGTCACGTTTCAAATGTGCCCAACAAACTTGCCGTTGCTCTATCGCTAACCAGGTGTAGGCAGTGTAGCGGTCACTGTTGACATAGCCTGCAAATGCACTGCTCAATATCGTTTGAGCGGCGGTCTGAGAACGGCTCAATAGCACCTGGAAGTAACACACTAGTGCAGTTCGGCAGAAGTAACGCACCAGATTAGACAGACTCTGGGTAGCCTTCAAACTTCCACAAAAATGGTTTAGCCATCGTGCGGTTGTAGTAGGCAATAAAGTCTAAAAGCTTCTGC
>JAABUX010001255.1_pt1 | contig 38935 bp, 37 predicted proteins | sample 5561851 | NCBI WGS metagenome assembly JAABUX01 (sample SAMN10711883, study PRJNA513361) | rock metagenome | isolation source: Antarctica rocks | place: Antarctica: Victoria Land, Richard Nunatak red sandstone | collected 2016-01-03 | reverse complement strand
GAGGACTGCGCAAAGCTGCCAGGCTCATACTCCAAGCCCTGCCCCTGCCAAAACTCTGGGAGTGCCTGCTAAACTGATGGATGGTGAGCGGAGGAGGTTCAGGTCCAGGTTCGCAAAGTTTGTCATTGCCGACTTCTCTACCGCACGTCACTGCATGCAGCGAAATGAACGCCATTCATTTGCCTCATGACGGATTATCATTGGAAGTTGGGGATGTCAGTGCTCATGGTCACAGGATGGCCGGCGAAGGATCAGGCCGGCAACATTCGATAGTGGAGGATTCCGATGCGCAGTTTCGTTGTTGTCGCGGCGATGGCCGCTTTGGTCGGCTGCAGTGCCGTGGACCCTGGGACTGCCCCAACCAAGGTCAGTTGGCAGTATGGCGCCGGGAATGGCGACGGTGTTTCCTACCCGGGGCCGGCTCCGATCTTCAAGCGCGCGTATGGCCTGGAATCTGACGCGGTGGCGCCACCGGCGCAGGAGCCCAAAGTCAATTACGGCTGGGGAGCGGAAAACGCGAAGGGCGGCATGGTGCAGCAGGGCACTCCGCAACCGGCCCGACAGGTTGCGTCTCCGGTGCCTGCGCAGCAGCCGGCGACCGGGCAGAATGGGCAATCGGCCGCTCCTGGGACGCATAGCTGATCAGTCGAGGCGCGCATCCGTGGCGCGTCTCTGCGGAAACGCGGGGCAGGTTTGGATGACGTGCCTCGGCCCGCGATGTGTTGAGGCCCGGTCCTAGCGGCAGTTCGTCCTGTAGACGAACTTCTGCACCTCGGGCGTGTCGATGTTCGCAGGGGTTGCGACGACGAATGGGGTGTGCACCTGGCGCTCGACAGGTTTCCCGTCGAGCGCCGCAACCATCATCTCGACGCCGAGCTGCCCGACACGGTATGGGTATTGCACGATGTCGGCAGCGACGATCCCCTTGCGGATCGCCTCGACGATGGGGTCCGAGGTGTCGAACCCGACGATTGCGATCTTGCCTTCGCGCTGGGCTTCGCGCACGCCGGTCGCGGCGCCTTCGGTGTTGTTGGTGGTGATCGTGAAGACACCGGCAAGGTCCGGATGCGCCGCAACGGTGGAGGTGATGATCGACGCCGCCTTGGCCGTCTGATTATTGCTGTACTGTACGCCGAGGAACGTGATCTTCGGGTGCTTGGCAATCTCTTCTTGGAACCCTTGCAGCCGTTGCTGGGCTACGTTGGCAGCGGGCGAATTCATCAGCGCCATCACCTCGCCCTTGTCGCCGATCAGTTCGGCCAGCTTCTTCGCGGCCTGCCCGCCGCCGTCGAAGTTGTCGGACTGGATGTTGGACACGGCGACGCTCATGTCCTTCACGTCGCCGTCGATCGAGAGGACCTTGATCCCGCGCTCCTTGGCTTCCAGCAGCGTCGCGGTGAGCGCCACCGGGTCGTCGGCGGTGAACAGGATGCCGTCGGGCCGCGCCGCGATCACCGCGTCCAGCACGCGCATCTGCAGGGCGGGGGTGTATTGCTGCGGCCCCTGCGCCTCGAACGTGACGCCGAGGCGCTTGGCCGCCTCCGCCCCGCCGCAAGACACCGACATGTAGAACGGGTTGCCGGTCACGCCCTGGATATAAGTGATCCTGTACGGCTTCTCGGCCCGTGCGGACAAGGGTGCCGCTGCCAACGAGGCAAGAAGCAGGGCTGCGAGAGTCAGGCGCATGTTGGGTCCTCGATACGGACAGGGGCAGACGCCGGGGGCACCCGGCGCAACTAGAGGCGCTCGCCCTTCTGGCGTTTGATCTGGTCGGCGTAAACGGCGGCGATCACGACGAAGCCGATCACGACCATCTGCCAGAACGGCTGGATGCCCATGATGATGAAGCCGTTCGCCAGCACGGCCGGGATGAACACGCCGACCACCGTGCCGATGATGGTGCCGCGCCCGCCGGTCAGCGCGGTGCCGCCGAGCACCACCGCTGTGATCGCCTCCAGCGGGTCGTTCGCGTGGCCCTCCAGCGTCGTGGTGGAGAAGCGGCCCAGCGACAGCATCGCCGCGAACCCGGCCAGCAGCCCGCTCAGCGCATACAGCCGCAGCAAATGCCCGGACACGTTGATGCCGGCACGGCGCGACCCCTCCGGGTTGGAGCCGACAAGGAAGGTGTGCCGGCCGAACCGGGTCATGTGCAGCACCACGCCGCCGATCACAGACACGGCCGCGGTGATGATGACGAGCCACGGCACGCCGCCGACCGAGCCGTGGCCGAGGGCAATCAGCGCGTTCGGCACGGTGCGGATGTCGTTGCCGTCCGTGACCAGGTAGGCCGCGCCGAGCGCCGCCCCCATCGTCCCAAGCGTCGAGATCAGTGCGGACACGCGCAGCCGGGTGATGCAGAACCCGTTGAACACGCCCCAGGCCGCCCCGCACGCCAGCGCCACGACGAAGCCGAGGCCGACGGTCAGCAGGCTGTCGGTGCCGAACTGCAGCATCACCTGCGCCGCGACCACGCCCGAGAACACCAGAACGGAGCCGATCGACAGGTCGAACCCGCCGGCGATCATGATGTAGGTCGTGCCCACCGCCAGGATCAGCAGCACGGAGGCGTCGAGGAAGATGTTGCGGATGTTGTAGCTGCTGGCGAAGGTGGCCGGGTGCAGGAAGGAGAAGAACGCGACCAGCAGCGCCAGGATGACGCCCATGTAGAAGGGCGAGGACGACATCGCCACCCGGAGCTTGCGGCCCAACCCCTGCGGCGCCAGCAGCCCGGCCGTGTCCGCCTCGGCAGCCGATTGAGCGGCAGCCGATTGGGAAAGCGTCGCGTTCCCGCTCATGCTGCAACCTCCTGCTCGGCGTCGAGCGCCCCGGTCATCGCGCCGACCAGGTCCGGCACGGTGATGCCCTGGTTGCGCATGGACGCGATCCGCCGCCCGAGCCGCAGCACCTCCACCGTGTCCGCCACCTGGATCACGTCGCGCATGTTGTGGCTGATCAGCACCACTGCCACGCCGGTATCGCGGATGCGGCGCACCAGGTCGAGCGTGCGCGCCGTCTGCACGACGCCGAGCGCCGCCGTCGGCTCGTCCATGAACACGACGCGCTTGGCCCACATCGCCGCCCGGCAGATCGCCACGCTCTGCCGCTGCCCGCCCGAGAGGCTGGCAATCGGCGCGTCCATGTCCTTGAGCGCGACCTTCAGCTTCTGGAACGCGACCGCGCTTTCCCGCCGCATGGTGGCGTTGTCGAGGAAGCCGAGCCGGCCCAGCAAGCCCGGGCGCAGCGCCTCCCGCCCCATGTACATGTTGGCGGACGGGCTGAGGTCCGGGCACACCGACAAGTCCTGGTACACCGTCTCGATCCCGATGGCGTGGGCGTCGGAGGGCGACGCGAACGACACCGGGGCGCCGTCCACCAGCACCTGCCCGGACGTCGGCCCATATACGCCGGACAAGATCTTCACCAACGTGCTCTTGCCCGCGCCGTTGTCGCCGATCAGCGCCGTGACCTCGCCGACATAGGCGTCGAAATCCGCGCCGCGCAGCGCCTCGACATGGCCGAAGCGTTTGACGATCCCGCGCGCCTGCAGGATCGCATCGCCTTTGGACGCAGCCGGACCTGTCGACATGCTCGTGCTCATTGGCGGCACTGTTGCAACAGCGGCCTTCTTCCGCAAGGGCTTCACCCGGCCGCGGCGCGAACGTTACGCAGGCGGCAGCTTGAGCTGCACCCGCAGCGCCAGCTCGTCCCACAGCGTGTACTCCTCGACGATGCGCCCGGCTTTCAGGTGGAACTGCGACATCCCCATCACCGTCAACGGCTTGCCGGTCGGCGTTCCCAGCACGCCCCAGCCGCTGTGATGCCCTTCCAGGGTCCAGCGCACCGCGAGCTTGCTGCCGCCCTCGTTCGACGGCTCGACGGAACAGACATGGTGCGGCGTCCAGGACGCGTCCGGGATCATCGCCAGCAGGCTCAGGAACTGCTGCGTGATGGCCGCCGGGCCGTGCAGGTCGCGCATCCGCGGGCCGTGCCACGCCGCCTGCGGCGCGTAGGCCTCCCGCACCCGGCCGAACATGCGCCAGTTCCACGTCTCATGCAGCGTCTGCAGCAGCGCCGCCTCCCCCTCCGTGCCGGCGATGGAGGCGTCGATGCGCTCGGCCGGCGGCTCCTGGCCGAGGAGCCGGGATGCGTCGCCCAGCGCCGGCGCCGTGACCCCGCGGGCCGCCTGCTCCGCCGCCATCTTCGCCGCCACCGCATCGGCATCGACGCCCAGGTGCAGCAACTGCCCCATGGTGTCCCGCACCAGCCATTCCCGGTAGATGCGGTTCCGAAACACCATGCAGTCGGCGATGGCGCGGGAGTAGAACGTCTTGCCGGTCGGCATCCCGTACGGGCCAGGCGCGGTGAAGCGCCCGACGCTCGTGATCAGATGCGAGGTGTAGAACCCGTCCACGTCGTTGCCGCCCCAGATCACCTGGGTGCCGAGGCCGCGCCGCTCCGGATACTCGGCGATGCGCTGCACGGTGGCGCGGACCACCTCCTCCCGCGAGTAGCTGGTGCCCAGCGCGGAATGCACGACGGCGTTGTGGGCGTAATGGCTGTAGATCAGCCCGATGTTCTTCTCGTCCCAGATCTGGTGGGTGCAGCGGATGATGTAATCGACGATGTCGGTGTACACCGGGTCGAACCCGGCCATGCCCTGCGCCGGCGCCCGGCCGTGGGGACGCAGGTCGGTGTAGTCGTGCTTTTCCACTTGCAGCACCGCTCCGGCCTCGGCGCGCAGGTCGCGCACCGCCGGGTCCGCGCCGATGGCCTGCTGCGGCTCCGACCTGTCCATGGCTTTCTCCTGTCGTGGCATTGCTTGTCCCTGAATAGGGTGATGTTCCGTGGACGGTCCAGGGTGGCCTTGTGCGACGCGCGGGGCAAGGTCATCGTCGGCCGATGCGACACTCCACCCGGGCACAGGCCCGAACCGTCCGGCAATGACCGGCGCCTCCCCCACTCAACCCATCCTCTGCGACGTGCTGATCATCGGCGCAGGCTCCGCCGGCTGCGTGCTGGCGAACCGCTTGTCGGAGAACCCGGCGCACCGGGTCGTGCTGCTGGAAGCCGGTGGCTCCGACCGAGACCCCCTGCTGCATGTGCCCGGCGCCGTCAGCCGCGTCCTCGCCACCCCCCGCGTCAACTGGGGCTACCGCAGCGAGCCGGAGGCCGGCCTCGCCGGGCGCAGCGTGCCGCTTTACCGCGGCAAGGTGCTGGGCGGCACCAGCACGCTGAACGGCATGATCTACACCCGCGGCCACCCGCGCGACTATGACGACTGGCGGCAGGCGGGCTGCGAGGGCTGGTCCTACGACGACGTGCTGCCGTTCTTCCGCCGGGCCGAGCGCAGCGAGCGGGGGCCAAGCGAACACCACGGCGGCGACGGCCCGCTCCATGTGACAATGAGCCGCCCGGTGCCGCCGGTCTGCGACGCCTTCCTGGCCGCCGCGGCGGCGGAGGGCTACCCGGTCGGCGTCGATTTCAACGGCGCGGCGCAGGAAGGCTTCGGCCATTACGACGTGACCATCCGCCGCGGACGCCGTTGGAGCACGGCCTCGGCCTACCTCAAGCCCGCCCGCCGCCGCCCGAACCTCACGGTCCTCACCCATGCCGAGTGCCGCCGCCTGCTGTTCGACGGTCGGCGCGTGACCGGCGTGGAGGCGGTTCGCCACGGCGAGCCTTTGGAGATCCGGGCGGGCAAGGAAACGCTGCTGGCCGCCGGAGTGTTCAACTCGCCCAAGCTGCTGATGCTGTCCGGGATCGGGCCGGCGGACGCCTTGACCGGCCTCGGCATTCCCGTGCGGCTCGACCGGGGCGGCATCGGGCGCAACCTGCGCGACCACGTGTCCTACCGCATGAACTATGCGTGCAGGGAGCCGGTGACGGCCTACGCCCACACCAGGCCGGTGCGCGGCGCGGGCGCGGTGCTGGCCTATGCCCTGGGCCGCCGCGGCATCCTGGGCAGCACCTCCTTTCCCACCGGCGGCTTTTTCCGGTCCCATGACGGCCTGGACGTGCCGGATTTGCAGATGGGCCTGTGCATGGGCCTGCTGCCGGAAGGCGGGCGGATGCTGCCGGACCGGGAAGGCTTCACCGTCACCGTGCGCCAGGGCCGCCCGGCGAGCCGCGGCGAGGTGCGCCTGCGCTCCGCCGATCCGGCCGACCCGCCGGTCATCGAACCCCGCTATTTCAGCGACCCCGGCGATATGCCGGTGCTGATGCGCGGCACCCGGCGGCTGCGCGCGATCCTGCAGAACCCGGCGATCCGCCGCCTCGTCGACCACGAGATCATGCCGGGCCAGGCCGTGGCGGACGACGACGCCCGCCTGGCCGCCAGCATCCGCGAAGCGTCCAACACGACCCACCACTTCATCGGCACCTGCCGCATGGGCGGCGACCCGGCCTCGGTGGTCGATCCGCAACTGCGGGTGCGCGGGCTGGACGGATTGCGGGTGATCGACGCCTCGGTGATGCCCACCCACATCAACGGCAACACCAACGCGCCCACGATCATGATCGCCGAGAAGGGCGTCGCGATGGTGCTGGACGCCTGGTGAGCCGCGGCTGGCCTCCGCGGTCCGGACCATCGGGTTCAGGGAAGTTCGTTCGCGTTCCGCTCCGTTTTCATGTATGCAGGATGGACGCGGACCGCCCTGGAGCTTGTTATGACCGATCCCATCTTCACCGCCTGGAAGCCGGAGCATGCGGCGCTGTGGGGCAACGTGCCGTTGCGCCTCAAGCACCGGCTGCACCAGCACGAGCTGTTCAGCCGCCCGGCGCTGGCCCGGCTGATCGAGGCCGCGCCGAAATCCAACTACATGCTGATCGAGACCGGACGCCCGAACGAGCGCAAGCTATGGCGCGAAGGGGAGATGGGCCAACTCAGCGGCATGGAAATCATGGACGCCATCGCCAGCAGCCGGATCTGGCTCAACCTGCTCCGCGTGAACGAGATCGACCCGCAATACGGCAAGCTGCTGGACGAGATCTTCGGGGAGCTTGAGGGGCGCATTCCCGGCTTCGAGACGTTCAAGCGGATCAACGGCATCCTGATCTCCTCGCCGCGCGCCCAGGTGTACTACCACTTCGACACGGCGGGCCAAACGCTCTGGCAGATCGCCGGGAGCAAGCGCGTGTACCTGTATCCCAAGGAGCCGCCGTTCCTGACGCCGGAAACCCTGGAGAACGTGATCCTCTACAACAACGAGACCGGCATCAAGTACGAGGGCTGGTACGAGGACTACGCCCAGTGCATCGACCTGCGGCCCGGCGAGATGGCGCAGTGGCCGCTCAACATGCCCCACCGGATCGAGAACGCCGACGAACTCAGCGTGTCGATGACCATCGAGTACTTCACCCCCGAAATCCGTCGCAGCATGTTCGTCAACGGGGCGAACGGCCTGCTGCGGGACAAGCTGAAAGTCAAGCCCACGCGCACCCTGTCTGGTCCGTCGCTGTGGGCCAAGACGGCGGTCTATGCGGCGGCGTCCAAGGGCGGGCTGCTCAAGCGTGGGCGCAAGCAGCGCCGGCCGATCACCTTCACGCTCGACAAGGATTTCCTGGCCAAGCCGGCGGCAGCGGCAAGCGCGCCCGTTGCCGACGCGGCCCGTCCGGCGGAAAGCGTGCTGGGCGGGGACTGATACCAGCCGCCCTATCGGGCGACCGGTATCAGAGTCGTTTTTGGCGCGTGGCCGCCCCACCAACCCCACGCGCATACCGGTCAGCCCAAGGGGCTGCCGGTATGGCCTCGCAGGCAGTTACGTGACTGCCTTGCGGACGGCATAGCGCGGGTCGCGCCAGGCGCCCTCGGCCATGATGGCGCCGAGGGTCGCCGCCGCGTCCCACAGTTCGGCATAGCTGAGCGTAAGCGGCGTGATGCCGAAGCGCAGGATGTCGGGCGCGCGGAAGTCGCCGATCACGCGGCGGTCGATCAAGGCCTGCATGATGGCGTAGGCGTCCGGGTGCGACAGGCAAAGCTGGCTGCCGTGCCGTGCCGGGTCATCCGGTGTGACCCGGCGGAACAGGCCGGGCGCGGCTTGCTCGATCATCGCCGCCAGCAACGCTATCTGGCGAATCGACTTGGCCCGCACGTCGGACAGGGACGCTTCGAGGGCTAGGGCGACCCCGATATCAAGCGCCGCGAGGCTGAGGATTGGCGGCGTGCCGACGATGGCCTGCGTCAGGCCGGGCGCCGGGCGGTACTGGGCCTCGAACGCGAAGGGCTGCGCGTGGCCCAGCCATCCCGTGATCGGCAGGCGCAGCGCCGGATGCAGGCGAGGCGCCACGTAGAGGAAGGCGGGCGCCCCGGGGCCGCCGTTGAGGAACTTGTAGCCGCAGCCCACGGCGAAGTCGGCGTCCGCCGCCGCGAGGTCAACCGGCATCGCCCCGGCCGAATGCGCCAGGTCCCACAGCACGAGCGCGCCCTGTCCCTGCACCGCGCGGGTGACAGCCGCCATGTCGTGCATCGCGCCGGTCCGGTAGTTGACGTGGCTCAGCATGACCAGGGCGGTGTCGTCGCCCGACGCATCCATGACGCCGCCGGGTTCCACGAGACGGACCGTGTGCTTCCCGCCGAGAAAGGCGGCCAGGCCCTGCGCCACATACAGGTCGGTCGGAAAGTTGTCGCGCTCCGACACGATGACCTGGCGCCCCGGCCGCAGCGTCAGTGCGGCGCCCAACAGCTTGAACAGGTTGACGGAGGTGGAATCCGCAACGGCGACGCTGCCCGGCGCGCCCCCGACCAGCCGCGCGATCCCGTCCGCCACCCGGGCGGCGAGGTCGATCCAGCCGGCGTCGTTCCAGCTCCGGATCAGCCCCTCGCCCCACTCCCGCGTCACCACCTCCGCGACGCGCTCCGGCGTCGCCCGCGGCAACGGCCCGAGCGAGTTGCCGTCGAGGTAGACGACCCCAGGCGGCAGGGCGAAGCGCCCGCGGAACGGCGCGAGCGGGTCGTCGCGGTCAAGCTGTTCGAGGTCTGCGCGCGTCAGCATGGCTTGGATTTCGGAGCCTCCCATCCCAGCAGCCGCAGCGCGTTCAGCGTGACCAGCACGGTCGCCCCGGTGTCGGCGAGGATGGCCGGCCACAAGCCTGTCAGACCGGCGAGGGTGGTTGCCAGGAACACCAGCTTGAGGCCCGCGGCCACCGCCACGTTCTGCCGGATGTTGGACAGGGTGGCGCGCGACAGCGCCACCAGCTCGACCACGCCCGAAACCCGCCCATGCAGCAGCGCGGCGTCGGCCGTCTCCAGCGCCACCGCCGTGCCCCCGCCCATGGCGACGCCCACGCTGGCCGCAGCCAAGGCGGGCGCGTCGTTGATGCCGTCGCCGACCATCACCACGGGGCCGCGCGCCTTGAGCATCTCGATCTCCCGAAGCTTCTGCTCCGGCAGCAGCCCGGCCCGCACGTCCAGGCCGAGCGCCCCGGCCACCGCCCGCCCGGCGCGCTCATTGTCGCCGGTCAGCATGACCGAGGCCACGCCCATGCCGCGCAGCGCGGCGACCGCATCGCGCGCATCCGCCCGGGGTTCGTCGCGGAGCGCCAGCACGCCAAGCGCCCGGCCGTCGCGCAACACGACAACGGCGGTCTTGCCCTGTTCCTCAAAGGTGGCAATCCCGGCGGCCAGGCCAGAGTCGGCACCCTGCTCCATGGCGTAGGCCGGGCTGCCAACCGCGATGCGTGCGCCCTCGATCAGCGCCGTCGCGGCCCGGCCTGGGATCGCCGCCGCTTCGGACGCCAGGGCTGGCTGGATGCCGCGGGCCTCGGCTGCTTGCAGCACGGCGAGGGCGAGCGGATGGGCGCTCCCCGCCTCGACGCCCGCGGCCAGGCGCAGCAGCATCCCCTCCCCCACGCCGTCCACGGTCAGCAGGTCCGTCACCACCGGGCGCCCGGCGGTCAGCGTGCCCGTCTTGTCGAACGCGACGGTCGCCGCCTGGCCCATCGCTTCCAGCGCCGCGCCACCCTTCACCAGCAGGCCGCGGCGCGCGCCGGCTGACAAACCCGACGCCATGGCGGCCGGCACGGAGATGACGAGCGCGCAGGGGCAGGCGATCAGCAGCACGGCTAGGCCGCGATACAGCCAAACCGGCCACGCGCCGCCGAGCAGCAGCGGCGGAACCAGGATGACCAGCACGGCAACGGCCATCGCAGCCGGCGTCCACCAGGCGCTGAACTGCTCGATGAACCGCTGCGTCGGCGCACGGCTCGCCGTGGCCTCCTCCACCATCCGCACGATGCGGCTGAGCGTGTTGTCGGCCGCCGTCGCGGTCACGCGGACGCGCAGCAGGGCGGAGGCATTGACCGACCCGGCCATCACGGGATCGCCGGGTCCGCGCGCCACGGGCACGCTTTCCCCGGTGACGGGGCTTTCGTCCACGGCGGACTGCCCCTCCAGGATCACGCCGTCGCACGGGATGCGGTCTCCCGGCCGGGCCTGCACGATGTCGCCGAGGGCGAGCTGGTCGGCCGGCAGGTCCACGGACGCGCCGCCGCGCTCGACCCGCGCCGTGCGGGGCATCAGGTCGGCCAGGGCCTTGATGCCGGACCGGGCCTGCCCGGCCGCGACGCCCTCCAGCATTTCGCCGATGGCAAACAGCACGACGACCATCGCCGCTTCCTCCGACGCGCCGATCGCCACGGCGCCGAGGGCGGCCACGGACATCAGCGTCTCGATAGAGAACGGGCTGCCGGCGCGGGCCAGCGCCCAGGCGCGGCGCGCGAAGGGGAACACGGCAACCAGGGTGGCCGCGGCGAACACCCATCCGCCTGCGGCCGGAACCAGCAGCGACCCGATGTAGGCGGCAACGACCAGCGCGGCCAAGCGCCATGCCAGCCGCGCCTTGCCGGTGCGCCACCAGGGCACGCCCGGCTCGTCGTCGTGCCCGTGCGGGCCGTGGCCGTGCCCTGAATGGTCGTGGCTGGCGCGGGCCTGCGGCGGCGCGTCCGGACCCGGCCGGAGTGTCGCCGTGTAGCCCAGGGCACCCACCGCGTCCACGACGGCCGCGGGGTCGCCGCCTGCAGCGAGCCGGGCGGTCAGCGTTTCCGCCATCAGGTTCACCTGGATGTCCCCTACGCCAGGCAGCCTGGACACGGCCCGCTCGACCTTCGCGGCGCAGGAGGCGCAATCCATGCCGCCGACGCGCCAAACCTCCGTCTCGCCCGCGTAGTCCGCCCCGTCCGGCATGATGCTTCCCTCCAGCCACCGGGCGCCCGCATAAGACCTGTAGCCGCTAGAGGTGCAAGGACTATATCAGGCGACATTGCACCGTGATGGAAAGGAGGAAGCGAACGATGAGTGCGGCCACCTATGCGATTGGCGACCTGGCCCGGCAGACCGGCACCAAGGTGGAAACGATCCGCTGGTACGAGCGGGACGGCACCATGCCGCCGCCCGCCCGCACGGAGGGCGGGCACCGGGCCTACACGCAGGCGCACCTGGACCGCCTGGCCTTCATCCGCCATGCGCGCGAGCTGGGCTTCGCGCTCGACGACGTGCGGGCGCTGCTGCGGTTGTCCGACGACCCGGACCGTCCCTGCGACGAGGCCGACGCCATCGCCCGGCAGCATTTGGCCGCCGTGCGCAGCCGCATCGCCCGGCTGCAGGCGCTGGAGGCGGAGCTGGCGCGCATGGTGGATGCCTGCGGGCACGGCAAGGTCGGGGCGTGCCGGGTGATCCAGGTGCTCGCCGACCATTCGCACGAGCATTGCCTGCACCCCGGCCACGGCGGCACAGGGCTTTAGCTGGCCTGCGGCACCGGGCTCTAGCCGGCCTCCAGCGCCAGCACGGCGAAGCTCGCCAGCCAGTGCTCGCCCATGTAGTCGCCGCTGACGTGCGGCAGGCTGGCGTCGATGTGCGCCGCGGCGGTGCGCCGGGCCATGTCCGGGTCCGGCGTGAACTCGGCCAACGCGCGCCAGCACCAGGCGCGGCTGAGGTTCAGCCCGTCGAGATGCGCAATCTTGCCGTCGCTGCGGTCGCTGACGGTGGCGGGGGTCAGCAGCGTCGCCGGCTGCCCCTGCGCCAGCCGCGGCAGGAAACGGGCGAACCAGGGGCCGAACTCCTTGCCCGGCAGCGCCGCGCGCATGCACTCCGCCTCGATCAGCGCGGGCGACAGGAACTCGTCGCCGCCGGGTTCCCAGGCCTGGCAGTCGGCGTCGTCCCCGTACCAGCGCCGTGCTGCGTCCACGAGCATGCCGCGGAGCGCCGCGTCCGGGTAATCCAGCGCCAAGCGGACGGCGAACGCCGTGCTGCTGTGCACGCCGGCGCGCACCGGGTAGGTGGCGAGCGGCAGGAACATCTTGAAGCGCGCGGCGAAGGCTTGTGCGAGCGGATGCAGGGCGGCGGACCAGGCCCGCCCTTCCGGCGTTTCGTGCAGCGACAGCTCGGACGCGAGCTTGAGCAGCCAGGCCCAGCCGTAAGGGCGCTCGAACCCGCGTGCGCCGGGGCGGTCGAGGTAGGCGCACTCGCCGGCCACCCGGTCCGGCGCCAAATGCTCGTCGAACAGGGCGCGGATCGCCGGCGCCCGCGGCATCGCGGGGAAGCGGCGGTAGAGGGTGGCCAGCATCCAGTAGCCGTGCACGCAGGAATGCCAGTCGAAGCTGCCGTAGAACACCGGGTGCAGGTCGCGCGCCCCCCTTGCGTCCGCCGGCCCGGCCAGAACATGGTCGAGCTTGTTCGGATATTCGCGGGTGACATGGCCGAGCGCCACGGCCGCGAAGCGGTCCGCAAGATCAAGAGCGAGCCGCGTCATCGCGGAAAGGCCAGGACGCACATGGGCACGATGTTCCCGAGCAGGAAGATGAGTGCAGTCGGCTCCTGCACCCGGATCACGGCCTACGCGCTGCCGATCAGGATGCCGGTGGCGAGGACCAGCGCGCCGCCGAGCATGACCTTGGCCGTCGCGGCAAGCGGCGGGGTGTCCATGTACTTCCACTGGATCCAGGCAATCGTCGCCAGCTCGATCACCACCACGATGCCCGCCACAACGGTCGCGGTGACGAAGTCCTGAATCAGGTAAGGCAGCGTGTGGCCGATGCCGCCCGCGACCGTCATCAGGCCGCAGACCACGCCGCGCAGCAGCGGCGTGCCGCGGCCCGACAGCTTGCCGTCATCCGCCAGCGCCTCCGCGAATCCCATCGAGATGCCGGCGCCGAGCGAGGCCGCCATGCCCACCAGGAAGGCGTTCCAGGAGTTGTGGGTCGCAAAGGCGGCGGCGAACACCGGGGCGAGCGTGGATACGGAGCCGTCCATCAGCCCGACGAGGCCAGGCTGGATGATCTGCAGCACGAACCGCTTGCGGGCGTCGTCGTCCTCGGCCACGCGGGTGTCGCCGGGCAGGCGCTTCTGCTCGATCTCGCCGGCGGTGTGCTCGTGCGCCAGCTCGGCTTCGGCGAGGTCGCCGAGCAGCTTGCGGACGGCCGCGTCCGAGGTCCGGGTGGCGGCTTGCTGGTAGAAGCGCCCGGCGTCCTTTTCCATCTGCTGCACGTGCCGGCGCACGGCCTCGATGCCCATGGCGCGCACCTGCCAGGGCGGCTTGCGCTGCACCCAGCCCCGCACCTCCTGGCGCTGCACGAGCGGGATGTGGGAGCCGAACCGCTCGGCGAACACGTCGATCAGCTTGCGGCGGTGCTCGTTCTCCTCGGCCGCCATGTCGGCGAACATGTGGGCGCTGCCGGGGTATTCCTCCCGCAGGTCGTGGGCGAAGTCGGCGTAAACGCGGCCGTCCTCCTCCTCGCTGGAGATGGCAAGGGCGAGCAAGTCGCGTTCGGTCAGTTCAGAGAAGTTGCGCATGGGCCAGCAATTAGGGCCAAGCGCCTTGCAGTCAAGACGGGAGCGCAATGGTGTAAATGATTAGCATTCTCATCTACATCCGGGCCTGCGCTGCATGGAGTGCACGTCTCAAGGTTCAGCCCACGCCGCATGCGGCGCGCAGTGCTGTGCGGGCCGCGTCCGTCCTTGAAACTTGACACCAGTCGTCGTGCCCGAGATCGCATGAGCGGCCACGCAGGCTGGGCGCCGCTCCGGGGTCAATGGCAGTCGTTGCCGCTCCGGTTGAACGCCCGCACGCGGCCGTCCGCGATGACCACCTCGGTCCTGCACCGGAAGGAGTAGCCGAACAGGCCGAAACCGCCGGGTCCGCCGGCGCGCGTGTTCCGCCCGCTCACACCGCCGACCCGGCCAGTGTCCAGCGTCTCATAGAACAAGCGCTCTCCGTCGATGGTCTTGACCGTGTCGGCAGGCTGGCCGAACCGCTGGATCAACTCGGCCTTGCTGTGGCCGATGAGGCGGGACAGCGTGTCGTAGGCATCGGCCGGCGCGGCCTGTGCCGGGGCGGACAGCAGCAGCGTCAATGCCGCTGACACAGCGCGCCTCGCCAACGCAACTCGCGCCATCCTTGATCTCTCCAAGACTGCCACCCATGCAGCCGGGTTTGCATCGCACCTTGATAAACCACCGGCCAGCGGTTAGGGAGGACATCAAGCGATATGGATGGGTGGCCGAGCGGTTTAAGGCAGCGGTCTTGAAAACCGCCGTGGGTGCAAGCCCACCGTGGGTTCGAATCCCACCCCATCCGGAGCGGCCGGCGCCGTCCACCCGGCCCCGCCTCGTAGGCCAGGCTGACGACCGGGTCCTCCGCCGTGCGATAGATGGCCACCGCGGCGCCGGGGCGGTGGAACGCGGTCAGGTCGATGTCCTCGACGGCGCCCGCTCCGCTCCAGTTGGTCGCCACCAGCACCAGCCGGCACCCGTCCGGCGACAAGGCCGCGAGCGTGTCCCCCTAACTGGACAGCACCGTGAACCCCGGGCGGATGGAGCGGGTGTATTGCGCGATGGCGAGAACTGCCGCGTGCGGATGGCGCTCGCCATATACAGCGCCTCACCCACCCGAACCCGCCCCATCCGGCACGAGATCAACGAGGATCGGCCGGTGGTCGGACGATCCATACGCGAGCGCCGCGGCTCCCTCCCCCCGCAGGCCGCGCACCAGGCAGCGGTCGAGGCGAAGCGGCACGATGCCCTTGGCCCGGTGCGTGGCGCGACGCGGTCCGGCATCGGCGAAGCCGGGCAGCCGCGTTGCCCCCAGCGCGTTGAAATCGCCGATCACCGCATGGAGCCGCGGGCATCGGTCGAGCAGGTGCCGAAGCTGGCGGCGGTTGGCGAGCTGGCCGTGGTCCAGGTGCACGTTGGCAATCTCAACGCCGTCGAGACGCACGAACAAGGCGATGCGGCGCGTGAGGCGCCGCCGCACCGGAACCGGAAAGTCGAGCCGCGTGGCAATCGGCAGCGGCACCGGCTCCGCCGCGAATGGGCGCAGGCTCCAGGCAGCCGGGCCGTGGCCGCGCCCCTCCATCTCACGGCGGGCGTAGCTGCCGCCGAGGGCATCCGGCAGCGCATCGATTCCGGCTGTCGCCTCCTGCAGCAGCACCAGGTCGGGGCGATGCGTCTCAATCAGGCGGCAGATGTCCTCCACCCCCGCGCCGCGCCGCCGCAGCAGGTTCCAGCTCAGCATGCGCATGAGGCGGTCCAGGCGGCTTGAGGCCGGACAGGTCGGCACGGATTGCTCAAGGCCGCTTGCGATGCTGCTTCCCTTGGGCTGCGCCTTGCCAACGGCGACGCCGCCGGAGTCGCACTTGGGATCAGTGGAGTCGGCCCCAAGGGGATGGAAACGCCTGGCCGAGGCACACTCTTGGATCGCCTGCTCGTGGTCTGCCAGACTTCACCGTACGGCATCGCCCGCGTCAACGACAGGTCCCGTGACAAGGCTGGCCTGGTGATTGGCCATGGCCGCAACGCCCCGGCGGGTGATAGCCTGGCCGCCTGCCCGCGCCCTCCCGCGCGGCCCATCCATCCGGAGGACACCGCATGACCCGCTTCTCGGGAAAACCGTCATCGTCACCGGCGCCGCCACCGGCATCGGCGCCGCCACCGCCCGGCGGTTCTCGGAGGAGGGCGCGAACGTGATCGTCAACGGGCGCCGTGCGGATGCGCTGAGCGAGTCCATCGCCGCCCTGCCCGCCGCGCGCACGCTCGCCCACCCGGGCGATGCGTCGGACTCCAAGGTCTGCGCCGCACTCGTGCAGGCGGCGGTGGAGCGGTTCGGCGGACTTCACGTGCTGGTCAACAACGCCGCGGTGTACGCAGGCGGCGACATCGAATCGACCAGCGAGGCGGACTTCCGCCAGGTGATGGACGTGAACGTCGGCGGCTACTTCCTTCTGGCCAAGGCGGCGATGCCCGAGCTGAAGAAAAGCCGCGGGTCGATCGTGATGACCTCCTCGGTGTCGGGGATTGGCGGCGACTGGAACCAGTTCGCCTACAACACGTCCAAGGGCGCGGTGAGCAACATGGTGCGCGCGATGGCGCTGGACCACGGCAAGGACGGCGTCCGGGTCAACGCGGTCAACCCGTCGATCACCGATACCCGCATGACGGAGGGCTTCAAGAGCGACGCGGTGCTGGCCGGGTTCAAGAACCGCATCCCGCTCGGGCGCATCGCCGAGCCGGAGGACATCGCCGCGGTGATCGCGTTCCTGGCGAGCGACGGCGCGCGCTTTGTGACCGGAGTCAACTTCCCGGTCGATGGCGGGCTTTCGGCCTGACCGGCCAGCCGCATTTCTAGCCGCCCTCCGGCTCAGCGCGGGACGGGCGGCAGGGACGCGACGCAATCGCGGAACCAGCGCTGCGCCGGGTGGGCGTCGTTGCGCCGGTGCCAGGACATGACGAACGGCATCGGGTCCAGGTCGAGCGGCGGCTCCAGCACGCATAGCTTGTCCGCATGGCCCGAGGCGGCCACCACCCCGCCCATCACCGTCGCGATCATGTCCGACCGCGCGACCAGCATCGGCACCGCATACATCTGAGGCAGCGTGAGGGCGAGGCGCCGCTTCAGGCCCTGCTTGGCCAGGGCGGCATCGACATACCCGAAACCGTCGCCCTCCGGCGACGCCAGCAGGTGGGACAGGCCCAGGAAGGTCTTGACCGCCCGCCGCCGCGTGGCCACGCCGGACGATGCACACGAAGCGCTCCTCGAACAGCGGCCGGATCAGGATGCGGCCCGAGGCGGCGGTCGGGGAGGACGCCGATGGCCAGGTCGGCCTCGCCCGCGTCCAGCATCGCCACCGCGTCGTCGCGGGCCGTGAAGCTGCGGATGCGCAGGGTGATGGCCGGCGCCGCGTCCCGCAGGCGCTCGACAAGCCGCGGCAGGAAGGAAGGCCGGGTGCTCCGACAAACCGAGGGTGACAGCCGCGGCCGAGGAGCGGGGGCCGAAGGCCTGGGTGAACTCAAGCGTGCGCTGGATGTCCGCGAGCGCGCGGCCGAGGAGTTTGGCGAGGTCCAACGCGCGAGGCGTCGGCTGCAAGCCCGCCGGGCCGCGCACGAACAGCTCGTCCCGCAGCAGCGCCCGGAGGCGGGACAGGGCCGCGCTCATCGCCGGCTGGGTGCGGCCGATGCGCGCCCCGGCCCGGGTGACGCTGCGCTCGGCCATGAGGGCGTCGAAGGCGACGAGCAGGTTGAGGTCGATGCCATGCAAATCCATGAAATGGATGGCTGCACATAACGTCAATCGATTTCAACCATGCGCAGCGAACGCCTACTTCCTTTGCAGACGCCCCGGCAACAGGATGAGGACAACAGCGATGCAGAGCGCAGCAAACGTCAGCAAGCTGACGGACGTCACTGGGCTGACGGAGGAAGATCGCCTGGCCGTCGAAACGATCTACCGTGCGTTCAGCGAGGGCAGGCCCGACCTGCTGGATCAGGCGGTGACGCCAGATTGGCAGGACATCCCGCTCGCGCCGGGCCAGGCGCCGGGCCGCGAGGGCATGAAGCCGCTGATCCAGGGTTTCCTGGCGGCGTTCCCCGACACTCGGATCGTGATCCACGAGATCATCGGCACACCGGGCCGGGCGGCAGTACGGGCCGAGATCACTGGCACCCACACAGGCGAGTGGTTCGGGGTGGCGCCGACAGGCAAGGCCTTTCGCATGGCGCTGCACGAGTTCCACCACATCGAGCGTGGCCGGATCACCCACACCTGGCACCTTGAAGACTGGTTCGGCTGGCTGAACCAGGTCGGCGCGTGGCCGATGCAGAAGGAGACCGCATGATGAAAGCCGCCCGCATCCACGACTACGGCGCACCGCTTGTCCTCGAAGAAGTGCCGGTCCTGGAGATCGGCCCCGATGAGGTTCTGGTCCGCGTGAAGGCGGTCGCCCTCAACCCGCTCGACGTGCAACTGCACAGCGGCAGGATGCACGGCTTCTTTCCCCTGGCCTTCCCCTACACGCTGGGCACGGACCTCGCCGGCACGGTCGAACGCGCCGGCGCGTCCGCCACGCGCTGGCGTGGGGGCGAGGCGGTGGTCGCCCGCACCGATCCGAAAAAGGGGGGCGCCCTGGCCGAGTTCGCCGTCGTCCCAGCCGCCGACCTGGCCGCCGCGCCGAAAGGCGCCTCACTGGAGGAAGCCGCCGGCCTCCCGACCGCGGCCGGCACCGCCTGGCAGGCGCTGTTCGAGGTGGCGGACCTGCAGCGCGGGCAGACAATCTTGGTCCATGCCGGCGCGGGCGGCGTCGGCAGCTTCGCCATCCAGCTCGCGCGCAACGCAGGCGCGCGGGTGATCGCGACGGCGTCCGGCGCCGGGATGGAGGTCGCCCGGCAGCTCGGCGCGGACGAGGTGATCGACTACCGTTCGGAGCGGTTCGAAGACAGGCTGTCCGACCTGGACGTGGTGCTCGACACCGTCCGCGACGACACGCAGCAGCGCTCGTTCGGCGTGCTGCGCCCGGGCGGCGCCCTGGTCTCGACCACTGCCCCGCCGGACGAGGCACTTGCGAAGGCGCACAAGATTTCGGCGAGCTTCGTGTTCCACAAGTCGGACGGAAGCCGCTTGCAGAAGATCGTCGAGCGCATCGACGCGGGCACGCTGAAAGTCCTGGTGGACCGCACGGTTCCGCTGGAGGCATTGGACGACGCCTTCCGGCACCAGGGATCGGGCCGGGCGCGCGGCAAGATCATCCTGTCCGTCAGCTAAACGGGCACGACGCCGTATGCGGTTGTTTGCAGAAGGGAACAGCGTGATGGACGACCAAGATGGAATCTGTCGGCCTGCGGCGGCGCCCCTGGTGTCGCGGTGCTTCACGTTGGCAGCGGCGGCGGTCCTGGCGGGCGGTTTCCATGCCCGCAAGGCCGCGGCCCAAGTCGCCGACCCGCGCCCCCCGACCGTGGACACCTCGAACGTGCAGGAGGTCGCCCCGGGCGTGTGGGTCTTCCGGGACCACCGGACCTGGCTGGTGCCGAACATCGGCATCATCCTGGGGAACGACGCCGCGCTGGTGGTCGATACCGGCCTCGGGCCGGCCAACGGCGAACGGGTGCTGGACCTCGCCCGGCGCCTCGCCGGCAACCGCCGCCTGCTCCTGACCCTGACGCACTTCCATCCGGAGCACGGCTACGGCGCGCAGGCGTTCCGGCCCGACGCGACGATCCTCTACAACCGCGCCCAGCGGGAGGAGCTGGACGCGAAAGGCGCGCTGGACGGCGCGGAGATCGTCATGCCGCACACCGTGTATGACGGACCCAGCGCGGAAATCGACCTCGGCGGACGCAAGGTGGAGCTGCGCACCTGGGGCACCGCCCACACGCGCGGCGACCAAATCGTGTTCCTGCCGCCGGAGCGCATCCTGTTCGCGGGCGACCTGATCGAGGAGCGCTCCTTCCCGATCTTCCCCTGGTTCCCGCCACAGGACCAGGAGATCGACGACGCGCGCTGGGTGGGCATCCTGAACGGGTTCCGCGGCTTCGACCCGGCCGTCGTCGTGCCGGGTCACGGGGACATGGGCGGCATCCAGATCGCCATGAACCTTGCCGCCCACATCGAGGATGTAGGACGGCAGGTCCGAGCCTTGCGGAAGCAGGGCCAGGCCCCTGGCCAAATCGTCGCTGAAATCAAGCCGAAGATCATCGCGGCCTATCCCACCTGGGAGCACCCCGGGCTGATCGACTGGGAACTCCAGTGCTTCGCCGCCCAGCCGGCCTGACGCCGCTTACCGCTCCGGCGGATGCCGGGTGTGCCAGTCCGTGCGGCTTTGGAACGCATGGCCGGCGCGGCACAGCAGCGCTTCCGACACGGGCGGCCCGACGAGCTGCCGGCTGAGCGGCAGGCCGTCCGCGTCGATGCCGCACGGCAGGGTGATGGTCGGGTTGCCCGCAAAGTTGAACGGCGCGGTGAAGCGCAGCATCCGCAGCAGCACCGTGTCGTCCTGCCCGTACTCCGCCATGCGCTCCAGGTTCGGCACCGGCACCGGCATCGTCGGCATGAGCAGCAGGTCCACGCCCCGGAACAGCGCGGCCAAGCGCCCGGCGAACTCCAGCCGCCCGTGCATGATCGAGCCGAACTCGATCCCGGTCATCCGCCGCCCCTGCTCGATCAGTTGGGCGAGGTCCGGGCCATACTCGCCGGCGCGGTCCGGGTAGTCCGCCTGGTGCGCGATGGCCGTCTCGACGGCGCAGAACGGAATCCAGTCGCGCAGCAACGCGTCCGTCGGCGGGAACGCGACCTCGCGGATTGTAGCACCAAGCGCCGTCAGCACGTCCTCCGCCGCGCGCACCGCGGCCGTCACCTGCCCGTCGATGCCGTCCTCGTTGTAGCTGCGGTCAACCCCGACGGTGATCCCCCGCACGCCTTGCCCCAACGCCGCCAGGTAGTCGGGCACCGGGTCGGAGATCGCCGTGGGATCGAGGGCATCGGCCCCGGCGATCACGCCCAAAATCGCCGCCGCGTCGCCCGCGCCGCGCGCCATCGGCCCGATGTGGTCGAGCGACGCGGCCAAGGGCAGGATGCCATGGCGGCTGACCCGGCCCCAAGTCGGCTTGATGCCCGTAAGCCCGCAAGTCGCCGAAGGAAACCGGATCGACCCCCCGGTGTCCGAGCCGAGCGACCCGAAGCACAGGCCCAGCGCCGTCGCCACGCCCGAGCCGGTCGAGGACGAGCCGACCCAATGCCCGGCGTTCCACGGATTGACCGGCCCGGGGTCGTCCGGGTGGTGGCTGGTATAGGCGCCCTCGGTCATCTTCAGCTTGCCGACGAGCACCGCGCCCGCGTCCTCCAGCCGCCGCACGACCGTGGCGTCGTGGTCGAGCATCACGCCCTTCCGGATCGGCATGCCGCCGGTGGTCGGCGCGAAGCTTGTGACGCACAGGTCCTTCACCGCGAGCGGGACGCCATGCAGCGGGCCGCGCCAGAACCCGGCGGCGATCTCCGCCTCCGCCCGGGCCGCGGCGGCGCGGGCGCGGTCCGCCAGCACCGTGACAAAACTGCGCGCCGCGCCATCCAGCCGGGCGACCCGCTCCAGGGTCGCTTCCAGCAGCGCGGAGGGCGAGAGCGCGCGTTGCCGGATGCGCTCTGAAACGTCGAGCAGCGACAGGTAGTGCAGGTCTTCGAGCGGCATGGCTGTTCCCTCCGTCCGGCAGCACGCCCAAAGAAGCACCTGCGGCGCCCCATGGGAATGCCCGCCGGTCCGGCCGATGACGTCATCGCGTGCCCGCAATCCCGGTCGGAGGACCCGCCGCCCGCGCCCGGTCAAGCCGCTCCCCGACCGCAAGCGCCAACCGTCCCGCGAGGGTCCTGGCCCCCACGAAGGAGGCCAGGTCGAGCCGGGCATTCGCATAACCGTACTTGTCGTCGTCCTCGACGCAAAGCAGATCAACCTCCGTCACCCCGCTGTCAAAGGCTCGGGCCAGGCACTCGATCAACACGAGCGCCTCTGGCTCGACGCGGTCGAAGCGGGGGTCGTGCACGGAGAAGAACACCTGCTCGCGGGCGCCGTCCGCGATGTTGAGCAGGGCCGCCGCAAGCTGGCCGCCGCAATGGACGGTGAACAGCCGGAGCGAGCCTTGCCGCACCAGCTCTCCCACCAAGGCGCGGAAGACCGCGGCATCGTTGTCCATGATGCTGCTGCCCTGGCCCGTGTCGGCGGTCCATTGCTGCTTGAGCGCGACCATGCGCTCAAGCAGGGCCTCGATTGGCTCCCCAGGACTCCACGCCCTCGCCGCGACCGGCCCCGCCTCGCCAAGGGTGCGCAGGCGGCGGGCGTGGCGCCGGGCCTCCCCGCCGAGCCGGCCAAGCCAATCAGCCCCGTCGCTCCGGACCTGCAAGCTTCTGGCCGTGCGATAGCCCAGCCTGAGCCTCACCGGCTGCTGACCCCCATCGGGCAGGGCGTGGAACGCGGCATCGGAACGCACATGGCTGAGGTAAACCAGGTCGAACCGGCCCGACGCCGCCACGGCGGCCCAGGCCTGCTGCAAAGCGGCGCGGCCGTCCTCGGGATCGGCGAGGGCGTCGCAGTAGTCGCTGCAATCCTTGGCTGCCCATTCGAGCACGCGGACGCCGCGATGCCGCCGCGTCGCCAGCGGCAGCGCCGCCGCAAGCCGCCCCTCCGCCCAGCACAGCGCCATGCACGGGCGCGATGCGTCGGACGGCGGACGGGCGTTCCACCACGCGCCGATCCAGCCATGGCTTTGGAAGACGCTCCGGCTGCTCCGTTGCCAGAGCGCGTCCCAGGCCGGGCCGATCTCCGCCCACCGGGCCGGCGTGCCGACGATTTCTGTCCGCAGCGTCATGCGGCGCGCTCCCGTACCGCATGGAACGTTGTCTATCTACAATGAACCGAGGCTTGGAGCAACCCGGACTGCCCGCTACGCCTGGGCACTGCGCGGTGCTGTGGGCGACCCCGTGCGCCCGCCATCCACCACGTAATGCGCCGCCGTCACGCTGCCGGCCAGGTCCGAGCACAGGAACAGCACCACGTCGGCCACCTCCTCCGCCGTGGCGTAGCGGCCGAGCGGGATGCTCGCCCGGTAGCGCGCACCCGCGGCGGCGTGGTCGCCGGGACTGGACTGCTGCTCAAGCGAATGGATCATCCGCGTGTCGGTCGGCCCTGGGCACACGGCGTTGACCCGCACCCCGGCCGCGCCCACCTCGCCCGCCGCGGTGCGGGTCAGCCCGATCACGCCGTGCTTCGACGCGACATAGGCCGACAAGCCCGGCGACCCTACGAGGCCCGCGGTGGAGGCCGTGTTGACCACCGCCCCCCGCCCCTGCCGCAGCATCACCGGCAGCACGTGGCGCAGGCCCAGGAACACGCCCTTGAGGTTCACCGCGATCACCGCGTCGAACATCGCTTCCTCGTACTCCGCGGTGGGCGTCACCGTGCCCTCGATGCCAGCGTTGTTGAAGAAGCAGTCGATGGCCCCGAAGGCATCGAGCGTCGCCTGGACGTAGGCCCGCACGTCGGCGGACAGGGTCACGTCGGCGCGGACGAACCGCGCCTCGCCGCCTTGCTCCCGGATGGCTTCCGCTGCCGCCTCCCCTGCTGCCGCGTCGCGGTCCACCACGACGACACGTGCCCCCCGCCGCGCGAAGCCCAGCGCTGCGGCTTGCCCGATGCCGTTCGCGCCTCCGGTGATCAGCGCCACCTTGCCCGTGAAATCCATGTTTCCCTCCCCCGTTCGTTTTGGGCCGCCATGCAATCCCCATCCAGGGAGCAGCGCAAGCCGGCCCGCCAATGCGCCATTGCCCGGCAATGCACCGCGGCCTTAGGGCCCAGCCGGGAATAACCGCTCTTATTGAATACTTCAACCACCTAAAAACGCTTGATACTTTTCTGTCAACTCGAGCGCTTGTATCCGGCTGGGCCCTTAGCTTCGGCACGAACACGCAGCGCGCCCGCTGCCCAAGCCGCCGGAGCCGAGCATCATTCACGACGTCGCCGTCATCGGCGCCGGGATCGTCGGCCTGGCGGTCGCCGCAGCCCTCCAGGACGACGGGCGCCAGGTCGTGCTGCTCGACCGCCGGGGCGTGGCGCAAGAGGCGAGCCGGGGCAACGCCGGAGCGCTGGCGTTCTCGGACATCCTGCCGCTCGCCTCGCCCGGCATCATGCGGCAGGCGCCGCGCTGGCTGCTCGACCCGCTGGGGCCGCTCGCCATCCCGCCGGCGTACTTTCCAGCGATCCTCCCCTGGCTGGTCCGGTTCTGGCGCGCGAGCCGGGCGGACCGGGCGGCGGCGAGCCTCGCGGCGCAGGCCGGGCTGATGGCGCTGGCGGCGGCGGAGGCGCCGGGGATGCTCGGACGGGCCGGCGCCGGGCACATGGTCCGGCGCGACGGCTCCTTGCAACTGTATGCGGGCGAGGCGGAGCTGGCGGACGCCATGCCGGGCTGGCAGGCCCGCGCCCGGCACGGCATCGCGTTCGAGCACGTGCGCGGCCAGCGCCTCGCGGAACTGCAACCCGGCCTGCACCCCCGCTTCGCCGTCGGCACCTTCGTGCCGGGCTGGCAGACCGTTTCCGACCCGTACGAGGTCGCCTGCCGCCTGGCGGAGCACGTTTCCGCACGCGGCGGACAGGTGGAGACGCGCGACGTGCGGATCGTGACACCGGCAGAGGGCGGCGTCAGCGTGCGCTGCGCGGACGGCACGGCGCTGAACGCCCGCCATGCCGTGATCGCCGCCGGCGCCTGGGCACGCCCGCTGGCACAGGCGCTCGGCGACCGCATCCCGCTGGAAACCGAGCGCGGCTACAACACCACCCTGCCGCCCGGCGCCTTCGACCTGAAACGCCAGATCATCTTCGGCGGGCACGGCTTCGTGGTCACGCCGCTCAGCACAGGGGTGCGGGTCGGCGGCGCGGTGGAACTCGGCGGCCTCCGGCGTCCGCCCAACATGGCCCGCGCCGACGCCATGCTGCGGCACGCGGCGGCTTTCCTTCCAGGGCTGCGGACGGAGGGCGGGCGGCAATGGATGGGGTTCCGCCCGTCCCTGCCGGACAGCCTGCCGGTGATCGGCCCGGCGTCCGCGACGCCCCGCGTGGTGTATGCCTTCGGCCACGGCCACCTCGGCCTGACCCAATCGGCGGCGACCGGGCGCATCGTCGCCGCCCTGATCGCCGGACACCCGCCGCCCATCCCGCTCGGCCCGTTTCGGCCAAACCGTTTCTGAAAGGGGCACGATGTCGCGCCACACCTTCTTCTGCCTGGACGGCCACACCTGCGGCAACCCGGTGCGCCTGGTCGCCGGCGGCGCCCCGCCGCTCCGGGGCGGCACCATGCTGGAGCGCCGGGCGCAGTTCATCGCCGAGTTCGACTGGGTCCGCACCGGGCTGATGTTCGAGCCGCGCGGGCACGACCTGATGTCCGGCGCGATCCTGTATCCCACGACGCGCGACGACTGCGACATCGGCGTGCTGTTCATCGAGACGACGGGCTGCCTGCCGATGTGCGGGCACGGCGCCATCGGCACGGTGACGATGGCGCTGGAGCACGGGCTGGCCCGCCCGCGCAGGCCGGGAGAGCTGTGGCTGGACACGCCCGCCGGCCCGGTGCGGGCCGAATACCGGCAAGAGGGCGAGCACGTCGAGGAGGTCCGCATCACCAACGTGCCGTCGTTCCTATATCGGAGCGGCCTTCTCGTCGAGTGCCCGGGGTTGGGCACCCTCACCGTAGACGTCGCCTATGGCGGCAACTTCTACGCCATCATCGACCCGCAGCCTGCCTTCCGCGGCATTTCCGACGAAACGGGGGCCGACGTGCCGGGGTCCGACCTGGTGCGCTGGAGCCTGGCGCTGCGCGAGGCGTTGGCCACGCATGAGTTCGTGCATCCCGAGCGCCTGGAGATCCGCGGCCTGCGCCACCTGCTCTGGGCCGGCGCGCCGCGGCACCCGGAAGCCACCGCGCGCAACGCCGTGTTCTACGGCGACAAGGCCATCGACCGCTCGCCCTGCGGCACCGGCACCTCGGCGCGGATGGCGCAATGGGCGGCGCAGGGCCGGCTGCAACCGGGCGACGCCTTCGTGCACGAGAGCATCATCGGGTCACTGTTCCACGGCCGGGTCGAGGCGCGGGCCAGCGTCGGCGGACTCGATGCGATTGTGCCGTCCATCGCCGGCTGGGCGCGGCTGACCGGGCACAACACGGTCTTCATCGACAGCCGCGACCCCTTCGCCCACGGCTTCCAGGTCGCCTGAACGCCGATGAAACCGCGTCAATGCCCCCTTGGCTTGCTGCCGCCTCCGGTGCCGCCCGACATCAGGAAGCAGAACGGGATGATCAGGAAGGACATGATGGCGGTGATCATGAACACGTCGGTGTAGGCGAGGACCGACGCCTGCGCGTGGAGCTGCTGGTACAGCCAGTTCGTCGCCTGCTGGGCGGTCCCCCCCGCGGGGTTGCCCTGGGCCAGGAAGTCGCCCTGCAATCGGTTCATGGTCATCGTGTAGCCGCGGTCGAGCAGCGAGGTATGCGAGACCAGGTGCGCCTGGCGGATCTGGCTGCGTTCCGTCACCAGCGCCGTCGCCGCGGAAATGGACAGCGAGCCGAAATAGTTGCGGAACATGGTGAACAGCGCCGAGGCGTCGGCGTTCGCCGACTGCGGCAAGGTGGAAAAGGCAATCGTGCTGATCGGCACGAACAGGAATCCCAGGCCGGCCGTCTGCGCGGCGCGCGTGTAGGACAGCGTCTTGAAGTCGATGTTGGGCACCAAGTAGTGCGAATAGACCAGCGAGCATCCCATGATGAAGAAGCCCATCGCGATGATGTACTTGAGCGGCACGACGCTGGTCAGCTTGCCCACGATGGGAATGAGGATGATCACCACCACCCCGCCCGGCGACAGGATCAGCCCGGCCCAGGTCGCGGTGTAGCCAAGCTGCTGCTGCGCGAACTGCGGGATCACCACCGCGCTGGCGTATAGAACAGCGGCCATGGCCGCGACCATCAGGCAGCCCAGCGCGAAGTTCCGGTCCTTCAGCACCCGGAGATCGACCACCGGCTTCTTCGTGTACAGCAGCCAGGCAATCGCCCCGGCGATGCCGAGCATCGCCAGGATGAACATGAGGACGATGAAGTTGGACCCGAACCAGTCGTCGTCCTCCCCGCGGTCGGCCACCACCTCCAGGCAGCCCAGCCCGACCGTGATCAGCGACAGCCCGATGTAGTCCACCCCGCGCGGCCGCGCCTTGGCCCAGGGCGGGTCCTCGACCAGCGCCTGCACGGCGAAGAATGTGGCCGTCCCGATCGGCACGTTGATGAAGAACACCCAGCGCCAGGAATAGGTGTCGGTCAGGAAGCCGCCCAGGGTCGGTCCCAGCACCGGGGCGACGATGGTGGCGATGGCGGTGATCGCGAACGCCTGGCCGCGCTGCGCCGGCTTGAAGGTGTCGAGGATGATGGATTGCTGGTTGGGCTGCAGCCCGCCGCCGAAGAAGCCCTGGGCCAGGCGGAAGACGATCAGCTCGGGCAGGCTGGTGGACGCCCCGCACAGGAAGGAGCAGACCGTGAACCCGGCGATGCACAGCAGGAAATACCGCTTGCGCCCGAACACGCTGCTGAGCCAGCCGGAGATCGTCAGCACGATGCCGTTGGCCAGCAGGTACGACGTGAGCGCCCAGGTCGCCTCGTCGTAGCCGACGGCGAGGTTGCCGGCGATGTGCGGCAGGGACACGTTGACGATGGTGGTGTCCAGCACCTCCATGAAGGCGCCGAGCGTCACCACCACGGCGACCAGCCAAGGGTTGTGGCTGGACTTCCACTGCGGCTTCTCCCCGTTCTCCTTGTCGCCCTGGCCGCCAGCGGCCTCGCTCATTCGAAGAACACCGTGGGCACGACGGACAGGCCGAGCGGCAGGGGCAGATTGGGGTCGAGGCCTGAGTCGATCACCACTTTCACCGGCACGCGCTGCACGATCTTCACGAAGTTGCCGGTCGCGTTCTCCGCCGGGAAGGCGCTGAACCGGGAGCCGGAGCCGAGCTGGATGGAATCGACGTGGCCGCGCAGCTTGAGGGTCGGGTAGGCATCGACCTCGAACTCCACACGCTGGCCCGGGCGCATGCGGGCCAACTGGCTTTCCTTGAAGTTCGCCGTCACCCAAACCTCCGGCGTCACCAGGGCCATGATCTGGGTGCCGGTCTGCAGGTAGTTGCCCATCTCCACATTGCGCCGGGTCACCCAGCCGTCCTGCGGCGCCACGATGTGGGTGTAGTCCAGGTTCAGGTCTGCCTGTTCAAGCTGCGCCTGCGCTTGGGCGACCTGCGCCTGCGCCTGCTCCACCTGGGTCTGGACCAATTCGATGTTCAGCGGGACCGGGCGGTTGATCTCCACGTTGGCCTGCTGCGACCCTGTCGTGGCACTGGCCGAGCGTGCCGCGGCCACGGCGGCGTCGATGTCCTGCTGCGTAGTGGCGCGAGGGTCGATGTTGCGCTGGCGCTTCAAGTCCGCCTGCGCCTTGTCCTGCTGGGCGCGGGCCTGCTCGGCCTGCGCCTGCGCCTGGCGCAGGCGGGCCGGGAAGGTGTCCTTGGCCAAGTCCAAATTGGCCTTCGCGTTGTCGAGCTGTCCCTGGGCCGCCAGGAGCTGTGCCTGCGCCAAGTTGCGGGTGGCGACGTAGGGGCGGGGGTCGATCTGCACGAGCAGGTCGCCCTTGTGGACGAACTGGTTGTCGTTGACGGCCAGGGTCACGACATAGCCGCCGACTTGCGGGGCCATCAGGACGGCGCGGCCTTCGGTGTAGGCGTCGTCGGTGTTGGTCTGGTTGCGGTGCAGGAACCACCAGATGCCGCCGCCAATCGCCGCAATGACGACGACGATGGCCAGGATGATCAACGGGAGGCGGGAGTTCTTCTTGCCTTTGCCGTCTCCGTCATCCTTGTTTTCGGCTTCCTTGTCCTGCTCGCCTTCTTTCTTGTCTTCATCCTTCTCATCGGTCTTCTTCCTGCCCGGGTCGGCGTCGCTGGCGGGCTGGACTCGCGATCTCGGGGCGGCGTCCTGTTGATCCTCGGGGCGCCTCGTGATCTCGCGCTGATCGTCCATGAATTGTCCTGACTGCCCTGTCGTTGCGGCTAGCCCGCTATCGTCGGGTAAGATAGGGTTTACGCAACAGCCATTCCACTCCCCGCAGCCGGCGCAAAATCGCCCGTTCAGGCGGCGTGCGTCGTGAGGGCGCCGCAGGCAGACGGCTATGGCCAGGAGGGCTGCGCCGCCGCAGCCACCCCGGGACGGCGCAGGACGGAGGCGTGCCAGAACAGAAAACCCACCCCTGCGGTGAGTTCAACCGCCATCGCGGTCGTGAGCACCGGGCCGGGCAGGCCGTAGGCGAACGCGGCGCCAAGCCGGGCCAGGCCGCTGAGCGCGATGGTGCCGCACAGCAGGCGGAACAGGTCCGCCTCCTCCCGCAAATGCGCGCTTGCCCGCCAAAGGACGATGCCGAAGCCAAGCCAGATCGCGCCCCAAAAGCCGATTTGGCTGTTCAGGACCGGGTCCCTTGCAACACTCTCCAAATGCGCGCCGCCCAAGATGAGGAGGCCCACGCCGTCCAATATGTCGGCGACTCCCGTCACGAACGGGATGATGCAGAGCGCCCGGACGGCCATTTTCAATGCTTGCACGGCGCGTACTCCCCAATGTGCCGGCTGTCGGCACCGGGTGGGTTTACCGGGCCGTTGCCGGGGGTTGTAGCCGCCGTCCAAGCAGAGGCAGTGTTGACGCCGTGTCAACATCCCCCACGCCCACTTCGCTGCTCCAGCTCATGTGCTTCGTCCGCGTGGTCGAGGCGGGGTCGTTTGCCGAGGCGGGCCGCCGCCTTGGGATGACCACGTCGGGCGTATCCAAGGCGGTCAGCCGCTTGGAGGCGGAACACGGCGTGCGGCTCCTGCATCGTTCTACCCACGCCCTCTCCCTGACGGACGAGGGCGAGCAGGTGCTGGACGACGCGCGCGACGTGCTGCGCGGGTGCGAGCGGCTGGGACTGGCGCTTTCGCAGGCGGCCGACGGCGGACGGGCCGGGCGCGTGCGGATCAGCGCGCCGCCGGGCTTCACGCGCGCTTGCCTGCTGCCCGTACTGCCCCGCCTGCTGGAAGCCCATCCGGAGATCCGCGTCGAGATCCAGGCAAGCTACAATCTGGTCGATCTGGCCGACGAGGGCGTTGATCTTGCGCTGCGCACCGGCGCGCTCGCGGGTCTGCCCGGCCATGTCAGCCAGGCGCTGTTCTCCTCCCCGTGGTGCGCGTACGCGACGCCTGGCTACCTCGCGCGCCGCGGCACGCCCTCGCGCCCGGACGATCTGGCCGGTCACGACCTGATCGGCTTCCGCAACAGCGGCGATGGCCGGGTGGTCGCCTGGCGCTTCCAGGACCCCGCTGCCGGCGGCGAGGGCGGGGCCGTGCGCCATGATGCCCAAGCCCGCGTCGTATTCGACCCTCGCGCCCGCGTCGTATTCGACGACGGCCCGGCGGCCTACGGCATGGCGTGCAACGGCTACGGCATCGTTTGGGCGCCCGAGTGGCTGGCGCTCGGCGACGTGCGCTGCGGGCGCGTGGTGGAGGTGCTGCGGGAATGGCGCTCGGGCGAGATGCTGATGTCCATGGTGCGCCGCGAGCGCCGGCTGACGCCGCGCCGGGTCAAGGTGGTGATCGACTTCCTCGGCGAAGCCGCCAAGCTCTGGCAAGCCTGATCGGGGCCGCTTCCTACTCCGCTGCGGCCCGGGCCGGCCCGCCCTGCATCTCGGCCCAGGCCGCGTCCAGGCCCCGGCCGAACCGGGCGCACAGCTTCGCCGCCTCCGCGTGGTCCAGGATCAGCGGCGGGGTGAAGGCGATGCGGTCGCCGATGGCGCGCACGATCAGGCCGTGGCGCTCGCACGCCGCCTGCACGCGCCCGCCCACCCCGGCGGCGGCGGGATAGGGCTGCCGGGCCGCCTTGTCGGCCATCAGCTCCACCCCGGCAATCAGCCCGACGCCGCGCACGTCGCCGACCAGCGGGTGGCCGCGGAACGCTTCCAGCCCGCGCAGGAACGTCGGCGCCACGTCGCGCACGTGGCCCACGATGTCGCGCTCCTCGTAGATCTTCAGCGTCTCGATGGCGACGGCGCAGGCGACGGGATGGCCGCCATAAGTGTAGCCGTGGCCGAAGCTGCCGTAACGCCGGCTGCCCTCCAGCAGCGCCTCATGCACGCCCGTGCTGACCAGCAGGGCGGAAATCGGCTGGTATGCCGCCGAAAGCTGCTTGGCGCAGGAGATCATGTCCGGCTCGATGCCGTAGGTCTCGCAGCCCCACATGCTGCCGGTGCGGCCGAAGCCGCAGATGACCTCGTCGGCGACCAGCAGGATGCCGTGGCGCTTCAAGACGGCCTGGATCGCCGGCCAGTAGCCGCGCGGCGGGGTGATGGCGCCGCCGCCGCCCTGCACCGGCTCGCCGAAGAAGGCGGCGATGGTCTCCGGCCCCTCCGCCTGGATCAGCGCCTCCAGGTTCGCAGCCATGCGGGCGCTGAACGCCTCCTCGCTCTCCCCCGCCTCATAGAAACGGTAGTAGTTCGGGTTGTCCGCATGCACGAAGCCCGGCAGCGGCAGGCCGAACCCCTGGTGCATGTGCGGCTGCCCGGACAGGCTCGCGGTCGCCACCGTGTTGCCGTGATAGCCGCGGACCCGCCCGATGAACTTCCGCCGCTGCGGCTGTCCCTGCACGCCCCAGTAGTTCCAGGCGAGCTTGATCGCGGCGTCGTTCGCCTCCGACCCGCTGCACTGGAACAGCACGCGCGCCATGCCGGGCGGCGCCACGGCCAGCAGCCGCTCGGCCAGCTCCACGGCGGGTTCGTGGCCCTTGGCGAAGAAGGTGTGGTAGTACGGCAGCTTGAGCATCTGCCGGTGCGCCGCGTCCGCCAGGCGCCGCTCGCTGAAGCCGAGGCTGGCGCACCACAGCCCGGCCATCGCCTCGATGTATTCCCGCCCCTCGGTGTCCCACACCCGGCAGCCCTCGCCGCGGTCCATCAGCACCGCCCCCTCGCGGCTGTGGCGGTCGAGGTCGGTCTGCTGGTGGACGAGGCTCGCGATGTCGCGGGCGTGCAGTGAGTTGGGTTGCATGAGGGGTCTCCAATTCGGGGCCTGGTATCCTCAGGCCTCAATTATCGGCCATTTCCCAAATTAAGGACAAGACTTCCTCGCGCGCCGCCACGAAGTCCGGGCGGCTCTTGACGGCGCGGATGCTTTCCGCGGCGTGGCCGCGGGCAAAGGGCATGGGCAGGCGGGCGACGATGCGGCCGGGCCGGGGCGACATGACGACGACCTCCGTGCCGAGATAGACGGCCTCCTCGACGCTGTGGGTGATGAACACCACCGTCATGCCGGTGCGGCGCCAGACGGCGTGCAGCTCCTCCTGCATCCGCTCCCGGGTGAGGGCGTCGAGCGCCCCGAACGGCTCATCCATCAGCAGCACCTTGGGCTCGTTGCACAGGGCGCGCGCGATGGCCAGGCGCTGCTGCATCCCACCTGACAGCTCGTACGGGTAGCGCCCGCGGAACTCCCACAGGCCCGTGGTGCGCAGCCATTGCTCCACCCGGGCGTCCGCGGCGGCCGGCGCCTCCCCCCGCATGCGTGGGCCGAAGCCCGCGTTGCCGGCGACGGTCATCCAGGGGAACAGCGCCGGCTGCTGGAACACCACCCCGCGCTCCGGCCCCGGCCCCGTCACCGCCTGGCCATCCAGGCTGACCACCCCTGTCGTGGGCGGCAGGAACCCGGCCAGCGTCTGCATCATCGTCGTCTTGCCGCAGCCGGAGGGACCCACGATGCAGATGAAGTCCCCGCGGGCGAACCCCAGATCCGCCCGTTCCAAAGCCTGCACCGCCGACGCGCCGGCCCCGTAGCGGACCGAGACGCCGGCGAACTGGACGAAAGCCTCGCTCACCCGACCGCCTTGCGGATGAAATCGGTGTTGATCGCCTTCTGGAAGGCGTCCAGGCCCGGCGCGTTGCGGATGCTGCGCTGCTCCACCAGGAAATCGGCGGTGTTCTTCAGCACCTGGGCGAACTTGCCGGGCACGCCGGGGGCGCCCAGCCATTGCGGCCCGGCCTGCTGGCTGAACGGCACGAAGTCGTACTCCTTCATGTCCGCTGTAGCGACCGCGGGGGTGACGCCGGCTTCCTTGGCCACGATCACCGCGGCCTCCTCCGGCTTGTCCTGCCACATGGCCAGCGCGCGGTCATACGCCTTGAGGAAGCCCACCACGGCGTCCGGGTACTGCTGCGCGAACGCCGTACGGACCACGATCAGGTCGGCGATGACGTAGCCGGCCTTTTCCAGCGTGTCCCAGGTCTTGTAGGGGGTGCCGCCGTTCTCGGCGATTTTGCTGCGCGCCGGCGGCCAGACGTAAGCCGCGTCGATCTCGCCGCGCGACCACGCCGCCTGGATGGCGGCGGGCTTCATGTCCAGCACCGTCACGTCCCGTTGCGTCAGGCCATTGGTCTTGAGGAAGCCCAGCAGGCGGAAATGGCTGGTGGAGCCGAACGGCGTCGCGACCTTCTTGCCGCGGAAGTCCGCAGGCGACTTGATGTTGGCGGCAGTGCGGACGGTCATGTCCTCGCCGGGTCCGATGTTGTCGACGATGCCGATCAGTTGGAACGGCAGCCCTTGGCTGATCCCGGCCGCGGTGGCGACGGAGCCGGTGGCGACGCCGATGTCGCAGCTTCCGGCGGTGATCGCCGTGTTGATGTCGGCGCCGCTGCCCATCTCGGTCCAGGCGAGCTTGGCGCCGGCGCCGTCCTCGAACCAGCCCAGGCCCTTGGCGATCATCGTCGGCTTGGTCTCGGTGAAGAAGCCGATGTTGACGCCGGGCGGCGCCGCGGCCCGAGCCGTGCGCGCCGCCAGCACGCCCGCGCCGGCGCCGATCAGCGCGCCGCGCCGGGTCAATCCCATACCGTTCATTGCAAATCCTTTTGTGCGGTTATCGTCCAGCCCAATGCACCACGCGCCGCTCGACCAGCACCAGGATACGGTCAATGGCGACCCCCGCCAGCCCGATCATCGCGATGCCTGCGAACACGTAGTCCGACCGCAGGAAGCGCCCGGCGTCCATGATCATCCAGCCGATGCCGTTCGACCCGGCGATGATCTCGGCGGCGATCAGCGTGCCATACACGATGCCGGCGGCGAGCCGGGCGCCGATCAGCACCTCCGGAAGCGCCGACGGCAGCACGACGTGCCGCAGCACCTGCCAGTCGCTGGCGCCCAGCGCGCGCGCCACCTGCAGCCGGTCCGGCGGCACGTTGCGCACCCCGTCCCGCGCCGCCACCGCCGCGACCGGCAGCGCCGCCAGGAACAGCATGGTGATCTTGCTGGTCTCCCCGATGCCGAGCCAGACGATCAGCAGCACGAGGTAGGCCAACTGCGGCAGCGGGCGCAGGAACTCGATGAACGGCGATGCCGTGGCATCGAGCCGCGGCGCGTAGCCCATGCCGAGGCCCAGCAGCGTGCCCACGACGGCGCCGGTCAGGAACCCTGCCCCGACCCGCAGCAGGCTCATGCCCATGTGCTCAAGGATCGTGCGGCCCTTGTAACCTTCCTGCATCAGCTCGGTCAGCCCGTCCCACAGGTCGAGCGGCCCCGGCAGGAACAGGTCCCGCACCAGCCCGCCGCTGGTCACGCCGATCCACAGCGCCAGCAGCAGCGCGGCGCTGAGGCACGTGATGGCCCAGGACGGCAGGGTCCGCGGCGTCAGTCGCGTGCGGCGCATCAGTCCCGCCCGCGCCAATGCACCAGCCGCCGGTCCAGCACCCGCATCATCCACGCGAGCGTCACGCCTAAGCCCCCCAGCACCAGGATGCATAGCACGATCACGTCGTTGCGCAGGAAGCTGCTGGCCGAGATCACCATCCAGCCCAGCCCGTCCGTCGCGGCCAGCAGCTCCGCCGACACGACGGTCGAGAACGCCGCCGCTAGCGCCACCTGCAGCCCCGTCAGCACCATGGGCGCGGCCGACGGCAGCACGACATGGCGGAACACCTGCGCCGGGCTGGCGCCCATCGCGAGCGCCACTTGGATGCGCTGCTGCTTCACCCCGCGGACGCCCGCGGCGCTGGCGGCCACGATGATGGGGAAGGCGGTCAGGAACAGCAGCGCGGCCTTGGACGAGTTGCCGGTGCCGAGCCACAGGATCAGCAGGATCATGTAGGACAGCGGCGGCAGCGGGCGCATGAACTGCACGATCCAGTCGAGCGCCGCCGAGGCCACGCGGTTGACCCCCATCCACAGCCCGAGCGGCACGCCGAACAGCGCCGCCAGCCCGAACCCGGCGCCGAGCCGCCCCAGCGTGGACAGCGCGTTGCCCCACAGCGTGGTGCCGCGATACCCGTCCCGCAGGATCTCCGCCCCAGCATCCCAAACGTCCGTCGGCGAAGGCAGCAGCTCGCGCGACACCGCCCCGCTCGCGGCGATGGCCCACCAGGCCAGCACCATGCCCGCCACCGACGCCGCGCCGAACGCCGGGGCCGGCAGCCGGAAACGCCAGCGCGCCGGGACCGGACCCGGCGGCGCAGCCACCGCGATCCCGTCCGCTTGTCTGCCTACGGCACTCACCACCATGATCGGCTGTCCTGCAATGCCTGTGCCGTTCAACGCAAACAGTCCGCCTGCTTACTTCGCAGCACCGCTCAAGCACAAGGCTGCGTGCCGCCGTCTTATGCCAATCGCCTTTAAGGCGACCGGCATAAGAGTCGTTTTTGGCGCGCGGCCGCCCCGCCAAACCCGCGCGCATACCGGCAGCCCTTTGGGCTGCCGGTATTACGCCATCGAGCTGGGCCGGTAGAACGGCTGGTGCTGCGCCGGGTCCATGTAGCCGGCGTAGAACCGCTTGATATGCGGCAGCAGCGCCTTGGACAGCTTGCGGCGCTGCACCTCGTCGTCGGACAGGGCGTGGGCCAGGTCGTCGTGCAGCGCCTTGAGCGCCGCCGCCTGGTCCACCCGGGTGAAGCGCCCGTCGGCGTAGATCGTCTCCCCGCCGCACATCACATGCCGCACGCCGCCCGTCTTCGCCCGCTGGATCACCGCGTCGAGCACCGGCGTTTCCTCGTCCAAGTACGGGTAGCTGATCTGCTGCCAGTCCAGCAGCACCAGGTCCGCCGCGGTGCCGACCTCCAGCGTGCCCAACTGGTCCCCGAACGCCGTGGTCCTGGCCCCGCCCACCGTCGCCATGGTCAGCACTTGGTCCATGGTCGGCACGTCATCGTCCATGCCGGGCACGCGGTGCGCGCGCAGCACCAGGCGCATTTCCTGCAGCATGTCGCGGTCGTCGTTGATCCCGGCCTCGTCCAGCCCGATGGCGACGTTGACGCCCGCCTGCGTGAACCGGTTCAGCGGCGCGACGCCCGAGCGCAGCCGGAAGTTGGAGCTGCAGTTGTGGCAGATGCAGGCGCCGGTTTCCGCCACCCGGGCGATGTCGCGCTCGTTCAGCCAAACGCCGTGGCCCAGCGTCATGCGCTTGTTCATCAGCCCGAACCGGTCGAGGTACTCAACCGCCGTGCCGCCGCCCCGGCGCTTCGCATACTCCTTTTGGTAAGCCGTCTCGACCAGGTGCATGTGCAGCGGCACGTCGTAACGCTCGGACGCCTCCGCCAGCCGGGTCAGCGCCGCGTCGCTGCACCAGTGCAGGTTCGCCGGGGCCAACTGGACGCGCACCCGGTCCTTGCCGGCATGGGCGCCATGCATCGAGGCGAACATGTCCATGGCGCCGTCGAGCGACAGCCGGAATCGGTCGAACCACGCCTGCATCGGCCCGCGCAGCTCCGGCGGCAGGGAGGCGACCAGCTCCGCGTCGTCCTGGTAGGCCAGGCGGTTCTGGTCGCGCACCGCGTAGCAGTAGGACACGCGCATGCCGATGTCCTCGTAGGCGCGGACGACATCGTTGGCGCGCGCCTGCACCTCGTCCGGCGTGCCCGGCAGCCAGCCGTGGATGTGCTGCACGGCCGTGATGCCCGACCCCACCATCTCGAACGCCGAGTACAGCGTGTCGAGGTAGAGGTCGAGGTTGCGCGCCACCATCCGGGTCACGAACCACAGCTCAAGCGGCATGTCGGGCGAGCCGAGCTGCACCGGTGTCAGCCCGACATGGTGGTGTCCGTTCACGAAGCCCGGCAGCAGGATCTCCGTCCCGGTGCCCACGACCGGGGTGTCCGGGTACTGGCGGTGCAGCGCCTCAAAGGTGCCGACCGCGGCGATCATGCCGTCCTCCTGCAGCACGGCGCCGTCCGGCACGGTCTCGACGTGGGTGCGGCCCGGCTTGGGCAAGAGGGCGGCGCGGCTGCGGATCAGCGTCGTGGCCATAAGCAGGTCTCCGGAGGTTCAGGCGGGAAGGGCTTCCTGCTCGGCGAAGGCGCGGTCCACCTCGTCTTGCAGCAGCCCGGTGAGCTGGCGGCGCAGCGCCTCGGCGGCCGGGCTGAACGGGTCGCGCGGGCGCGGCGTCTCGATAGGCACCACGGCCTTGATCCGACCGGGCCGCGAGGTGAACACCACGACCCGGTCGGCCAGCGCCACCGCCTCGTCGATGTGGTGCGTGACGAACAGCACGGAGGCACCGGACGCGCGCCACACCTCCAGCAGGAAGTCCTGCATCTTGCTCCGCGTCTGCACGTCGAGCGCGGCGAACGGTTCGTCCATCAGCAGCACCTTGGGCCGCATCGCCAAGGCACGCGCCACCGCGACGCGCTGCCGCATGCCGCCCGACAGCTCGTCCGGCCGTTTGTCGATGGCCTCCGCCAGCCCCACCCGGGCCAGCGCCGCCTGCGCCGCCGCGCGCCGCGCATTGGGTGCATCGCCGCGGATCGACAGCCCGAACGCCACGTTCTGCCCCACCGAGAGCCACGGGAACAGCGAGGTTTCCTGGAAGATCAGGCTGCGGTCCGGCGACGGCGCCGCCACCCGGCCGCCGAACGACCAAAGCTCGCCCGGCGTCACGTCCTGCAGCCCGGCAATCAAGTACAGCAGCGTGCTCTTGCCGCACCCGGACGGCCCGAGCAGCACGACGAACTCGCCGGGCGCGATGTCGAGGTCGATGGCCCGCAACGCCTCATGCGCCCGCGGCGTGCCGGGCGCCCACACCTTGCCGAGGCCTCGGCAAGAGACGGCGCTAAAGGCCACGCAGCGCCTCCGACCCCTTCGGCACCCAATACAGCACCCGGTTCTGCATGAGGCGCAGCGCGAAGTCGAAGGAGAACCCCAGCACGCCGATCAGCGCGATGGTGAAGAACACCAAGGACGGGTTGAAGGTGTTGCGCGCCAGCATGATGACCTGGCCCAGCCCATAGCCCACGCCGGTGGTCTCGGCGATCAGCACCGCCATCCAGGCGGCGAACAGGTTCATCCGCAGCACCAGCAGCATGCCCGGCAGGATCGCCGGCACGATCACCCGGGCGTAGATCTGCCGCTTGCTGGCCCCCATGGTGCGGGCGACGTGGATGAAGTTGCGGTTCACCCCGTCGATCTGCGCGATGGTGGACAGCGTCATGTGGAACAGGAGGGCCACGACCACCATGAACACCGCCGGGCGGTTGCCGATGCCGAACATGAAGATCGCCACCGGCAGCCAGGCGATGGGCGACACCGGCGCCAGCAGGGTGATGGTCGGCAAGGTCAGCCGCTCGAACAGCAGGAAGTAGCGGATGGCGACGCCGAGCGTGACCGACAGCACGGAGGCGATCACCAGGCCGCTCAGCACCCGCCCGATGGTGGCCCCGGCCGTGTAAACCACGGCCAGCGCCGGCGGCGGCCCGGCGTCCATGCCGGCGCCGACCTGCCAGCGGCTGATGGTATTGAAGTACTTGGCCTGGCCCGCGATGCTGCCCAGGAACACGTGCGGCGGGGGCAGAAGCCGCGGGTCGGCCAGGCCCGCCGCCCACAGCACCTCCCAGATCGCGCAGAACATGCCGATGCTGACGAACGCCCATCCCACCTTGCCGACCCAGGGCGGCAGGCTGGGACGCCTGAGTGCTACGGCCGGGGCATGGAGCGCGGCGGACATGACGCGACTAGTACCGCTGCACAGAGGTTTTGACCGGTTGAGATGGGCCACGCCTATTCTGCACCAATCGCCCCGCAGCTGGCGATATCGGGGTAAGCGCGCGCCAGCTTGGCTCGGGCCTTTTGGGTGGTG
>JAABUX010001254.1_pt1 | contig 38983 bp, 54 predicted proteins | sample 5561851 | NCBI WGS metagenome assembly JAABUX01 (sample SAMN10711883, study PRJNA513361) | rock metagenome | isolation source: Antarctica rocks | place: Antarctica: Victoria Land, Richard Nunatak red sandstone | collected 2016-01-03 | reverse complement strand
AGGGCCTTCCGCCGGAAGCCGTCCGCTTGCAGGGCCTTCCGCCGGAAGCCGTCCGCTTGCAGGGCCTTCCGCCGGAAGCCGTCCGCTTGCAGGGCCTTCCGCCGGAAGCCGTCCGCTTGCACGCCGCGACTTCGCCCCAAGCGGGGAAGACACCTGCCGCGCCTGCTAAGGTCCCTGCAGCCGCCCCTGAGTTCCTCCCAGGGCCATTCGATGCGGGTCTGCCGTCTTCCTTAGCAGTGGTGCCATCTCAGTCCGTGCCGGTGAATGATAAACCTGATCTGGTGAATGATAAACCTGATGCAGTGAACGAGAAGCCACGTAACAAGAAGCCAGGTGTGGTGAACGTAAACTTGCGCCGGCTGGAACTGCTCTTGTCAGAATTCCGCCCGTTCGCGCTGACCCTGCCGCAGCTTGGAGCGCTGACGCACATGGACCTGTCCGGCCCTTCGGGTCAGAATGCGGTTCGGGCACTCCGGCGTGAGGGCCTCGCGACTTGGGCGGGAGAGCGGCTTGCAGCCACGGAAAAGGGTTGCCGCACGTCGGTCCGCCCGATGGACGCGGAGACGTATCGCCGGCGCTGGGAGCAGGTCCTGGGAGCTGCTCCGTCCCGGCTGTTGCGGGCGCTCGGCGATGCGGCGGAGAATGGTCACCCGGCCCTCACCTGGGCCGAGTGGCGGGACTGGGCGGCTTATTCCAGTAGCGGGTCGATCCAGGTGGCGAGAGCAAGTTTAGTGGAGCTGGGCTTCGCGGTTCTTGACGGCAAGCGCTACCATCTCGGCGACTGGCCGCGCGAGGAAGATGCTGCTGCTGACCCTACGCCCTATCTGCGGCTCGACAGTGCGTAGCCAGTGGTCCACTTTGCCAATAGTTCACTAACGATTTTACGGATGGCATCCTGCACACGGAGGAGACAGAAGGGAGGCGTAGACAACTAAACAAGCGGAGGAAGAAGGATGGACGAGTTTTTGGACCGGGTCTTTCCAAACTGGGAAACGCTCGAAATGGATCAGATGGCCGACCGCGTCCTGGCCGAACGCAGCTACTGTTTGCTGGTGCATATCGCCCAGCAACTTGAAGAAAGAGAAAAACAACAAATGGCATCCATTGATGAGCTTACGACGGAAGTGAACAATTACCAGTCCGCCGTTCACGCAAAGCTGGCGGCGGACCAGCAGATCATTACTACCGACACCAAGCAAATTGCCGACCTGCAGAACGCGGTCGTGCCGGATGCGCTGGTGCAGCAGTTCAAGGACGCGACGGCGGCACTCAACGCGCCGGCAAGCGGGGCGGCCAATCCGTAACGAATGACCCTGAGCCGGCAGCGCACAGCACTTTCCCGCAAAATTGGAAGTCCGAAACGGCGCTGCCGGTATTCTTCTTGAAAGGATGCGCCCATGGAGATGATTCCGGTTGCCGCCGTGGTGGCCATGGCGCACTGGGAGCCGGACCGAGACGCGGAGCCAAGCCGGTGGACCCGTCATCAGCCCAGCGGACGGCGCAGGCCGGACGGGGACCCTGAGCAGGAGTATGTGGGGAAGTAAAGTATGTGGGGAAGTAAAGGAGACTAGGGAATGACAGCGGCAGAAGAGTTTGCGGAAGAAGACAAGCGCGTCGGCTACTGGAACCGGATGGGCGTGTTTCAGGAGGGCTGGCCGCCAGAGGACTTAGATGAACCCTATATACCAAGTTCCGCACTGTCCATCGCCATCCATGACAAAGCGTTCGCTGAGGCTGAGGCAGAACGCCGCAATTCCCAGGCGCAGAAGAAGTTTCCGAAGACGGGAGACGTGCTCGGTGGCTAAAGCTGGTCCGATGCCAAAAGCTGGTCCGATGCCAAAAGCCCCGACCGTCGCCGGCGCGATGCCGTGCTTTGTCTGCTGGGGAACCGTCACTAGCCTGAAATACAGCGATGGCCTGACCTGTTCGCCCGGATGTGCAATGGATTTGAGGCGTCAGCAGGCCCTGCAGCAGCAGCGGGATCAAGACTCGGTCTCATCTGGTGCAAAACGGGTGAAGGCAAGTGCCCTGCCCGGCTGGCTTACGGCGGTGCTGACGGTCGAGGTGACCGCGCAAGACCTGCAAGAAGGCTTCCAGAGGAGTACGGTGCGCTCGCCGGTCGCGCTGGCCGCACGGCGGTCTGCCGAAGCGCTGCTGGTGGCGCATGGCATACCGCTCGGCGATCTGCTGTCTAGCCGGCACGACATCGCGGTCTGGACCGGAGACAGTCTTCTGCCGCTTTGCTATCCGCTGCCGGCACCGGCCCGGAAGCTGTGCCGCGAGTTCGACTCCGGGCGGCGGGTCCGCCCGCTCACGTTTGACATCCCACAATTCCAAATACCAGAATTCCAAATACCAGAGTGCGGACCCGCAAACAAAAACGGCCCCAGAAGCGCGTAGGAGCCTCTGGGGCCATTTTGCCGTCTGGCATGACACGGAAGTCGTACCAGCTAAATTTAGCGGGAATTTTAGCAGAGAACGTAGCAGTGGGTTGCCAGCTCGTGCAGCGTGTAGCCGGAGCTGAGCATGACGTTCCACGGCCGCGAACTGACGCCACGCCCGCCGTGCGATTCATACGTCACACCGTTGAGGACGATCCAGATATGACCGGTCCCATCTTTGTCATCGGCGAGGTGAATGCACACGCGGACATGGCCGTCATGCAGGGCGCAGTTCGCCGGGTCGGTGGACTTGAACTGGTCCAGAAATAATGCGTGGTCCTGGATGCACGAGCCGTCCGGCAACAGAAGCTGGCCGCGCGTCGCGTGATACAGCAGCCACCGGGCAAAGCCGGAGCAGTCAATCGCGGACACGTCGAGCGGCACGGCGTCCAGATCGCGGGCTTTGCCGCCCATCAGGTAGCGGACGACGGCCGCGACGCACAGCGCCATGAGCCTCAGCAGGTACGGGACATCAACGGCAACAGTCGGGTCGCCGACAAGATCGCCCTCGGTGGCTTTTGTGAACTGGTTGGTTGTCATTACTGGTTGCCTCCAGTCTGAGCAATGGCATCCACGCTCGGCGTAGAAATAGCCGCTTGATTAGAAATGGCTGTTTCACTGCCTGCGGCGGGCACAGGGGCGCTTGCAGCCTGTGGCGCGGCATTCGGGCCGTCCGGCACTTTCTGCCCAAGCTCGGCGGAGGTATAGCCGCTCATGCTCGTTTTGTTCAGCGCGGCCTGCACCTCAGTGGCGACGGTGGCCTGAATTGATTCTTGAATTGATTTTTGGAACGCGGCCTTCTTCTTATTGGCGGGCGCGGCCAGAGCGCTGCTGAGGCCCTGGGTCAACCCTTGCACAGCAGAGAGCGTGTTCGGGGACAGTGCCGTGAGGAGGCCGGAAGTCTTCAGGCCGGCCGGCAGCGCTGCCGTGAGGCCAATGCCGGCGACTGTCAGGATGCCGCCGGCGGTGCCCGGCAGGGAGTGGTTCAGCGTGGCGTTCAATAGCGCCATCGTCGCGCCGACCACGAGCCGTGTGCCGAGGACGCCGTAGTCGATGGCGACGGGCCTCGCTCCGCCCAGCAGCACCTGCTGCGCCGCCGCCTCGATCTTGCGTCGGCGAACTTTGCCAAAGAATTGGCCGAGGAAATCGTAACTCATATCGTTATTCCTTTCGAGAGTTGATGTTTCAAGAGTTGATGTTTCAGGTGGTTAAGTTTGAGGATCTAGATGTTCTTCGGGGTGGTTGCCGGGGGAAATCTGTGAGTCGGGGGAAAACTGCGAGATGGTGCGCCGGGCCTGCTGAAGTCCCCCTTCGGCCCTCTCCTGCGCCCGCAGCGCGACGCCTGCTTCCGCGCTGACCTGATCCAGCTTTGCCGTCAGGTCGGCGACTTCCTGGCCCTGCTTGCCGGCCAATTTGGCGTTCTCGCCCAGCAGCCCGCCGATCTTCGCTAGGAGCGACTTCTCTTTGGCGGCCCACGCCTGGCATTCCGATTCATGCTGCGCGTCTGCAAGTTCGATGGACTGCCGCAGCTTTTGATTGGCTTCCCACTGGGCGGACACTTCCAGCCGCGCATCTTTGTTCTCGGCCACGAGCTGGGTGATGCGAGCCGTCTCCGCCGCCGTCTCCTGCGTTCCGGCCGTCCGGCTTCCGATCTTGTAATTGCGGCTTGCCGCCCACAAAACGCCCACCAGTCCAAGCAGCGCAGCGATGACGACGGCGGCGGCGCCGAGTAGGCCGGCTACAAGGGGCATGGGCGGCTCCCCCCCCGAATCTTCTCTTCCCGAATCTTCTCTTCCCGGCTTTTCTCTTGCCGGGTCCAGTGGTCGATCAGCCAGCGGTAGACCAGGTGGCCGGCGACGAATAGGCAGTCCACGGACAGGCTGATGTAGACGCCGACGCCGGTGTTCCGGGCGAGGCCGTAAAGATGCGGCGAGCTGGCCCAGAACATGCCGGCGAAGAACCCCCAGCAGGCAGCAAAGGCGACGAGAAACGAAACGCGCATCCAGACGCGGCCGAGGCAGACGGCGAGGACTTGGCCGAGCAGCATCAGCGCCATGACGATCTGCCAGCGCCCTTCGCCTCCATAGCGGGCGAGGCCGTCGAACTGCGTGTTGACCGCGAACAGGTGCAGGCAGGGCGCGAGCTGGATGACCCACCAAAGCGCCGCCCGCAGGCAGAACCATTCAGTGGTTTCCGGGGACGGCCAGTGCCAAAGTGAAAAAAGCCAGCCGGTCAGGGCTGGCGAGAGGCATTTCTTTTTCATGGAGCTGTTTTGAGAAAGTTGCGAGAAGCCGGCCAGGTGGATGGACGGGATGCCGGCGGCGATCTGCGGGGTTGCGGTCAATAAGCGACCACAATGGTCAGGTTGCGAGGCGGCGCGAGTGCGGGTGCGGTGGCGACGCTGAAGTCCAAGCTGATCCAGTAGTTGTTGCTAGGGACTGCGCCGTCTCGAAACCCCACGTGAAAACTCCGTCCCTGATAGGCTGAATTGCTGCTGACCGTCACGGTAAAGGCGGATGATGGAATGTCGTAGGCGACATTCCACCCATCCGGCGCGAGGCTGCTGGCCGTCGCTGAGTTCGGGTCGCTTGCATTCGGCGCGATGTTGTTGTCCTGAACGTACCAGTTGAATGAGCGGGCGATGTTATCTGTAAGCAGCTCGAACTGTGCGATAGTGAATGTTTGACCGGAGTTGACGTTCATGTTATACTTCCTCTATGAAACATGTCTTAAAAAACGTGCTGCGCGACTGGCTGCCGCCGGTCATTACGCGCCGCCTGTCCCGCACCCATTCTCAGTCTACCGAGCCGCTACGCTATCAACCGGGCGGCTGGGACGATGCCCGGTTCCCCGGCTGGAACGTGCAGTCGGTCTTAGATCATTACATGGCGGTCTGGCCGGAAATGATGACTGTCTCGGGAGCCGCCGCGCCATTTGGCCGGATGCTGGCGGCAGATTCGGTGGACGCCAACCTCTTAGCGCTGACCTATGCGTATGCCGTGTCTCTGGCTGCACAAGGCCGGTCCCGGCTGTCTATGCTCGACTGGGGCGGCGCGATTGGTTACTACCGGTTCATTGCGGAGGCAGCGGTTCCAGGCGTCATAGTAGACTACGCCTGCAAAGACGTTCCGCTTCTCGCTGAGGCGGGGCAACGTCTGAGTCCGTCTGCCCGCTTCTTCTCGGATGACTCGTTCGCGGCGGAGCGCTTTGACCTTGTAATCGCCAGCGGGTCGTTTCAGTACACGCGCGACTGGCCGGAGGAGATGAAGCGTCTTACCTCCTGCACCAGTTGCTACCTGCTGATTACGCGCCTGCCAACACATGACGACGCGGCGGACTTCTTCTACTCGCAGAGGGCTTATGGTAGTGCTTGGCTTTCGTGGAGTATCAACCGGAGCAATTTGTGCCGCCATGCGGCCTCCTATGGACTCGAACTCGTGCGTGAGTTCGTAGTCGCTGCCGAAGACACAGAAATCGCCCACGCGCCCGCGCCAAGCCGGTTGCGCGGGTTCCTGTTCCACCGCGCTACAAATTGTTGTACCGAGCGTTGACCTCAGAAGCCGGCAGAGCGCGATTGTAAAGGCTTACTGCATAGATCTTGCCATCCCATTCGTTCGTGGAAGTGCCGCGTCCGTCGCCGGTCCCGATATTGGTGACAGTCCCGGTCGGGTTAGTGCGAACGCCGCCGAGCGACATAGACCCGGCGCTTACGCCGTTGACGTAAAGTGTCATGGTCTGCGAACTGCTCACATAGGTTCCGACCAGATGATAGAGAGTGTTCGCCGCAATGGCTCCGATCTGCAGGTTGACGTTTGTGCTAGCGGTGGATATCCCAAAACGAGCCGTGCTGCTGCTGCTTATGCCGAACTCGTACACAATCCCTGTGTTCGCGCCGGTGTTCTGGCCCTGAGAGCTGATGAACTTGTTCGTTGGATTCGCCCCGGTCAGAACGACGACTTCAACCGAAAAATCTCCGGTGCCAGTCAAAGCTGCTGAAGCCGCTGAGCCGCTGGCATAAGAGTTATTTCCCGGCGCATAGTAGCTGCCGTTGGTGTCTGAGCCGAAGTCTCCGGTTACAGAGGCCGTCAGGTCATCCGTCGGCGTCGTTACCGAAGCATGAACCTTGTTGCCGCTGCCATCATTACACAGCCACTGCTCCAGCGGTGGGGTGTAGCCACTCGGCTGTGTTTTGTTCAGGGCGTAGGCCAAGATAATCTGCGCCAGGCGGCTGCCCCCACTTTGATTGTGAGCACCGATGTATAGAATATCTTTTTGACTGGTCAGCCTCAGCAGATAATAGTTGTTGTCGGTGCTGCTGGACGGTGCCGGCAGGGTGCTGACGACGTTGACCCCGCCTCCCGATCCGCCGGTCCCCGCCGGTCCTGCGGGAATGGTAAAATTCAGGAGGGCGGCGTTGCTTGTGCCGCTGTTGGTGACGCTGGCCGCGCTTCCCGCTGCGCCCGTCGTGGTGGTGCCGACGCTGACGGAGGCGGCTGCGCCGTTCGTTCCGTTCGTGCCCGCCGCTCCGGTGGCTCCAGCCGGCCCCGCTGGGCCGCTCTGCGGGGCAATCCACGACCGAACCCCTGCCGCCGTGGAAGACAGCACATAGCCGCTTGTGGACGGCAATCCTAAAGACGGCTCCTTGCCGCTGAACGTGTTAAAGTCCGACCCCAGCAGGTACCCGCTCACGCCTGCCGCCGCCGCGCCCATGCCGATGATCCGCACTCCGCCACTGTCGCCAATCGTGAGGATGCCGCTGACGCCGAGCTTGTTGTCTAAGACGTCCGGCGAGGTGTCCCCGCTGCTGAGGATGATCTTGTGATCGCTGACCGCAGCCGGTGCCTGCCATGCGCCATCCCCCCGCAGATAGGTCGTGCTGCTGGCTGTTCCCGTCGCATTGATTTTGCTGACCGGCAAACTCGCCGGCACGATGCGCCGCCCGTCAAGCTGGGACTGTGCGAAAGCCGCACTCGAAAACAGCGCGGGTACAGCCAGCGACGTCAAAACAGCAGCGAGTGGTGTGGAGCGGAAGTTTTTCATAGCGTTAGTAGGAATGAAGATCAGTAGGAATAGAGAAGAGTGATTGTGCTGAACTGGGTCATGTCTACGCCTGCCGCGAACGTGAGCTGCGTTGTGGCGATAGTGTAATCTGTCGGCGAAGCGAGCTGTGGCCCCTCAAAGAGCATCGTGAGCGCTCCGGACGGCGTCTGTGACAGCGTGTAGGGGCCGCTGCCGGTGCTTGACGGATTGGAACCCACCGCGAAGTTGTCCTTCTGCAAGCGTAGCCCGAGTGCCGCTGTGGTGGCTCCCGTCTGCCCGCCGCCCGTAGGAGCGCCGACGCTGCTTCCCGCGCTGCCGCCCCCGCCGCTCGCCGCCTTGAGCATCTTAGACACGGTGGGGCGCATATTGGACAGGTCCATCGCAATGTTCAGGCAGGCTTTCTCAAAAACATAGCTGGCCTGGGAACACCACTGCGCGGCAAGATCGGCGAGAGTTCCGCTGATCTGCACCTGGGAGCCGTCGCCGGGAAGCGGCTTCAGCGCCCACTCACCGATCAGCTCGACGCGCGGCCGCTGCAGCAGAACCGCCACGCGCTGAAAGGTCGCCTGCAGGTAGGAAATCGCATCCGGCGTCCAGTCGGTGATCTGGTCGTTGGTCAGCTCCCCCTCGCGCCGCCCCCATGTTTGATAGGAAGCGGCGGCGGCCTGGTCCGCCGGCGAGCCGCTCGTGCAGACGGCTTCGGCGGTGACGTAGCGCTCGAAGTCCGCGCCGCGCAGGTAGTTCGCGGTCTGCGGATCCTGCGCCTGCACAATCGGATGCGCGGCGTCAATGGCGAAGAAACCGTCTAGGTCATAGACGCCGGATGCTCCGAACGTACACTGAAGGGTTGCCGTGGAAGCGTCGCCGTGCGCCTGGACAGTCAGCACGACCAGGTGCCACTGCCCGTCGTTCGGCACGTTGCTGATCTGGCCGTTTAGGTTCTGGCTCTGGAACTGCGTCTCGTGGCCGTCGCCCGCCCATTCCCGGTACTCGGCCGCGAGCGACCCGTCCGCGCTATTTAGCCCCGGCGACATCCGCGCGAAGAAGCCCACCTGAAGCTCCTGCTGCGGGGCCGGCTTGAAGTGGAACCGGCTGTCTCCGCTGTTGTCCTGGCCGGCGATAGCAAGCGCGGGCCGGTCGCCGTGGTCAGCAGTGACGGAGATGCGGACGCCATACGCCCCTTCCCACGCCGCCGCTTTGCAGGCCCAGAGAATCCAGTTGAAGTTGTTCGCCGGGTTGCCGGGGTTTTGGTAATGCGTCCCCCAGCCGTACTGGCCCACGCTGCCAGCCCCCCCAAAAGCCACATCGTCCACGCAGAGGCCGTAGCCGCCTCCCGCCGAATTGGTGCAGGAAATGGTGATCCGCGCTTTTACCGTCGCGGGATTGGTAAAGACCAGGCTCGTTTGCAGCGCGTCACTGCCGATGACGGAGCTTGCCGCGCCGCCGGTCCAGGCGACGCCCTGCGGAGCCAGGGCGAGGACCGCGCCGACCGGCGTTTCTGTGAGGTTCCCGCCGCTGTCCCGGCCCGTGACGGTAATGGCTCCCGCCGGCAAATGGCTGGCATTTTCGGCGCGAGCGAACGCCGTCAAGATGTAGGGGCTTCCGGTTTGCACCGACACGTCCTGCGCCGCGTTTTTGCCGGTGTTGTCCAGGAGCAGATACCACTCGCCCGTATGCGCCGAGGCATTGTGGTTTGTGCCGGGATCGTGCTGGTTGCGCGTAATGCTGCCGTTCATGTTCCAGCCGAGGCAGTCGCCCTCGCCGCCGGCATTGGCTGAGTGGTTCGGGTTAGAAAACTCGAAACTGCCATTTTGCAGCACGGAGCCGGAGTCGGCGCTTGGGTTCACCGGCTGCTCAAAGCTCGCGTTGGTGACAAGGTTCGGATACTTGGCCGGTCCGCCTTTGAGGTAGAAGGCGTTCTTGACCGGCACCAGCTCCGCAGGCGCGTTGATCAGCCTCACCTTGTCGCCGACAAACCATTGATAGCCAACGACGCTCGTGCGGAGGCGCAGGTAGAAGCGGTCATTGCCGGTAACAGGGTGGATGTCCCAGCCCCACACCACCGCGCCGCCGGCCTGGGCATAAAGCTGATCCATTCCCGAACGCACGGAGCCAGGCGACAGCGTCAGGCTTTCCATGTTCGCGCCGATGAGCTGCACATCGATGTCGAGGGGCGGGGCCACTGCACTGCCGACCGCTTTTCTTTGCTGATAATCCGAAAGCAGCTCGCCGGCATACAGCGACAAGTCCTGAGACGCGCCGGACGGGTGGTAGATGACCTTGTAATCCAGCACCGTGTCCATGTCGGCCATGCGCCCGAAGGCCAGGAGCGTCTTGGTCTCCTTCATCTCCATCTTGCGCTCGGGCGTGGACACGATGCCGCGGGCGCGTGGAACGCTCTCCCCCACCACCCAGGCTTCCATGTAGTCCCCAGGGGCGATCCCGGTGTCTTCCCAAAGAACGGCGAACGTCGCTGAGATCTGCGCGAGGCCCCCTTGCTCCTGATACGTCCAGGCGATCTTGGTGACGCTGCCGGGATCAATCTGCTTCGGCTGGTAGGTCTGGCCGTCGCGGAACTGCAGGTAGGCTTCGGGTACAAGGGTCATGGTAGAATAAAGGCATGAACGAGATGGTAGAATAAAGGCATGAACGAGATGATAAAACTCGCGCTTGGCGCAGTCGTGCTGTTTTTCGGGCTTGCTTCGCTGGTCGTTAGTGTGCTCATCGCCCGGTGGTCTTGGCAGTGGCGGCAGCGTCAACGCGAACATACCGCTATGGCTACTAAGTCGGAAGAAATGCGCCGCGATTTTGAGGAGCAACAGAAGCGAGTTGACGCTGAACTTCGCAAGCCGTTCTGATCTGCGCTTCGGCGTCCGAAGCGTAGACTTTAGGATTGCCAGCGGGCGGTGTAGGTACATTTCAGCGGTCCCAGCACGATGCCGCCACTGGCCGCAAGGGTGACGACGTTCGCCCCCACCGCAAGGCGCGGGATGAGGCCAAGCAGCAGGCCCGGCACGGCGATCCCGTTTTTCAGGGCGGTGTAGACGCCGGTTTGCCGGGTCAGCACGACCTGGTCGCCGTTGCCCCAAACTGTCAATGCGGTGCCGAGGGTAGCAATTTCGCCGGTGCTAGTGTTGGTCAGCACAATCGGCCCAGTCGCCCCTGTCGTGACGCTGATTGTCCAGGCGGCAAACGCCGGCGCATTGCCGCCGGGCGTGACGGTGCCCCCGGCGCTGGTCAGGCCAGGGGCGTTCGCCGGACCGGCGGCGTCGTAGAAGAACGGATCGCCGGCGACAAACGACAGGACCAGCCGGTGGTTGACCCCGTAGGCGGAGCTGTCCCCCTGTTTGTAGCTTTCCGAGACCCCGACATGCTGCGCGTTGATGTAGCGGTCGCTGCGCCCGAAATACAAGGTCTGCACAGACCCTGAGCTTTCGCAAGCGCCTCGAATGGCGTCCTCGGCGGCTTGGATGGCCGTCTGTCCGCCGCCAAAGCCCATCGCCGCACCCTCGATGCTCAGCCGGCGCGACTGATGCCGCGCAACCTGCACGATGGCACCCGCCGCGCGGGGCCGCTCCTGCTCGGCGATGTCGCGCGGCGAGTCCTGCGTCATCGGAGCGAAGCCAGGCGGGAATACGAAGCTCCCAAACTGTACTAAATATGCCATAGTTTCTTAGCTTGGGTCTTAGTTTCCGGGAACGGCGGTGGCGAGCTGCTGGGCGATCTGCCAGGACCAGCCCTCGTGCATCTGCTCCACGTCGCCGGCGTTATTGTTGTCGCCGTGATGGTTGATGACGATGGAGTGTCCGCCGCCCATTCCCTGCTGCTCTTTCGTCAGGACACGCTCGCCGGGCGTCAGGACGGCGTGAACCGAGTCGTGGAAGCCGACGCCCGGCACAATGCCGCCGCTGGCGAAGTGGAAGAGCTTGCCGATCCCGCCGAGCAGTCCGCCCCCCTTCAGGGACTTTGCCAGCAGGCCTCCGCCGGGCAGGAAGCTGGCCGCAAGGCTTGCGATGTCCATCGCCCCGCCCAGTCCGCTCGTTTTGCCGCCGACTGGTCCATTGATGCCATGAACCCCAGCTAAGCCGCCGAGCATCCCGATTTGAGGAAGCGCCCTAAGCAGGTTTCCGCTCAGGCCATGCCCGGCTCCGCCGCCGAGAAAATGCACACCCGGAACAGTCAAGCCGCTGCCGGCCGACTTGCCACCTAAAGAATTACTCCCGAGAGCACCCAGCGCGAGGCCGGCTGCATCCGACCCGTCTTTCTTGCCGGAGCCGCCGAAGTTAAACCCGCCGCCGAATTTGCTGCCGAACATGGAGGACATCGCCCACATGACTGCGACGTGCTTGATGGCTTTGATTGCCGCATCTTCCCAGCTTTTGACTTCCGCCTTCAGCGAATGCAGCTTCTTTCCCTGACCATCCAGAGCATCCTCAAGCCCTTTGCCGACGTCCGTCTTCATGCCGTCCCCGAGAAACGAGAACGGGTCTGCACCCGGCTTTTGCTTCTTTAGTCCGAGGGAGCTGTCATAGTCGGCTTTCGCCTTCATCCAATCGGGGTTCAAGATAGTGTGGTCGGCATTAACCCACTTCTGGTTGGCCGCTTCCAGCGCACCCAGCTTGGCTTTTAGAATTTTCTGGTAGTCCGCTAGGCTAATCATGCCCTGTTCGTACTCAAAGCGCGTGGTTTCCTCGGCCTCCTGGCGCAGCTTCTCGGCGGCGCGGCTTGACTCTTCTATCGCCCGATCCGCTTTGTCTTTGTCGGATTGCGCTTTTTCGGCAATGGCTTTGTCTTCGTCAGCCTGAATCTGAGCCAGCGCGACCTTATGTTCCTGCGCGGCCTGAGTATATAAGGATGTCGGGCTGGCTGGTCCGGTGGTTGGGGTGCCTTGCAGCGCCGGTCCGATCTCGTCCGGCCCGAGGCCCGTCTTTGCCTGAATGGCCTCCTGCCGCTCCCGATACCGCTTATCTGCTCCCCCACGCTTTTTGTTGAACTCGTACTCGATCGGGTCTTCGCTGACGGCATCAATGCTGTCTTGCATGTCCAGGCTCAGGTCCCCCATCTCATGGCCGCGCTTGTGGCCGGCTGCGGCCCCGGCTGCCTGTGCGTCTAGAGCGTCCTGCCGCTGACCCTTGACCCCGGCCAGCTTCTGGTTGATTTCCGCCCAGCGGTCGCTGAATTTGGCATAATGCGCCAGGCGCGTGTCCAGGAGATACTGATACTGATTGGCCGTGATTGTGCCGGCCTTGTATTCCTCGGCCCAGGCCTGCTCCTGTTTCTGCTTCTTTTCCTCCAGAAGCTGCGCGAGCTTGGCGTTGTTTTCTTTTTGCGCGGCCGCCTCGTCTTTGGCGATCTGTGCGAGGGAGGCTTGGTAGGTCTTTTGGGCGATGGCCTTGCTGTCACCCGTCGCAGCAGGATCACTATCGGCCTTCTCAAGGCCGCGCTTCGCGTTGTAGCGGCGATTGTCGAAATCTTTGTGCGTTGCCTCGTAGAGCTGGTCCTTCTCGTCCTGCAGGAGCGTGGACTGGTCTTTGATCTTTTCTTTCTGAGCATCCGTCAGCGGGGCGGGTCCGTGCATCCGGTTGACGCCTGGAAGGCCATCGGCCGCTTTGCGGTTGGCCGGCGCATCGAAGGCATAATACTGACCGCCGTGTCCGGCGGCAACTTGTGCTAGGCCCCGGTCCCCCCGGTAGTGACGGCCATGCCCCCCTGCCGTTGTGGACTCCAGCACGGGCTGAAAGCCTGTCGGCGAAATGCCGCCCATCATGCCGAAATGCTCGGTTGGGTCGGTTCCGATGTTCTTGGTGCCTTGCTTGCCGGGGAAAAAGACGACGGTTCCCGGCGGCAGATGTCCGGCACCGTCCAGCTTCACGAGTGCGTTGTTCTTAATAGCCGCCTGTGCGAGCCTCGACACCGCCACGGAAATCCCATTGACTTTTAAGGCGTTCGAGACGGCCTGCCCGCACTGAACGCCAGTCGCCTGGCCGATGTGCTTGGCCATTGCTTCCGTCAGGCTGTTCCCGGCAGCAGCCTGACGGACACGGCTATTGGCCCCAGACATCTGGCGCAGGGCCGCAAGGGCTTCTGCAAGCTCTCCTTTGATCTTGGGATCGTTTGGAGCCGCTTTTTCCTGTTTGCGGAGCGCGGCAACACGGTCTACATAGGGCGAGAGGTCAGCAGCCCCGTTGCCGCGCTGCTCGGCGTTGTAGCCGTCGTTCTGCGCTCCCATGATCTTGTTGGCCATGTAGCCGCCAAAAATGGCCGGAGCGGCAAGTACCGCACCGCCGAGCAGGTTGCCGCCGAGTCCGGCGGTGCCACTGACCCCGCCGTATCCGAGGCCTCCGCTCATCAGGCCCATGCGTCCGGCAAGGCCCGCGAGGCCAGCGCTTCCTAGAAGGCCTCCTCCCGCCCCTGCTCCGCTGAGCCAGCCCGCACCGGCGAGCGCGATTTTCAGCTCCGCTGCGAACTTCAGCGCACTCATCAGGCCGCCGGTCACCAGGGAGATTGCGCCGGCGATGGCGACAAACGACTCGACCGACTTGCGCTTGGCATCCGGCATGGCGTTGAGCTGGTCCAGAAACTTGGTGGCTGCCGTCGCTCCGTCATTGAAGGCCGGGATCAGGTCCTCGCCGAGATTGATCTTAAGCTGCTCAAACTCCGCCCGCGCCCGCTGCGCTTTGTTTTTGGTCGTGCCGAGCGTCCGGTTGTAATCCTGCGTGGAAGGATCCAGCTTGCCGGCGACGGCCTGATTCATATCCAGCAGGACGTTTTTGTAGTCCGCCGCGCCGGTGGAGGCCAGCACCATTGCGCCCTGGCCGCCGCGCATCGCGGGGATTAGCTTGTAGACTTCGTCGGCATGGCCGCGCGTCGCCATCGCAAGGTCCAGGAAGACGCCGTACAGCCCCCGCGCCTTCAGGCCTGCGGCGGTGAAATCCTGCGTCAGATTGATGCCGGTGACGGCAGACAGCCGGGCCAGTTCTTCTTTTGTCGATTTGCTCCCCTGGATAAGGTGCGAGAAGACGTCTTTGACCTGTGTGACGGCTTCAGCGGCATCGTAGCCGTGCCGGGTCAGCGCGGAGATCGCCGCTGCCGTCTCGGTGAAGCCAGCTCCTAGGGCTGCGGCTGCCGAGAACGCAGGCCCGGCGACGGCGTCGAACTGCTCAAGGGTCATGTTCCCTTCGGCAGCGGCCAGGTGCATGACGTTCATGGCTTTGCTGGCCATGCTTGCACCCATCCCAAACTCGTGGAGAGACTTGGCGAGAATGTCTGCGGTCGCGCCCACTTTGCCGCCGGTGGAGACGGCGCTTTTCATGGCTTCCCGCAGGATCACCATGTTCTCGGCCGCCTGGAAGCCGAAGTTGCTGACGTGCATCCATCCGTCCGCCAGGTCGTCGAGCGCCGCGCCGCTTTCCTTGCTGAGCCGCAGGATCGTCGTCCGCATGACGTCGATCTCGCCGGCCTTCATGGTCGTGTTGTTCGCTACATGATTGATGGTGGCATCGAAGTCGGACGCTGCCTTGATCGCAAGACCAAAGCCTGCCGCAACGCCCGCGCCCGCCAGCGTCATAGAACCGGCGATGCGCTGCCCGGCAGTGCTTGCGGCGAGCTTTTCGGCTTTACCCTCGAATGCCGACACGCTGGCCGCCGCCGCGTCCATACTTTTTTTGATCCGGGCCGCCTGCTGCTCAGCGGCGGCGGCGAGGCCGCTGATGAGACCAGAGGCTTTGCCGACCCCGGCTTGCAGTCCCGCGAGCTTCAGCTCAACTGAGGCGCTGATTGTTCCAAGGTCGACGGTGTCAGACATAGAAAACTACTTTATGAAAAATCACTCGTTTGGGGGCTGCCAGCCTTTGGGGGCTGCCAGCCTTCAGTGCGGAGCTGTGCTTCCACGAGAGTTCGCAGCTCGGGGATGAGCGTGTCGGGCACGAGAGCCGCGGCGGCATCGGTGTCAGGCCGTCGGGAGGCAGGAAAAGGTTTTTCAGCCCGCTTGATCAGGCCGCCGGCGACGGCGATGTCTACGATGCTTTCCACGATCAGGCGAGCTGCGCCTAGTTGCCCGTCGTTGTCGGCAAAATGCTTTTGGAGGAGGCGAGCCTGCGGGATCGTCATGCGGCGCACTTCTTCAAAGGATTTCCCAAGGCGAATGACCAGGAAGGCGATCAGTCGCTTGTACTCGCCCGCCTGGTCCGGGATTTTTTTGGGGTCGGGTCGCCTTCAGGATCTGCCGCTTCCGGCTCCCTAGTTTCCGCGTCCTCGCTGCCGCCCATCACACCCGAGATCAGCAGCATCTCGGAGAGAAATTCCGTCGTTTCCGGCTTCTGGAACTGCCGGGCGCTGATCAGAGCGGCGGTCTGTGCCCGCGTGATGCCGGGCCGGCTTTTTCGCAGGCAAAGATGCATCAAAATGAGCTGGTGCGCCAGGCTGAACGGACGCAGGCGAGACAGCGGATTTCGGTATTCCTCGGCACCGGGCGCTTTAGAAGCCCGAAGCGCTTCAATGACGGCCTCTTCCTGGGCACTGCGCGGCTCGGCCGTCATCGCCTCTTCGAGGTCTGCCAGGTCCGCGAAGTCCAGCGGATCTAGGTGCAGCGTCTGCTCGCCAAGCCGCAGGTCCCGGCCCAGCCCGAGGGCCTCGCTCAGTTCATTTTTCTCGTAGATTTTGCTCATAATGTTTCTCAAATTTAGTTGCCGAAGGTGATGACGGCGACGCGGTTTCCCGTCGCAGGATCAGGGAAAGCGGGATCAGGGTAGCAATGCAGCTCGAAGTTCTGCATGGCGAAGTCGGTCAGCTTCAGGGTCACCTGGTCTCCCATCGCTTTGGCGCGGGTGGCGTAGACGGTGACCGGATGGCCATTGGTGTCCTGCAGGGTCAGCGTGACTGTGAGCAGCGGGAAGGCGATCTTGCCGGACAGCGTGTTGAGAGAAACGGGAACGCCCGGCCCCAGCGCTCCGGCGGGCACCACCGGCGCGGAGGCAGTCGTAAGCGCCGAAGCAATCAGCATTTGCATCGCCGCGCCGGAGATCGCGGCGTTGCCGGCCTTGATGGTCCACTTTCCCTCGTGATCGGCGGTATCGACGGCATGGGCGCTGTTGATGACCGCATCAAACAGATCGTGCCGGCTGAAGCTCGCGCCGAACGACACGTCCTGAAGCACCCCAAAGGTGACAGGCGGGCCGGCTCCGATCTGGGCCGTGAGGATGCCGGTACTGAAAATATGTGTTTCGCTCATAAGGTTTCCTGGGCCAGCGGAGGATGCCGGCACGGTGACGGAGAACTCGTTGCTCGGGCCGCTTTCGACTCCGGCGTAGACGGCGGTCACATAGCCGAAATAAGTGGAGCCGGGCGTCGCCTCGGGGTCGCTGAAGCTCAGGCCCGGCTGCGCCGTTTTGTAGAGAACTTCGGCCCCAGGTGCCATGCCTTTATAGAGGTTGTAGCTGTTTGGGGCCGGGCCTGCAGGAGCGACCCACTGCCAGTTCAAATGCTGTGCCATTGGTCACTCCTGACACGCGGAATTACTGATCGATTTATAATCACTGATCGATGGAGACGGTTGCCACCAGATAGTTGTTGGAAGGCAGTCCGTAAGCGTCGACCTCGATGGGAGTGTCGGCGAAGTCAGTCACCTTGCTGGCAATGCTCTGGCCTGTCGGCTTGCCCGTCGGGATGACGATTTGGACGTTCTTGCCGCTTGTGTCCACCCCGTCATACTCCAGGCGGCAGAACTGAGGAACCGACTTGCCGCCGATGGCGTAGACGTCCTGAGCCGGGACAGCCGGGGGGCCGGCAGCCGCGGCATTGACCGTATGCGCCGCGCCTGTGGTGTATGCCAGTAGCTTCCGGCTGATGTCTTTGGTGGTGAACTTCAGCTTGAACTTGCCCTCGTGATCGGCGGTGTCCACCGCAAAGACAGAGTTGACGGCGGCGTCGAACAGGTCGTGCCGGCTGTACGTAGTGTCCAGAGTAACGTCCTGAATGACGCCGATGGTCGTGCTGCCGTCCTGCGCGAGAGCGCCGGTTCCCGGAGCGCCGATGCGGAGAATGCCCGTCGAGAAAATATGAGATTCTGTCAATGTCTTGGTCTCCTAAAAGTTAAGATTGGAAAGTTAAGATTGATATTGCAGCCTGAGCCGGTAGCGGCTTAGAGAAAACCAGGCTTTGAGTGTCTTGTCGTAGAGGTCAGTTTCGCGCAGGAGGCGCTCGGTGTAAAAGACGGGTCCGTCTGTCGTTGGGAACGCCTGCTCGTGGAAGAGGGCGTCCAGCCGGGCATTGATGGCATCGAGCGGGCCGCTGTCGGGCGTCTGGGTCCACGCCTCGCAGTCCAGATAGAAGTCCTCCACACCCTGCTTGTAGACGCTTGGCGTTCCGGGCCTCACCAGGCCAGGCCGGAAGCTCTTGTTTGGCGTTGCCTGCGTCAGCCGGTAGGTCAAGCAGTCGTAGACCGGCGGGAAGTCGCTTTTGCGGCCATTGAACAGCGCGGGCTTTGTGGGGTCGGCGGGATGCGTGGTCAGCAGCTTCGGCAGGGCAATGACCGGGGCAAGTGGCAAAGCAGGCACTGGCGGAGTGTCGCCAACGATTTGGGCAACCACGGCGATTTTAACGGCTTGGGACATGGTTATTTTTCAGGGGGAGCGCTTGTGACGTCGCAAAGAACGCTATTCCAGCTCTCCGGTGCATCCACCACGATATCTAGATAATCGCATCCGTCTTCGGACCGTGCGGTTTGAGACACGACTTTGAGGTCGCGGATCTGCGGCGGCACCCGGACCACGCTGCGCTTAACGCCAGCGATGTCTGCTTCGGTCATGCTGCATCCGGGTGTGTTGGCAAGAACCGCTTCCAGCACACGCAGGACTGTCAGAAACATCTCGGCGTCCACGATCATCGGCACAAGTTTTCGGTGTTCCTCGCTTATAAATTCTTGGCTCATAGCTTCATTCGGCCCTCGATGATCTTTAGGATGTCGTCTTTGTGTCGCTCAATGACGGGCCACAAGAACGCCCATTCCCCGTCCCTCGCTAGTTCCAGGAAGACGTCGTATTCCATTCCGGCAGAAAGCACCCCGCGCACGAGATGGGCACTGGCTTCCTCAATGATTCCCTGGATGCTATTCGTGGTGTTGCTTGTGCGGTTGGTGTAGGAATGCTCGGCTTTCGCCCAGCCTTCTAAAGCGGTCATCACCTCTTGCATCGCGCTCTTCGCGTTGTTTTGGATCTGGGCTTCAATCTGCAGCAGCCGCATTTGCACTGCCTCGGCTCCAGTGGCCATTACTCGACTCCTGTTTCTAGATCATATTGGGTGCGGTCGCTGTAAGGACGAGGCCGCATCACTTTGGCGCGGGTGAACGTGCCGGTCGCGCGGGGAAGGAAGGCGATGTCATTGACCTGGATTGGGCAGGCCGGGTCGAGAATGCTCATCCGCTGCATCTCATCGAGCGTGGCCGTGCCAGACTGATCATCGTCGCGAGTTACGGTCGTCTGCGCGACGCGGTAGACGCGGGCGGAAAACGGGGAGCCAGGGACATCCTCTTCGATAAGTGCGCTCAGGCCAAACGTCGGGGACACGGCGAACACGAGGCGCACGACGCGCACCAGCACATAGTTCAGGGGCATCAGCTCACCATCCGGTTTCGCAGGTTCCGCAGCCGCCTCCCCTGGGGGCGCGTGTAAAGGCGGACCATCTGCTCAAAGAGGGAATGCCAGCCGGTTGCCTCGGCAGGCGAGAGGGCAAAGCGCTTCTCCTCATCGCCGGCTTTGTCAAAGTTCAGGCGTCCGGCAGGGGTGAAAATCGCTTCTCGGGTGAGGCGCAGCGCCATTTCGCCGCAGGCCCCGTCCCACAGGTCTGCCGGGATTGTCGGCGCGTAGCCGAACTGTCCGGTGACCGCGATGTTTTGACGGCCCGCCGGGAACAGCCAGCGGTAGGGCAGCGCCGCCATGCCGGCAAGCGCGGCGGCGCTGCCTCGGGCGACGGTAATCCGGGTCTGGGGCCGGCCCTGCTCGTAGGTCAACGCCGCATCATCTAGGAAAAACCCCGCCGCCGTGTCCAGGCCGATGACGGACACGCTGGACAGCAGGGTCATCTCGTCCACTTCCTGCTCGGGCGTTCCCGTGCCGTCGTAGTAGCGCGTCTCCCCTTGCGGGCCTGGGACAAACTGCCGTTGGGTCCGCCGGGTCACTTCCGCCAGCACGGCCTGGGTCACGGCGTCGGTCCGGTTGCCGGGCGGAAGGCGCAGCGTCACACCCGCCGCCGTGAGCCGGTCCTGAACATCGGTTATGGTCGGCCAGATTGTGTAGTTGTTGGGCATAACTGTTTCAGAAACCCGAGAGGACAGAGCCGAACGCTACGAGGACGGCGGCGGCTCCGGGGGGCCGTTCTGCTGCTTCTCTTCCTCGGTCTGCACACTTCCGGCAGCCTGGTTCTTGACAAGCGCGGCATCGGTCAGTGGCTCCCCGGTCAGCGGCTCGGTCAGCTCGGGGCCTTCCTCGACCGCAGCAGTCGTCAGATCTCGGTACTCGTCGTCCGTCAGCACCTGATAATCCGGGTGCTTCCCGAAGATCTTCGCCTTCTTGCTGTCCACATGAGCCGCCGCGATATACATCCCGGCCTTGACATCGAGCACCGGGTCAAGCTGGGTGTCGGTGGTCATGTCCCAGTTCTTACTCCACTTGCGATTGATAACGTAGGGCATGAGGTTCTCCCAAAGGTAGACAGAGCCTGTTACAGGCTCTGTCGAGGCTGCCCGCTTAGAGCGGGATGCTGGTCCCCGCCGGCACCTTGAGGAGGCCGTGGTAGTATTCCGGGCCGTGGTCAATGCCCATCTGGCTGTAGATCTGCGTCTGGTCCGCCGAACCCTGCTTATACAGCGATTCCTCGAAGATGACGCCCTTGCCGGGGACGTTCAGGCCGACGATGCCGACTTCGTCCATCTTCGCGATGAGCAGCTGCGAGTTCGGCATATCCGGCTCCAGCGTCAGAAGCATGGTGCCAAAGGTGGACAGCAACTTACGGGTCTGAAGACCGGCCAGCGTCTGATCTGGCTGCAGGTACACGACCCCGAGATTGCCATAGGCATGGGCGATGTTGATGAACTCGGTCGGCCCGGCGAACACGACGAAGGTTTCGTCAATGCCATAGCCGTTTTTGGTAATCATCTGAGACAGCAGCCCGTCGATGGCCGCGCGGTAAGTCTGGGCGTTCAGCGCCGCGCCAGCAGACACGTCGTTGACGTTCGAGGACACAGCGGTCAGGAGGCCGCGCGTTCCCAGTGCATTGGCAGCGGGGTTCGCCGGGTTGGCGAACACGCCCTGCAGGAAGCTGTAATTGGCGTCCTGGGCGATTTTCTGCAAGCGGGCCCTGATCTGAAACTCCATCGAGCGGGGGTTCTGGACCTGGTTCTGGCCGCCGGCATCGCCCTGCGGGATCGGCACGACGCCGCTGATAGTCTTGTCCGACTCCGCCAGGTAGGTCACGCTGACCGTCTCCTGGAAGAGCTGGATGACGTTCGTCGCCTGCGACAAGACCTGGTTCGTGGCGGCCGGGGCATTCGCGCCTTCCAGAACGGACGGCTGCGACGGGGCAGGCAGCGCGTAGAACGCGCCGACCGGGAATTCCCGCGACGTCGCTTCTTTGTAGGCGAACGTCTCGCCCATCGAAGCGCCGGCGAAGTGGCCGGCGAGCTTCAGCACGGCGTTCGGCCGCTTCACCTGCTGGAAGAGAAGGCCGAGATACCCGGCGGTCATCACTGTCGTAATAGCCAAAATAATGCTCCTAAAGCCTCCCCTGTCAGGGGAGGGTGATTATGTGAATGGCCGCCGGCGTCAACCTTTGGCTTATTTGTCTTTGAATTGGTCGCTCCGCATGATGCGGATTTGCTCCAGTACGTTGCCGGACTTTTGGGCAGCGACCAGGCGCTCCTGCACGGAAGGCGTAGGCGTGGTGCCGGGGCGGGTTGTGGTGCCAGCCTGGACCGGCGAGGCCGGTTCTGCCGGCTTGTTGCCGTAAAGACCCGCCAGCTTGGTTGCCTGGGCCGTGAGCGTCTCCGCGTCGGTGCCGGTCAGAAACTCTAAAGCTTCGCCTGGCAGGCCTGCGCCGGCTTTCGTTCGCAGGGCGTCGAGCCTTGCCGCATCGCGCTCTTTCTGGGCGTCGTCCCGCTCTTTCTTCAGCCGCTCCGTTTCCGTCAGTTCCGCGTCTTTGCGCGTCTGCAGCTCGGCGCGGGCATCATCCCGCTCTTTTTCCGCCTTCTTCAGCAGCCGCTGGACTGCATTTTCGGCGTTGCTTTGAGCAGGTGCGGCTGGTTCGGTGGAGGGCGGAGCAGAAGCGGGAGGAGTCGTGGCAACGGGTTCGGCAGTGGTGCCGGCGATTTCTTCGGGCATGATATTCTCCTAAGGTCTAAAAGACTGGGTGTAGGGTGATTTGCGACTGAACTTCCGTCGCCGAGTGGGGTGTGAGAGTTGTTCGCAGCGGGTGTGAGAGTTGTTCGCAGCGGGTGTGAGAGTTGTTCGCAGCGGGTGTGAGAGTTGTTCGCAGCGGGTGTGAGAGTTGTTCGCAGCGGGTGTGAGAGTTGTTCGCAGCGGGTGTGAGAGTTGTTCGCAGCGGGTGTGAGAGTTGTTCGCAGCGGGTGCGCCGGCCTCGCCTATACACTTTGTCATTAGCCGCTGCGAAATCGCTAAAATGCGAAATTGTTAAAAGAGGTCAGAACGGTTCATCAGCAGGGTGCGCTCAATGCGTGCATCGTTGAACTGGACCATCTTCAGGTGCGCCCGCCGGCGGATTTCCTCCACCTGCCGGCGCTGCTTCTGCCGATGCTCCTTCCACAGCACCCTGGCAGTGATAAGGCACACAAGAAGCGTCGCCGCAAAGATTATAGCTAAGGTCATACGATGGCTCCGTAGTATTTAAGTTGGCTCTCCGGCACCTTGTTTGGGTGCGGCGCGAGGGCGATGAACTGCTGGTCCGGCAGCGCGGCGAGGATCGTCACGAGGTAGCACAGGCAGTGCGGATGCGGCGCGGTCGGCACGTCTTCGGGAAGGTAGTTTCCGGCTCCGAGGCCGTTGTCCTGACCGGCGTACAGGTCACAGATGCAGATGCGCGGATGAGACGCCGACAGGCGAAAGCCAACGGCGCTGATATAGCTTTTCAGTGTTCCATCAGGGTTCGTGGCGCTGGCGACGGTGCCTTCTCGGTAGGCGACATTGATTTCCGTGCGGGCGATCCGCATCGCCTTGTAGCGCACGTTGTCTTTAGGATTTTCTCCCACGCCTTCGGCGGTGAGATGCGGCGCGATGGCGGCAGCCAGGGCGCGGCTGCTGGCTCCGGTCGCAATGGCTTTGGTCACTTCGTCACCGATCACCCGCCGCGCTTCCAAATCCAAGTTATAAAGCCGCTCGGGGAGATGCAGTCCGTCCGGGTATACGCGGGCATACAGGCGGTTTAAGACGACCTTTGGGACGGTGCCGAACTGAACAGCGGCGCTTCCCTGCGCCGACGACAAAGCAAGCGCCTGGTCGGCCCGAAACTGGGAGCGGCCCGCATATGCCGCTGCGAGAATTTCCCGCTCGCGGGCTGCGGCTGCGGTTGCCGCCTGGGTGATGCCGCTATCCAGAAGGCCCTTGTACTCATCGCGCATTCCGTCCAGAACGCGGTGCAGCGAACCGAGAAGCTGACGCCGGTAGCGCTCCCCTAGCAGGCCGCGCGGGGTCATCTGTATCTCGCGGGCCAGATTTGCGGCAGTTCGCGCCAGCAGCGCTTCCAGCCGGCGCACGGCGTCGGCGTTGCCCGCAAGCTGAGCGCGGCGACTGTCCCGAAGGATCTGCTGGTACTGCTGTGGAGGCATTGGGCTAGTTGCTCGCAGGCGATGTTAACTCGCAGGTGCTGTTAAGCTGAACGTGTCTTGGGAAGTAGCAAGGCAGCTTCCATCTGGGCGGATCGCCTGCAAACTGATGTCGCAGCAGGGACAGGAAACCGTGAGAGTGCTTTTACCGTGCGGACGGCGCTCCGTCTCTTGCCGAACGGTGTCGCCTTCCTCAAAGGCGAATTTGCAGTGACAGCGGTAGCATTCAAAGCCAAAGTCAATCGGCCAGAGCGGCGGCGGCATCGGAATTGCGCCTTCGGATAGAATTTTCATTTGCTGCTGTCTCCACCCATCTTCACGAGGCCCTTGATTTCCATCTCCGTGTTGGCAAGGCTCGGGTCCTGGTCGCCCGGCGCGGCGCTTGGGTCAGTCGCGGTCGGCGTTGCGGCCGCCAGCTTTGCCTTCGCCGCGGCTTCCGCCGCCAGCTCGCCTTTCAGCGCCTCGACGTCCGTGCGGCCTTCCATCGGCGCGATTTCCTCAATCGCCCGGTCGTGGGTGACGTAGCCGGCCAGCTCCTGCTCCTGGATGCGCCCGGTCCGCGCGGCCTTTTCATCTTCGGACAACTCAAAATGTTCCGGCCACTGGATCGTCACCGCGCAGCTATCGGCGTCGCCTGTGATGCCGAGCTGCGCCCCGGCGTTCTTCAGACCCTTTGCGACAAGTGAGAAGAAGGCGATCAGGCCGCTCTCCCCCCACGATTTGCGCTTCTCTTCTGTCATTTCCAGCAGCGGCAGATACGTCTGGGTCAGCACGGCGCGAGTCATGTTTCCCATGTGGCTGATGTCCGCGAGGTTGACTTCCACGCTGCCGGCTGCGGCCAGCACCTGCGCTTTCAAATCCCGCGCATACTCCATCATTGCGGGCCGAAGCGCGTTGCCGCCGGAGGGGAACTGCACCTTCGCCTGATGCTCCTGCCCCTCTTTACTTTGCAGGTCCACGGGCTGCCCAGGCTGCAAGGGCCGGTCAATGTCTTGTTCATCCAGATCCGCATCAATAAAAATGGGGTTCGTGTCCGCGTCGAACTGGTTCGAGCGGTTCATCAGGTGGTAAGTCAGGTGGATGTTGTCCACGACCCGGTAGACATCCTGAAGGTCCAAGAGGCCAAAGGAATCGTCGCTTTCCTGGTTTTTGATGTAGTGCAGCGGGATCACGCCAAAGGGGTTCGTCTCCCGGCTGTCCATGATCCACGCGTCCGACGTGTCCGGGTTGAACTGGCTAGTGCCGGAGCTGTCAGGCAGCGGCGCGTAATGGGCTTCCTCCTCGGCGGTCCACTCTTCTCTGTACCAGAAGGTTTGGTTCTGGGCCGGATCGAAATAGCGGTACTGAACCCGGGCCATCAGAAGCAGGTCCACGTCGTGCGGATGGTAAAAGAGGCGCACCTGGTCCACCACCGACAACGACTGAATGGACAGCGGCTTGCCCTGGTTCGTTTCGTCGTAGGCGAACTTCAGGGCGATGCCGGACTCGAGCGCCGCTTTGACAGCAATCGGCACGAGCCGAGCACCCATCGCGTTTTCGGTCCACGCCTCCCGTAGGAACGTCTCCCAGGCCGAGTTGCCGGCGCACATGAGCTGGAGCGGCTTGCCGAACAAAAAGCGAGCGCCCCGCTGGACAATGGACTTGGCGAAGGGTAGGCAGCGCGGCAGCGGCCCCCGGTCCTCCGTTTGCCAGTCTTTGAAGTGGTAGAACGGATAGGGAGCCAGGCGGTGATATGCCCAGGCCTCCGCCGCTCGCTCTCGAAGCAGGGGCAAGCCCGGCGGCACCGATTTCGTGCCAATCAGTGCCGCCGCGATTTCTGGTGCAGTTTGCATAGAGTGTGATCACTAGCCGGCCATGCCGCATTTGTATCAGCCGGCCATGCCGCCGCCTTTGCCGCGCCGGGACTTCTGCCGGTTCAATGTGCCGAGGTAGCGCTTGAGGGCATACACGAACACGTCCACAATGTCGTCATGGGTGTCGGCGGGGAAGGTGAGAAGCTGCGCCAGCAAATCCCTCACCCAGCTTTGAGTGGCCGGGAACACGGCGGGATCCGGCAAGAGAACGCGCTGCGCCTCGCACAGCGGCGTCACGCCCTGGGCGCGGGCCACCTTGTCCCCTTCCACTTGGACGGGGATCAGCGCAAGGTCGGGGCGGGAGCGCTTGACGTACTGCATCAGCGTGGTGCCGGCGACTTTGTCCTCGACATAATCACCCCGGTACTCGTCGCCGTACAGACCCTTCAGCCAGTCCGCCTGGCTGATCAGGAACTTCGCGACGTCCGGCGTTTCCCAGCGGCCATGCGCCATTCGCAGAATGTACGGCTGGCCGTCATCCACGCCCACGCCGTAGGTGAGGCAGGCCGTCTCGTCGTTTTGTTCTTTGGCCTTGAGCGCAAGGTCCCAAAGCGTCGCCACATCCCGCAGCTTAGGCATGGACTTGTAGCGATTGATGAACCACGCTTCCTTGAAGATCATGCCTTCCGCCGGCGCGGGCCGCTGCTGGTACTGGCCCGCATAGCCGCGGGTGCCGAGCCGGATGCGCTCCTGGTTCAGAACGTATTCCGGGAAGCGCCGCAGGTCGAGCAGCTCGCCAGGGCTTGTGCGCGGGTCGCACCAGCCGATAGGGTTGGTTCCGCGCTGGCACGACGGACATTTACAGTGGCGCTCGTCGCCTGGCTTCGTCGCCTCATGCTCCATCCGGATCAAAAGGTGGAACCAGGCATCCGACGGCAGCACATGACCGCTTAAATCGTCTTCATGGCCGCGCTGCTGGATCAGGACGCGGGTGGAGTACCGCAGGTCGTTGACGCGGTTGCCGGCAGCGCCGTCCCACCAGTCGTTGACGCTGTCGCGCTCGGCGAGTGACTCTACCGTCGCCATGTCGTTCGGGTCATCCACGATCACGCTGTCAAAGCGGTCACCAGTGATCTTCGACTTGGCCCCAATGGCCAGCCGCAGCCCGCCGCAGGTGTTGTGGAAAAAACTCTTGGCATCCTTGCCATAGGTGATGGACCATTTCGTGCCCCACGTCGGCTGAAACAGCGACTGATACCACTCGGAGCGGATGACTTCGCGGCAGAACATCGAGTCCCGCAGCGCGACGCGCGGGTTGCCGGAGATGAAGACGGCCCGCCACTCAGGCCACTCAAGCCACATCCACGCCGGCGCGTAGACAGACAGCATCCGGCTTTTCGCGGTGCCAGGCGGGATGTTGACGACGAGGTTCTGGATGCGCTGCCGCGGGATGTCTAAGAGCAGCTCACCAGCCTTCTTTTTGTTGTTTGCTGCCTGCGCCCGCTGGACGTCTCTCCAGTCTTCCAGAAGCGCCTGAAGGTGATCACAAACCGCGTCGATATGCCAGTTGTCAGAAAGCGGCGTGGACGGCTCTAGGACGTGCCAGCCAAAGCGGAAGAACGCTGAAAAACTACGCCGGCACTTCTCCGCCCTCACAGCGTGCAGGGTGGGCAGAATTACTGGCATCATCGGCCTCCATCAAGATTTGTTCCAGCTCTGCGAGACGAGCGGCGGACAAGCCGCGCAGATCCGGTCCTGCCGGCAGCGCTTTCCCGCCGCTCGTCAGATCGTGCTTCTCGACCCATTGGCCAAGCTCTTTGGCGGCTTGCTGCTCTAAAGCCCTCAGCTCGGCGAGAATGCCAGTGTCCACAGAGATCTCGACAGTCGTGCCAAACATGCCCGGTTTTTCGTTTTTGACGACGAGGCCCGTCTCGCCGCCGATGACATCGTAATCAGCTCGGTACTCTGTAGCCCGCGCCTCGATCACGGCTTGTAAGTCGTGCCAGGTCTTGTTCCAGCGGGCCAGCCGGCGGTCCAGACGGGCGATACCCCGCTGCATGAGCGCTGCGTGGATTTCGCTGATCACGTCCTTCAGCCGCTCTCGGAACAGAGTGTCGCGCTTCCAGCCTTCCAGGGTCCGCTTGGAGATGCCGAGCTCCGCCGCGATGTCAAGGTCAGTCAGCTCGTCTTCAGCAACGAGGAAAACTGCCTCCTCATGTTTCGCGGTCCAAGTGTCTTTTGTCATGGATTTTGGTGCAGTTTAGTGCAGATCAGGCGATTGGTAAGCGGCCTGAATGCGCGGCTCAGCGGTGGCGAAGTGGACAGGATCAGCTCCCATGCCGATGAAGCGGCGCTGCTCGAACGCGGCCGCTCGTCCGCAGGAGCCGCCGCCCATAAAGGGATCGAGGACAACGTCGCCGGCATGAGAATAGCTTCGGATCACCCAGCGCAAAAGTGCTTCGGGCTTCGCCGTGGGATGAGACGATGGCACATCTCGCCCGAACGTCAAGACCGACGTCGGATACCGCTGGCCGTCGTTCTGCCGGCTGGGGAGCGCTTTAGTCGCAGAATAGTGGGTCGCTGGCTTTGCCTGACAATGATGCAGATAGGGTGTCCCTACCGTGAACTGCGGATTGTAGACGCTCTGCGCCTGGCGGACAAAATGCTCGCCTTGCTGCACCCGTCTTGGACCAAAACGCCGGCAGAAGATCAGAAGGCTCTCATGGGAGCGGAGCGGCCGCACATTCGCCGAGAGGAACCCCACCGGCGACGTCTTCGCCCAGACCAAATCATAGCGAAAGTTTTTCCGGTTCGAGCAGATGAGATCGGTGGTGAACGGCTGGGCCGCAAAGCAGCAGATGATGGCGGACAGCTTCGCGACCCGGTGGACTTCAGCCCACCACGCTTCCCAGTCGAGGCCGCGCTTGCGGTACTGCTTGTCGAAGGGCAAGTGCGTCGTGCCGTAGGGCGGGTCGGTCAGAACCAGATCCACGCTCGCATTCGGCAGCGACCGCATCCGCTCGAGGCAGTCGCCGTTAAAAAGTTGGTTGTCAGGGAATTGAGTTTCAGGAAGCATCATCGCCTCCCACTTCGAATCTTTTCGCCGCATGAAAATGGTTGGTGGGAAAATGTTTCAGGGTCTCGCGGCAATCGCCGACTATGAGATCGTGCATGGTTCGTGCTGGTCGATAAGGCTCGCTGCGGCAGTCACCGACTTGGAGCCTCCTTTCATTAGGTCTTTCTGAAAACGTACAAGACGCAAAAAAATCGACACTGCCCAGCGGGTAGGTCGATTGTATCAGCGCACAAATTGAGGAGGCGAGACTACTGCGGGGAATTGCCCAGAATGTCCGCTTCGGCGGCGTCGGGGTTCCGCCAAGACTCGCAGCACTTCGCCCCGTAGCGCAGGCCTTCCGAGCAAACGAGGCGAGCGCCGTCCAGCACGACGACCGCACCGCAGTGGGGGCAGGGCAGTCCCGCGAGAGCCTGAAGGCGTGCCATGCAGTCATCACCGTAGAGGGAACCCGCCGCAAGGCGCAGCGCCGCCGCTGCCACGCGGACCGTCAGCGGCGGCGCTTTGCTTCCTATCGTCACCGGCGATTTGTCTGCAGTATCCATACATTTATTTTACATCATTCAGGGCGATTGCACTCAGGTTTTATATGACTTTACGGTAAGCACAAGTCGGGTTGTCACCGAGGCTCTCCCAACACTGATGCAATATCAAGTAGCCCCTGGACGCCACGTAATAGCAATTAGCGACAATCTCCGCGCCGCACTGGGGACAGGTGCCGCGGACCCACTCCGGGCGCGGCCTAGTAAGGTCCTGGTCATACGTCTGTCTGACGCTCTCGACCACGCCGCCCTGCGGGAGTAAGACGCTTTCGACCACGACATTTGTTTCCAATAGGGTGTTCATTTTTTGCCCGCTGACTCTCGCATCTCGTAAATGTAGGGCTTGCCGATGCGGACCAGGACGTAGTCAGCGCCGCCAATCTTGATCACCGGCTTAGGCCTGTTCTCGTTAGGCTTGTTCTCGGATTGGATGACTTTAGGAGCCGGCGTCCTGCGAGTGACCCTGTTCGGCTTGACCCTGTTCGGCTTGACCCTGTTCGGCTTGGCTGGAGCCGCCGGCAGCCAGGAGCTAAAAAGCACCGTTGCAAGCAGGATGAGCAGGCAAGTTAGTGTCCAGAAAATGTTTGATTTCATTCCAGAATTTTTATTCATGCCGTCTCTTTTGCGGGAAACTTGACGAGGGACAGCCCGTCGCACTGATCTTGGATTCGCTCCGCAGCTTTCGACAGATGGTACTTCGCCCGATTGGGCGAGACACGCACACCCTGCCGGCGCAGCAGATGGACCGCCTGAAGCGGGCGCAGGCCGAGAAAGGCATACACTTCCCAAATGATGAAAAAGCAGCGAGTGGACATGGTGGAAATTAAGTGCCGGACATCGGGGAGGCGGCAGGAAAAGTCCGTGCCGGCGACAGTGAGAGTCAGGGTTAGGGCGACAGGGCTTGGAAGTCAGCGAATGCGCCGGCCCCAATTGGAGCGCAGCGGGGCGGGGCTTCCGGGAAGACCTCCACCGCAAGCGATATTGCCATGATGGTGAAGAATAAGACGTACCAGCGGCTCGGCCAGCTCGCCAGCGACTTCCACTTCCGGCGCAGTTGCATCTTCCAGCGCAATTACATCAGATAAAATTAGATCATCAGATGAACCGCGATCATCCGGCGAACCGCCGAGCATGGCCAGCGCTTCCAAGTATTCTTTGCTGCGCTGGACCGGCTTCAAGAAAATGTCTTCCATGAAAAGCCCCTTATGCTGCGTGCTTAAAGCCGAGCAGCACATCCTGCCAGGACCGCCGGCTGATCTCCTGACGAACCACGCCGGAGGCTTGCAGCAGGGCGACCGCGTCGGCCTGCAGCGGCGTGGCGAGCTGGCCGAGAGCGGCGTGGGCCTGCTCAAGTCGCTCGGCTGCCGTCTTCTTGCTGCACTGCATGGCTGCGGCGGCTTGGATGATCGGCACGTTCAGCCGGGCGAGTTTGATCCAGGGGGATGTTGCAAGACTTTTAGATGGCATGATGGTAAAAGAAATACAGTCGAGTCACAAAATACAGTCGAGTCACAAAAAAACGTCCGACCCCAGTTGATGCAGCATGGCCTCTGCAAGGCCAAGATATGCGTCTCTTAGGGCGGACGGGTGAGGCAGGTCAGCCTCTATGGGGTAAAAAGTTGTTTGGGAAAGTTGATGGCCCGCCCGCCATCAGCGGGGGTCATAACGGCGGAAGGGCATACGCCTCTATTGTCGGAGGATGAAGCGCGGAACTTGAGGCTGCCGGAAATCTGCCGGCATATCTACGGAACTAAGACCGGCTGAGGTTTGGTATCGTAAACAGCCATTATCATTCCCTAAGAACTCCGAAAAATGGCGGTTATCAGGAGTTCTTGACACCCGTAGAATTATGCAGTATCATCATCGTAAATGACGCATAATTTTCCCGTGCCAGCAAGTTCATCGAACCCATTAGCATCAAGCCCATTAGCCATTGCTGCCGCGCCGCGCCCAGGACCCGGCCCAGCCGGGCCGAACCTCTACGCCCAGCTCATCCAGAACGCCCTGTCGCCGGCGACCCAGCGCACCTACGCCCAGAACCTAAAGCGCTTCTTCCAAGAGGTATACGGCTGCGAGCCGGGGACTCAGGTCGTGCTTGAGTTTCTCGCTCAGGACGCCGCCGACATGGCGATGCAACTTGCGACCTATCGCAACCAGATTTCAATCTCCGGCGGGCCTGCCGGGACGGGCCTGTCGTCGGCCTCCGTCAAGCTGCGCCTCTCGTCCATCAACGCGCTCATTGATCTGGGCCACAAGTTCAGCTTCCAGGACGCCGCCGGTGTTCGCCGCCCCTACTGCGCCCATGACAGCCGGGGGCTGGTGAAAAGTCCGACCGCACGCGGGTACCGCGATACGCATGGCCCGGAGGTTGAAATGATCCTGAAGCTGCGCGGGCTGCCTGATACCCAGGTTCTGCGCGGCAAGCGCGACCGGGCACTCCTCTTCCTGCTATCCGAAACAGCCCTGCGCCGGGCGGAAGTGTGCGCCCTCGGCGTCGCCGACTTCGAGCCGTCGCCGGGCCGGATTGCTGTCGTCGGGAAGGGCTATTCCGACAAGATATGGATCACCTTGTTTGAAGACACGACCCAGGCGATCTCTGACTACCTTGCGGCTGCCGGCCACCGGGACGGAGCACTGTTTCGGAACTGCGCCTTCCGCGAAAGCAGCAAAGGGGCGGCGCTGACCGGCGACGGCCTAGACGACATTGTCCGCACTTACGGCAAAAAGCTCGGCATCAAACTCTCGCCGCACAAGTTCCGCCACTTTGCGATTACCGCCGCATTGGAGCAGTCCGGGGGCAACATCCCGGAAGTCCAGGAGTTCAGCCGGCACAAGCGGGCCGAAACCGTCATTACTTACAACAAAAACCGCAGCGACGTGCAGGGCAAGATCACTAAGAAGCTGGGCGCGTTTCTTCGAGACGAAGCGGAAAAAGTAAAGTGACATTACAGCTTCGTGAGCTTGTCCGGGTGGACGTTGATCGGCAGCTTTCCTCGGCCCTTCAGGACTTGCGCCCAGGTCAGCCCAGAGTAGTACCAGAGGGCAACGATCCGGCTCGTGAACGGCTTCATGCGGCCATTATAGCCCCAGTACCGGGGACGCACTCGCACGAGGTCACCAACCGAGAACCCTAGATCCCGGCCCGGATCGTGACCAATGTTGCGCCATGACTCGCGGGACCGGACGACCACGACAGGCTCCACAGACAGTAGCGTGAACGCCTGCCCGCACAAAGAGCAGTGAACGCCTGCCCGCACAAAGAGCAGTGAACGCCTGCCCGCACAAAGAGCAGTGAACGCCTGCCCGCACAAAGAGCAGTGAACGCCGATGGTCACTCCAGCCTCTGAGAAAGTCGGGCGCGACCTCTTCGCAAACGCCACCGAATGGTAGGTGCCGCAGACAGGGCAGCCGCAGTGTAGGCCCCCTACGCGGTTCTCTGCGAAGACCTGAAGCTCGGTCGGTCCAAAGTCGGCCAGCTCCTGCTGCACACGATCAGGTCAAAGGTGCTCGGTCCAGGATGGGATATTAGCTGGGGAGTCAATCACTTTGATGTTCTTTCTCTTAGTAGCGTCAGCATCATCCGCTCCACATCTACCTTGGCTTTTCCCTGCCCTGCTAGTGTGCGGATCGGCTCGGCAACTTCAGCGATGACTCGTGCCCTGGCAGCGGCTTCCAGCGCCGTGTACTCTGCTGCTGGCAAGCTGTCGAGCACATCCTCCACTAAGTCCGAAAATCGGGAGTCTGAAAACAGCGAAGCGAAAATTTCCGGGGCCGCCGCAGGCGTATCAGAAGTATTCAAAGTAATAGGAGTATTAAGACTCCCTTTTAAAGAGAGGTCATTTTGACCTGTGGGCGGTTCATTATGAGCTGTCGGCAGTTCACTTTGAACGCCCGAAAGGTCATTTTGAACCATCGGTGGCTCAAAGTGACCTCTGGGCGCAGGAGCCGATGGGTCATTTTGACCTTTCGGTGTTTCACTTTCCCCCGTCGGGGAAGGGTTTGGCTTGTCAGGCCCTTGCAGCATGGCTTCCAGCTTTGCTTTGTCTGTCGGCGTCAGGACGTCGTCCATCTTCACGACGTACAAATAATGCTCTTTGATGATGCGTCCTGTCAAGAGATCGCGCTTGACCTCGAAGACGCGCTGGACATAGGCGGACAGCACCGCGTCGTCAGCGAAAGCCCGCTTCAGGGTGCTGTGGGACAGGCCGCAGAGCGCCGCCAGCTCTTTTTGCTCGATGTCGATGTCGCCGCGCTGGACGCCGGCTTTAGGGCTGTAATAGCCCATTGACCGGAGCTGCAAGAGGATTTTGAGGCCCGCACCGCTGATGGCCGGCATCCAGTGAGCGATGAAGTACTGCGACAGGGAAACGTAGCTCGTCGGCTGGACGATCTGGTTGTAGGCCGACTCGAACGTGAAAGTGACGGTTGCGTCCGGTTGTTTGCGCGGGCCTCTCATATCTCCTCCAGCGTCTTCAGCGTGTCGTTCAGCAGAACGCGAATAGCAATCAGTCTCCCGGTCTCTGCACGGTCTTTGACCGGCGGCAAATCACCTTCATCACCCGTAGTGCCTTTCAGGAGGTTGCTGCACTGTTCCCGCACGAACTTCAAATCCCAGATCACGTCCTGCCGGAACTCCTCGGTCGCTCTCTGGTCTGCAAGTAGATCGTTCTCAGCGATTGCCTCCTCTGCTGTCATTTGGCTGTCTCGCTTTCCGCTGCGCCCAGGCCCGCGCTGCCCAGGCCCGCGATGTAGCGCTGCACGTCGCTTTCTTTCCAGGTCCGGTGCCGCACGGGGGTAACGTAGCGGGACACGCTGCGGGGATGGCAGGCCAAAAGCTCTGCGGCTTGCTCTGCGGTCAGGAGGCGGTCCGGGGTTGGAGGCACTTGGGGGGTGGGTTGGAGGGGGCGCGGGGCGTGGATGCTGGCGGCCAGCTCGCGGAGCGCGGCGGGAAGCGCCGCCAGCGGGGCGAGCAAAGTCATCAGGCCACCGATATTCGCTGGCCCGGCAGAATTGTCGGATGTCGGCTTTTCGGCAATTCGCCGTTGTTCGGCAATAGCCCGAACTTCAATCATTTCCGCATCCGCCGGCAGGAGTGGTTCCGTGACCGCGAAGTCTTCCTGCGCCCGGAGCCAACCCGCTGCCGTCGCCGGCGTCACCACGTTTTCGTTGCTGGCCTGCACGAGCCGGCGAAACGTCTCCACGGACCTCGGTTCATAGCGCACGCCTTTTGCGCCGGGAACGCTACGTGCGCCGACAATCTCGCCGACACCGGGAGCTTCGGCCAGGCGGCGCAAGCGGCTGTAATGCACGTCTAGCCGCAGGGCGATGTCTGTCAAAGGCAGCAAACCGTGATAATGGCTACTGGTAGAAATCGGACTACTAGAGGAATTGCCGGATGTCGGCTTTTCGGCAATTCCTCTGTCCAGTGCCGCTTCTTCGTTCGTTAAGTCTGCGTTCATATCACGTTCTTTTACTCACATTTTTCTTCTACTCACGTCGTCCTACCAAGCCGTGAGGCCATGAGCATCATTTGTGCGGAGGTGCTCCGCCTGGTCAAACACGTCCGGCAATCCTTGCGCTTGCATCTCGTCGGCGATCTGGCGCATAAGCTGCGGTAGGCGCTGGCGGTACAAGTGCAGTGCGGCCTCCGCATAAGTAGACGCGGACCCGTAGCTTTCTGGCACCGCGTCGGGATCGCCCGTTTTTTGCCACTCAGACTGCGCGGCGACTTCGGCCCTCAGCAGTCGCACCTGCTCGGACAGCGCACTTTCCCAATTCGGCATCGGCATCATGGACATGAGTTGTTTTCTCCTCGTGGCTTCTTAATTGTCAGCGGAATTGCCGGTTTGCCGATATTCGGCAATTAGGTTGAGCGCATCATAGCACGGGGGGGGGAGAAGAGTCAAGAGGGTGGGGGAATTATTTTTGAGTATCGGTTACGGCAAGCCGGAAGAACTTTCGCCATGCGCCCGGAGTGTGAGGTAGGCGGCGAAGATGTCCTGCGGATGCGTACCAACATTGATGCCGGCAGGGATCGACTTATTAACATCTACAAGAATGGAAAACGGTGATTGCTGGATGCCTTTTTCCGCCAGAATCTCGCTGGACTTCTGGGAAAGCCGCTGCACCATCGCCGGCGTGATGCTTGGGTCGCAGCGGGACCGCAAGAGAGCAATCTGCGCCGGCCAGGTCAGCGCAGCGGTAGGCGCAGGCGGCGGTCCGCTGCGGGAATGATGCTTTTTGTGATGGTGGGATGGCGCGGCCAGCACCGGCAGTACCGCAAGGCATACCAAGATCGACAAACAGAGTGGCTTCGGAAAAATTGGCTTCACGCGGCCTCCTGCTTCTGCTTTTCCACTGTGCGGCTCAGGCGATGCAGCGCATAGTCTTCAATATCTTCCATGAGAACGTCAAACTCCTCGGGGGTCAAGTGTATGTCTTCCCCACGCCCGTCAAGAGCTTCCCGAATAAGGGCGGCGGCGGGGGAGAGCGGCCGGGCGGCGAAACCAGCGGCGAGAAGGCCATCATGCAGCACTTCGGCAGCCACGTCTTCCGGGGCGTTATTCGGCAAAACTCCTTGCACGACGCGATGAACGATGTTTGCGTTGTTTGGGTTCCGTGCGCCGGTCAGATAGCCGGCGATGGTGGATTGGCCCAAACCTGAGCGTAGGGCAACTTGTTTTTGCTGAACATCAGCTTGCTTCATCTGAGCATCCAGCCAAATTCCAAACGCAGAAGTTGCCGTGACTGTACGCGATCTTGACATGAAATCATTATATCGCGTCATGCGTATTAAAACAACCTCGTAATTATCACAGTTTGCGATTGACAAATTTCGCGCCGTGCGATATAATGCAAGTTATGCCGACCACACGCAACAAGCGAGTAAAAAATCACCTCAAAGACATGATCGAGAGGCAGGGGACGACCGCTTACCGAGTTGCGGCTGACATAGGGCGCAAACCGTCCACGTTGCACGACGTGATGACATACCGGCGCGGCATCTCAGACGACCTATTGGTAGATTTGTGCGACTACTTCCGCTGCCGTGCCGGCGACATCATAGAAGTGCTGCCGCGAGACCGGGAGGCAGTGGCGTCACAAAAATAATTCGCTATACGCGAATTATTTTTGTCGTTTGAGCTGAATTTGCTTGACTTATATCGCGTTATGCGATATAATAACCTTAGTAACCACTACTAAGGAGACAGTCAATGCAAACGATTTCTACGGCTATTCGGCAGGAGCGGACCCGGCAGGCGATTGAAGAGGGCAGGGCGGCATACGCGGCGCGGCAAGCGCAGGTGGCGGCCATCGCGGAGGCCATCGTGCGGGACGGCCAGCCGGAGCTGCACGCAGACAGCACGGCGCTGTGCAGCCATTTCAAGCTGCGGAAGGGGTTCCTGCCGGCAGACGGCGGGGGAATGGATGCAGTGGAAGCGCTGGTCTACACTCACGCGGCAGGCTTCGTGGTGCGGCTGTGGATTTACGGGGCGGACTTCACCGTCAAAGTGCGGGATGTAATCCTGCTCCAAAGCGGCGAGGAGAAAGGCTACGACTGCTGGCTGGACACGACGGCGGACGGGCCGGACGGGCGCTTGTTTCCCCATTCGGGCAAGTACCTGATGCCGGGCACGAAGATTTTAAGCCACTGCCTCTTAGGCCGGTGACAAAGTAAAAGGTCTATCTAAGCACCAACTTAGATAGACCACTCTTGAAACCTGGGGAGGTTTACAGTGGCAATTATAACGATTTCAGGCCGGCGTGTCAAGCGCCTGGCTAAACAGACTTGCGCGGCTAGGCCGGCCAAAGCCCTTGCGCCCTGGGCGGGACCAGGCTACTGGCTCACAGAATCGGGGGAAGCGGCGATGGCGGAGCAGGAAGCGTTTCAGCGCCAGCAATCACTTGATCTGCGGCAGGCGGCGTATCGGGCGCTGGGAATAACGGCGCTGGCGAATGTCCAAGAGATTCGGCGCCGATATACCGTGCGAGTCAGCCCTGGCGGCGGCGACTTTATTGCCTTCCTTGATTTTGAGCGCATCACGCCAAGCGACGTTCCCCTGCACTATGTGAGTGTGGGTGTCACGCGCAACCCGGGCCTTCCGTTCGCCTGTCTCCACCTGGGGCACGAGGCAACTTTGCCGGCAGAGGCGTTTGAGCTGGCCGCGCAGCTTCGGTGGACGACTGAAGGCGTTCGGGAATTGGGGCCGGAAGGGGAGGCAAGGTGATGGGTGATCAAAAAGGGGCCGGGATTCTTTGGACCGATTTTACGTTCAACGCCTGGCATGGCTGCGTCAAAGTATCCGGCGGATGTAAAAATTGCTACGCCGATGCTCAGGATAAGCGGTTTGGCCCGAGTCACTGGGGACCCGGCGCGGCGCGGAAGATGATGAGCGAGGCGTACTGGCGGCAGCCGCTCCGCTGGAACAGTGAGGCCGCCGCCGCAGGCGTTCGTGCCCGCGTGTTCTGCGCGTCCATGGCCGACGTGTTTGAGAAGCTGCTGGCGGATCACCCGTCTGCGGAGGCCGTGGAAGAAGCGCGGGAGCGGCTGTGGACGCTGATTGAGGCGACGCCGTCTTTGGACTGGTTGCTTTTGACCAAGCGCCTGGAGAACATCCACCTGATGTCGCCGCCGGTCTGGTGGGGACAGGGGTTCCCCGAAAACGTGTGGATCGGCACGAGCGTGGAAGATCAGGCGACTGCCGATGAGCGTATTCCGCATCTTCTGAAAGTGTCGGCGCGGGTGCGGTTCCTCTCGTGCGAACCGCTGCTGGGACCGGTGGATTTGGCGGCGTACCTCGGCGGTGGCTATGTCCAAATAGTTGATGGTAGGACCGCGCCGATGCGCGTGAACTTACCGCCGCTGCACTGGGTAATCGCCGGCGGGGAATCAGGCCCTCATGCAAGGCCGATGCACCCGGACTGGGCGCGGACGCTACGGGATCAGTGCCAGGCGGCAGGGGTCAGCTATTTTTTCAAGCAGTGGGGGAACTGGCAGCCAGCGTCAATGTCGGATGAAGGTTACTTATCGGCCAAAGGGCAGGTGTGGGATTGGCAGGACGGCTGGATGAGCGTCAATGTCGGCAAGCACATCGCGGGCCGGCTTTTAGACGGGCAGACCTGGAACGAGATGCCGGAACGGTAAGACCCTATGAGGTGCCGCAATCTATGAGGTGCCGCAATCTATGAAGTGCCGCAATCGTTATCGCTTGCAGAAGGCTGAGAAGCACCTGGAAATTGCCGGCAGCTTGCAGCAGAGAATGGACGCCCTGCTGCGCCAAGCCGAGGCGTTGCAGCGAGAGGCGGAGGAGCTGCAAGTGGACGTCTGGGGTCACCAAAATCGCGGGGAGCGGCTTTTGGAGGATGTGCTGCTCTCACTTGGCACGGAGTACGCCACTCAGGAGGAAGCGTGGCAAGAGGGCGAGCCGGGGACCGAAAACCTGCGGGACTCAGAGGCGGTGCGGGAGCGGATCGCGGCCCTTGAAAAGATGTCGGGGGAAGACTTAATGGCGGGAGAAAGTCCAATATGAGGGCGTCTTGTACGACACGCTCTACAAGGACTGGGAGCGGCTGACTTTCCGGGCATGGGCGGACGGGGGGCAGGCCCGGACAGAGTGCGTGTGGTTCAACCCGCAGGCGTGGGCGGGCCGGCCGCAAGGGTCGCTGGAGCTTGGAGATATAAGATGAGCGAGACACCTTTTGTTGCTATTGGCAGCGACGAGATGGGGGAGCCGATGGCAATCGGCGACTGGGTGGAGTGCGACTTGTGCAGCGGGCGTCACCGAATTTCCGGGGCTACGGACGCGAATGGCAACGAAACGGCACTCCTGCTGTTCTACACCTGCGGAAAGGATAGCTACCTGGCCGGTGTGGACGGGCGCTCCATCCTCAGCCGCTTCCGCGCGGTGCGAGCGCAAAACGAGGAATCCCGCGCATCCGCAGGCGGCGTCAGGGCTGGATTGCCGAACAAAGAGCCATTGCCGAACAAAGAGCCATTGCCGAATAGCGGTAATTCGACAACAGCCGGATAAACGATAAATAAGAAAGGTGGCAGGCAGCGGATCACCCCCCCGCTGCCTGCCGATGGCGAGATGCAAAACACGACAAACACGCACCCCAACCAAAGTGGTGAAGTAGTTCACCGAGAGAAGTTTACCACAGACCTGCAAGTACCGGGCGGTTTCTCGTCATTTGCCGTCTTCTCGCTGCTGAAATTCTCATCACATGATATAAATCTGACTGTAGGTGAGACAAAACCGGCAGTCGCG